>ERZ1740062.186-NODE-186-length-46844-cov-7.455278_pt1 | contig 46844 bp, 43 predicted proteins | sample MGYA00581741_ERZ1740062 | MGnify/ENA primary metagenome ERZ1740062 (study PRJEB43018, sample SAMN04849747) | marine metagenome | isolation source: floating plastic debris | place: Pacific Ocean | collected 2008-09-01 | study: EMG produced TPA metagenomics assembly...
GCGTGTTTCCCCAACTCGAAATCTCATCGGAAAGAAAATATCGTCCACGTACATATCCAGCCTGAGTGGGAGTGTGAATTATATTTACAGCACCGTCCCAAGCCGACCAACGTTGACCCAAAACCTCTTCCATCTCGTAGCTGTTGAATTCTGATACGACTTGAACCACTTGAGCCAATCCTACTAGATCCTCCTGCAAACGCTGCGCGTCAACCAAGTACTCCCCTTGGCGGGTTGGGCTTACAAGAACAACCGGAGAGTCTCGGTTTTTTCGTTCGATTTCGGTCAAAAGACTGCGATACGAATCCCGGTCACTTCCAACATTTTTAAATGACAGCCCAAGCGTATTCGGATCGAATGCGGCATCGTTGGCTTCCCGTATGTTTGCAACGAGATATGGAATTACCCTAGGTCGTGATGCCTTTACCGGATCATCAATAAGAGCGCTTCGCTCATCTGTCTTTAAGACACACGAGATTTCGTAAGTCTGTTCATAGGCTTTAAGACCCAATTCAGTGACCCACCGCCTCCCTTGGACAATACTGTCGAAAGTCGACAGATCCCATGCATAGAACCTTGGCTCTTCACTTTCTGTTGCACGGACCCGTAGCCACGACCGAGTGTCCCCCTTTGTGCCCTTGAACTGACCATCGCTTCTAAGTTGGTCTGGGCGCAATCCGAAACCAAGCTGCTCTTTGAACCATCCCCCAACAGCTCGGAAAATTGCTTCCTCGGCGCCCTTTCCACGGAATTGTAAGTGATTTGCATATACAAGCATCTCTCCCCCATACACGCTTATTAAGAATTTCCGAAGAAGCATACTCGCAAAAAGGAATAGCTCAAACTTCAGGTTGTGTGAACCACACCCTTACGCCGTTGCAGTCTGCAACTTCAAGCCGGGTGGTCCCGTTTGCGGGTGGCGACCAGCAGCGCCATGCGCTTCAGCCACCAGAACACGCCCCAGGGATGGGGGCGACGCAGCCAACGGCGCCACCCGGTGAAGGGCGGGTCGGCAGGGTCCAGGCGGACCAGCCGCAACGCCTTTACCGACGGGCGCTCCGGATCGCCGGGCTGCTCGACCGCCTGGATCCCATCGTCGGCCAGGGTGACGCGCAGGGTCGCCGCCGCGCCGCCGCGGCGTGGGTCGGAGAGCCAGAGGCGCACCCGCTCGACCCCGTCGCGGCCGAGGCTCAGTTCCTCCTCCAGGCGGTAGACCACCGCGAGATCGAGCGCCGGCGGCGGCGTCTCGGCATCGCGGATCAGTTCGACAATGCAGGCCTCGCGGCGCGCCAGACGCCGGCGCAACTCAGCCAACGCGCCCTTGCTCTGGATGGCGATCCAGCGCCCGCCACCGGCAACCGGCGGGTTCAGTTCCAGGGTCACCGCGACCTCGTCGAACAGACCGCTGGCGGTCAGTTCCTGGTGCAGGGCGCGGGTCAGCTGGGCGACCGGCACCCAGTCGTCGGCAATCCGCCCGAAGATGGCACGCCACAGCAGCGCGTCGGCGGCGTTGGCGCGCAGCAGTGCCGTGGCGCGGGCAACCAGATAGGGCCGCAGGGTTTTCCAGCGCGCGGCGTTGGCCCGATTGGTCAGGCCGCCGGGCGCGGCGCGCGGCAGGCCGAGGCGGACGCGGTAGTGATCGGCGGCGGCGAGCACCAGGGCCGCCCGCTGCAGGTCGGCCTCCGGCAGCGCCTCGGCCGCCAGGGCCTCGACCAGGGCCAGCGCGCCGAAGGTGTCCGCCTGGGCGCCATAGAGGTTGGTCAGGCGTTCCGCCGTATCGGCCGCGCCCGCGGCCAGCGCTGCGGCGAAGGCCGCGGCCTCCTCCGCATCGAGGTCCCAGGCGGGCCAGCCCTCGGGCTCATCAGGCCCCAGAGTGTCCAGCCAGGGACGGAAGCGGCTTTGGTAGATCGACAAAACGGGACGGACTGTTCCAACGGCGCAGGCTGCAGGGCGCGTTACGGGAGACGGCTAGCGGCGCGGCCGGCGCCGTCCGGAGCCTTCAGGCACGGTTGGCGACTTGGCCGAGGATGCTGCCGCAGCCGCCTCGCGCGCCGGTGCGGTCTCGTCGTACCAGCGCCCGAGGGCGGCCAGCGCCATCTTGGAGTCCTCGCGGTTGACCTGCAACTCCAGACCGCAGCCGCCGCAGACGATGGCCCGGCCGGCCAGCACCGCCTCAATGGGCAAGGCCAACGGCTGGCCGCAGTCGGGACAGGGAATGCGCCCGGGCGCCAGGGCGGTCATGGCCGCTTACTCGCCGCTGCGCTTGCCGTTGCGTCGGCCATTGGACTTGTTGGCCGGCTTGGCGTCGTTTTCGGGCCCGGCATCCGGCCCGGAATCCGGCGGGGGCGGCTCCAGCTTGCTCTGGCGGCTCGATTCCGTGGCCAGCGCCAGCAGCTGCGCCAGGCCGCCGGGCATATCGGCCTGTTCGATCCGCAGCTTCATCTTCACCAGCATGTCGACGGAGCGGCGGTCGCCGGGGCGCGATTCCCGGGCAAAGGCGGCCCGTAGGGTTGCCGGCGGTTCACGCAGGGGGCCGCTGTCCTGCGGCGCGATGAGCCGGTTGACCTCCGCCTGGCGCTGCGGCAGTGCCTCGGTCTGCACGATCTTTACGGTATAATCGAGTTGGGCGTCCTTGATCTGCAGGGCGGGGATGGGAAGCATGGAGAGCAGCGGGATCTGCACTTCCACGTCCTCCTCGCTGCCGTCGGTATTGCGCCGCTTGCGGGTGAAGCGCGCCATCTGCAACGCGCCCAGATCACCCATGCCCCCGCCGGCGTCCCCGGCACGCCCCGCCTGGGGGCCGGTGAAGCCGACCGCGCGGATGAAGCGCGCCGTCGCCATGGCCGACTGCGCCTCGGCATCGACCAGGGCGTGGATCGGCGCGCCGATCAGCTGCGCGAGGGACAGCACGCCGCTCTGCGGCTCCGGCAGGTCGCCCGGCGGCAGGGCGGCGGCCCCCGCATTACCCCCACCGGCATTACCCCCACCATTGCCGCCGCCGTTACCGCCGTCCTCAACGACGTCCGCCATGCCCGGGCTCCCTTGTTCTATTCACCCTTTGCCTACCCACTCTTGGACTACTCGGAGGTCAGCGCGTTGCGCGTGGTGCGCTCGCCGACCTTTACCTCGGTCCACACCATGTTGCGGACCACCGCCTTGATCTTCACGCTGGACAGCGCCGCCTCGCCGAGCTGCGCCAGCTGCCCGCCCTCGATCATGATCTCCAGGCGGGCATCGCTGTTGCCCTGCCAGATCGTCCTGATCGCCGGGCCCATGGCGGCGACCGCCTGTTTGATGTCCTTGTCGCTCATCAGCGGCAGCACCATCGTACGCAGATCGCGCTTCATCTCCTGCTCGGCGTCGCTGCCGGGGGCGTAGTCCTCCTTGGCAGAGGGCTCCATCGCCCAGCGGATCGGCCGTTCCAGTTCGCGCAGGGCCAGCTCGGTGTTGAAATTGCCCTCGTCGTCGATCAGGTGGGTGTAGGACTCGATGAAATAGCGCAGCACCTTCTGGCGCATCTCGATGCGCAGGGCGGTCGAGTTGAAGCCTTTGGTCAGGTACTTCCACCAGGTCTCGTTGAAGGTCTTGTCGCTTTCGTTGCGCTGGCGCGCGATGTCCAGAAAGGTGGCGACCAGGCGCTCCACGGAGCGTTCGAACAGCACCGCCGCGTTGGCTTCCTGGCTTTCGTGGTTCACCTCGCTGTCGGGCACGCCGGCGATGGAGAACTTGAGGTCCAGTTCGACCTCCTCCACATCGGCGCGCGGCACCGGAAAGCGGCGCAGCAGGTAATCGTTCTCGTAGTAGCGCGCGATAGAGCGCGAATAGAGATCGGCGCTGAAGCGCGCCTTGGCGAGATCGCGCAGGATCGCGCCCACCACCTGTTGAAGATCGGCCATTCGGTTCCCCTACGCCTCTCCCTCGGCGTTAAAAGACCTGCCTCAGGCCACCTGACGCCGGCCGCCCAGCCAGTCCAGCAGGCCGCGCCACACGCGGGTCTGCACCTGGCGAAAGCGGGCGATGGCGCCGGGGCGGCCGGGCAGAACGACGCTCTGCGGCGGCCCCAGCGCTACGGCTTTTCCGGCTTGGCCGGCCCCGGCAGTTCGGCCACCGGCGGCGGCGCCTGGATGGTGTCGGCCAGGATGTTCAGCATCTTGGCGAGGCCGGCGGGCAGTTCGTCCTGCACGGCGTGAACGTGGACGTCGATGGTGGTTTCCACCGCGTACTTGGAGTTCTTCGTCGACTCCGAATCCTTCTTGGAAGAGATCGAGGCCTCCAGGCTGGCCTTGAAGAACAGATAGCGCGCGCTGGCGTTCACCTTGGCCTGCTTGTTCACCGACTGGACCGTCTTGTCCTCGCTCTCCGTGCTGGAGGAGATGTTGGCCTTGAAGTCGATGGTCATCTCGTCGATGCGGATGAAGGGGATCGGCACGATGGTCAGCAGCGGTACCGTGATCTCGCTCTCGGTGTCGCCCTTCTTCGCCGTGAAGGTGATGTTCTGTACCGCGCCCTTGTCGTCAAAGCCGATGGAGCGGATGAAATTCACCGAGGACATCGCCGCGCGGGCCTGGGCCTCGATCGCGGCGTCCAGCGGGCCGCCGATCAGCGATCCGAACGGTAGAGCCTGAAGTTCCCCTGCAACGGCTGCCATGTTGTCCCCTCCCCTAGGTGCGGCGTCCTATCGTTACCCTGAAGTATAGCAGCGGTTATTGCCGCGGCAATTAGCTTACCGCCGAAAAAGGATTAGGCATTTTCGCTTATTAGCTGATTGAGTCTGTGACAAATATCGGCCGCCGCGCGCCATTGGCCCGTGCCGTTCAGAACTCCCGCGCCGGTTTCGCCTTGCCGGTGATGACGCGCAGGGTCGAATTCAACGTCGCCTCGTCGTTGTCGAAGCCGCCGTGGGTCATGCTGCAGGAGTCGAGCTTCAGGCTCTGCGGCACGCCCTGGGCCCGGATCACCGTCTTGCCGTTCTCGGCCCGCGGCGCACCGAGCACTTTCTTGACCCGCGCCACCTGCTTGCGGTCTTCCTCCCGCAGGGCATCGATCGCCTTCTTCGAGGGATTGACGAAGGCCTCCATGCCCAGCAGCGGCGCCCGGTGGCGCTGCTCGAAGCTTTCCGAGACCAGGTACAGCAGGCTCTTGTGGTAGGCAGGACCGACGGAATCGTCGCGCTCGACGCTGTCGGCCAGATTGAACTGGACGTAGCGCTCCACCCTTTTGCCGATGTGGCGGGCGATCTTGGCCTCGAAGAGGTCGAGGGTGCAGGCCGGCGCAAAGAGCGTCAGCGACTTCACCGGCACATCGAGCAGATCGAGCACCTCCAGCAGGTGGGCGAGGAAGATGCTGCCGGCGCTGTGGCCGACCAGATGCAGTTCCGCGTCACTGCCCGCCTCCGCCAGTTCCGCCAGGCAGGCGGCGATTTCGCCCGCCGTATAGGCCGCGCCGCCGCCGTCGTCGGAGGCCCGCTCGGCATTGTCCTTCATCTGGCCCCACACCGGCTCGCCGAGCGGGCGCGCCGCCAGTTCGATCCCCTCGTCGAGCAGGTCGAAGAAGCGCTCCTTCATGTCGTCGGTCCAGCCCTGGAAGCGGCCGCGGCGGAAGGCGTCCTGCACGATGCCGCGCACGGAATCGAGAAAGCCGGTCTCCCACATGAAATGCAGGGGGTAGATCTCGTTGGCCAGGAAGTAGGGCAGCATCGAGGCGATGCGTGAAGCCGAGGCCTTCTCGTTATTCAAGCCGCCGTGGCAGTAGATCATCAGGCGCTTGGGGCCTGCCCAGTCCTTCGAGGTTTCCTTGAAGCCGGCCAGCACAACGTCCTCGACGTCTTCCTCGTCGCTGGAATAGAGCCCGGACGCGGAAAAACGCCCGTCGTTGCCCAGATTGACGAAGTGCGGGCGGATGGTGTCCAGTACCACCGATTCGTCGGGAATGAATCCGAACTCGGCGGCGCGGCCGTGGATCAGCGTCTTGCCGTCGGCAAAGCTGACCGTCGGCACGCCCAGACGCGCGACCCAACAGTCATAGCCGTTTTCCAGCCAGTCGTCGTAGCCGATGTGGCAGAAGCCCTTGGCGCCCCACTTGGGGCCCCAGGAGTTCTGCACCCAGAAGCCGTTGCGGTCGTAGCCGACGATGGCAAAGGCGTGACCGCCGATCAAATTTCGCGTGTAGGGAACGATGCCATCGCTGCCGACCTGCTGCCAGCCCTCGTGAACCTGGGCGCTGGCATAGAGGATGCCCGCCTCGGTGAGCGCCGCCTGCATCTGGTTGAGGTGAAAGTGGCGGACGCGGTAGTAGGCGCCGAGCGGACGGTCGAGGGCGGCGCGCTGGCGCTCCGGCGTCAGGCGGTCGGCTTTCTTGGCGTCGTAGGGCCATTCGCTCCAGGTGCAGACGCCGTGGCGCGACCAGCCCTTCATGGCACCGCGCACGGAGGATCCTTCGTAGTTCTCGCCCTTCCACTCGTCGTAGCGCTTGGCCATCTCGTAGAGCATGCGCGGGCTGGCGCCGTTTTCCTTCTTGGTGTAGCGCTCGCGCTCCGCCTTCTTGGCATCGCTTCGGTTGTGCTGCTGGAAGTTCACCACCGCGGCGAGGCCGAAGCCGGTGCAGGCCCCCTCCTGCCCCTGGTCCAGGATCACCGGGACCTTGGCCCGGTTGTCGACCTTGAACGGCAGCTCGAAGAGGCCGCTCTCGTAGATCAGGTCGCGCAGATCCAGCGGATCCTTGACCACACCGCCATAGCTGTTGGAATCCGCCACCGCACACTTCCCCCTTTTTCGAATCTCGTCGATTGGGGCGAGTGTCCGGCCAAGCCCGCCGCGCCGTCAACGGCTCTAGCGCCAATGAGTAGACGCTACCTCTTATGTCCGAAACCGGTGCTGCCTACTGCAGATGAAAGACCGGGCCCAGCGGCGGCTCGAAGGGCGGGGCGAAGCAGGCGGTGTTTTCCGCCTGGGGGGCGTAGGTGAGGCCGCGCAGGTGCTCGGTGAGCGCGCGGCGGTCGTGGAAGTGGGCGAGCTGCGCATAGGTCAGCGGCGCACCGATGCGCAGGCGCAGCTCGGCACCCATCTTGTTCACCACCTCGCGGAACAGCAGCGACAGACGCAGAGTCATGGAGACCTGGCTGGCCAGCTGAAACAGGCGGCTGTTCTGACCCTCGAAGAACACCGGCACCACGGTCGCCCGCGATTCCTGCACCAGGCGGCCGACGAAGGGCTTCCAGTCGGGATCGACGGCGCGGCCCAGCGGCGACGGCGCTGTCGACACCGTGCCGCCGGGAAAAATCGCGATGGCACGGCCGGCGGCCAGGTCGGCCCGCGCCTGACGGCGGCTCGCCAGGTTGGTCGCCTGCGCTTCGCGGGTTTCCGCAAAGTCGATGGGCAGCAGAAAGGGTTGCAGTTCCGGCAGGCGGTAGAGCACCGAATTCACGACGATGCGGAAATCCGGCCTGACCCGCGACAGCAGGTAGCCGAGGACGATGCCGTCGACCACCCCGTAGGGATGGTTGGCCACCACCACCAGCGGCCCCTCGCGCGGGATTCGGGCCAGCTCTCGGCTGTCCAGCGCCACGTTGAGCGACAGCCGCTCGACGGCCTCGGTAAAGAAGTCATCGACCGCGGGCCCGTTGCAGTAGTCGGCGTAGAGCCGCCACAGGCGCGGTTTGCCGGTGAGCTGTTCGATGCCGTGGATGACGGCACGCCGCCAGGCGGCGTCATCGGCAGCGGCATAGGTGAAATCGCTGGCGGGGCCGAAGGTTTTCACGGGCTTCAGAGGCTTCATGGTCTTCATTGGGGGCGCTGTCACTCGAGAGTCATGAATCGGTTCTCATACCGCCCTTGCGTGACGTTGACGCGACCCTGGCATGACAGCTTCGTGATGGGGAAAAAGCGCAGAAATCAGCGATTTCCCGGGTTGGTTGCGCAAGCCAAGACCTCTATGCACTTGACTCTGGCCGCGCCCGAAGGCAAATGGCGCGATATTCGTCGGCGGCGGCCGTTTATTCAAAGCCAGATAAATTCAATTCACCGGTTCCAGGCCCCGCCCCCGCAGAGACGCAAACCTGATATCAACGCCGACTCCGGGCCCCATTCTCCCGGACTCCTGCCTTGTTGATTGACGCTGAGTTGAGCGACGCTGGAGAGACGGGCCTTGGGTTCACCGAGCAAACAACACTTTGCCGACCGGCAGGCGCTGCAGGCCCTGGATCTGCTGAACACGCCGATCTGGGTGTTCGACGTAGACCGCCATGCCATGTGGTGGGCCAATCGGCGCGCCCTGCGTTTCTGGCAGGCGGAATCGCTGGAGGCCCTGTGTGCCCGCGACTTCAGCTCCGACAGCCAGACGGTGCGCCAGCGTCTCGCCCAGGTCATCGACAAGACCCCGCCGGGCGGGGTGGCGAGCGAGGCCTGGACGCTGTATCCCGACAACGTGCCGACCCCGCTGCTGCTGGCGATGACGCCGGTCACCATTGCGGAAGGCCGCAACGCCGTGCTGATCGAAGGCTCGCCGCCGCTCGACATGGCAGGCGACGACGAGTCGCTCCGCCTGCTGGAGGCGACGCGCTATACCTCGCTGATGGTCAGCACCTATTCGATCGCCGGCCAGTTGCTATCGCGCAACCCCGCAGCCGTCGAGACCTATAGCAAGGGCAGCGACACGGTGGAGGGCAGCGACCTGGCTCACCACCTCAGCGACCCGCAAATCACCCGCGCCCTCCAGGAATGCGTCGCCGCCGGCACGGCCTTCGTTCGCGACCTGAAGGTGCGCACCGCGCAAGGCCCGCGCTGGCACCAGGTTCAGGCACGCCGCGGCCGCGATCCGCGCACCGGCGAGTGGGTCATCGTGGTTACCGAGACCGACGTCACCGAGCGGGTGCAGGCCGAGGCGCGCCTCGCCAACCTGAACATCGACCTGGAAAAGCGCGTGCGCCAGCGCACCGCCGCCCTGGAGCGCAGCAGCGAGGAAGCCATCGCCGCGCGCAACGAGGCTGAGCGGGCCAACCGTATCAAGTCGATGTTCCTGGCCAACATGAGCCATGAACTGCGTACGCCCCTGAACGCCATCATGGGCTTTTCGGAGATCATCCGCCTGGGCGTGTTCGGCGAGATCAACGCGCGCTACGTCGAGTACATCAACGACATCAACGGCTCGGCGGTGCATCTGCTGGGGCTCATCGACGGCCTGCTCGACCTGGCCAAGATCGAATCCGGCAAGATGATCCTGCAGGAATCCGAGATCGACCTGCGCGCCCTGCTGGATGAAACACTGCAGATGATCGCCGCGACCCCCCAGGGCCGCGACAAGGCGATGGTGCTGACCTGCGCCTTGCCGCAGGTGGTGATGATCGCCGATCCGCGCCTGATGAAACAGGTCGCCCTCAACCTGCTGTCCAACGCCGCCAAGTTCACGCCGGAGCAGGGGCGCATCGAAATTGCCGTGTCGATCGGCGACGGCGGCCTGGAAGTGCGCTTCGCCGACGACGGTGTCGGCATCGATGCCGGCAAGCTGGATCTGGTGTTCCATCCCTACGAACACGGCGCCAACTACGTCGGCGGCGTGAAGAGCACCGGTCTGGGCCTGCCCATCGCACGCTCCTTCGTCGAGATGCACGGCGGCTCGCTGCATCTGGAGAGCATGCTGGGTCAAGGCACGACCGCGGTGCTGCGCCTGCCGCGCAGCCGCGTGCTGTCGGCCCCGCCCCGTCAGGCCGACATGCCAGGCGGCGGAACGCAAAGCGGGGACGATGGCGGCACCATCAGGCGTGCCGCTGAGAACTGAGCCCGACTGAGCGCGGCGGCGGGCGCCCGCCCGCTGAGCGCTGCCCATTCAACGCTGATTAAACAGCACCGGGACCGTGTAGCTGAAGCGGTCGCCGCCCAGGCCCGGCGGCGGCACGGGCATCGGGGCGGCGCGCTGGACCATGGCAGCCACCTCGTCGTCCAGCAGCTTGTAGCCCGAACTCTCTTTGATCTCGAATTCGAGCAGTTGACCCTTGTTGTCGATCACGAAGTGCAACTGCGCGGTGCCTTCCTGACGGCGCAGCTTGGCCCGGCGCGGGTATTCCTTGTGCTTTTCCAGCCAGGCGCTCAACAGCGCCGCATAGTCGGCGGATTGGCCGGGCATGCCGCCCGCGCGGTCGCCCCGGGCGGTGCCGGCGTTGGCCGTAGCGCCTTCACCAGCCTTGCCGTCGGTGCCGGCAAGCTTGTCTTCGCTCGGCTCGCCGACTTGCGGTCCGGCCACGGATCCCACCTCATCGATCGTGGCGACCTCCGTCGGCCGCGCGGCCGGTGGCGCCGCCGGCGCCGGTTCGGCTTCCCGGACCGGCTGGCGCGGCTTTCGCGGCGGCGGCGAGGGAGTCGCCATGACAGCCTTGGCCTCAATCTCCTCCGGCTCCGCCGGCTCGGTCAGTGGAGCCGCCACCACCGGCGGCACCACCTCTGCGACATCCGGCACCTCTGGCTCGGCCGGTGCATAGAGTGGCACCTCGGCAGCCGCCACCGCCGGCGCGGCCTCGACCGGCGCGGGGGCGGGGACTTCGGGCGCCGTCACCTCGGGCACCTCCGAGGCATTGTCGGGCGGCACCTCGGCCATCTCCGTTGGCGGGACTTCCTCTGCCTCGGGCACCTCCGCGGGGTCGTTCGGCACAGCGTCCGGCACCAGCGCCTTGGCGTTGCCGGGCGACCCGCCGGCGGTGCCGAGGTCGACCGCGATACCATCAAGGCCCGCGGCGACCGCCCCCGAGGGTGCCGGCCGGCCAAAGAACAGCGCGACGCCGGCGTGGACCACCAGGGCCCCACCGAGCGCGATGCCCCAGTGCCGTGCCCGCAGCCGCATCGACAAGGCGGTCATGGCTGAACCTCCTGCCCCGTCCCGCGATCCATCCCGCGATCCGGCCCACCATCCGGGGCGGAACCGGTTACGGCCTCCGGGCTCGTCCCTGGGGCAGCCGCCAGGGTGAAGAGCTGCAGGCGGTGCACGCCGGCATCGCGCAGTGTCTCCATCACCGCGACGACCGCCGCCGCCTCTGCCGCACCGTCGGCCTTGAGGTGAACCGGCAGGCCCGGCGCAGCGGCCAGCCGCCCGGCCAGGGTCTGCCGCACGGCCGCCGCTTCCATCGGCTCCCCGTCCAGCGCCAGGCGGCCGTCGGCCGCCAGCAGCACCACCGCCTCACGCGGCGCGCCGTCCGCCGCGGGCGGCGCCACCCCCGCAGCCGCCGACGTCGGCGGCTGCACATCGAAGGGCGCCGATTCGGTCAGCCGTCCGGCCAGCATGAAGAAGATGAGCAGCAGGAAGACCACGTTGATGAGCGGCAGGATGCGCTCCTCCGTATCCGCCTGTCTGTCCCGGCGCTTGAACCGCATACCACGTCTCCCTTCAGCGCACCGAGCCGCCAGCGCCGCTACCGGCACCCGGGCCCGCAAAGGAGACCTGGGCGAGCCCGGCGGCCGTCACCCGGTCGAGCAGGGCCACCGCACGCTGCAGCGAAACGCCCGGCGCCGGCTTGATCAAAACCCGCTGGTCGGGATTGCGCGCGGCGTGCCCGGCCAGGCGGGCCGCCAACTGGTCGACGGTCATCCGCTGACCGGCAAGCCGCGGACCCTCGGCGCGCAGTTCGATCAGCAGAGCCCCCTCCATCGACACGCCGCCGACGGCGGCGGCGGGCGCATCGACCTTGATGGCGCGTTCATCGAGAAAACTGGACGCCAGCATGAAGAAGACCAGCAGGATGAAGACGATGTCGATCAGCGGCGTCAGGCTGATCCGCGCACGCGGCCGGCGGCGGCCGGCGAACCCGCCGGACGCAAAAGCGCCAGGCGGGGCGGCGCTATTCTGCGCTGGCAAGACGCAGACCTGCGCTGTCATGGTATGGCTCCAGCGTGCCGGCACGCTCCGGCGCGAGATCCTGGGTAAAGACCTGGGTCACCAAATTGTCCATGTCGTGCGCCACGCGGTCGACACGGCGTTCGAACCAGTTGCACAGCACCACCACGGGGATCGCGACGGCGAGGCCGACAGCCGTCGTCAGCAAGGCTTCCCAGATGCCGCCCGAGAGGATCGACGGATCGACCTGGCTGCCGGCGTCGGCGAGGCGACGGAAGGCCTCGATCATCCCCAGCACGGTGCCGAACAGGCCGAGCAGGGGCGCGATGGCACCGATCACCTCCAGCACGCCGAGATGGGAGCGCAGGCCTTCGATCGCCTCGTTGCCGCTGCGCAGCACCTCCTCGCGCACCACCGCTTCGGGCAGGTCGCGGCGCTGGCGCCCGTGGATAGCCCGGGCCAGCACGCGGGCCACCGGATTGGCCGAGCCGGCGAGCAGCGTCAAAGCCTCCTCGGGGCGGCCGGCGCGCAGCAGCGCGAGGGCCTGCGGCGCGCGGCGGCGCTCGCCCAGACGCACGGCATGGAACTGCCACAACTTCATCAGGATGACGGCGAGCGCCACCACCGAACAGGCCAGCAGGATCATCACCACCGGGCCACCGGCATCCAGAAAGTCTATCGCCCGGCCAAGCAGCGGGATCGCCTGCATCGGGTCGGTGGCGCCCGGCACTAGCCCCGGATCTAACTGAGAGGGATCTAACTGAGAGGGATCCAACTGAGAGGGATCCAACTGGGAGGGATCCAACTGGGTCGGATCGGCCGCCCCGGGTGCCGTCCCGGGCGCCGCCGCGGCGTTATCTTCCACAGTTTCATTCATGGCAAACTACAGCTTCCTTTGGCCTTGCGCGGCGCTGCCGGCAAGGGTCGTTTGGCAACACGGGTTATTTGATGAAGGGCACGGAGCCGCGCGCCGAGGCAGCGATGAGCGCGAGGCAGCCGGCGCCTTCCGTCGGCGCCGGCGCGCAGTCCAGCACGTCGTTCAGCAGGATCGATCCGATGCCGGCGCAGTCATGCCCGGCAATGTCGAACACCTTCAGGCTGGTCTTGCCGGCCGGCAGGGGCGCAGCCTGCACCGCGAGGCGCTTGGCCACCACGCCCTCGCCGTCGAACATCACGAGGTCGAGCTTCAGCGAGTCGAAAGCCTCGGCACTGGCGTTCTTCACCACCAGGTAGGCGCGGCAGGCCTCGCCATTGGGTTCCAGCTTGTTCAACTCGACGGCAATGGCCTTTTCCGGCGCGACCTGGGCGGTTGCCGGCCCCGCCGCCGCAAGGCCACTAAGCAGCGCCACGACGGCCAGAGCGCCCAAGCCCGCCGGCAATCGGAGACGCAAAATCACGCAAACACCCTCCAGAAACACATGGTATTTCTACGTATTTTCAATCGTTTGACGCCACAGCTTCGCGGAACGACTAGTCTGAAAGACTAAGCTTTTGCGATTGCGAGTCATTTTCATACGCAGTTGGTATCATGCTTTGGGCGGCGGCTCCAGAGGGGAATTCGCAGCGGGAAATTGACCAGAGCCGGCGGCGCCGCATACACCGCCGCGGATGTTGCAGCGCACCCGCCGCAAGGCTTGCGGGGCATTGATGGTAGCGATACCAAGTTGCTGTTGTCGGCGCTGCGCCTTTGCCTTAGGCTCGTCTTTGAAGGCGCGGGAACTCGCGCCGAGAATTACGCGGCACTGCATCGCGCAAACCGCAGATGAAATAGGGAGGAACGTATGAAAGTTCTCAAACTCGCCGCCTTTGCGGCGGCAACATCCATGTTCGGACTGTTCGTTGGAATGTCCGGGGCCCAGGCCGCGGACTACACACTGCGCATCCAGACCCACTATGGACCGGAGCAGACCTCCGGCAAATTGGCCAAGCAATTCGTCGACGACGTCGAAGTGATGTCGGGCGGCCGCATCGACATCGAGATGTTCTATTCCTCCTCCGTCGTGAAAACGGTGGAGACCTTCGACGCCGCGGCCAGCGGCATCCTGGACGGCGACATGACCGGCGGTGCCTATCAGACCGGCAAGAACCCCGCGTTCCAGTTCGTCGGCGACATCATGGGCGGCTATGACACGCCCTGGCAGCAGTACGCCTGGCTGTACCAGGGCGGCGGCTATGAAGCGGCCAATGAACTGTACAACGAATACAACATGCAGTTGATCGGTTGGTGGATCTATGGCCAGGAATCGCTGTCGTCGTCGACGCCGCTCCGCGGCCCGGGAGACCTCAAGGATTGGAAGTTCCGCTCCCCTCCCGGCATGGAGACCGAGATCTTCGCCTCACTCGGCGCCAAGCCCATCGTCATGGACTTCACCGAGGTCTTCACGGCGCTGGAGACCAAGATCATCGATGGCACGGACTACTCCAGTATCGGCAACAACGTGTCGATTGGCCTCTACGATCTGGTGAGCCACGCGACCTATCCGGGCTTCCACTCCATGCCGTCCGACCATCTGGCGATCCGCAAGGATGTCTGGGATTCTCTGCCGGACGACCTGAAGCGCATCATTGACGTCGCCATGCAGAAGCTGGCCTTCCAGACCGCGCTGAGCGGCGAGGCGGCCAGTAACCAGTACGCCGCAGAGCTGCGCGCTAAGGGCATCAACCTCTACGACTGGTCGGCCGAAGACCGCGCCACCTTCCGGAAAGCGGCACAGTCGGCCTGGACGGGTTGGGCACAGAAGACCCCCGAGGCCAAAAACCTGGTCGAGAGTCACACCGCCTTCATGAAGACTCTGGGCCTGACGCAATAGCTATCGCCCACGTCAATGCCTTGCGGGCCCCCTTAGGCTGAATGCCTGGCGGGGCCCGCAAATGCGAAAAGCTGTGGCAGGCCAGGGGCCAAAGCAAGGGCTGACGCCAAACGGCGTCATCCCGGCCGCAGACCGGGGCAACGGGGAGCCAAAAGAATGGTCGAGCATCCCATCGAAAGCTGGATGGACCGCATCAGCATTGGGATCAGCCGGGTCGCAATGTTTCTCATCGCGTTCATCGTGGTGATCATGGCTTACGAAGTGGTGATGCGCTACGTCTTCGAAAGCGCGACCTACTGGGTCAACGAGATGTCGCTGTGGACCGCCGGCGCGGTCTACTTGCTGGCCGGGCTCTACGTCATGCAGCAGCGCAGCCACATCCGTATTTTCATTCTTTACGACATGGTCTCACGCAACTGGCAACGTACTTTCGATGCGATCTCCACTTTGCTGATCTGTCTCTTCGCCGCCGCCGTCATCTGGGGCGGCTTCAACGAGGCCTGGGCCAAGTTGATGCGCTGGGAAACCTTCGGCACCGCGTGGGACCCGCCGATCCCGGCCACCATGAAGCCTCTGGTGCTGGTGATCGTGGCGTTGATCGCCCTCCAAGCGGTGATGAACCTCATGGTTGACTGGAAAAAAGAGAAAAAGGTGCACAACCTCGTCGAGGAAGTGCTGGAAGAACACGTCGACTGACAGGCGCACTTCAAAATCCGAGTGAACGGCGGCGCTGGGGGAAAGCATAAAATGGATATCGGAACGATCTCACTGATCCTGCTGGTCGGGATCTTCGTTCTGCTGGCGATCGGCATGCCGCTGGGCTTTGCCTCGGGATTCTTGGCCGCGGCCGTCCTGGTCATGAAGTTCGGGCCGGATCTGCTGTTCCGCTCCTTCGGTACTGGTCCCCTTAACATCCTGGCCCAGCGCATGTACGGCCTGATGACGGACTATGTGCTGATATCCGTGCCACTGTTCATCTTCATGGCCTGTCTCATGGAACGATCCAACATTGCCAAGGCGATGTTCGACAGCCTGAACATCTGGCTCAGCCGGACCCGCGGCGGCATCGCCATCGTCACTGCCATCATGGCCATCATCATGGCCGCCATGTCGGGCATCATCGGCGGCGAGATTGTGCTGCTGGGCCTCATCGCCCTGCCCAACATGCTGCGTCTCGGCTACAATCAGAACCTCGCCATCGGCACCATCTGCGCCTCCGGCAGCCTGGGCACCATGATCCCGCCGTCCATCGTACTGATCATCTACGGGCTGGTGACCGATACCTCGATCCATGCACTCTTCAAAGCCGCCTTCGTACCGGGGTTCATCCTGGGTGGCTGCTACATCCTCTACATCATCATCCGCACCCAGATGCACCCCGAGCAAGCGCCCCTGCCGAAAGGCGGCGATAGCGTGACTATACAGGATAAGCTGCGCGCGCTGCCCGGTCTGCTGGCACCGTTGCTGATCGTCTTCGTGGTGCTGGGATCGATCTACGGCGGCATTACCGGCATTACCGAGGCCGCCGGCATGGGCGTCGTCGCCGTGCTAATCCTGATCACCATCCGCGGCGAGCTATCCTGGAGCCTGTTCAAGGACGCGCTGATGCGCTGTTGGAAGTCGACCGGTACCATCCTGTGGATCACCTTCGGCGCCACAGCACTGGCCGGCGCCTATACCATCGCCGGCGGGCCGACCTACGTCGCCAACCTGATCATCGGCACCGAACTGCCGACCTTCGGCATACTGTTGATGATGATGCTGATCTTCCTGATCCTCGGCGCCATCATGGACTGGGTCGGCATCGTGCTGCTGGTGATGCCGGTGTTCCTGCCCATCGTGCTGAAGCTGCCGCCGGTGGAAATCGGCCTGACCGGCGCGCTGGCGGCCGCCCCCAGCTTCGTCGCCGTGTGGTTCGGCATCCTGTTCTGCGTGAACATGCAGGTCAGCTTCCTCAGCCCGCCCTTCGGGCCGGCCGCCTTTTACCTGAAATCGGTCGCACCGGCACACATCACCCTGCCGGACATCTTCCGCGGCTTCCTGCCCTTCATCGGCATTCAGCTGCTGATGCTGATGGCGGTGCTGCTGTTCCCCGAGATCACCATGGTGTTTGCCGGCTGAGCCTTAAGCCCCGAGCTGGGTGCGGGCGTCCTTGGCGAGCCGCACCAGCAGCGGGCGCATCTGGTCCGGCGCGGTGAGCGGCGTGTCGAACCACAGCCGCTCGACCCGGTCGCCGAGCACCAGGTCGAGACCTTCCGGGTCGAGGCCGGCGAGTTGCCAGGGCCCCGCCACCGCCTTGCAGAACGCCCGGGCGTAGAGTTCCACCGCGTCGCCATGGTCGGCGTTCATGTGATCGACCGCCCCGCCCTCCGACGCCAGCAGGCCGTCCAGCCCGCTCATGTCGCTCAGCACGTCGTTTGGCGCCATCGCGTAAGCCCGTCCGAAGCCGCCGTTCAGGCTGGCCCGGGCCACTTCCAGACGCCAGAAGCTGAAGTCGGGAAAGTCCACGTAGAGTTCCGCCTTGGGATGGCGGGCGAGGTAGCGCCGCTTCAGTCGCTCGCGGGCCGGATCGTCAGCCGCGATGCGCCGCGCGGTGCCGATGACCGTCAGGCGCGGATGGGCCAGCGGATCGCCCTTGCCCGGTTCGCCCAGCAGCAGCGAGCAGCGAGGATCGGCCAGCAGCGCCTGGGTGTGGGCCGACAGGGTGGAGGTGAGGAAGACCGGCGCCCCGTCCATGTCGCAGGCCAACCCGGTGCGGGTTGCCAGCGGGCTGCCGTCGGCCGGATCGAGCGTCGCCAACGCACCATGGCGGGCACGGCGCAGCAGGCCGCGCGCCAGGCGCCGCGCCTCGTCATCGACGGGCAGCAGGGGATCTTTCTTCTTCATCGGCACGGCGTCATTAGCGGCTTCGTTCATGGGCGCCAGTATAGGACGCCGCCAACGCGCCGCAATGTCAGAGCCCGAGATCCGACAGCCCCGGATGGTCCGCCGGGCGCGGCCCCTGGGGCCAGTGGTAAAGGCGCTCGGATTCCGCGATGGGCTTGTCGTTGATGGAGGCGAAGCGCCGCTGCATCAGGCCGTTGGCATCGAATTCCCAGTTCTCGTTGCCGTAGGAACGGAACCACTGGCCGCTGTCGTCACGGAATTCATAGGCAAAGCGCACGGCGATGCGGTTGCCGGCGAAGGCCCAGAGTTCCTTGATCAGCCGGTAGTCCAATTCGCGCGCCCACTTGCGGGTGAGGAACTGGACGATGTCGGCCCGGCCGGCTGGAAACTCTGCCCGATTGCGCCATTGGCTGTCCGGCGTATAGGCCAGCGAGACCCGCTCCGGATCGCGGCTGTTCCAGGCATCTTCCGCCATGCGCACCTTCTGAATAGCGGTTTCTTCGGTGAAGGGCGGTAGCGGTGGCTTCTGGCTCATCATGGCCTCCTGGGCGGCTATAGTTTACCGATCTGTACATCAATGCCAAATAAGTGTACTGATCTGTAAACCTTGTCAAGTCCCGCCACGCTCCGTGGCCCACGATTTTGAGGCCCACGACTTTCAGGCCGTAATTTTCAGCCAGTGATTTTCAGCCAGTGATTTTCAGGCGGTAATTTTCAGGCGGGACCGCTTGGCACCAGCCAACCACAGCGCCTTCGGCTATACTGGCGCCAATCAGGAAATGGGGGAAACGATGCGTCCGACGAAGCGGGACGAGTTGGTCGGCAAGGCCCTGCGGACCTTCTATGCCGGCGGCTTCCACGCCACCGGCATGGACCGTCTGGTCGAGGAGACGGGAATCTCCAAGACCTCCATGTACAAGCACTTCCGCAGCAAGGAAGACCTGATCCTGGCGGCCCTGAAGTTGCGCGACGAGCAGTTCCGCGCCTGGCTGTTCGGCCGCATGGCCGCGCTGGGCCGGACGCCACGTGAAAGGTTGCTGGCGCTGTTCGACGCGCTGGCCGAGTGGGTCGCCGAGCCGGATTTCCGGGGCTGCATGTTCGTCAAAGCCGCCTCCGAGTTCCAGGAAGCGAAGGACCCGATCCACGCCCAGGCGGCGGCGCACAAGGTGTTGCTGTTCGAGCACCTGAAGGACCTGGCTGCCGAGGCCGGCGCCAAAGAACCTGCCGCCCTGGCGCGCCAGTTGCTGATCCTGAAGGAAGGCGCCATCGTCACGGCGCAGGTGGAGGGCCGGCCCGAAGCCGCGGCGGAAGCCAAGGCGGCGGCGGAAACGCTGCTGGACAGCGCCCTCGCGCATTAGCTCCCCGAGGGGCTAGCTCCCGCTGGGCGACACCCTGGCGAGCTGGGCTTCGATCGCCTGGGTCACCTTCTCCGCCGTCGGCTTGGTCACAGTGGAGAACCAGTCGACCAACGCGCCATCCGGCCCGATGAGGTACTTGTGGAAGTTCCAGCGCGGCTTGGCGGCAAAGCCGAGTTGTTCCGCCGCCCAGCGGTAGAAGGGATGCGCGTCGTCCCCGACCACATGTTCCTTGGTGGTCAGCGGGAAATCGATAGCGAAGTTCACCTCGCAGAACTGCTTGATCTCCGCCTCGCTCCCCGGCTCCTGCCCGCCGAAGTCGTTGGACGGCACACCGAGCACGACCAGGCCGCGGTCGCGGTAACGATCCCACACCGCCTGCAGGTCATCGTACTGCGGGGTGAAGCCGCACTGCGAGGCGGTGTTCACCAGCAGCACCACCTTGCCCTTGTACTGGGCCAGCGGCAGCGGCCCGCCTTCAATAGCCGTGAAGCTGAAATCATGCGCGCTCGTCGCCGGATCCGCGGCGGCGGCCGGCCCGGCAAAAAGCGCCAGCAGCGCGAAAACAAGCGACCGGGGCCAGGCAACAGGTCTGCAAAAAGGCATGAGAAGGCTCCGCTTCAGGCTTTAGACCATGGACTTTGCGCGGTTGAGACCACATCTGAAAGGTAGCACGCCGCCGGCGCGGATCAACGCGCCGCCCGCGAACGCAATCGGTATCCGACCATGTTCAACCCGCCCGGATCAGACACCGCGTCGGAAAGCCTTGAGGCCCCGTCGCTGACCTCCTTCGGCAGCGGCCTTTCGGTCGCCGTCATCGGCGCCTCGGGCGGCCTCGGCGCCGCCTTCACCGCGGCGCTGGAGAGCGCCCCCTCGGTCGCCCGCGTGCTCACTTTCTCACGCCGGCCGCTGGCACCGCAGAGCGCCAAGACCGCCTGGCAGGCCATCGACCTGGAAGAAGAGGACTCCATCGCGCAAGCCGCGGCCGCGGCGCGGGCCGCCGCCGGGCCGCTGCATCTCGTTATCGTCGCCAGCGGCATGCTGCACGACGGCGAGGATCTGCGGCCGGAGAAATCCTGGCACAGCCTGAACGCCGGCTCGCTGCAGCGCGCCTTTGCCGTGAACGCCATCGGCCCCGCTTTGACGGCCAAACACTTCCTGCCGCTGCTCGCCAACGACCGCAAGGCGGCCTTCGCCGCGCTGTCGGCCCGGGTCGGCAGCATCGAGGACAACCGCCTGGGCGGCTGGCACGCCTACCGTGCCTCCAAAGCCGCCCTCAACATGCTGGTGCGCACCCTGGCGGTGGAACTGGCCAGGCGCAACGACCGCGCGCTCTGCGTCGGCCTGCATCCGGGCACGGTGGACACCGCGCTGTCGCGGCCGTTCCAAGCGGCCGTGCCGAAGGTCAAGCTGTTCACCCCGGCGCAGGCCGCCGGCCGGCTGCTGACGGTGCTGAACGGCCTGTCGCCCGGCCACTCCGGCGGCCTCTTCGCCTGGGACGGCCAACGCATTCCCTACTAACCGAGAATCAGCGCCAAGCGATCGTTAGGCAGCGCCAAGCCATCGTTAGGGCTCCAGGGCGATCTTCGCCGCCGCCACCCGCCCGCCGTCTAGATCCCGGAAGGCGGCCAGGCCGTCGGCCAGGGAGCGCCGCTCGACCCAGCCGAGACCGCCCAGGCGTCCGGCGGCAAGCGCCGCCAGGGTATTGGCGAAGTCCGCCATGGTGTAGGTGTAGGTACCGATGAAGGTGACCTCCTGCAGGGTCGCCTTGCGCACGTCGAGGCCGCCCTCGCTGTCCCCGAGGCCGATGTGCAGGATGACGCCGCCGGGGGCGACCCAGCGCGAGGCCAGGGCGCGGGTGCCCGCATAGCCCACCGCATCCATCACCAGTTCGGCCCCCGATTCCGCCGGCATGTCACCGGGGTCCGCCGCCCGCGGGTCGAAAACGGCGAAGCCCTCGGCGGCGACGGTGTCGCGGCGCAAGGGATTGGTCTCCGCCACGGTGACGGACGCGCAGCCGAAGGCGCGCAGGCTGAGCGCGCAGAGCAGACCGATGGCGCCGCCGCCGATCACCAGCACCCGGGCCTCGGCCAGGGGACGGTGCAGCGCCCTGGCCGCCGTCACCACGCCGTGCCAGGCGGTGGCCGCCGGTTCGGTGAGGGCCGCGTGCACCGAAGAGAGCGGTTCGGGCACTTCCAGCACGTTGCCGTCGGGCACCGTCACCAGTTCGGCGAAGCTGCCGGGGCGGTTCATCGACATCATCTGCCGCCTGGCGCAAAGATTGCCGCGGCCTTCGCGGCAGGCGCTGCACGCGCCGCAAGAGACCAGCGGGTTGACCACCCCGCGACGCCCGGCCAAGCGGCCTTCGATGACCGTGCCGACCGCCTCGTGACCCAGAATCAGCGGCGGCTTGCGCCGCTCGTCCTTGCCGTGGAAGGCGTGCATGTCGGAGCCGCAGATGCAGCAGGCTTCGACCCGCAGCAGTGACTCGCCGGGCTCGGGCGACGGGTCCGCCTCGTCGCGGAAATCCAGTTCACCGGGACCGGTATAGACCAGCGCTTTCATTTGGCCGTGAAGCCTCCGTCCACATAGATGACCTGGCCGGTGATGTAGGCCGCCGCCGCAGACGCCAGGAACACGGTGATGCCGTCCAGATCTTCCAGGCGGCCGTTGCGCCCGATGGCGGTCTGCGCCGCCAGCGCAGAGACCTTGGCCGGGTCGCCGAACACCGGCTCGGTCAGTTCGGTCGGGAAGAATCCCGGCGCGATGGCGTTGGCGGTGACGCCGTCGCCGGACCAGGCCTCCGCCATGGCGCGGGTCAGTTGCGCCACACCGCCCTTGGAGGCGCCGTAGGCCATGCCGTTGGGAAAGGCGCGTTCGGATTGCAGAGAGGCGATGTTCACGATGCGCCCGCCGCCCTTCCCCGTCATGCCGTCACCGCAGGCGCGCGCCAGGAAGAAGGGAATGGTGAGGTTGAGGGTCAGCGTCTGATGCCACGACTCCGGCGTGATGTCTTCCGGGGCCTGGCGCAGGTTCACCCCGGCGGCGTTCACCAGGATGTCCGGTGGACCGAAGTCTTCCGCGGCGGCGGCGGCAACCGCTTCCATCTGCGCCGGATCGGCAAGGTCGCGGGCGAGGCCCGCCGCCGCGCCGCCCCCCGCCTTGATCGCGGCGACGGTATCGGCGAGTTGCGCCGGGCGCCGCGCCACCAGCACGACGGACGCCCCGGCGCCGGCCAGGGCCTGGCCCATGCGCCGGCCGATACCGCTGGAGCCGCCGGTGACCAGCGCCACCCGCCCCGTCAGGTCGAACAGGTCCCGCACACTCATGCAGCCGCCGTGTCGAAGGTCTCCTCAGGGAAATACTTGGCGAGGCGGTCGTCGCCAGTGCGCGCGTGAGCCTCCATGCCTTCCAGGCGGGAAATCCGTGCCGTCACCGCCGCGACCTCACGGTTGGCTTCGCGGGTCATCCGCTGGTAGGTGACGGTCTTCACGAACTTGTGCACGGACAGGCCGCCGGTGTAGCGCCCGGCGCCCTTGGTCGGCAGGATGTGGTTCGTCCCCGAGCACTTGTCGCCGAAGGCCACGGTGGTTTCCTCGCCCAGGAACAGGGAGCCGTAGTTGGCGAGATGCTGCAGCCACCAGTCGAGGTCGTCGGCCTGCACCTCCAGGTGCTCCGGGGCGTAGCGGTCGGAGACTTCCACTGCCTCCTCCCGGGTGTCGCAGAGCACCACCTCGCCGTAGTCGCGCCAGGCCGCCGTCGCGGCGTTGCGCTGGGTCTCCGGCAGCGTCGCGATGACATCCGGCATCATCGCCATGACGTCCTCGGCCAGCTTGCGGTCCAGGGTCACCAGCCAAGCCGGCGAATCCGGGCCGTGCTCGGCCTGACCGACCAGATCGGAGGCGACGATGCGCGGGGCGGCGGTCTCGTCGGCGATCACCAGGATTTCCGTCGGGCCGGCGAAGAGATCGATGCCCACCTGGCCGAACAGCATGCGCTTGGCCTCGGCCACGAAACGGTTGCCCGGGCCGACCAGGATGTCGGCGGGGTGCCCGGTGAACAGACCGAAAGCCATGGCGGCGATGCCCTGGACCCCGCCCAGGTTCAGGATGTGGTCGGCGCCGCAGAGATCCATCGTGTAGAGGATGCCCGGATGGATGCCGCCGTGCTGCTGCGTCGGCACCGAGCAGGCGACGACGTTCTCGACGCCGGCCACCTTGGCTGTGGCGATCGACATGATCGCCGAGGCGACGTGGGCGTAGCGTCCGCCGGGCACATAGCAGCCGGCGGTCTTGACCGGAATCAGGCGCTGACCGGCGAAGAGGCCCGGCGACAGCTCGGCCTCGAAGTCCTGCACCGAGTCGCGCTGGCGCTGGGCAAAATCGCGCACCCGCTTGTAGGCGAAATCGATGTCCGCTTTCAGCTGCGCCGGGACCTTGGCTGCGGCGGCTTCGATGGCGTCACGGCCGACCACGATGTCGCCGCCCCACTTGTCGAAGTCGGCGGCGTAGCGGCGCACCCGCTCTTCCCCGCCGTCGCGGATGCTGTCCAGGATCTCGCCGACGATGCGGCGGGTATCGGCCTCGCCGCTGGTCGGCTGCTTGTCGGCCTTCTTCAGATAATCGATCGCCATGTCAGATGCCCCGTCAGTCTTCTGCCGTTTTATGTAAGCGTTTACATATGATGCCTGGGACGCCGCCCGCAGACAAGCGGATTCATGGAAAAAGCAGTCCGATCAGGTAATCGCCCAAAGGGAAATCGCCGGCACGAAAGCGAGCAGCAGCACCACCGCCAGCATGGCCAGCACGTACGGTATGGCCCGCCGGGCGATACCCATGACCGGCTCGCCGGTCAGCCCCGCCATGACGAAGAGGTTGAGGCCCAGCGGCGGCGTCACGAAGCCGACGCCCAGCGACGTCACCATGAAGATGCAGAAGTGGATCTCGTTCATGCCGATGTTCTCGGCCAGCGGCAGCATGATCGGCGCCAGGATGACGATGTTGGGCGTGGTCTCCATGACACAGCCGGCCAGGATGAAGATTCCGAGCATCATGAGCACGATCAGCGTCGGGTCTTCGGTGAAGCCGGTGATCGCCTGCACGAAGGTCTGCGGCACCTCCAGCGCCGCCAGCGCCTGGGCCAGCGGCAGGGCAAAGGCGATGATCGGCACGATGACGCCGTTCACCTTGGCCGAGCTGAGCAGCATCTTGGGGAAGTCGTCGAGGGTAATGGTCCCCTGCAGCAGGCCGATGACCAGGGTGGTGACCACCGCGACCGCCGCGGCTTCGGTCGGCGTGAAGACACCGGAATAGATGCCGCCCAGGATGATGATCGGGATCATCAGCGCGTACTTGCCGACCCACACCGCCTTCAGCCAGCGCCGCAAGGAGAACCGCATGTCGGAGAACTCGTAGCCGCGGCGCCGGTTGATGACGATGTTGGTCAGCATGATCGAGACCATGATCATCACGCCGGGAATGGCCGCCGCGAGGAACAGCGTCGAGGCGGAGATGCCGAGGATGAGCCCGATGATGATGTAGGCGATCGACGGCGGGATCAGAATGCCGGTGCAGGCGCCGGAGGCGACCAGGGCACAGGCATAGGGCTTGGGATAGCCGGCGTTCACCAGGCGCGCATAGGTGATGCGGCCGACGGCCGCGGCCCCGGCGGCATCGGAGCCGGAAATGCAGGCAAAGAAGCCGCAGCCCAGGATGGTCGAGGTGCCGAAGCCGCTTTTCAGGCTGCCCATGGTCGCCTCGGCGACGTCGAGCAGCTTGTCGGAAAGTCCGGTGCGTACCAGCACGTCGCCGGTCAGGATGAACAGCGGAATGGCGATCAGCGCGAAGGTGTCGATGCCGGAGAACAGCGCCTCGCCGAAGAGGGTCAGCGGCAGCACATCGGTGAACACCAGAAGACCGATGGCGCCGAAGCCGAGCGCGACCCAGACCGGCACCGCCAGGCACAGCAGGAGGACGATGCCGAGCAGCGGCAGGCCGACGGTCCAGCCCAATTCGGTCGAGGCCTCGGGAATTCCGTAGAGCTGGTACATGCTTCGCGTTACCTAATCGAACAGCTTGCGGCCGGCGAAGTGCGCCCGGCCGGCGCGCAGGTCGCCGACGTCGCGCCAGATCGACTGCATCAGGCGCAGCAGCATGATGGAAAAGCCGAAGGGCACGGCCAGGAGGAACCACACGCGGATGATGCGCAGGCCGTCGGTCACGTTGCCGTACTTCAACGACACCAGCACCGGGTCGAGGGACCAGTAAATCGCGAGGCAGGCCAGCGCCACGGTCAGCAGGTCGGACAGCAGGTAGATCAACGCGGCGCCGCGCGGCGGCAGCAGATGCGTGATCACGTCGATGCGGATGTGGGCGCGGTCGCGCACCGCCACGGCGGCGCCGATCCAGACGAGATAGATGAAGGCGTAGCGTGCCGTTTCCTCGCCCCACACCGATGAGTACATCAGCACGAAGCGACGGATCACCTCGATGGCGATGACCAGCACGATGAAGCTGTAGAGAAACAGGAGCATCCAGCGCTCCGCATTCTCGTCGAGCCATTTCAAGGCGTCACGCATGCCGCTCCCCGTGCCGGTTCGACGTTGCTTCGGAACGGCCGGGGGCGGTGCCGGCCACCGCCCCCTTGCCGGAAACTCAAGGACCGCGCCAACGCGATCCTAAACCGCCCTAGACATCGTGGACGAAATAACCGCCCTGGGTGTTGGCGGCGTCGAGCAGCTTGTTGAAGGTCTCGATCGAGCCGCCGAGTTCCTTCTTCCAATCGTCCCACTCGGGCCGCTGGTGACCGCCGGCCTTCGCCCAGGCGGCGATCTCATCGGCCGTCGGCACGTAGAATTCGACGCCGGCCTTGGCCATCTCGGCCATGGCGAAGGCGCGCGAGGCCGGCACCTGGGCCAGGTTCTGCTGGAAGGTAACCTCGCTGGCGAACTGCACGCCCTCGCGCACCTTGTCCGGCAGGCCCTTCAGCCATTCGGCGTTGCAGGCATAGACCTGGCTGTCGGGCACCGGCGCGTTGAAGGTGACCCAGGACAGAATATCCTTGAAGCCGAAGGCGTAGAGCGCCTCGACCGAGGGGTCGAGCGCATCGGCGACGCCCTGCTTGATCGCCGCCGCCGTCTCGCCCCACGCCACCGGAGTCGGGTTGGCGCCGATCAGGCGGTAGTACTGCTGCAGGATCTTGGAGCCCGGCACGCGGAACTTGATGCCCTGCAGGTCGTCCGGCGTTTTGATCGGCCCGTCGACGCCGCGGCGGATCGCCGTGGTGCGCGGATCGATACAGAAGTAGAACAGCGGCGTGAAGCCCTTGGCCTCGACCCGGCTGTCGACCTCGCCCTTCCAGGCGTCCGATGTCACCAGGTTGACGAACTTCTGGTTCGGCCCGACCCAGTAGGGAATGTTGATGAGGTCGACCGCCGGCGCAAAGGGCGCGAAGTTGGACAGCGAGAACTGCCCGGCCTGGATGGTGCCGGCCTGGACCTTCTCCGCCAGCTTTGTGCCGACGCCCAACTGGCCGCCCGGGGCCAGCTTCACGTAGATGTGGCCGTTGGTCAGGTTCTGGACGTTTTCCTTGAAGTTCAGCTGCATCATCGGATAGGAGCGCGTCGTGCCGATGCGGTATTCGGTGGCGACGGTCATGGTCTCCTTCGCCGCCGCCTGACGCTCCTTCTCCTCCTCGGCGGTCTGCGCCAGGGCGGCCTCGCTCATCAGACTGTTGGCGCCCAGCGCCACCAGCGCCGTGGTGGCACCGTAGCGGGTCGCGGCGCGGAAGAACTCGCGACGCTCCGGCCGGCTGACCGCTTTGACCTCGGTCTTTTCACTCATGGCATTTCCTCCCTTTGTTTTTTGTCGGTTGTTATGGACGGCCCCTTTGCGGAGTCCGCCTTAGGCTTGCGCCGCCTAGGCACCCGAGCCCTCGCCACGCGAATCGACCGCCTTCTCGCGGGCGAGCGCGGCCAGGGTGAAGCACAGGGCCGAGGCCAGCAGCAGCAGGAACTCGGGCACGTCCGGCAGCAGGAAGCCGATATCCAGGCCGAAGGTGACGCGCGCCTTGCCGAGCAGCACGTTGAGACAGAACAGCAGGAAGAGGGCGAGGCAGAGTCGCAGCAGCAGGCGCGCGCGCCGCGCGCTGACCGCGTCGACCACCGGCCTGGGCCCGGGTGTTGTCGGGGTTCCCATTGGTTCGTTCCGTCCCTCAGTCGGCGCCGCCTTCCGCTTGCCCACCCGAAGGTCACCCCCCGGGAAGGCGCGCGGCCGCGCCGCTTCGTTTGGCGCTTCCCCGCCGGCAACCGCAGGCCGAACCCGGCCCTCACGGCACGCCCATGAAGTAAACGCTTACATTATTGAGGCCAGTGTAGCGAAACTCAGCCCCTTCTTGTCAACTGAGAATCGCGCACCGGATCGTCCGCCCGCCCGCAAGCCTGTTCGATCACCCCGTTCAATCCGTTGTAAAAGGACAGCCATTGCTCAAAAATGCCCCTATGAAAGACGGCCCTGCGGCCGACGACGGCAAAATCAGACGAACCGCGGGCCCGGTGGGGCGGAGCAGGATTTGAGCAAACGCTTACAGGACCAGGGGCCGCAGCGGCGCCCCCCCAAACGGCGGACGCGGCGCAACGACAGCCCGACCGCCACCCTGAAAGACGTCGCCGAGCGCGCCGGGGTGTCGACGGCGACGGTCAGCCGGGTGCTGAACGCCCAGGGCAAGGTGAACCGCGAGACCGAGGCGAAGGTGAGCGCGGCGGTCGCCGCCCTGGGCTACGTGCCGCACGCCGCCGCCCGGGCGCTGGCCTCGCGGCGCTCGCGCACCATCGGCGCGGTGACCGCCGCGCTCGACAACCCGATCTTTGCCAAGGGCATCCAGGCGCTGGAGAACCGCCTGGAGCAGTCCGGCTACGGCTTGCTGGTCGCCTCCTCCAACTACGAGCCGGCGCGCGAATTGAAACAGGTGCGGGTCATGGTCGAGCGCGGCATCGACGCCATCATGCTGCAGGGTGACAGCCACCTGCCGGAGGTCTATGCCCTGCTGCAGCGCAAAGGCATCCCCTACATCAACACCTGGATCTACGTCGCCGCGGCGGCACACACCTGCTTCGGCTTCAACAATCAGTTGGCCGGGCGCAGCCTGGCCGACTACCTCCTCGACCTCGGCCACCGCGACATCGCCATGGTGGCGGGCATCACCGCCGGCAACGACCGCGCGCTGAACCGCATCAAGGGTGTGAAAACGGCGCTGGAAGCGCGCGGCCTGACGCTGCCGCCGTCCCGCATCGTCGAGCGACCCTACGCCCTCAGCGACGGACGCGACGGCCTGCGCGAGATCCTCGCCGCGCCCCCTATCAAAGGCAGAGGACCGCGGCCCACCGCCGTCATCGGCGGCAACGACCTGCTGGCCATCGGTGTCATGCTGGAGGCGCAGCAGTCGGGGCTCAGCGTGCCGGGCGACCTTTCCGTCGCCGGCTTCGACGACATCGAACTGGCCGCCAACATTTCGCCGGCGCTGACCACCATCCATGTGCCGGTCGAGGAGATCTGCAGCCAGGCCGGCGACTATCTGGTCGCCCGTATCGAGGGCCGCCCGGCACGCGACCATGTCGCCCTGGAAGCCAGGCTGGTGGTGCGGCAATCGACGGCGCGCCCCGGGGGACGGCCCGGGGGCGACCGGGGGAAGCAGCGGTAAGGCCATGCGGATTCGCGGGACCTCAACGGAGGACCTGCCGGCGGTGCTGCACATTCACCGCGCGGCCTTCGGCCAGCAGGACGAGGCCGAACTGACCCGCGCCCTCCTTGCCGACCCGACCGCACGCCCGGTGCTGTCGCTGATCGCCGAAGAAAATGGACACCCGCTGGGTCACATCCTCTTCTCCCGGGCACGCCTCACGAACCCAGACAGCGATCTCTCTGCCACCCTCCTCGCCCCGCTGGCCGTCGTGCCGGAAGCACAGGGCCAAGGCATCGGCGGCAGGTTGATTGCAGCGGGTCTCGACCGGCTGCGCCAAGACGGCGTCGCGCTGGCCTTCGTGCTGGGCGATCCTGCCTACTACACGCGATTCGGCTTCGCGCCGGCGGGTCCGGGGCTCGACCCGCCCTACCGCCTCCCCGCAGCCTATGCCGAGGCCTGGATGGTGCAGGCGCTGAGCGAGGGGGTTTCCGGCAAGCGGCAGGGCACCGTCATTTGCGCCGACGCCCTCATGCAGCCCGCACTGTGGCGGGAATAGCGGCGATGGACGGTGCTACTGCGCGGCCAGCTGGTAGGTTTCTTCCTGCTTGCCGGCGTCCTGGGTTCCGTCCTTGGGCAGCAGCAGGGAGAGCAGCGGCGGGATGATCGCCAGGGTCAGCAGCGCCGACAGGCTGAGGCCGCCGATCACCACGGTACCGAGGCCGCGGTACAGCTCCGACCCCGCCCCGGGGAACACCGCCAGCGGCAACAGACCGAAGATCGAGGTCAGCGTCGACATGAAGATCGGGCGGATGCGGTTGCGCGTCGCCTGCAGGATCGCTTCCTGGCCGCCCATCCCGCTGCGGCTGTTCTGCAGTGCCTGGTCGACCAGCAGGATGGCATTGTTCACCACAATGCCGATCAGAATGACGAAACCCAGCATGGTCAGCATGTCCAGCGGCTGCGGCACGTAGACGTTCAGCAGCGCCAGGCCGAGCAGACCACCGGCGGTGGCCAGCGGCACCGACAGCATGATGATCGCCGGGTAGAGCAGGCTCTCGTACAGCACCGAGATCACCAGGTAGACGATGACCAGCGCCACCACCAGGTTGAACTGCAGCGCGCCCCAGGTCTCCGACAGGTCGTCGGCGGCGCCGCTGAGGCTCAGCTTCATGCCCGGCGTCAGCGCCTCGGCCTCCAGCGGCGCCACCACCTTGTCGCGCACGATCTCGATGGCGTCCTGCAGCGGCATCGACTTGGGCGGGCTGATGACGATGGTGATGGCCCGGTCGCGGTCGACGTGAAGGATTTCCGTCGGACCATTGGTGAGTTCGATGGTCGCCAGCGAGTCCGCCGGCAGCACCAGGCCGGTCGCGGTGACGATGGGCAGCGCGTCGATGCCCTGGGTGGTCGTCACCAGCCCGTCGGGACCCATCAGGGTCAGGTCGATGCGGCGGCTGCCCAGGTTGATTTCGTCGACCCGCGCGCCGTCGTTCATCACGTCGATGCTGACGGCGAAATCACGCGCCGACAGCCCCGCCTTGGCGAGACGCCGCGGGTCCGGGGTCACGCGGATTTCCGGCGCGCCGAGTTCCAGGCCGGGCGAGATGCGTGTCTGCGCCCCGCTGTCCTCCGAAAAGGTCTGCGCCAGCAACTGGTCGGCGCGCTTGGCGACCTCCAGGATACCGTTCATGTCGGGCCCGGTGACGTTCAGGGCAATGGCGCGCGAGCCGCCGACCGAGCGGCCGAAGATCGAGGACTGCGATACGAAGCCCCGGGTGCCCGGGTCGGCCCGGTTGATCGCCTTGCGCAGCAGCGGCACCAGTTCGCCCGCGCGGTCGCTCTCGACGGCGCTGGCGCCGACGAACATGATGTCGCGGAAGGCGACGAAGAAGAAATTCTGGATGCCGGGCAGCGCGCCGGCTTCCGGCGCGGCGTCTGCTGATCCGGGATCCTGTCCGGGGGCCTGCCCAGCCCATTGCGGCCTGGTTGCCGCCTCTATCTGTTCGGCGATCTCGAAGGTGGTGGCAAGGTTATAGCCCGGTGGCGTCTGAATGCGTGAGAAGACAAAGTTGCGGTTGCCATCGGGCAGGTAGTCGAGCTTCGGCATGAACAGGTAGGTCGCCGCCGCGGCGCCGCCGCAGATCACCAGAACCAGGACAAAGGAAACGACCCGGCTGGAGATGATGCCGCGGATCATGGCGACCGCGCTGCGCACGAAGAGGCCGGCCAAGGAATCGACCAGCGGCACATGGAAACGCTGGTTGAAGTTGCTCTGCGGCCCGCCCAGCAACTTGTTGGCCAGCGTCGGGATGACCGTGACGGCGACCACCAGCGACAACAGCACCGACACCGAGATGGCCACCGCGATATCGCGGAACAGCTGGCCCGCCGGCAGCTCCAGCAGCAGGATCGGGATGAACACCACCACGGTGGTCAGCGCCGAGGCCAGGATAGCCCCCCACACCTGCCGGGCTCCCTCGCGCGCGGCCGCCGCCGAAGGGGCGCCGCCCTGGCGCAGACGAAAAATGTTCTCCAGCACCACGATGGCGGCATCGACCACCATGCCGACGGCAAAAGCGATGCCGGCCAGCGAGATGACGTTCAGCGATCGACCGACCATCGCCATGGCGACGAAAGTGGCGATCACCGAGATCGGGATCGCCACGACAACCACCAGGGTGGCGCGCCAGGAGCGCAGGAACATCATCAGGATCAGCGCCGCCAGAATGCCGCCGACGAAGATGTTCTGCTGCACCAGGTCGATGGCCGAGTTGATGTACAGCGTCTCGTCGTAATACATCACCAGTTCGAGCTGCTCGAACCGCAGGGGCCCCGCGTTCAGTTCCGCCACCGCGTCGCGCAGCCCATCCATGGTTTCGATGACGTTGGCGCCGCTCTCGCGCACCACGTTGAGGCTGATCATCGGTTCGCCGTTGAAGCGGCGGTTGCTGGTCGGCTCCTCGTAATCCAGGCGGACATCGGCGATGTCGCCGACGGTCACCTCGGCGAGGCGCCGGCTGGCCTGGGACGTCGTCCCCCCGGCGCTGCCGGGGTTATAGGAGGTCTGCAGCACCACGGCGCGCACCTTGTCGACCGTCGCGGTCTCCGAATCGGTGCGCACGATGTAACGCCGCTTGCCTTCCTCCACCGCGCCGGCAGTCAGCGAGATGTTGGCCTCGCGCAGCGCCTGCAGCACTTTCGGCACGGTCAGGCCGTAGCCGGCGAGAACGCCCGGCTCGACGATGACCTGGAGTTCGCGCCCGCTGCCACCGGAGGTGTCGACCTGGGAAACGCCGGCGACCCGCTGCAGCCGGTCGGCCACCACGTCCTCAACCATGTCGCCATAGACTTCGATGTTGCGGTCGTTGCCCGGCAGCCGGCGCAGCGCCAGGCGCGCGATCGGCACGTCCTCCGACCCGGAGGTGCGGATCGACGGCTCGCTCGCCTCATCGGGCAGATCGGAGACATTGCCCAGCCGGTTCGACACCAGCATGAAGGCGCGGTCCATATTCTGGCCGATGTTGAATTCCAGGGTGATGCGGCTGCGCCCCAGCTCCGACTCGCTGACCATCTCCGACAGCCCTTCGAGGCCGGTGAGTTCTTCCTCGATGCGGTTGGTGATCTCGCGCTCGATTTCCAGCGGCGAGGTGCCGGACCACGAGGTGGTGATCTGCAGCACCGGGCGGCGCACGTCGGGCGTCAGCTGAATCGGAATGGTCTGCAAGGCGACAAGGCCGAGCGCCAGCACAATGAGCACCGCCGCGGCCACCGCCGTCGGCCGCCTGATCGCAAGCCCGATGAAATCCATTCAGATCAACCCGCCTGGGGCTGGCATCCGTCAGCCAGCGGTTGGGATTATGAGGCTGCCTGACGATCTAGCGCAATGACTTCCTGCGGCAAGCCAAAGGCGCCGAAGACATTGAAATTTGGAGCAAACCCACTGCCCCAGCGGCGCTTCCCCCTGTACCTTGGATGCGGCCCGGATGCACCGCAGAGGACAGTGGCGGCCCGGCATCGAGACGATATTTGTGCCCATTAGGCACTAATCAAGTTCCGAAATGGGTTATTATCAATTAGATCAGGAGGTCGCATCTTCTCATCATGCTGCCCGCCTTTCCGTCCGGTGGACCAAGATGAGGAGTTCACAGATGAACCAGATCGCCCCGACCCTGCCCCTGCGCATCAGCGTTCCGCAGTCGCCCGCCGGCCTGCGCACGCCCCTGACCTTCATCCTGCCGCAGGCCGAAAAGCCGGTGCTGCTCAGCGCTGCGGCGACCGGCGGCGCGCCGCGCCACTTGTTTCAGACCGAAGAACGCCAGGTCGCCATCCAGGACATGCGCCCCCTGGCGGAGTGGTTCTCCCTCGACCGCGAGGGCTTCGCCCTGCGCCGGGCGCCGACGGCGGTCGCCGATCTCTACGATGACGACGCCCTGGCGCAGCATTACATCCCGGAGACCGAAGCCTTCCTGAAACGGGAACTGGGCGCGACCCGCGTCGTCATCTTCGACGCCACACGGCGCTCCGACGACGGCAAGGGCGCGGCCAACCGCGATGGCGCCCGCGGCCCGGCCAGCCGGGTCCATGTCGACTACACGGCCAAAAGCGGCCCGCGCCGGGTGAAGGATCTGCTGGGCGAAGACGAGGCGGCGCGCCTTGCCGCGGCGGGGGCAAGGATCCAGCAGGTCAACGTCTGGCGTCCGATCCGCGGCCCGGTCGAACGCTCGCCGCTGACCCTGGCCGATGCCGCGTCGATCCGGCCGGAAGACCTGGTTGCCACCGACCAGTTGTTCCCCGGCCGCGTCGGCGAGATCTATCACCTGGCCTACCACCCGGCACAGCGCTGGTACTACGCGCCACGGATGACCCGCGACGAGGTGCTGCTGATCAAGGGCTGGGACAGCCTGGACGACGGGCGCGCCCGCTTCACCCCGCACAGCGCCTTTCGGCTGCCGCAGCAGCGCGCCGACGCGCCGCCGCGCGAGAGTATCGAACTGCGCAGTCTGGTGGTGACCGAATAGCCGGCGGTTGGGCCTAACGGCGCGGTGTCACTCCCTGCCGCGCGGCGTTACTTCTTGCCGCGTGACAGGGGGTTCGACTTGGCCAGGCCGGCGGACGTCACGGAGGCGTTCGAAGCCGGAATGGGATCCTTCGACTTCACTTTTTTCGGCTTCTTGGCTTCGCGGTTGCTGCGTTGCTGACCCTTGCTCATTTCAGACTCCTGACGGGGTGATATGGGGTTGGTGGCGACAGCGACCGGTGCAACCCGATCGCGCGGAGGTCTTCCTGCGCCGATAGCAAGGCAATCTCAGCCGAACCACCCTGCGCCCAATCCCGCGCAATGTCACGGCGCACGATGGCATGGATCCGCCAAGGTTAAATCTCGTTCATCAGGAAATAAAAACCGAACCATCGCCGTCGCGAGAGCGTTGTGCCGACGAGACCTTTATTCAAGGGGAGCGACGGCATCATGACGCATTCAACGCTAAGCGGAACCGATACTTCCACCGATCTTCCTGAATCTGACCGCCACGGCCTTGGCTTCTGGTGGTGTGCCTTTCTCGGCAGCCTGATGATTCTGCTCGGCCTCGTGCTCGGCGGCGGTGGCCTCTGGCTGATCGTTCTGGGCGGCAGCTGGTACTATCTGGTCGCCGGCCTAGGCCTGATCGTTGCCGGTGCGCTTATGCTGCGCGGCAATATCGCGAGCCTCTGGGTCTATCTGGCGACCTGGGTCTTCACCCTCGCCTGGGCCTATTGGGAGGTCGGCCTGGACGGCTGGGCCCTGGTGCCGCGGGTCGTCGCACCCAGCGTGATCCTGTTGCTCGTGCTGCTGACCATACCCGCGCTGCGTCATCGGCATTACCGGGCGACGGGGCGACGCACCGCAACGGCCACGGTCGCCCTGTTGATCGCAGCGGGCACCGCTCTATCGTTCGTCGCCAGCCCGACGCCCGTGTTGGCGCAGACCACCGCGGATCCGGCTCAAACGCTGCAGGCCGGCGCCGACTGGCCAGTCTATGGCGGTACCGTACAGGCCCGGCGCTATTCTCCGCTCGAACAGATTACCGCGCAGAACGTCGGCCAGTTGGAAAAGGTGTGGAGCTACCGCAGCGGCGACATGCCCACTGCGGAGACCAACGGCAAATACTCACCGGAAAATACCCCGCTGAAAGTCGGGAACCAGCTCTTCACCTGCACGGCGATGAACATCCTGATCGCCCTCGACGCCGCGACCGGCAAGGAGAGCTGGCGCTATGACCCGAAAGTTTCGGCCGATGCGATTCCCTACGGCGCGACCTGCCGCGGTGTTGCCTATTACGCGGGGCCGAATGCCGCCGCCGACCAGCCCTGCGCTGCGCGCATCATCGAAGGGACCCTCGACGCGCGCCTCATCGCCGTGGATGCCGAGAGCGGCGCGCTCTGCGCCGACTTTGGTGACAACGGCAGCGTCGACCTGAACGAAGGCATCGGCCAGACCGTCCCCGGCTGGTACGCCGTCACAGCGCCGCCGACCATTGTGAAGGGCATCGCCGTGGTCGGCGCCCAGGTGAAAGACGGCCAGGCCGAAGACGCCCCCTCCGGCGTCATCCGCGGCTACGACGCGGTCACCGGCAAGCTGGCCTGGGCCTGGGACATGGGCCACCCGGACTGGAACGGCGCGCCGCCCGAGGGCGAGGTCTATTCCCGCGGCACGCCCAATATGTGGACGATGGCGGCCGCCGACGAAGATCTGGGCTACGTCTATCTGCCGCTGGGCAATTCCGCCGTCGACTATTACGGCGGCAACCGCAAGGACTTTGAGAACGACTACAGCTCCTCCCTGGTGGCCATCGACGTGACCACCGGCAAGCCGGTGTGGCATTTCCAGACCGTCCACTACGATCTGTGGGACTACGACCTCGGCTCGCAGCCCTCGCTGGTTGATCTGCCGACCGACAACGGCACCGTCCCGGCCATCATCCTGCCCAGCAAACAGGGGCAGATCTACGTGCTGAACCGCAAAACCGGCGAATCCCTGTTTCCCGTGGAAGAGCGCAAGGTCCCGGGTCGCGGCGTCGAGCCGCAGAACATCTCCGACACCCAGCCCTACTCCGGCTATGCCCATCTCGACCAACCGGTGCTGACCGAGAAGGACATGTGGGGCATGAGCCCGCTGGACCAACTGTGGTGCCGCATCCAGTTCCACCGGGCGTCCTACGACGGCGAGTACACGCCGCCGACGGTGGACCGTCCCTTCATCGAATATCCCGGCTACAACGGCGGCTCGGACTGGGGCAGCGTGGCGGTCGACCAGAAGAACGGCATCCTGATTGCCAACTACAACGACATGCCGAACTTCAACCAGCTGATCCCGCGCGAAAAGGCCGACGCCATGGGCCTTAAGCCCATCGACGAAGGCGGCACGCCGCCCAGCGCCGAAGGCGCCGGCGACCCGCAGGCCGGATCGCCCTACGCCATCAACGTGAACGCCGGCTGGCGTCAGCACACCGGCCTGCTGTGCAAAGAGCCGCCCTACGGCCACATCCGCGCCATCGACCTGAAAAGCGGCGAGACCCTGTGGGACCATCCGCTGGGCAGCGCGGTGAACAACGGCCCCTTCGGCATCCCCTCGATGCTGCCGCTCACCATCGGCACGCCCAACAACGGCGGCCCGCTGGTGACGGCCGGAGGCCTGGTGTTCATTGCCGCCACCACCGACAACATTTTCCGCGCCTTTGACATCAAGACCGGCGAGGAGTTGTGGCACGACACCCTGCCGGCCGGCGGCCAGACCATCCCGATCACCTACCAGGTCGACGGCCGCCAATACGTCGCCATCGCCCCCGGCGGCCACCACTTCATGGAGACCAAGATCGGCGACTACGTCATCGCCTACGCCCTGCCCAAGAGCTAGCGCCTAGAGGCCAGGCCCGGCAAGGGCCCGGAAAACGGCAAAACCGATCGCCCCCGCGGACTCGCCTGAAACGGCACCGCGGGGGCTTTTGCGGCTGCGGCCGGCAGGGCCAAGCCTCTTTGGCCAAGTCTGTCTGGCCAAGCCGGGCGGCAATGCGCTATGCCACGAAACTGCGGACAGGCCGCAGGGGGCGACACGGTGGAACGGCAGGCGTGAGCGGATACATCCAGGCTGTCATCGACTTTATCTCCCAACATCCGCATTGGGCCGGCATCCTGGTGTTTTTGACCGCCGCCACCGAAGCGATCGCGGTGATCGGCGCCCTGATCCCGGGCACGACCATCCTGGTCGGCGTCGGGGCCATCGTCGGGCTGGGCCACCTGCCGCTATGGCCGATTCTCATCTGGGCGACCCTGGGCGCCATCGCCGGCGACGGCGTTTCTTACTGGCTGGGGCACCGCTACGGCCGCCACGTCGCCCAGATCTGGCCGTTCTCACGCCGGCCGGAGCTGCTGGGCCAGGGCGAGGCCTTCTTCGGGCGGCACGGCGCCAAGAGCGTCGTCCTCGGCCGCTTCCTGCCGATGACCCGCGCCGTGGTGCCCCTGGTCGCCGGCACCCTGGGCATGAATCCGCTGCGTTTCTACATCGCCAACGTCCTCTCGGCGATCGCCTGGGCGCCGCTGCACATCCTGCCCGGCGTTCTGCTGGGCGGCATGCTCACTGTGTTGAGCGGCATCAGCGGCCGCCTGGTCGCTGTGCTGGTTGGGGTGCTGTTGCTCGCCGCCGCCGTCGCCTGGCTGCTGCGCCTCGCCGTGTTGCAGATCGCCCCGCTGATCGCCCGCCTGCAGATCGCGGCCTTCGCCTGGGCCAGCAATCGCTCCGGCCTGCTGGCCCGCACGGCCGCCAGCGCCCTCGACCCGGCCGATCCGGGGGCGCGCACCGTCTTGCTGTTGGGAACGCTGGGCGCGGTCTGCGGCATCGGCTTCCTCAACATCCTGGAAGACATCATCGAGAAGGACTCGCTGGTCCAGGCCGACCAGGCGATCAGCAATTTCGTCCAGGGCCTGCGCACTGCCTGGGCCGACCACGCGATGGTCGTCGTCACCATGCTGGGGGACGGCGTGGTGACTCTGCCGGTTGCCGTGGCCGCCGCCGGCTGGCTGGCGTGGCGCCGCCAATGGCGGCTGGCGGCTGGTTTCGCCCTCACCATTGTTCTGGCCCGGGCCTCGGTGATCCTGCTGAAGGCGGTGCTGCAGCAGCCGCGACCCATCGACATCTACGTCGGTGCCGAGACTTTCAGCTTTCCCAGTGGCCACGCAACCATGGCGGCGGTGCTTTACGGCACGCTGGCCTGGCTGGTCGCCACCGCGTTGTCGCCGCGCGGGCGCGTCGCCGCCCTGGCCATCGCCGGCGCGGTGGTGGGTCTGATGGCCGCCTCGCGCATCTATCTTGCCGCGCACTGGCCCTCGGACGTGGGCGCCGGCATCACCCTGGGCTTCACCCTCGCTGCCGTCTTCGCCCTGGTCTTCCGCCGGACCGCGGAGACGCACCGGCCCCTGACCGGCCTGCTGCCGGTGGTCCTGGTCACCCTGACGGGCGTCGGCGGCTGGCATCTCTGGCAAGGTTTCGATGCCAATCTGGAACGCTACGCCCGCCAGCAGCAGGTGTCGGCGATAGCGGCGGCGGAATGGCGCGCAGGCGGATGGCAGCGACTGCCGCAACGGCGCATCGACCTGGGCGGCGAGACCGAGGAGGCCTTCGTCCTGCAATGGGCCGGTACGCCCGAGGCGCTGGGGGCATGGCTGCAGACAGCCGGATGGACCCCTCCCGCCGCTTGGTCGCTGGAGTCCGCCGCTGGCTTTGCGACCGCCGCGGCCACCCCGGCAACCCTGCCGGCCCTGCCGCTGCTGCACGACGGGCATACACCGGCCCTGACCCTTGTAGCCCCGGTGCGCGGGGGCGTGCCAACACCGGGGGGCGTGCCGGCATCGGGGGGCGTGCCGGCACCGGGCGCAGAGGAGCGCCTGCTGCTGCGGGCCTGGCCGTCGGGCTTTGCCGCCGAGGGCCCCGAAGGACAGCGGCCCATCCTGCTCGTGTCGCTGATGCACGAGCGCATCGTGCACCCCTGGGGGCTGGCCTCGATTCCCATCGACGACGCCATCACCGGCGCGCCGGCGCAGGCGCTCCTGACGGCGGCGCTCGCGCGCGGGACCGCGTCTGCCTCCGCGGCGGCGGGCGCCACCTGGTCCTCGCCGAAGCCGGGGCTCGTGATCGCCGGCCCCACTGCCCCATAGCGGAGGCCGTTTGCTATAGCGCCGTGACGGCTAAAGAGGCGCTTTAATCTACAGCGCCATGCTCGGCCATGAAGTTCAGCAAGGCCCTGACACGCGCAGGCAAGGGACCGCCCTGGCCGGTATAGACAGCGTGGAAGGCTTCCCTGTCATCGGCATAACAGTCCTCAAGCACGGCCTTTAACCGCCCGGCCGCGATGTCGTCCCGCACGGTAAACGACGCGAGGCGCGCAAGGCCGAGACCTTTGAGCGCCAGCCGGCGAATAGCCTCTCCGTCACTGGCCTGAACACTGATGGCTGGATTGGCATGAATGGGGGCGCCATTGACGATGAATCGCCAGCCCTCGATCTCGCGCGGATAACCGAACCCGATCCTTTTGTGCCGGTCGAGGTCAGCAACGCCCGCCGGTTCCCCGGCGCGCTGCAAATAATCCGGTGCGGCCACGATCAGCATCGGCGTTTCACCGAGCTTGCGCGCGATGAGGCTCGAATCCTTGAGCGGTCCGGCCCGGACGACAACATCGGTCCGCTCCGCCAGGAGGTCGATCACAGTGTCGGTCAGCACGATGTCGAGCATGATTTCGGGATATTGCACGAGAAAGGCCGGCAGCATCGGCTCCAGAATGTGGGTCGCGTAAGATGCGCTGGTGTTCAGCCGAATGCGCCCGACGGGCTGTTCGCCACGACCGGCCTGCCGCTCGGCTTCCTCGATATCCGACAGGATCGCGGTGGCGCGCTCGTAGAAGGCGCAGCCTTCGGCGGTGAGGTCCAGACGGCGCGTGGAGCGATTGAAGAGGCGCGCCCCAAGCCGCGCCTCCAGCCGGGAAATCAGCTTGCTGACAGCCGACTGGGACAGGCCCAGTTGCCGCGCCGCATGGGAGAACCCGCCCAGTTCGACGACCTGGACGAAGACCGCCATTTCCCCACTACGATTTACGCTGACACGCGACATATGAATTCAATTCACTTATCATATTTCATATTGCTATATAATTCATGCGATGCCCGCAACCTAGGTTCTATCCAGCGAAATCTTGATGGATAGAAGCCATGCCCGTTGCACTCTATGCGCTGGCGGCCGGTGCTTTTGGCATCGGCGTCACCGAGTTCGTCATCATGGGCCTTCTCCTGGAGGTCAGCCGTGATCTCGGCGTTTCGGTTGCGGCGGCGGGCATGCTCATTTCCGGTTATGCGCTGGGGGTCGTGGTCGGCGCGCCGATCCTGACGGTCTTCACGGCGAGATGGAATCGCAAGCCTGTGCTGATCGGCCTGATGGCGATCTTCATCATCGGCAATGCTGCCTGCGCGCTGGCGCCGACTTACGGCCTGCTGATGGCGGCGCGCGTGCTGACGGCGCTGACCCATGGCACCTATTTCGGCGTCGGCTCGGTCTTCGCCGCCGGTCTCGTCGGCAAGGACAGGCGCGCTTCTGCCATCGCCATCATGTTCACCGGGCTGACGCTGGCGAACATTCTGGGGGTGCCGGCCGGCACATGGCTCGGGCAACAATTCGGCTGGCGCATGACGTTCTGGGCAGTGACGGCGATCGGTGTCCTGGCATCGGTCACTCTCATCCTGCTCGTCCCGTCGGACCGCTCGCCGCCGGCCCCATCGAACTGGAAGGCGGACCTGAAGGCCGTGTCCCGCACGCCGGTGTTGCTCGGCTTCCTGACCACGGTCCTGGGTTTTGCGGGTGTCTTTGCCCTGTTCACCTATATCGCGCCCCTGCTCACCCAGGTCAGCGGATTTGCCGACAGGGCCGTATCGCCGATCCTGCTGGTCTTTGGCGGCGGCCTGGTCGCCGGAAATCTCCTGGGCGGCAAGCTCGCGGACATCCGGCTGAAGACGGCGCTCATCGGCAGCATGGCGGCGCTCGCGGTGGTGCTGGCGTTCATGACGATCGGATTCCAGAACCCGATCGCGGCGATCGCCCTGACGGGTCTTCTCGGCGCGGCGGGATTCGCGACGGTACCGCCGCTCCAGTCCTGGGTCCTGTCAAAAGCCATCGACGCGGGTGAAAGTCTCGCCTCCAGCCTCAATATCGCAGCCTTCAATCTCGGCAACGCGCTCGGCGCCTGGGCGGGGGGTGTCGTGATCTCGCAAGGGCCGGGATTGAAAGCCCTGCCGCTTGCTGCAGCCGCGTTTCCCGCACTCGCCATTCTGGTCGCGCTTGCCGCCTTTGCACTCGATCGGCGGCGCGATCTTTCCTCGAATTCACCTCGGCAGCCAGCTTGCTAGAATGGAGTTTACCGATATGGACTATCGCTATCTTGGAAAATCCGGCCTCAAGGTGCCCGCCCTGAGCTTCGGCGCCGGTACGTTCGGCGGATCGGGACCGCTCTTCAGTCATTGGGGCACCTCCGACGTCACGGAGGCGCGCCGCCTCGTTGACATCTGTCTGGAGGCCGGCGTCAACCTGTTCGACACCGCCGACGTTTACTCTGACGGCGCGTCCGAAGAAGTGCTGGGCGAGGCGATCAAGGGGCGACGCGGCGCGCTTTTACTTTCCACCAAGATGAGTCTGCCGCTGGGAGACGGACCGAACGAGGCCGGTTCCTCGCGATTCCGGCTGATCGGAGGTGTCGAAGCCGCACTGAGACGTCTCCGCACGGACCATATCGATCTTCTCCAGTTGCACGCCTTCGACGCCCTCACGCCGGTCGAAGAGGTGCTTTCGACCCTCGACCAACTGGTGCGCGACGGGAAGGTCCGTTATGTCGGCGTCTCCAACTTCTCCGGCTGGCAGATCATGAAATCGCTCGCCGTGGCGGAGAAGTACGGTTGGCCGCGCTATGTCGTCAATCAGGTCTACTATTCGCTCGTCGGCCGGGATTATGAGTGGGATCTGATGCCGCTCGGCGCAGACCAGGGCCTTGGCGCCATGATTTGGAGCCCGCTGGGCTGGGGGCGCCTCACCGGCAAGATCCGCCGGGGCCGTCCGATTCCCGACGGCAGCCGCCTGCACGAAACCGCGAGCTTCGGACCGCCGGTGGACGACGACTATCTCTACACGGTCGTCGACGCCCTCGATGCGATCGCGGAAGAGACCGGCAAGACGGTTCCGCAAGTCGCACTCAACTGGCTCCTGCAACGGCCCACGGTCTCGTCAGTCATCATCGGTGCGCGCAACGAGACCCAACTGCGCGACAATCTGGGTGCTGTTGGCTGGGCGCTGACCGGCGATCAGATCGCACGCCTCGATACGGCGAGTGCCGTGACCGCGCCATACCCGCATTTCCCTTACCGTCGACAGGAAGGCTTCGCACGCCTCGACCCGCCGATGGTTTGACAACAAGGTACGCAGCGGCGCGTCAGGCAAAGCCAAACCCGGTCGCGCTCTGGCGGCGTGGCGGCGGAGACGGCTGGACGAGAGACGGCTGGACGGCGGTCTCCTGCCTCCCCTTTTGATGGGGTGGACGCCTTGCCCCGGAGAATCTCTGAGCCTCGGTGCCGCCGGAGTCTTGCTGACGCCGGCACGAACCAGGATCCGTTCACCGATCCCGCATCCACACAGCAAAAGACCCCGGTAAACCGGGGTCTTTTGCTATGGCGGAGGGGGAGGGATTCGAACCCTCGGTACGTTTGCACGCACAACGGTTTTCGAGACCGTCCCGTTCAACCACTCCGGCACCCCTCCGAAAGCAGGCGCGGCGGCGCGCGGCCACCTTGGCCGGGTCCGCCGCGAACGGCGCGCCCTTACTAGCGAAGCGCTGCCGCCCTGGCAAGAGCAGGCTGCGCGGGACGCCCCGGTTCTGCACTGCGCGTGGTTCTGGCCTGGGGTTGCAAAGGGCGCCCTGATATAACGGCGCCATGACGCTTTCGCCCAAGCCAGAAACCGCGCCGGAGCCCGGAACCGGCGGCCTGCCCGCCATCCCGCTGCACCGGGTCGCCGGGCCCGACGACCTGCTGCGCCTGGAACCGGCACGGCTGGCCGCCCTGATCGCCGCCGCCGAGCGGCGCTACCCGGTCGCCGGGATCGCCCTGGCCGACCGGCTGTCGCGGCGCTGGCTGGAGAAGACCGCAAACCCCTATCTGGAGGAGATCGGGCGGGTCGCCACGGCGCTCGGCCGGCCGGGCGCGCACTTCCTGAACATGAGCTACGAGTGGGCCTGTACCTGCAGCGTCGGCGTGACGCCCGAGGGACGGAACCGCCTGACCCGGGTGCTCGACTGGCCGTTCGACGGCCTGGGCGCCGAGATCGTCGCCGCCCAGCAGCAGGGCCCGGCCGGAAGCTGGATCAACCTGACTTGGCCGGGCTTCACCGGCTGCATCCAGGGCCACGCCCCCGGGCGCTTCTCCGCTGCGTTCAACCAGGCGCCGCTGCGCAAGCGCACAGCGCTGAAATATCTCGACTGGGCGCTCGACCGCTACGGCCTGTGGCGGTCCGACGCCCTGCCACCCGGCCACCTGCTGCGCCGGGCCTTCGACACCGCGCCCGACTTCGCCGCCGCCAAAGCGATGCTGGCGGAAACCCCGCTGGCGCTGCCGGCGATCTTCTCCCTGGCCGGCCCCGGGCCCGGCGAACTGGCGGTGATCGAGCGCCTGGAGGACCATGCGGTGATCCACCAAGGGTCTCACGTGGCGGCCAACCACTGGTCCGGCGGGGCCCTGCCGCCGGCCCGTCCGCGCGGCATGGTCTCCGCCCGGCGCGCCGAGGTGATGCGGGCCGAGGCCGGCGACGCCGGCGCCGACCTGGCCTGGCTGAAGGCCCCCGTGCTGAACCCGACCAGCCGCCTGGCGGTCTATGCCGAACCGGCCAGCGGGCACCTGGTGGCCCAGGGCTTCGAGGCGGCCGGCCCCAACCACGTCGCACCGGCGACCGCGGCGACCGATATCCGGCCGTAACCGGCCGCCCGTTAAGCATAAGCGGAGGGGACAAAAAGCCGCAGAAATCCGGGGCCGAAAGGCCGAAAAATAACGGCCAGAATCGCGTTGACAGTCCGGGCGTGAGGACTATAGTTCGCGCCCATCAACCGCGGTCCTCTGGCCGCGGTCTTTCATGTTGGGCCTTCCCGGCGGCGAGCATTCGCGCCAGAGAGCCCAGAAATGCCGAAGAATTAGGCGAGCCCGCGCAATGTTTGCAGTGATCAAAACCGGCGGCAAGCAGTACAAAGTCGCTAAGGACGATGTCATTGTCGTCGAGAAACTGAATGGCGAGACCGGTGAGGTCGTGGCCTTCGACTCCGTTCTGATGGTCGGCGAAGGCGCCGATACCAAGGCCGGCGCCCCCTTCGTCGAGGGCGTCTGCGTGGCCGGCGAGGTCGTCGAGCAGACCCGCGGCGACAAGATTCTGGTGTTCAAGAAGAAGCGCCGCCAGAACTACCGCCGCACCAACGGCCACCGCCAGGACCTGACGGTGGTGCGCATCACCGACATCCTGACCGACGGTAAGAAGCCGGAAGCCAAGGCGAAGAAGGCCGCGGCACCGAAGAAGACCGAAGCCGAGGGTGACGACGCGCCGAAGAAGGCCGCCACAAAGAAGGCCGCGCCGAAGAAGGCCGCCGCCAAGAAGACCACTGCCAAGAAGGCGCCTGCTAAGAAGGCAGCGACCAAGAAGGCAGCGGCCAAGAAGAAGGAAGACTAAGCCATGGCACATAAAAAGGCTGGTGGTAGCTCCCGCAACGGACGCGATTCCGCCGGACGCCGTCTCGGCGTGAAGAAGTTCGGCGGCGAAGTCGTCGTGCCGGGCAACATCCTGGTGCGCCAGCGCGGCACCAAGTTCCACCCGGGCCGCAACGTCGGCATCGGCAAGGACCACACCATCTTCGCCACGGTCGAAGGCGCGGTTTCCTTCGAGACCAAGCGCGGCGGCCGCACCTACGTGTCGGTCGAGGCCGCCGGGCAGCCGTCGCCGAGCGCCGCTGAATAACGCCGGTGGGGGTCCACCGGGGCACCCATCTGCTACAGCCGACTTAAAGAGGAGGGAGATGGGTCGCCATCTCCCTTTTTCTATGCCCTCCTAACAGTGGGGCCCTCCTACAGCTCGGCCCTACAGCTCGGCAGAGAGTTTAAGTGCTTCGATGACGATCAGATTGGAAACCCGCCGCCTGGTACTCAGGCCCTTCACCGCCGCGGACGCCGAGGCGGTCCAGGACTACGTCAGCCTGTGGGAGGTCGCGCGCATGACCACCCGCATCGCCCATCCCTATCCGCAGGGCGGTTCCGCCGAGTGGATCGCCGGCCATGCCACCATGCGCGAAAACGGCACCGAATACAGCTTCGCCGTCACCTTGAAAGAAAACGGTGCCGTGATCGGCGGTGCCAGCCTGCGCCGCAGCGAGCCCGGCAACCTGGAGCTTGGCTATGTGCTGACGCCGGCCTACTGGGGCCAGGGCCTGGCCACCGAAGCGGCCCAGGCGCTGGTGGTCTACGGCTTCGAGAAGCTGGGTGCCGAGGCGCTCAATTCCGGCCACTTCGCCGACAACCCCGCCTCCGGCCGGGTGCTGGAGAAAGCCGGCTTCCGCGCCAACGGCATCGCCCGCCATTGGAGCGAGGCACGCCAGGTCTTCGTCGACGCCAACCGCTTCCTGCTGACCCGCGAGTCGTGGCAGCAGGCCCGCCAGCAGACCCACGCGGGAGCCGCGTCATGAAGTTCCTCGACGAGGCCAAGATTTTCCTGAAGAGCGGCGACGGGGGCAATGGCTGCGTCGCCTTCCGGCGTGAGAAGTTCGTCGAGTTCGGCGGTCCCAACGGCGGCGACGGCGGGCGCGGCGGCGACATCGTGTTCGAGGCGGTGAACAGCCTGAACACCCTGATCGACTTCCGCTATCGCCAGCACTTCAAGGCCAAGCGCGGTGACGGCGGCATGGGCCAGAACATGACCGGCGCCGCCGCCCCGCCCATCGTCATCAAGGTCCCCGTCGGCACCCAGATCCTCAGTGAGGACAAGGAAACCGTGCTGGCCGACATGACCGAACTGGGCCAACGCCTCGTTTTCCTGACCGGCGGCGACGGCGGCTTCGGCAATACCCACTTCAAGTCCTCCACCAACCAGGCGCCGCGCCGCGCCGACCCCGGCTGGCCGGGCGAGGAGATGTGGGTCTGGCTGCGCCTGAAGCTGATCGCCGACGCCGGCCTGGTCGGGCTGCCCAACGCCGGCAAGTCGACCTTCCTTTCCGTCGTGTCGCGCGCCCGGCCGAAAATCGGCGACTATCCCTTCACCACCCTGCACCCCAACCTGGGTGTGGTGACCCTGGGCGACAACGAGTTCATCGTCGCCGACATCCCCGGCCTGATCGAAGGGGCGCACGAGGGCAGCGGCCTGGGCGACCGCTTCCTGGGCCACATCGAGCGCTGCGGCGTGCTGCTGCACCTGATCGACGGCACCCAGGACGACGTGGTGGGCGCCTACCGCACGGTGCGCGACGAGTTGACCGCCTACGGCGGCGGCCTGGAGAACAAGTCCGAAGTCATCGGTCTCAACAAGATCGATGCTTTGGACGAAGAAACCCGGGCGGAGAAACAGGCCGCCCTGGCCGAGGCCTCCGGGGCCGAGGTGCTCTGTCTCTCCGGCGTCTCCGGGGCCGGCGTCGACAAGGTGGTCGCCCGCCTGTGGACCCACATCCAGGCCGAGCGCCATAAGCGCGACGAGGCCGCCGAGGAGGGCTTCCAGCCGTGAGCGCCCAGCCCGCCGCCGAGGGCACCCAGGCCAGCTTCGCCAGCGCGCGGCGCCTGGTGGTGAAGATCGGCTCGGCGCTGTTGGTCGATGACACCCAAGGCACCATCCGCCGCGACTGGCTGGATGCGCTGACCGACGACGTCGCCGCCCTGATGCGCCGCGGCACCGAGGTGCTGCTGGTGTCCTCCGGCGCCATCGCCGTCGGCCGCCACCACCTGGGACTGACCCAGAAGACCCTGCGGCTGGAGGAAAAGCAGGCCGCCGCGGCCACCGGGCAGATCCGCCTGGCCCATGCCTACCAGGAATCGCTGGCCCGCCACGACATCACCGTGGCGCAGATCCTGCTGACCCTGGAAGACACCGAGGTGCGCCGCCGCCACCTGAATGCGCGGGCCACCCTGACCCCCCTGCCGCGCCCGGGCACCCTGCCCGTCATCAATGTTTTATATTATTCGGCGACCACCGATATCCGCGTCGGCGACAACGACCGCCTGGCCGCCC
>ERZ1740062.187-NODE-187-length-46630-cov-14.656683_pt1 | contig 46630 bp, 48 predicted proteins | sample MGYA00581741_ERZ1740062 | MGnify/ENA primary metagenome ERZ1740062 (study PRJEB43018, sample SAMN04849747) | marine metagenome | isolation source: floating plastic debris | place: Pacific Ocean | collected 2008-09-01 | study: EMG produced TPA metagenomics...
GGTATTAGTGCAGTGTTAATGCTACTATTGTTTACCATATACATTAAATTTGTATTTGGTAAAACTTTTAAGGATTTAATAGTTGTCCAAAATACAAATTATTTTAGGGAATATTTTAGGGAATATGCAATTCAAAACTGATGGTAGCTTCATTGGTCGTCAAGCTGAGGTAAAAGAAAGAAGTAACGAATTATTACTAAAAGTTGACAAAGAGTTAAAACCAATCAATCAAGAATTACGCGCAAACAAAACTAAAGTTTCGATAGCTCGTAAAGGCTCAAGTTTAATATTAAAGGCAACGCTACCACTAAAACCTGGTGAAAATCATACTAGAGATAAAAAGCAGTATCAAATATCTTTAGGAATTCCCGCAAATTTAGAGGGTTGTAAGACGGCTAAAGAAGAGGCTGTAATTTTGGGAATAGCGATAGCTCGTCACAGTTTTAGCTGGACAGAAAAGTATTTAAGTAAAAAACAAGCAGTAACACTCACTTTTCAAGAAGTTCACGATAACTTTGAGAAAAAGTATTTTGAGAATAATCCTAAAAATATTAAGTCTGAAGGGACTGTCAATAAGTATAAACAAACAATTCGTTTAAGATTCCCTTTAGAAAGGGGTGTCACAAAAACGATTGTTGAAGATTCTATTAAAAATATCACGTCAGAAGTTGAGCAACGGAGAGCCGTAAGTGTTTGTAATTTAATATTTAAACTTTTCAATTTAGGTGATGAGAGTTTCGGCCATCTCGCTCCCAAAAACTACAAACCTAAAAAGCGAGATATTCCATCTGATAACGATATAATTCATTGGTTTTTCCAATTTGAGGAGTATTCAGAATTTTGGGACAAATCAAAAAGTATGTGGCGACTATATCAGCTTTGGTACGGTTTGATGGCTACCTACGGTATTCGACCAAGAGAAGCTATCAACAAACCTAATATTGATTGGTTTTTGTCCTCCGAAAACACCGATAACACATGGAAAGTTCATGAATTAAACAAAACAGGTTACAGGGAAGTTTTACCATTTGTTCCGGAATGGGTTAGTTTATTCAACCTTAAAAACAAAATGGCTTTAAGTATGTTGCTAAAAAGAACACAAGATTTAAATTTTAAACAATTGTCTATATTATGTTGCCAACAAAATAGGTACTGGAGAAATATGGGTATCCCTTTTAAACCATATGATTTAAGACATGCTTCTGCCATAAGAGCGCATATGCAAGGGATTCCAATAAAATTAGCATCTCAGAATTTAGGACACGGTGTAGAAATTCACACTAAAGTTTATCAACAATGGTTGTCTTTAGAACAAAGAAAATTAGGATTTAGTGAAGCGTTTAACAAACTTGACGAGTTGGAAAAGTTACAAAGACAAGTTATAGATTTAAAATTGGAGAACGAAAAATTAAAAATTGAGCTTGAAAAGTTAAAACTGGTGAAAAATGTCCAATGTTAAAATTCCCATCGCCACAACAAAGTTTTTGTGATAAATTTTATTCAATTGTAGATTGTTAATAAAATGCCTGCAAAAACTACTCCGAATACCCCAATAGCTTTAGCCGTAAGAGAAATAATGGACAATCCAGTTTTACCAGAAGAACCTGTTATAGAAATGTCTAATATAGATTTTGAAGAAATTACTACAAACTGGAGAGCGACTACTCACGATAAATGTAATAGAGGTAACGGTTTATCATATGATGACGTAGCAGGTATGATAAATGACTATTTTAGACCAGATAGAGCAGTTTATAAAAATCATTTCTATCAATTAATGCATTTGGGTGATTCTGAAATTGCAACCGCTCCTCAAAAAATAAACAAAACCGTTGCAAGAAATTTGGGATATTTAGCAGAATTTAGTGATAAATATTCATTGGAAGATTTGCTATCACTTGCGGCGAAAACATTGGGAGATGATGAAGTTTACAACAATGGATTTACTAAACATCCATCAAGAGCTTCCAAACAACATCGCGACCATAAGGAAACTCACTATAAAAAACCCGAAAGAAAATCCGAAGAAATCAAAGATTTTCCTAAAAGAAACTTCGTCGAAACAAGCGATTTCTACAATGAAGAGAAAGAGGTTTTCAACAATGATTATGATTTAAAAGAACATCTGGATGATTTAGTAGAACAGTTAAGTGAAGTGTTTGAGGACGAAAATATAAAGGAACACGAACAATTAAGCAAGTTTCAATCTAATAAGTTAGGACAACTTATAGAGATTTACATTTCAAAACATGGAGCTAAAGCTTTTAAAGATGTTGACTCGGGAGAATTGTTTGAGGTTATGTTCAACGATTCCCCTACCCCATCCCCATCAACTTATTTTGTTTTAAGGGACATATTAAATATGTCGATGGATGAAATTTTAGAAGCTCTAAATACACCGAATCAAAAGCTTGTTATTTATACTTAACTATTTGTAATGAGATTTTAACAGATTATACTCATCAACCCGAACCACCATAAACCTATGTCCCACCAAAACAAACATGTCTGAAGTGATATCTATATCATTGTCAAACATATTTGTTAAAAGTAAGTCAAATTGCTCAAAACTAGAGAGAATTAATCCCATATCAGCCTCATTTTATTCAAACAGTTTTATTAATATAGCGCCAAAAATTATACTAATAACACTCATTTATAGAAATATATGTAATATATATCATAAGTATAATATTGTGCAGTTGTAAAAAATAATACTTGACACCGATTATGCAATTGTTTAACAAAATTTTACAAAATATTCAAAAAGCTACCATAATCATCTAAATCACCGTGATTATATTGCAACATAGGCTTGATAGCTTTCTCTATCAATAGCTCATCTACTAATTTTGCTACAGATAAATCAAAATGTTCCAAAGTTGTACGGTGTCCCTCATTGAGGTTGCTGTCTCCACTAGCACTAGCACCCGTTCCTAACACTGTCCGTGGTATCTCAAAACAAAGCAACATCATACCTTCTAAGTACTTAAGTACAAGCTCAAAAAACTTACCATCCGTTTGCTGTTCTATTACCCCTAACTCGTCCATAATGTCTATAACGATTGCTGAAGAGTTTTCTGCTTTTTCAAGCTCTTGTTGCATCTTATAACCGCGTTTGATGCTTTTTGGTAATCCATTCTCATCTAACATCGGATTCCCGCTACTATCCAATATGTAGGTTTCTTCAGCGGTATCTGTTTTACCGTAAATAAATGGCGTTCCTTGCCTTTGTGACGCGATTGTAACAGCAGCCATCACAATCTGAAACAGTTGATAATAAGGGTACGCTCGCCTTAATAACGAATTTCCATAAGGTGTGTACTCGGTATTCAAATAATCTTGGTACGTAAAATGAATACCGGCATTATAATCAACCTTAATTTCGTAAGGTTTTGTAATTACTAATTTTTCAATGTTTCCGTTACGAGATTCAAAGTACGAATACTTCACATCCGCTACACGCATACCCAACAATTCTGCTTTTTTATAAACCTTATGGGCAACTTCACAAAACGACCAACCATAAACCAAACCCTTCAATAAGTTTGGCACAATTACTCTAAAGCTCCCATCCATATTTTCTATAGATTTTCTGACTTCTATTTGATAGGCCGATGGTTTATGTTTCTTCCCTTCTTCTGGTGTCGGATGATAGTATTCTCCCAACATCCCAGCAATATTTAATATTCTCGTTGATATTGAAGTTGTAATAACTGGGTGTCGCAACATTTGCTCGTAAGCATCCCAGGGTGATTCTGGCTTTGGTAGTCTCTTTAACCAATTACCAACTAAATCACTAACTAACGGAGTTAGAAGTTTTCTGTTTAACATTTTGAGTAAGTTTGTTGTTTTAAACCAAAAATACAGTAGTTTTTGTATCTTTTGGGTTAGATAAATTACACAAAATGTTTTAGCAAATACTTATAAATATGTAGATTTAGTTATATTTAAAAAGTATAAATTAAAACATAAGTATGATTAGAAACATTGCTGCGGGATTGATAGTGGGGTTAATGACATTGGTACCGGAGAAGGTTTTGGCGAATGATATGCCAAGATTAAGCTTTGATATGACTTTAGAACAAGCTGCTTTGAAAATTGTTGAAAGTGGTTGGGTGGGAGTTATTAATCGGGATCCAGACGGCACTACTGATTATTATCGAAAGCATGGGTATTCTGAAGCGGTTAGTTGCAGCAGTGATGTGAAAAAACCTTTGTGCTTCTTTTTGTACCAAAATTTTAGTGGTGATTATTTGATGTTGGTTACTGAAGATAATTTGTAAATAAAGCCAAAGTTGAGAAATGGTATCTTATGAGAGATTGTAAATGAGTTAGAAATAGCAGCTTTTAGTAGATATAATTAAACACTCCTAGTATTCAAAACCGGGAGTGTTTTAATTTGGGTATTTGGTTTAAAATTTCTGTCACATATCAAAAAGATTGAGATTCTTCAAAACCAAATAAATTAGGTTGGCGTTTAAACTTTCTTTCAAATAAGTATTTAAAATCCGCTTCGGTATTGGAACAATCAACAATTATAGATAAAGCTTTGAAAATTTCTTTATATGTTTCTACAAAATTATCTCCTATCCATTGATGAATTGTTTGCTTTCTACGCCCGTTAATGCTGGGATTTTCTCAGTTTAACTTTTCCCAATCCTCTTTAGATAAATTGTAGTAAACAAACCGAATCCACCATTGAGCCATCTTTGGTGATGTTCTGTGGGTATTTAAAAATTTAGCAATTTTATTACATTGAGTATTACCAAACAACGGCTCAAAAACTCTAGGTTTATCCATTATTTGAGATATTGTTAAATGGGCTTGTGGAGCGGCTATGTATTGCTTAGGGGTATGACCTGTTTTCTGATGGATAAATGCAGTTATACCGATTTCACCAACCGAATCGAGAGTTATTTCCGCTGTATCGTAACCTTCCACAGCATAGTGTTTGATTACTGCAAAACAGAATTTAGCGTTTAGAGCTTTGATAGCCCCACCGTTCTTATTTGGGATTTTATTCCGCAGGCTCAAATCCTCACCCACAAAGCGTTTGAAGCGTTTTTGAGTTGATTTATTCCGCAGGTTGTTTGATGTGATGCTTTTGACAAGATATCTAATTGTATTTTCATCAACACCACAAGCCCTAGCCAAACCACGTTGGCTCATTCCACTTTCACCAGTTTCAACTACGGTAAAATATTCAACACCATTTTCTTCCGTTCTTAAAATCTCAGACATTTTTCTTTTGTTATAAAGTTACTACAAAATTAACTCAAATATTATAACAAAACTTTTACAAATATGTTATACAAACCAAACAATCTTATGTTATATTAAACACGTAGCTATGAAGTTGTGAGTATATTTAGCGCGTAACACCCACGCCAGCCGCTTAGGATTATTTCTCAAGCGGCTTTTTTTTGTTGTTTATTTTACTGTCACAATTCATCACACCTTGTAACAGTAGTCATACCAAGGCTTTTGGGCTCTTCTCCACCCTCACTGTGACAAAAGCGTAACAGTTCCATAAAGAGAAGTATATATATATTACTTCTCCCTTTAGAACTGTCACAAAAACGTCACACTTTAACCAATCTAAATCCTCAAGACCTTTACTCTGACTACTGTTACACCCAATCACATCACCATCACAACCTGTAACAGTTACTATCGGAGGCATCAAATCGCATTAACCAATCGTTCCAAGGCTTTTGTAGGTAATCATTATTCAATGGTTCCGAATCACCGAACTTCAAAAACAACCACAATCCCTATCTTAAGTACTTGTATTTGTAACCTAAAAGACTGTCACAAAACATGCGCTTAAGTTACAACCCGCAACAGTAATCACAGCAACGGTTTCAAGCTCCCAAACCTTTCCGCTGTGACAAAAACGTCACAACTTAACTAAAGTAAATCCCCAAAACCTTTGCTCCATATGCTGTTACACCCATATCTCATTTCATCACAATGTGTAACAGTAACTAAAACTACCTTTTCTAACTATCTTTTCTAAAATCCGCATCAAAATTACTTAGTTCCCCACTAACATTCAACAATGCTCCTAAACAGGTTTTGTTCAAGCTATCTTCCACTATCAGTTGTTTGATGATTTTGATAGCTTTTTCGTTCAACACTTCTTGGCTTTGAGAACCTGTTGAGGGAGGGAATGGGAGAAGGGATTGATAGTTGATTTTGGAACCGAAACCATTGAATAAACCTGCCCAACCAATCGCCTGAGTAATCGATTGAGCGTTTATTAGTTCACGTTCTTGTTCGTTTATTAGCTCAATGGTTTCTAGAATCAGTTTTACGGGCTGCTTTCCAAAGTTGCGGGTGTTGAATCGTTCTTGAGTTCCAATGGGGGTAGAGGCGATTCTGAAGTAACACCATCGCCAATCAATTGGTTTTGAGATGATGAACTCTCTGATACTAGCTCCCCCAAGTCTTGGGTAATCTCATCAGTGTCTTCCCCATCTGATAAACCATTTATTTCATTTTGGTAAAACTCGTAAATCTTATCAAAAGGGGATTCGTCATCAACTTTGCTGTTTAATGAATAAACATCTTGGATGTGATAACCCGTTACAAAATTGTTACTTTTATCCAACTTTAATAATACGCTACCCTCGGGAACAGGTACATTTAGTTCAAATTGATTGGTGTCATAAATTTGCAACACGTGAGTAACAATAGTTGGTTTATCATTTTCTGGAACTATAGCTTTAAATCTATCCCCAACCTCAACAGTAAAAAAAGAATCGGTAGTGATTACATTATTCTCTTTACTAATTTTTACCGTTAGGTAATGGGCTATCAAATGATTAACCGCTAATTTTACACATTCGGCTTTTTCTTGAATAAAATCTTTGAGTGTTCGTTGAGAATATTCTACAAACTTGATGAATTCACTTTCATCAAAAAAGAATGTTTGGTCAACACCAATGGTATTTTCCTCAATCCCTAAGAACTGGTTGCGTGCCGAAAGTGCTGTAACACCTAATTCTGCTGCTGCTTTTTTAGCGGCTTTGATAATCAATAAATCTAAACCAGCTTGTTTTCTTTGTCTCCATTGTTGGGATTCAGGTAATAAATCTGGCGTGGGATAGCCACGAGAAATGAACCATATAAATCCACCTTCAAAAGATTTGCAGACTTTTACAGGTTTGTGGTTGTTGTGCGTTTCAAACATATTTTTTCTATACTATTTATCTTTAATACGTGAGTTGTAGATTGTTCAACAAATTCGGGAATTTTTATCTCAAATTCTGTAACACCATCTGTTACAGTAAGTGTTCCATTAATTCCACCCAAAAACCAAACAATAGAACAATTGACTGTGGTGTCATATATATCACAGTCAATTAAATTGCAAAAATTGTTGTTGATGTCTTTAATAAAAGGTGCGTAGTTATGCAAAGGTGTAGGCATCAATTCTTGTTGGTTCGCCTTGGAACTGTAGGGTAAACTCCACACGCTTAACTTCGTTTTGGTTTCCGGGCATGGATAAATCCAAAATTCTTGCAGCACCTTTGAACCCAGAACCGTCTGGATAATTCAAAACAAAGTAACCTTGAGAAGATGAATAACTAGGGTCTAAAGCCAAACGTTTTACAACTTGTTCTAAACCTTGGTCAAACAATCGCTCAATGCAACTGATTTGGAAATCGTAACCACGTCTTACAACAACGTTTCTAGTACCAATACCACTCAAAGTATCAGTAGTATCAACAGTTTCGGCGTTGGTAGATAAACCAAATTCTTGCATCCCGACAATAGGAATTAATCCATCAACATAAGTAGCTACATCATTAGCGGGAATTGCAAATTTTGATGGAAATATTGTTGCGGAAACTGCGGTAGTCCCTAAAGTTACGTCTTCTTTGAAAGTAATGTGCTTTCTTTGAGTTTTTCCAGTAGGGCTGCTCGCATTAAAGCTCAAACTCTGACCCGCTTTAATATCAACATCCGCTACACCAGCGGTTAAAGAAACAGTAGTATCACCTTTAGCTACGGGTGTTGTATCAACAGTTATCACATGTTCTGTTACAGTTTCAGAACCATCTGGCAAAATTAATCCTGCTAACGTGGTTCCGTTTAAAGTAGTCTCACCTATAGGTAATGTCATATTTATACTTTATTATTGTCATGGATAGTTATAAAAACTCTATAATATAATTTGTAACAAATAAACATCATAAGGCTACAATGTTAAGCACTTTTACGAAAGATTTTATAAAATATAGAACAATGCGTTCTGAAGAAGAGTGTTGCGGATTTGTTCTAAAAAATGACACAATCAAGCTAGATAATTGTGCGGATGATAAAACTAACGATTTTAAAATTAGTCAAAAAGACTATTTAAAACACCAAGAGAACATTAAATATATTTGGCACACTCACGTCAAACCCAATCACACCATAGGCTTATCCTCACTAGATGTCGAACTTTCACACTCTATAAATATTCCAATAATTTCATACAATCACGTTCATGATTATTGGGATATGTTTGACCCTAACAACCCTAATCCCTATCCTTGGTTGTCAAATATGTATACTTTTTATAATGTTACCGATATAAATTTTTATACAGGATGGAAGTTTGATTGGTGTCGTAGTGATTGTTTTGCTTTAATTCGTTCTTATTTTTTAGGTATGTATAGTATAGATATTGGTAATTTTCCCAGGGCGCATATTGATATTTCTAAATTTCCCTATCCTGAATTTGTATGTGAATGGGACGAGTTGAAAAATAATTTCTATCAATTGGATAATGTTAAGGAATTGAAAGCTAACGATATTGTTGAATTTTGTTTGTTAGGTGGAAAGTCACCCAATCATTTAGGAGTGATGATTAACGAATACGAATTTTTACATTTACCTGGTAAAGGATTTTTGAGTACGGTTGCTAAATTAGGTAATAACTATAAATCCCGATTGGGTGTTAAAAATGGTAACTATACAATTTATAGACATCAAAACTTTAAATAAATAATGAACAAGGTAAAACTATATGGTCAGTTGGCTAATAATTTTAACACTGCTTGCTCCAAAGACTTGGAACAAGGCTTTGCTGAGTATCTATATGATACTTCTAATCTCAGAGAGACTATATCTGCGTTATTTTCACAAGAAAAAGAATTGAAAAATTATATATTATCTTCTAAAAAATATTATCAATTAACACTTGAAAAGAATAATAGTTATATAAATATTAATCCTACTATTAATAATTTAAAAATATCCAATTGTACTATCCACATAACACCTTCTATAGAAGGTTCTGGTAGAGGATTTTTTACAGGATTATTATTTGTAGGTCTGGGTGTTCTAACGGGAATGTCAGGCTTTATTATGGCTGGTATTTCTATGGGATTACAATCATTATTTGGGGGTAATCCAGATGCACCTAATGACGAAAATAGCCCTCAATCTGACATTATTAGCGGTGGTAGTTTGAATACTGCTGAAGGAAACGCGATCGCAATCGGTTGTGGAGAAAGTTTGCTTACAAATCCCCAAGTGTTAAGTGTTGCTATTAAATCTGAATATACATCTATTTGAAGAAATATTAATCATGTCTAAAGATTATTTCCGATTACAATTCCCAAAAAGTTCTCACATGTTAGTTATTACAGCTAATAGATTGTATGAAAGATTGTGTGTAAATACAGACAGATATGAACATTTACAAAGACTAGACACATTGTCTGACAATCTTTATAAAGATTGTTTAAACTTGTATCCATCTCTTAAAAACATTGTGGAGTTAGTTTTTAAAGAATGCTCATATTTAATACCTGATGATAAATTGGATACCGTGTTTTACAAATTTATAATTCACTTAAAAAATGAGCAATAATATAGAAGGTTCTGGAGGTGGTAAGGGTGGAGGCTCTGTTTCCAATGCGGATGTCACAGGTACTAGTACTGACAGAGCAGAAGTCATTCTAGGTTTGTGTGAAGGTCAAATAGAAGGTTTGGGTGCTAGTCCCGGTAAAAATATTTTTTTAGACGATACGCCAATAATCAATGAAGATGATTCGGTTAATTTTAAAGATATTGATTATGTATTTTTAAACGGTTCTTTTGACCAAAATCCTATACCTACAACTGGTAATGAGATTAGTTCTGAAACTTCTGTAAACGTAGCTATAGAACAATCTCAACCAATAAATAGAACTATTATCAATCAGGAAATTAATGCTTTAAGAGTTCGTTTATCAGTCCAATTGGTAAAACAAACAGATAAAGGATTGAGGGAAGAAAGTATTAATTTTAAAATATCTTTGAAAGAAGGTACTGGTGTTTTTGTAGAAAAAGTTAATCAAACAATCACAGGTGTTTATCAATCCCCAACTGTCTTTCAATATTTGATTCCAGTCGATATTACTCAGTCAGATTACGTTTTAAAAGTTGAAAATTTGAGTGACGATTCGACTACAGAAAGTACTCGCAACTTACAATGGTTAACTTATTCTGAAATAATTCAAGCTCAAATAACCTATAAAAACACTTCTTTATTATATTTACAATTCCCAGCTTCATTATTTAAATCTATTCCAAAAGTGTCTATAAAAGGTGCTTGGTATTTATTCAAAGTCCCCATTCACGGTTCAGTTAATGCAGATAGAGGAATTGATTATTCTGGTAATTGGGATGGTCAGTTTTTCACACCATCAATAGCAACATCTGACCCAGCATGGGTAGTTTATGGGTTGTTAACTGAACCAAGCTTCGGTTTAGAACTAGACTCAGATTTAATTAATAAATGGGATTTGTATCAAATATCTTTACATAATAATGAGTTGATTAATGATGGTTTTGGTGGAACAGAGAGGAGATATTCTTTCAACTATTTGATTCAAGAAAGAAAGATAGGTTTTGAGTGGATTAGAGAAATTTGTTCTACATTCGCAACAAAAATTTATTGGGACGGTTCCCAAATAAGATTTTGGCAAGATTCCCCAACAACTGTTTTATCAAAAATAGTTAGTAATGCAGATGTTGAAGAGGGACGGTTTTTAATCACCTCCCAAGAATACAAAGGTGTTTCACCAAGTGTTAGAGTGTGGTGGAATGACCCAGACCAAGAATATTTACAAGTTCCAGAACCCGTAGAACATCCCGCAGCATTAGCTAAGTTTGGGAATATTGAACCTGAAGAATTTACAGCTTTGGGGGAAATTAGGCGAGGGGGTGCGGTCAGAACCGGTCGCAGAATTATATTAAGCTCCTTTTTAGAAACTGAGCAAATTAGTTTTAAGATTTTAGCAAGCGGTTTATTTTTTCAGCCTGGAGAAGTTATTCAAATCGCTTGCACCGAACGCGGTAGACAACGCAAAAGTGGTTTAATTGTTTCAGCAACTTTAAGTAGTGTTACTTTGGACCGTCCCGTGACTTTAACCGGGGATTCTAAAACTTTATTAACTCAGATGCCCGACGGAACAGTTGAGCAATCTATCATAACTAATTCCAACGGAACACACACTGTTATAAATTTGTCACAACCATTGTCACAAATTCCCGAAGCTCAAGCCACGTGGCAAGTGATTGATGGAGCTACTACTGCGAGAAAATATCGAGTTTTAGCTGTAACTCCCGATGCCGAAAATCCTAACTCTTTTGAAGTTGTAGGGAAACTTTATGATGATAGTAAGTATTCTGAAATCGATAACGGTTGGAGTATTTCGGCATTTTTAGCTCAAGATAAAGCTCCCGTTGTAATCCCCGTTGTTCGGAATCTTCAAGCGAAATTAATCAACGGTTCCATTGAAGCTACTTGGGAATTTCCAGTAAAAGCTGATGGTTCTAAAGAAACTTATGTTACTGAATATTTAGCAGAATTTCGCATTGGTATTGATGGGGTATGGGGTAACTCTCAAACTTTAGTTACAGAATACGCTCGTTGGGAAAATGTAGGAAATAATGATTTTTATGTTCGGGTTGCTGCATTAAGTACCAATGGAAAAATCAGCGAATGGGTACAGAGTAATGGAACTGCGGCGAGTGATTTGGGATGGTTTGTTTATTGGATGGAGGATGAAGAAGGGTGATAAATTTATTATTTAATTGTGCTAATATTAATTAAATTAAAGTTTAAAAATATGGGCACAAAAATAAATTTAACAGGAAAACGTTTTGGTAAATTAGTAGCTTTAGAATATTTTGGTAATGGTCACTGGATGACCCAATGTGATTGTGGTACTAAGAAGGCGGTTAAAACAAGCCATCTAATTAGTGGAAATACTAAAAGTTGTGGTTGTTTGAAAACAGGAAGAAAAGTAGTTCATGGTAAATCACATACTAAAATACACAAAATTTGGACTTCTATATTAACTAGGTGTCACAATCCTAATTCAACTAGATATAGCTATTTTGGAGGCATGGGGATTACTGTTTGTGAACGTTGGTGTAATTCTTTTGAAAACTTCTTAGATGATATGGGTGAACCTCCAAAAGGATTGGTGTTAGGGAGAATTGATAAAAATAAAGAATATAGTCCCGAAAATTGCCGATGGGAAACACCTCAAGAGGCGAGCTTGAATAGAATTAGAGATAAAAGAAATAAAAGCGGTTATCGAGGCATTAGTCTCAATAAGAAAACAAACAAATGGAGTGCTCAAATTGCATATAATAAAAAGGTAATTTTTCATAAAACTTTTAGAACATTAAAAGAAGCGGTATTAGCTCGTAATAAATTTATAATAGGAAATAATCTCCCACACCCGCTTAATAATTGGGAAGAATAAAGCTATAAATTATGAAATATTCAATATTAGGTTCAGAAGCAAGATATCCAATGCGCGGTGAAAAGTGGAAACATTTTAAAGGGAAGATTGTTGAGATTATTTGGTGGTGTCTTTGACCCGTTTCTAAATGTGTTGAAACTGGTGATAATTTTGTGGTTTATTCCGAAAATGATAATATTTATCATAGAGAGATAAAGAACTTTAACCATATTCTTTCTTTGAATAATAGCAAGATAGTCAATAGGTTTGGGCGAATGTGAGTTATAATGATTACGTGAACATGGTAAAAATTGTATTGAGAATCGAAAACGGTTTTACTTAAGGCTCATAACTTAATTTTATCTACATCAACAACGTCTACAAAGAATGTATACTAAGGTCTTTACATTGTATATATATCCATAAAGACAATTTTTTATAAGCTACATTCTAGAAATTTTCTTAATTCGATTAAAGCTTTGTAATCATTAGATGCTTGCTTCCATCGAAATAATGTTTAATATTTGATGACCACACATTTTATAATAAAATTGTATATAGTTAACATGTACTATATTTGCCAATCAATATCTTGTTATTGTTATATTTTTAGGTGCCATTATGCGAGGTAAAATCGAAAAATACTACCCCATAGTAATGGGGTCTGTGGCTGCGGTTTTATTTTACTTCACAGTAAACAATGCGAAGTTACCGAATTCAATCCATAACATTTTTTCTGCGGCTGCAAACTTAAGTGCTATTGCAATAGGCTTTCTAGGTGCAGCGATGGCTATAGTGTTAGCTATTACTAATTCAAGAGTCATAAAATCATTAAAGCAGACAGGTGCTTATGTACGTCTAATAAATTATTTTGACTCAGCAATTAAAGCATCTTTTTGTTTGGCAGTTTTAAGTTTTTTCGGATTGCTAGTAGATACTACATCAGTAGGCCTATTACAAACTATGTTTGCGACAGTTTATGTATTTTTTCTAATTGTTTCAGGGGCAAAGGTTTACAGAGTAATTGACGTTTTTAGTCATATCCTTCGCAACACTCAAGATTAAATTAATTCGGTTTATATAAACTTATAATTTCGTCAAATCTACGATTCCAGCCATCTCTTAATGCTAATTTTTTCATTATAGGGAATATTCAATAGCTTTCAAAATACTTGCGCCATTTTCTTCAGCTAAAGTAATCGCCTGTTCAATTTCTTCCCCAGCTGCAACCCCATCTTTGATTCTTGCCAAAATTGCTTTGAGTGATTCGTTGCGTTCGAGAATTAGCTTATTCAATTCGATTAAAGCTGCACCGTTGGTTCTCAATGCTTCCAATAATCTATTTAAAAATTCATAAGTGAATATCCTTAGTTATAAACCAAATGAATCGTAACAAAGATATTTAGATAAATATGTTAGTTAGATAACTGTTACAGGTTGTGATGGTGATGTGATTGGGCGTAACGGTAGTTAGAGTAAAGGTTTTGGGATTTTGAATAGATAAACTGTTACGTTTTTGCAACAGTTCTATAAAGAGGAGTATATATATATATTATTTCTACCTTTGGAACTGTTGCGTTTTTGTGACATTCTTGGGGTGAGAATGAGTGAAAGGGTTGTGGGTTGGGGCGTTGCGGGATGTGATGGGTTGTTATAAATAGTTTAACAAAACGGTTGATTTATTACAGATAGTTTGTTATACTAGTAAACGAGCGGTAGGGAAAATCCCGGTATCTGAACCCCGAGCGAAGCATCTCGTTAATATGCTTACAGGGAAGAATTGCGATGTGCCTGTACGATTGATAAAAAAAGTGCAACAGGGGAAGTTCCGTGAATTGTGTCTAACAAATCAACTAATTCATAGCCACCACAGCGGAAATGCGGGATTAGCTATTGGGATGGGGTGAGAAACCATCGGTTAGAAAAGCAGTTCATTAGACTTGCAGTCTAAATGCGGGAATCGTAAACCCGTAAAGGTTACGGAGTAATCGAAAACGAAGAAGCACCTCTGGGAATGGCTGCGCGGGGTCGTAAGTGTTCACCAAGATTCTACAACAAAATACACAAGTATATAATCCTCGATTTCCGTGCTTTGCAGCCTTGGAAGCGGAAGCAACACTGAACAGTGAGCGGGTTGGGCGAATAGCTACCTCCGAGAATTATGGAAAATGTAGATTTGTTATTTCGTGTCAACTGTGGGAATAACTCCTAACTTTTACAACTGTTGTGATAATAGGTGTTTGGTTTTGTAGCTCTTACAGTGAGTAAATTTACAAATAGCAAATTTAACTTAGAACACAAGTACTCAAGTATATAATCCTAGATTTCCATATCTTGCAGAATTGTAAGCGGAAAGTATCACTGAAAGGTGGGCGGCTGGCAACCTCTAAGATTATTGAAAAAGTAAATCTGTAATTAATTTTCCGATATTTTTCTATGGTTCGGTAGTTGCCTCAAAAACTACTAATTTATTTTCTCAAACTTTCACGTTTCAAATCTTAGTTAGGTGCTCCTCGTAGAACTGCGAGCTTGTACAAGCGCATCTTAATTTAATAGTCCGTCACGCTCTTAATTGAGTTATTGTTTTTTCAAGCCTTTCTAAGACTTGTTAAAATTTTTTAGCTTAAAATTTCTCACGTTAATTTATATTCTAAAGTTCGATAAAACCGAACAAACGCACTTTAAATCAATATTTTTGATAGAATTTCAACCTAAAACCGTCGCTCTAAACCCCTATAACTACGTCTGTTCCAAAGAAAGAAATAACTAATATAGTTACTTCAATCTTCAGAACTAAAACCGAAACCCTTCTATATCAATGCTTTTAACTTTATGTTTTTGCAACTACTATTTTTCTCAAAATTCTACTTTATAGCTTACTCGGCTAGTGCTATCAAACCCGTTCCAAAGAAATAAGTAACTATATTTAATAGCTTCTTTTTTTTCAGAACGAAGCCTCAAACCCTCATTATTGCGTTAGTTCCAAAGAATCAAATAACTATATTTATTACTTCAATCTTTAGAACTAAAGCTTAAACCCTTCTATATCAATATTTTTGTTATTCAAACAACATCTTCTCTAAACCCCATCGCTCTAAAATAATCCCAATAACCTTTAGCTCAACATTTTTACTCAAACAGTTAATGACACAGTTTAAAACCAACGATTCTGATGGAACGACCGTTTATTTTGATATTGAGGGAGACGGGACAACGGGAACGCCGTTTGTAGCTCGCACTCCAGACAGAATAGGTGTAGAAACATCAACAGCAGCATCTTCAAGTGAACAATCATCAGCTAATTTAAATGAGCTTTTAAGGGGATTGTGGGGCGATGTTGAGAGTAAGGAATTTGAAGTAACGAATGCTGCAACAACCACCACTAAATCAACAATCATTACCGTTGATGTTTTACATCACAATAATGTGACATTTGAAGTTACAGCAGGCTCTCAAGACTTAACCGAATGTCAAATTCAAGTTCGGTATCATTCAAGTAGTGGGGTTTGGAATCCCAAGACTTTTGGAGCAGCAGAATATACCAGCGGTTCTGGTAAACAATCTGGTAACGGTCGTATTGCAATTATTGAGGCTAGTGGTGATTTAAATACTTTGAGCGCTAGTAGTAGTGGTTGGGTAGAGTGTGATTGTGAACGTTGGGAATCAGTTCGATTGCAAATTTCTACAGCAGCAGCTAGCACTGTTACTGCTAGAGCTATTGTTAAAAGATAATTGTATAATTTAAGTACCTACTTCATAATGCAAATATGAAACAGGTGCTAATTTATCACTAAACAAAATGAATTATCCAATAATCGAAGATGTAGAAAATTTTGTATATGAAAAAATGCCACCTCCACCAGCTAATTATGAAGAATATTTATATTTTGATAAAAGCTACCTGTATGAACTTGAGCAAAAAACTAAAACTTATAAGAATTGTGTTAAAGATGCGAATCGAAAAATAAGCGAACTTGCGAGAAAATTAAAAAATAACACTTTTATCGAAAGGGATTAGAAATTAGTATTGTGACAATTTGCATGAAATTTATTTTATTAAAAGCATCTAACAAAATGAATTCGTATTTGACTCTAATTGTTACATTATTCGGCAATATGATAATTGTACAGATGTGTTGAAAAGTTTTGTGAATAATTTGAAACAAATAAAATATCAGGATCAAATATGTTTTATAATTTTCCAAAATGTATTTGGTATTTAGTGAAAGCGTTGTTTCTTGGTAAAGCTGACTTTTTAGCTGAAGTTGTAGAGTATTTATCGCAAGCTAGCAAGTTTTATGACGAAATGGATTTATATTCACCACCACCTAAAAAAGTTATCAAAATAATTAAGTGTCAAGTTTTACCCACGACTAAACGACCACCAATGTACTTTGATTTGTCTGATTATGAGTAAGTTACGGTTGTAGCAATTGTTGAAAAATTGTATAACTTAAATACCTGCTTCATATTTGCATTGTGGAATAGGTGTTAACTTATCACTAAACAAAATGAATTATCCCATCATCGAAGATATAGAAAGCTTTGTCTATGAAAACATGCCGGCTCCACCAGCGAGTTATGAAGAATGTTTGTACATGATAAGAGATAGAATTTCAATCAAAAATGATTTAGAAATGCAGTTAGAAATTAATGACCTAAACTGTTATGATGATTTATATTTAAAAAACTCCAAGAAAAACAGAGACTGGAGAATAAGCGTAATAAATAAAAAACGATATATAAATAAAGAAATTAGAATATTGAACGCTTTAATTGAAGAACAAAAAATAGACGTAGAAGATAAAATAGATAATTTTGGAGAAAGAATAAAGGTTTTAAATAAAAGAATCGACAATTTACATTTCGATACAAGTGAGTTGTATGAACTTAAGCAAAAAACTAAAGCCTATGAGAATTATATTAAAGATGTTGACCGAAAAATAAGCGAACTTACGAAAAAATTAAAGAACAGATCAAGACACTTTCATAGAAAGGAATTAGAAATCACCATCGTAACAACTTGTGTAAAATTTATTCTATTGAAATTGTCTAATAAAAATGAATTCGTGTTTGACTCTAATTATAGTATTATCCAGCAATTTGATGATTATGAAGAACTGCTTAAAAGTTTTGTGGGTAAGTTAGAAGAATTAAAACATAAAATCAAATAATAACAAAACACTCCTAGCATTTCAAATACTAGGAGTGTTTTGTTAATTTTCAAATTAAAATCTAATTACGAATAAAATACCCTGTGGGAGAATCGAACTCCCAAATCAACTTTAATAAATAAGTGAAACGCCCTTCCCTAAGACCACACTTTAGCAGTTTCGGTGGATTCGCAAATTCTCATTTAAATTTTACTTAGAATAAAACAGTTGACCCTTTTCGGTTGCAAGTTCCGTTTCAACTTGTGGCTACCAAGCCAACAGGGTAAAATCTTTACCATCTATATAAAAATTCTTCAAAATCAATATTAAAGAATTTTGCTAAAACTTTGATAGGCTCATAATCATCTAATAAATCTTGAAACTTTTCTGGTAAGTTATCAATCATCTTATTAACTTCATCCCATTCAGAAAGATTCCTCAGTGATTCTTTACTAACAGAATATAACTCTTGTCTTCGTTTAATACCGTTTGTATTAGGATTCATTATCCCTTTAGCTAAACGATATCCCGCAATCAAATTATGTATTATTTGACGACTTCTTTGTACTCTAGTTTTAATTGTAATTTTTCTAGCCATATTTATTCACATTCAAGTTATAATGAAGTGTAACACAAACATTATAATTATGAGCTTGATTATAGCTGGAACTGGACATAGGCCTGATAAGTTAGGTGGTTATTCTGCACAAGTAAGCGTGAGGTTGTTTGATTTAGCAGTTGCGACTCTTAAACATTATAAACCAGATAAAATAATTTCAGGTGGCGCTTTAGGTTGGGATACAGCAATTGCGATGGCTTCTATTGAATTAAACATTCCGCTAGTTTTGGCAACCCCTTTTAAGGGACAAGAAGTGAAATGGTACTTTCAAGATAAACTCAAATACAAAAGGATTTTAAAACTAGCGGATGCTGTTGTCACAGTTTCTCAAGGTGGCTATTCTGCCAAAAAGATGCAAATTAGAAATCAATGGATGGTAGATAATTCCAATGTAATACTAGCTTTATGGGATGGTTCCAAAGGTGGTACTGCTAATTGTGTTAATTATGCACAAAAAAGAAATGTGAAAATAATTAATGTTTGGAATAGCTGGGTTAGATATAAAGGTTTTTAATCCATTCTCAATTCCAATCCTCGCAACAATTCCCCTGTATCAACTATATTTCTAGGACTTCCCACCAAAGTACCATTACGTCTCCTAGTGCGTCCCGACCATCGCCACCTACTATCAGTAACACTTTCTTTAATCTCGCTAAACAATTCTTTGGAATAAGCATCGAACTGTTTGTTTAAGTCTCCACCCTCAACAAAGATGGTTTTGTAATCCGTTCTATCAAAACCATCCATGAAAAAATTACGACCCATCATTTTAGAAGTGCCGTAAACTACATAACCAGAATATTCAGCAGAACTAGTTAAATAAGCTTTTCGATTCTGGTACGTTGGAAACTTGATATTTGAAAGCATCTGATTTACCCAACCATTTGACATATTTACCACAATCTCCACAAACTAATTTTGCAAAATGTGTGTGATTGGGAGCCATTATTTTAGATTGTAGGTTTTGACTGTTGCAATGCGGACAGGTTGTTGTTAAAGTTTTTACAGACATAGGTCATCCTTATAGAAGTAACACACATACCTAAATTTCTCAAACCGAAGTTGTTTAGGTATTTTTATTATAAATTATTTTGTGACAAAAGTATATGTCTTAGGATAGATGTTACAAATCTGTAACTAAAATTTTATCAATAATCTTGTTTATAAATCATTCGTTGTGAGCCTCAACTCATTGCCAGTAAATGGTTTCAGACAATCACTTTAGGGTATTCGTGATGGGGTTAGAATCTCTAATATTGTGCTGTAATTTAAACTTCACAAAAATTGTAACAGTTCTGCAACGCTTATCTCATAGTTAATATGAGTTTTAACGATGCAGAAGGTTGGTAGCCTGGTTTTAGAGCTTAATTTAAATTCCGATAAATATAACAAATCAACAATTCAGTTAAAAGCAGAGGCTAATAAATTAGCGAAAGAGCTTAACGATATTCTTACCATCACACCTACTGTAAACGTAAGTGGTAAAGCTAAAATATCCGATAACGATGTGGGTCGCAGTTCTACGACAAACGGAGTAGCCGCTAAAATCCGTAAATTAGGAACGTCATTTACTGACCAATCGCTTACAGCAGGTTCAGATAAAAAGCTTCTATCTCAACTAAAGAACAGTAAGCAAGCTGCTTTGGATGCGATTAAAGACATATCCAAAGCTTATGATAAGTTACCTAAAAACATCAAAACTGCTGTTGATAGAGCTACTGACCAAATAGAATTAGCTGATAAAAGAGTTAAAAAATCGCTCAAAAAAACTGGTGAGGATGTTGGTGCGGGATTAAATCAAGGATTAAAATCCCAAATTGATGATATTCGCAAAACGTCAGCACAAATGGCTGATGCGACAACACAGCCAATTAAATCAAAACTTCAAATCAAATCACCATCCCGAGTTTTTCAACAAATTGGTGACAATGTTGTTAAAGGATTGAAACAAGGTTTAGATGCTGGTGAAGTTCGTTCCGCGATGTCACGAATTGAGGTTGAATTTGAAAAAGCTAGAAAAAACCTTTACCAAGAAGCTCAAAAAGGGTTGTTGCCAAAAAACCTTTTAAAAGCAGAATTAGCCCAAATCAACGCTATTAAAAATCAAAACTTTGGTGAGATAACGTCACGCAGCAGTGACCCCAAATTTAATAATCGACAATTTAAATATCGTGCTAACCAACAACGGTTTCAGTTTCAGGCGGATGATTATAACACTCGTCATCAGAATTCCTTAGCCCCCAAAACATCACCAATTAATTCTCTTGGTAGTTCATTACAAAGTATGGCGACGGGTGCTATTGGAGGTTTGAAAGGAATAATTCTCAGCACCTTAACGGGTATTGTTACAGGTGTTGCGACAACTTTAACAAGTACTTTTGTTTCAATAATTCAATCAGGATTGGCAACTGTATCTAGTTTTGTTGGAAATTCAATTAACAAATTTGCGGAATTGCAAGGTGTTTCAAAAGCTTTAGAAAAGATTGTTGGTGCTAAGAATGTTGGTGATTCTCTTAAATATATTCGCGAACAATCGGATAAATTGGGTGTTTCCCTACCTACTGCGCGCAACGGATTTATGCAGATTGCAGCTGCTGCACAAGGGACAGCTTTAGAAAAATATACTAAGCAAATATTTGAAGCTGCTAATGCAACAACTAACTTTTTTAATTTAAGTAATGCTGATTATGAAGGGATTATTGTTGCGTTTAGACAATTGGCTACAGGTGCGACTATTACAACCGAAGATTTAAATCAAATCGCCGAACGAGTTCCTGGTGCATTTAAGATTGCAGCCGAATCAATTGGTGTGACAACCATTGAGCTTAAAAAGTTATTAAGTCTAGGAGCTGTTAGAACAGAAGATTTTTTACCAAGATTTGCAGCATCTTTACAAGAAGAATTTGGAACAATTGTTGAAACAACTTCAACATCCCGCACTCGTGTAGAGAATGCCATGAGTGCTATTCAAGAATCTTTAGGTAAAGCGATTGAACCAGCAGTTAGCGCCGGATTTGAATTTGTTGCTGATAGTTTGAATGAAATTGGTAACAGTACTGGACTATTTGATGAGTTAAATGTTGCTGCTCAAGATTTTGCAAATTATTTAAAAGAAAACCCACAACTAGTAAGAGCTACTGCTGAAGGGATTGCGGATTTAACCAAAAGTGGAATGCGAGTTTTGGGAGAAAGTGCCCAAAGATTTTTGAATTATTTAGAAAAAAATCCAGACGCTATTCAACAAGCTGTGACCGCTGCTAGAGATTTCGCAACAACACTCAAAGATTTGATAGCGCTCGCTTACAGACTTCTCAAACCTTTGTCAGAAGCTATTCAAATGCTCTACAAGGTTCAGAAAACAATGTTTGAGGTGAGTACAGCAGTCCCAAAAGGTATTGGTGGTTTCATTGGCGACAGAGTAAATGATTTGAGAGGATTTTTTGGACAACAAAATAGTAGGGGTGTTGTTCGTCCAGCACAAGGTAGAATTAGCTCACCTTATGGTATGCGTACTCATCCAGTATTTGGTGGCAGAAGAATGCATCACGGCATTGATATTGCCAATCGTCAAGGAACACCTATAGTTGCACCAACTGCGGGAAAAATTACAGGAGTCAAATATCAAAAAGGAGGTGCTGGAAGATATTTAGAAATGACTAGTGTTGATAAACAAGGTAGAAAGATTGAACAACAATTTCTACACTTATCCAAAGCATTAGTGAAGGTTGGTGATTTTGTTAAACAAGGTCAAGTAATTGGGAGAATGGGAAGTACTGGAGCTAGTACGGGTTCTCATTTGGATTGGCGTTTAAAAATTAATGGTAAACGAATCGACCCGCAAAAGTTTTTGAATATGAATATTCAAATTGATGGGTTAAAAGAATCTGCTAGTAACGGACAAAGTTTAAGATTTTCAACCAAAGGTAAAGATTGGAGAATAGTTAAACTTAGTCAGCAGAGAGGCATAACTCGTGGTGGTAATCAATTATCTCAATCCGAAAAATCCAGACTAACAGGGCTAGGTAGGGAGCTTTATAAATATCAACAAAATCCTAATGTGATGGCTTTTGCTGATGTTGTAGCTCGTGCTGAAGGTACAGATTTTAGAAAAGGTTCTCGCAATTTTGGTTATGGGATGTTGATTGGTGGCTCTCAAACTAACGACTTTTCAAAACATCCATTTGCGGGCAATCACGGTAAAAGAATCAAGCGGCCTATAGCAAATTCAACTGCATCTGGTAGATATCAAATGATGGATTTCAATTATTCCAGAAATGCAGCTAAAAGACAATTTGGTAGTAGTAATTCCGATTTATCTAGAATATTTAAAGGTGAAAATCCAGAAAGTTTTTCGCCAGCGGTTCAAGATTTATACTTTACAGCTTCACTTAAACAAAGAGGAATTTTAGACGAGGTTTTAGCAGGTAATTTTGAAGCAGCTTTACGCAACCCACAGCTAGGAAAGCATTACGCATCAATTCAAACTGGTAATCGAAAAAGCAATTATAAAGGTCAAGGAACACCCGAAGGTCAATTAAGGAATACAATACCTTTTGCACGACAACGCCAAAGAGCGCGAATGCAAACACCCCAAAACAATATTAGTTTTGGTACTATTCCGGATAGTTTAAAAGATGCTGTTACTAAAATTCGTACTAATAACAGTGAGGAAGAAAAAGCCAAGAAAGAAGCCGAAAAACTATTAAAAGAACGTGAAAAGAAACAACGCGAATTACGACAAGCAATTGAACAATCTTACAAAACAGTATCAGTAAAAGAACGTGAGAAAAGGGAGCAAGATAAAAGCCAACGAGATATTAACTATCGTAAAAAAATGTCTAAACTATCGTTAGTTGAAACTAAAGCAGAACCCGAAATCAAATCAGCATTAGCTCAACGAAAACGTGAGTTAGAAATTAATAGAAGATTTGAGGAAGAGATTATAAAAGGTGAGCAAGATTTACAAGATTTAAAAAATGCTCGTTCTAAAAAAATCAAGCTACAAAAGTCGGGAGTTAAACTAAATCCAGAAGAAACTATTGATTATTCCGCAGCTATCAAAATTCAACAATCCCAATTACGAGATATTAAAAAATTACGTGATAAAGAATTGAAAATATCTGATGTTGGTTTTAATGCGGGTATATCCAGACAAATTTTGAGTTTGGATAATGATAATGATTTGAACAATATCGTCAATCAATATAATATTCAAATTGACAAGATAAAAAAAGAGTTAGTAAACACTAACAGCGAACCTATTAAGCTAAAACTAAATACCGAACTCGAATTATTAACCAGCGAACGTAATTTTATTTCACAAAAGTTTAAACTCGAAAAACAGTTAGCTAATTTAATCAAACAACGGAATCAATTAACTAAAAATGGATTTAAAAATGAAGACACATCTGTTCAAAAAGTTAACGCTCAAATCCGTAACCTTAATTCTCAAATTCAAATTTTAACCAATACTCGGAAACGAGATATTGCTTTAAAAAATAATCAGCTAAGTAATCAGTTATCCGAAATTGAGAAAGAGCGTAATTTTAATTTTTCACAACAATTGGGTGGTTTACAGTCTAGTGTTTTAGCAGAATCCTTACGTCAAACAGAATTATCTGGCGGTGATGGTGTAAGTATTCGTCAAGAAATGTTGATGAGTGAATCCGCTTTAGAATACGCTAAAAATGAGCAAGAGCTTAACGAATTAGCTAAAACAGGTCAATATACTAAAGAACAAATTAATCAGCTTAGACAGGCTTTTAACGACCTCAATACCATCAAATTAAGCAATGCTCAAAAAGAATTAGAAAAGCTACAATCCGATAATTTATTCGCTGTTCGAGAACAATTATTCAATTCAAACCAAGGATTACAAAACTCCAAAATAGCTTTATCTCAAACACTAGGATTCAATGCCAAAGATTTAGAGAAACAATCAGCACTAGCTCAAATTGATATGGATCATTCTAGTGGATTGCGACAGATAGAAGAGTTTGCAAAAACTAGTGTTGAAGCTGCTAATAGTGCTGGTTTACTAAAATCAAACTTGGAACAGTTACGCGACATTCAAATAGCTAATGTTTCAGCACAATTTGACCCGTGGAAACAAGCCTTTGCAGAATTACAAGGTGCTAGTGAAAGTTTTATTTATGACATCATAACCAAGCCCCAAGATGCTTTAAAAAATCTTGGTCAAACAATGGCGGACTTTTTCGCCCAAATGGCTGCTCAAATGATTAATCAACAAATCTTCGGAAGTTTATTTGGTGGGGCTACTACTCCTACACAACCTACAAGTCCCGTTGGTGGTTTGTTGAGCGGGTTATTAGGAGGGTTGTTTTATAACGGGGGTGTGATACCTAATTATGCTAGTGGCGGAATGGTCGGTAACATTTCCAAAGCTTACCAAAAAGAAAAATCAGCTACTGGTCGGCAACCATATTTGATAATGGCTAGTGCTGGGGAAAGAGTTTTAAATATTGAAGAAACAAAACGATTTCATCAGTTGGGATTGGATAAGGTAGTCAATATGAATCGTGGCGGAATTGTTGGTAATATTTCTGTTCCAAGTGGGGGAAATAATGTTAACGCAAATATGAATCTGACAGTTAATCAAAATGGTGGTAACGGTACTGATACCGCGATGTTTCAAAGAGTTGTGGAAGCCAAAATGCGAGAAGTTTTACATAACGAAATGCGTCCAGGTGGTACTTTGAATAGAGATGTTAATCGTAATGTTAGAAGGTGATTGAGTAACGCACGCAAAATAAAGCACTCCTTAGATTAAATCTAAGGAGTGCTTTATTTTAATTATTTTCAACTACTATGAAGGAAAGAAATATTAGAAAGTTGCAGAGTTCAGCTAAAAGCTGAGAATATAAGGTTGAAAGTCCCCTTTTTCAAATTCTTCCAATAGATCATTTCTCTGTCTAAAATAAGATTCGGGATAGCAGGGTGCATTTCGCGCATAAAAGTCTCTAAAAATAAGCTCAATATAGTACCTAGGGTACAATTCGTCAGGCTGTTCTCCATAATGATCACCCCCTGTTCTTTTACCTACTTGAAATTTTTCATAACTCCATGTAGCCATTTTGAAGGCAATAATGTCAATACAGTCCCGTCCTATTTTCTCTAAAGCTTCTAACAAAAGTTTCCTTCTATACCTCTGCTTTTCTGCTCCTTTAAAAGAGTTCATTTTTTCCCTAAAAACTTCAAAATTTTCAATTGAGTAAAAACTATAAGAAAAACCTCCATTATGGTTTAAATATACAATCTCTATAGCTTTTTCGAGAGATTCCGGAAGGCTGATTTCTTTAAAATATTCTTTTTGGTAAATCAACCCATCTTTAGTTGCACAAATCTTTCTCTTTTTGATTTTTCCGCCTTCTATTTTCATGTTTTTTTAATTTGATATTTTTCACATAAAAGTGTCACTAGGAATTGCGTTCACTACCCGAAGTGTTATCAGGCTTCCTGTGCAGAAAATTGTCTAAAGGCTCCAACCCATGAAAGCAGATAATTTTGACTGGTAGTACTGTGGATTACAGCAGTTAGTACAATAATTATTAATATTTTAGATGTTATTGGGAAAACTTTTAGCTTAAAAGTTTTGATGCTGCTTGGTAATTATCTCTTTGCATGTGGTACTATAAGTATAGTACATCAGCTTGTAAATTTCAACCAAATGAGCAAAAAAGTTTCTCAGAAACTATGGCAGAAAGCAAACAGAGATAAAGTATCTGACTATCAGCGAAAATATATGCAAAAAAAGGTTCAAGCAACCGTAGTACTTGAACCTTGGGTAAAAGATAAGATTGATAGCCTTAAGCCAGCTAGCCAACCTTATGGGCAATGGATAAGAATGTTCCTTGAAAAATGGGCAACAGAAGTGGAGCCAAGCTAACTTGAGTATTCTTACAGAATGACAGTGAAAGCTCACGGTTTTTAATCGTGGGATGAAATTGGAGAAAGTACTTTTAGGTACCATTAAATAATATAATTGAAGGAGTCAGTATCAGACTTTAAAACCTACTCCGGGAATCGGAGAAAGTATACGCTTTTTATGCGAATTGACGCAGTTAGGGAGATATCACTCTTCCTTTAAGAGGAGGTGAGTCTGGGGAACCCGTTAGATTAAAAGACTGGATGATATAGATATCCTAACTATTCCATATGAATCTCACTCCCTTTAGTGGTGGGAGTGTCAAGGTCATCAGATTTAAGTCTCACAACTGTTAATGTTGTGAGACTTTGTTATTAACTTTTAAAATGGAATGTCATTGTTAACAACAGCAGTCACATGGTTATTAACTGTTTGAGCGGGAACTGTAATTGGTTCCACAGGTCTATCAGACTCTAAAGGTATCGTGTAGCCTGTGGCGGGCAACTCTCGTAAATCTTTTACCTCATTTAATTGTGGGACTTGTACTTCCGCACTTTTAACATTCTCAGTAGCAGAAACCTTATTTCCAAAAGCTCTCTTCAACAAAGCCTTACCAATATTGATTCTAAAATCAACAATACATTCCACACAGGTAACATCGTTACCACCTATCTTTTTTTGATAGTGCCCGTGTACACCCAAGAACCAGTTTTCTTTTTGATACACTTCATCTGATTTAGCAGCCCTACCTATTTGATGAGAAACTGAAACATCCACACAATATTTAGTACCGTCTTCCAAAGAAGTCGCTATGAATCTATACTGCTCACCAATGTTGTGACTAATATTGTCTTTTTTGACAACCTTTGCGGGTTTGTGTTCAACCGGTGTGCAGTCGTAACCACCGAAAGGTAATTCTTTGAGTTTGGCGAACATGTCGAATTGTACACCAGAGCCGATTGTTTGAATTAAATCAGCTTCAAGTAACTCCTCAAAACCCATCTCTTCAGCACGAATTGCATGAAGAGCATTTATTAACTGTTGGTCAACTGCTTTTTGCTCATCTTCATCAGATTTGATAGATGCGACAATTTCAAAACTAATGATATCTGAGGACAAAGGCATTAACATCTGACCTTGCTTATTGGTCTTTGGTTTAAAGAAGCTAAAACAAGGGTGTTGCTGAACTTGTTCGTTTTGTTTAGTATCAACTATGTCAGCGTTGAACACGAACCCTTGATTGAGCAAGGAATTTACAAAAGTATCCATTGAGTGAGGGATGCCACCTAAACTCAGCACCAATTCCTTTTCTTCAGTTTCTTCATTCTTTGCAGCCATGTAAGCTACCGAATAAACCTTTTTAACTGTTAAATCATTATCAAGTAAATACTTTAAAACTGGCTGGTCATCGGATAGTCCTAAGATTTCAGCAACTTTGACTAGTACTTTTGCAGCGGAGCCATTTACTGATTTTACTTGCCCTAAAGTAACTTCGTACCAACCTTTTTTTAGGTTGTCTATGTTGTCTTCTGTGAAAACTAAGGAGTAATAGGACTCGAAGGAGGATTTGTTGTAAATTGTCATAATTGAATGTCGTGATTTGTTACGTGACTTTGTGTTGGTGAGAAACGCCAACAAATTAAGCATAACAAATCTGTTATAAAAAGCAAGTTATTTTAACGACAATTTAGAATTAATTTTAAAAGTGGTTACGTATGGGTTGGGATTTGGAATATTAATAATTGAAAATTTGTGATGTTTAGTGTTACGGGGTGTGACAACTATTGTGACATAGTGTGATGTTAGTGTTATGTTAGAAGCTAATATATACAACTATCAAATATCAGAGTTGTAGTTGTTATTAAAAGAAAATTGCTAAAATTTTGTGTCACAGTGGTGTGATGTTATGTGACAATAGCTTTAGGGAGGAAACTCCTACGGAGTAGCTTAGAATCTGGAACAATTAACGTTACCAACCACATATCGTACAGGTAGCAAAACTCAAATGTTGTACAAAATCAAGCTGTTAATCATCCTCCAAAACTACTTTTTGAACTGATTTTAATGTTATTTAGGTTACTGTTACACAGCGTGATAACCCGAAACACTAGCCATAGCAAGGTTTTAGCGAATCAGTGTGACGTTTTTGTGACCGTTCCATAGATAGTAGATATATATATATATTTCTCTTTCTGGAACTGTCACAGTTTTATCACAACGTAACTAAACCAAATCCTCAAAACCTTTGCTATATAATAGTTTTATCAGTTTCTTATTCTGTCACAGCCTGTAACAGTAACATGGTTAACATTAATTCAGTAGCTCAATCACTTGAAGTAGAAAAGCCCATAGACTTATTTTCTCTGACTAATCCAACAGTTGACGATTTTCCTAATTACAACTTCTGTAACATAGATGGAGTTATTTTTGGGGGAACAGTTTACTCTCCAGTAGCCTGTAAAAGCAATTGGGTATCTAAATCTAGTGATACAACGGAACCCGAGATTAAGCTGTTTGTAGGGGATACTGAGGGGGTTGTGGGAGCAATCATTGATAACTATGGTTTGATTGGTGCAGAGATAACTGTCAAACGTACTTGGTCAATATTTTTAGACAATTCCCCAGCAAGCGACCCGTTAAGTTTTTACCAATTTAATATGCGAATAAATCAGTATACAGGGGAATATGGGTATCAATTCGAGTTTGAGCTAATACCTTTGGTCAGTTTAGAGCGCAAAAAGTTACCGGGAAGATTGTACTTGAGGCGATGTCAGTGGCAACTTGGTGATGAAAACTGTAACGCACCCAGTAACATTAATTATGATTTGGCTGGTAACTCAACTGATGCTGCGAATAGAGCTTGTGGTAAAGATTTGGATTCGTGTAGAAGGTATCACGGTCATGTTTTAAATTTTGGGGGATTTCCAGGAGTTCAAATAAGAAGGTGATTTGTTTCATTTTGTATAACAATTTTGTAAAGTTTTTGTTATAATATCCGAGTTAACTTTATAACAAAAGAAATGTTAGAAATTTTAAGAACAGAAGAAAACGGTGTTGAGTTTTTCACAGTAGCAACTACAGGTGAGAGTGGAATGAGTCAGCGGGGATTGGCTAGAGCTTGTGGTGTTGTGCATAGTACTATACAAAAGCTCGAAAAGAGGGTGGCTACTAAATCGGCACCAAAACGCCTAAAACGCTTTGAGGGTAAGGTTTTGAGGGTGGCTCCCAAAATCAATGGTTTACCAATAATTTATAATGTTGCTTTTAGCTCTGCGGTAATAAAATACTACGCTTATTCGGGAAAAGAACAAGCCCAAGATATTGATGATGCTATTGGTGAAATTGGTTTAACTTCATTTATCCATTCAAAAACAAAATATCTCCCAGAACAATACAAAGCAGCACCCGAAGCGCATCTAAAAATAAATCAAATTTTAGATGTACCTAAAAAGTTTCATCCTTTATTTGGAAACGAACGCTGTAACAAAATCGCAACATTTTTAAGAACATCTCGCGGTTCTATTAAAATGGCTAATTGGTGGATTCGTTTTGTGTACTTTAATCTTTCAGAAAACGATTGGGCAAAGTTGAATCGGGAAAACCCAATCATCAATGGTTCTAGAAAATACGCAATTCACCAGTGGATTGATGAGAATTTTGCTCAAAAATATAAAGAATTATTTGATGCTCTTTTGGTAATAGTTGATTGCGTTAGAGATGAATATGAATTTAGGTTAATGTTTAATAGAAAGTTTGGCGGTCAACAATCTATTTTTGGAATATCTGATTTTGCTAGCGAATAGTATACTGTGACATTTTGGCTACAAATTAAGACACTCCTTAGATTTAATTCAAGGAGTGTCTTAATCTATATATATTTCTGCCAATTTTCACCATAATTACTTAATTTGATTTATAAACTTTAAACCCACCCGCTTTAAAACACGAAATCCATTTATTAAACTCGTCACTAAAAAAGTCACAAGTAAAAACTCTATCTGGAAAATCCTTACTTAATCTCTTTAAATCTTCCTCCCATCCAGACCAATTTAAATAATTTTTATTAACTATTCTATTCTCGTCAATGATGATATCTGTAGAATTATTATAAAATCCGTATTCCAAAACTAAATTTTCCAATTCTTCAATTGTCCCAACATCACAACCGATAAAATACTTATAAGTAACTACCATATCAAATTTCCAATTATTTAATTTAGGTTATATCAAACTTTTCAAGCAAGTTATCGTTGTAGCACTTAATTAAATTATTTAACTTTTTAGAATCTTTCTCCCAATCAATTTCTTGAACTTTTTCATGAATATTTTGCAAATATTTGATTTGACAAACTAGATGGCACATGAATTCCCAAACTATATCTTTCATCGGCAATTTTGCTAAATCTAACTCGTTGAATGGTGGGTAGTAAATTTCAGCAGCGTAAACCGCATATTTGCCTCCTTTAAAATAGCTTCGCCATCTATCACCTTCTTCATTCAGAACATCACAAGTAAAAACTCTTTCTGGGTAATCTTCACTTAAACCAGATAAATATTCTTCCCAACCATCCCAATATAAATATTCTTCATTAACTATCTTATTATCAACTATTTCAATATCAGAACTGTCACAATCGTTATAAAATCTGTACTCTAAAACTAAATTTTCTAACTCCTCAGTTGTCCCACGATTCCAACTAATATAATATTTGCAATCAATAGCCATAATTTATTTACCTTTATTTATTAACTAACAAACTTACACAATTCAATCTAAAATTATATTTCAAACCATTTAAATAAAAACAATCACGTTCTAGATTTACATAAAAATATTCATACCAACCCTCAATAGTTCTAAATTTATTTTCAAATCTTATATAAAATAATTCATCACTACGATAACCCAATAACGGTGACTCCTTATAATGATTACCTTCACCTGAAAAATCAACACCAAATATACCAATGTAGTTTGAATTGATTTAAACCTCGTAGCTCTACTAAATTACTCAAGCATTCAAGGTTGGAAATATTATTTAAGCTATTTAATTTTGGTAATGATAATCTGGATATTTGAAACTTTAAATTTAACTTTGAATTAAACACTACCATCAAATCTCTCCCCAAATTCTATACTAAATCTTCCAAACTCCTGCACCAACATACTATTCATCTTCCCTAAACCTCCCCTACTATTTTTCAAATGTTCTTCTAAATACTCACGATAAAACAAATAGTTCCCATACGTAGGCTGGTTCCCAAAAACCGCGTGTAATCTCCCTGGCACTTTTTGATCAGGAAACATTTTTTTAAATTGATGATAAGCCCATCCAGGCTTGTAACCATAAACTAAACACGCCATTTTGCAAAAGATTTTATAAACTACTTCTGGCGGCTGACCCGTTGTAGAAAGTCGCACAACAAATTGTTTTACGGATTTCGCACCTAATTTTAAGCGTATTCGCCTGTGTTGTTCTTTGGCTACTTGTTGGAAGTCGTCAGTGGCGAGAGCGTTTATAAAATCTAATATTGAAGATTCTAGCTCATCTATTTTATTTTCTAATGCTTTTAATTTAGAGCCACATTTGTAACACCGATGCATCCCTTGACCATTTATAGTTCCACATTCCCCACACTGTTTACCTTTTTTGGTGTAGGGGATGTTGGGGGCATTCCAATCAAAAACTTCATCAGGTAATGGGAAATAAGGATTACTACACAAATCATAAACGTCACAATGAGTTTTACCGAGAGCTACTCTCAAACCCCTACCCAAAATTTGAGTGAACAACGCAAAACCACCCTTTGAGAAAGTTCTTAGTAAAACTATGTTTTCAACGGATGGCTCATCAAAGCCAATCGCCAAACATGTGACGGTAGCTAACAAACATTCCCCATTGCGAAATTTAGCATAAGCTTTTTGACGGTCTACTTCTTTGGTTGAATCGGTAATTAGCCCAAAAGGTTTTGCACTGAATTGGTTAAAATATTCAATATAATTTTTAGCTATTTGTTTTTTACTAAAGAAGAATACGGACTTTTCATCAAAAACTGCACACTCGTTCAACTTTTTATAAGCTAATTCGGGAGGTGCTACGGATGATAATATTTGTGATTCTTCATCAAGTGAAATGTCATTAAATTGTGGTATCTCAGTTTGACCCAAAGGAAAGTAGTTGAATGGCGAGTTTTTACCACGCTTTATCAATTCTGCTGTTGAAATTACTTGAATGGGTTCGCATGGAAACTTACCACCATCAGCCCGCCAAGGTGTTGCTGTTAATAAAATATTTTTACAATTTTGGGATAATTTTTTTAATTGGAAATGTGTTCGATATCTGAAATAACTTAAATGGGCTTCATCCCAAATAACCAAAGTAAATGGTAGATTTGGTAAACCTCTACGCTCAATAGTTTGAGCCATCGCTATTACGATTTTGGTTTTATTAGTAATTGGTGTGGATAAGTCACCAGCGCATGTTGCTATGGATTCTTCTGGAATATCAAACTTTAATAGCGTTTGTTTGAATTGATTGATTAATGATGTAAACGGAACGATTATTAAAGTGTGTTCGTTGCGTAAATATTTAAGATTTACTATGTGGGATGACAGCACCGATTTCCCAGATCCACAACCGGCTACCAATAAGCAATCATTTTGTTTTGATAATGTTTCGCGGGCTTTTTGAACAGCTTCTAATTGATAGTCATAAAGTTGTAACATTTTTTAGTAATAAATATAAAAATAGATGCCCAAAACGACATCTAAAAACATAGGATAACTGTTCAATTATAACATAAAAGTTTTAATTTTATCCATAATAACTACACATATATTTAACAAGAGTTGGTGTTAAAGGTTCACCGACATCACCTATTTCGGATAAATAACATTCTGTATCTAAAGACATTTTATATTCACCGCCTTTCCATCCGTAAAAAATCTCACCATTAGCTTTTTTACAACAGTCCAACATCTCCCCAACAGTGGTTTCTTCTAAAGGTTCAAATCCTAAACAATGATAATACCCTCTATATGAGTGTGGATTATGAAATCCTAAAGGTACCTGTTGTGACGGTTCTACTGATTCTAAAACCTCAATTAATTTACCCAAAGTTATTGCTTCCATTTTAATAATTACCTTTTAAGTACTCCACTTAAACAATTACAGAATCATGTTTATAGCAAATTATCGAATAACCTTCATATAACCCTTCTGGAAAATCTTTCCAACTTAATACGTAGGTTATCTCTCTCCAATCGTGATGACCACCATAACTCAATTCAACTCTTTCTCTATCACCTACTTTATAAGTCCCTTTTACAAGGCCGAACTGAGAATCTTCAGCTAATAACACATAACCATCTTTTAAACCTTCACACTTTTCAAAAATTCCATTGGTAACCCACAACTCATAGTTGCGTCCGGAAAAACTATTATTCTCAGGGAAGTACTCTTTCAATAGAAGTCTGTCATTCAATTGATAATCTCTATCATTCTTTCTTAATTCAAATATTTTCACCCCATCAACCACATCTTGAAAGAAAGGGTTTACTGTTTTTAAGATATGAATTGTCATTTTTAATTACATTTCAAAAACATTTCACAATTATAACATTATCGTCTAAGTCAGTAACAACTTCTTTAACCATATAATAACGACCTTGATATTTAACATTTTCATTTAAGCTTGGAATCCATTCAAAGTTCTCATACTCTTTTTTAAACAAATACATATCAGAATTATCTAGAAATTTAATCACCAACTTCATTTCAATTATCCTCCAATTACAAAACAAAAATTTCATTTCTAGCTCTCGAACAACCAACAAAATAAGCTCGGTTTCTAACCTCAATATCTTTTTTATTACAACGAATATCTGAATCGTTGATGAATACTGAGTCAACACTCATCCCTTGAGAACCGTGGGCTGTGATTGCGTAACCGTGGCGAATTGGATCAACAATTGTTTCCAAATCTTGCAACTTAGCTAATAGTGTACGCCATGCTGGAGACTTCCCACTTACGCCGTATTCTTTATACATTTGACCTTTGATTTTAGTTATTTTTTGTTGATAACTTTCTCTAAATAGTTCATCAATAACTTGAACTTCTCTTACTGTTTTAGGAAACTCGTCCGGATCAAAAACTTGAGCTTTCCAAATTTTCCATTCTTTACCATCACTATCCACAACAGTTTCAGTCTTAGCTGAATTTACAACCATATAAGATGATGTGGGATAAATCGTTACTTTATTTTCGTAAACTTTACCATTAACTAGCTTTTGTTCTTTACGTTGAACTGCACCAGTAGCAACTAATAAATCACCAGGTAAAACTGTTTGAATGGAATGTCTTCCAAAAACTGTTTGTCTAATTTGTTGGTTAAGTTTGAAAACTTCTTTATTTCTCCAACAAACTGCTCTAAAACTATCCCACTTTCCAGAATGTTGCATTTTTAAAACTCTCAAAGCCATTTGATAAAGAGTTTCTTGCTTTGATAAAACGTTGTAACCTTCGCGAGAATTTGGGAATTGCTCTCGAACACTAAAGCCTTCTTCTTTAGATTTTACTGCTGATAACGCTCTAACAATTACTTGATAAATATAATCGTCTTGAGAATAACGCTCGGTTTTTAGTAGTTCTGAGTAGTAATTTCCAAATAGAGATAAAGCAACAATTTCTTTGCTACCTACTGGCGGTAACTGCCATTGGTCAAGTGTTATAAGAATTCTTTTAGCAGAAGTTTGAGAAAGTATTTGGTCAAAAATTCTCGCATCAATCATACTCCCTTCGTCAATCCAAAGCGTACTAGCAGATTCCAAAGGGTTTTCCTCATCAATGCCCAATTCACGCTGCTTAAACTCTAATTCTCCGGCTCCGCTTTTTTCTGGAATTAAGCCCAAAGCTTTTGCGTTAGTCATCGACTCAGCAGTAATATTTGAGCGCTCAACCGAATTTTTAAGTTGTTTGACAGCAGTGTTGGTTGGAGCAAGGCACAATGTCTTACCGGGTAGCCCTTTAAGAATTTCTGTAGCGCTAAAACTTTTACCCGTTCCTGCTGAACCAATAACCCCAACTACTCTAACCCCCTCATTCCAAAACCTCAAGGTGTTATCCTTCGCCCGTCGCTGGTCTTCGTTTAGTTGAGTTTTTTGTTCTTGCGCTAAAACCATTACAATCACTTTGTATAAAATCTATTACACACAGTATAACATTTATGTTATGTTTTTAGTGTAAATCCAAACACCATTATTATGACAACTCTTAAACAAATAATCTCTAACAAAACCGCTCAAGTACAACAAGCTAATGCGGAACTAGCTAAATTAAACAATATTCAAACAGCTATTGATAATTTATGTCGCGCTTTAGATACAGCGCCAGAGTTTTTAAATGAAGGTTTGCAGGCGATTCAGCACAGGTTAGCTGAGTATGGTGTTGATATTCTCGCAACTGCACCAGAAGTTGTAATAACTACCAGCACTAAAAAAAATGCTTTTGAAAGTGGTTTAGAAATAATTGCAGAAGGGCAAGTTAAATCCCCTAGAACCACTACCAAAAAAAGTTGGATGGACGGTTTAAAAGTTACTCAATCGGTTGCAGAAGTCGCTAAAGGGGATGAAGATATTTCACCAAATACCACTACAACTAACACCGCACCACAAACTACCCCAACTGTTGACCCATTCGCTCCCGACGACCCGACCCCAAGCGTTGAAAGTTCCAAAATTACTGACCCATTCGCACCAGATGAAGCGACAATTCCCCCACAAAAAACACCAAGCCAAAATGTAAGTAAGAAAGAGAGCCTACGGCAGAAAAAAAACAAATCTTCATGGATGAACCAAACCAAAGTTTTAACTAGTGTTGCAGAAGTTGATACTGGTAATTCACAAAATACAAACAGGTCAGTTACCGCAGCAACGGCACCCACTGAAGATGCAGCACTAGAAAGCAACACCCCACAAAATACCCGAACTACACAGCCGAAGACCCCTTTAAAAATCCCAGTAGGAACTATCGTCTACCATGAACTTGCTGAAATTCAAGGCGAAGTTGTTGCGGCTGATGAAAATGGTGTAGCAGCTGACGAGGCAAAAGTTTGGGTACGGTTTAGTAACAAGTGGATAAAATCTTTGACGCACTTCCAATTCAAAACTGATGAACTAAAAATCATGAGCGAAGTTTCGCAATGATTGTATACACAGGAAATTTTTCGTTACCTCGAAAAATAAATAAAGTTATCACTACAAATGATGTAGGTTTGTTGTTGTCATATCCACACACACCCCCCAAAACTTATGATGGTAAATATGTGATTGATAACAAAATGTTCGCTTGTGTTACTAGAAATATAGAGTTCAAAATTTCTAAATGTTCTAAATAAAATTAGTGAATTTAATAATAAACCTCAATGGGTAGTATGTCCTGACACACCTTTTGATAGTGAAGATACAACTAAAAAATGGAAAGAATGGTATCCAAAAATTAAAAAATATGGATTTTCTATAGCATTCGCTGTTCAAGATGGACATCAGATAAAGAATGTACCTTCAGATGCCGACATCATCTTTGTTGGTGGAACTACAGAATGGAAAAGAAAAAATATCATCAGATTTGCTGAACACTTCCCAAGAGTTCATGCAGCCCGCATAAACGGCTATAGATGGTTATGGGCGGCTAAAAATGCTGGATGTGAAAGTGCAGATGGAAATTGTTATTTCCGTACAAAATTAGGAAGCACTACAAAAAACAATTCGGGTTTTAACGATTTGTTGACTTTTATTCAGAGTACACAAAACTTACCAACTAATCGGAATACTCTTTTTGAGCTTGGTTACTATTCCACATTTGCTAATTTTTCCCAATGATACATACGACTCCTATTTTCTTTTGAGAATCTTCCAAAACCCTCGCACCACAATCGTTCCCACAAATTTAACCCCAACCTAAAATAAAACACTCCCGGTATTTAATTCGAGGAGTGTTAAAACTATTTGTTATATAAATTACTTGAAAAGTTATAACTATTTTGTTAAAATAAAGAAGTAAAAAAAAATGATAGCCCCAAATCTGTAACGTTTGTGCTATCATTTGATTAGTGAAATAAATGTTTATAACACTATGTTAACACAAGATTCTCAAAACACCAACACAGAATCCGAAAATAAAAAAGACAGTTTGAACACATTGCATAATATAGAAGTTGTCGAATCTGAGATTAAATCCAACTCTGTCGCTTCGGACACAGAGGTTGATAACTATTTTAAACTAATCTTCGATTTGCGGACTCATGGGGAATATAGCCAATGGTGTTTGGAGAATTGGCTGGTTATCAACACTGAGAAGATTGAACTTGTTCGAGTACCTAAAAAAGAATTTGAAAAAAGTAACTGGAGTTTGGAAACCGCTACAGAAACAAACTCTGAGATAGTTAAAAAATCTTTTAGAAAAAATGTGCCAGTAAAAGGTAGTTGGGTTTTTGCTGGGGGAATGACTGAAAACCAATGGGGTGAAAGCTACATCGCTCCTGGTTATCAAGACCATCAGCTAGACCCCACAAACGCTTACAAAAAGTTCAAGGCTTGGTTAGAGTATGAAAAGCGTAAAAGTGGGTACTACGATAATGATTGGAATGATTTTGATAATTTAGAAAATATTGATTGGAACGGCTTCAAAAACACAACCATTTATCACATGGATACCGGGTTGGGTAATGTAATCAGCGAATTATCTAAAGATGGTTCAATGTGCTACATAAACCCAAACACCCTCAACTACGGTACTGAAGCTAGAAATTTATTTAATTTTGATGAGAAGGACGTTTACGCTTTCTTCTTTGAACATGATGATGAGGAGCGTAGTTGGAAAGAAAAACTAACCACTTTCATTGAGTTGGGGTTCCCCACACCATCGTTAGTTCTTTTCACAGGTAATAAGTCGGTTCACTTTATCTATACATTTGATAGAGAAGATAGACCTACCCCAACACAAGCTCGTGAATTAGCTGCTCAAATCAACCGTCAAGGTGGTTTTGATGGCTTCGAGCAACATTCTCCCAATCCACTCAAAAACTTCCGTATTCCAGGACAAAAGCACGCTAAAAGTAATAAAAAATCTCAGGTGATGGAGTGGGGAAGACCTTACACCTACACCGAATTAAAAGAGTTTTTCTTTGCTCCAGAGCGCGAGTTAGGAAGAATTAAAGATGAAGCTAAAAAAAGAATTGGCTCTGTTGCTAACTATGCGGATGTTTTGAGTCCCGAATGGAGAGATAACTTTTACGCTCCCGGCGAGTGGGAAGCAGAACAAGAAGTTAAACGAGTTGAAGCTGAAAAGCGCAAAGCAGAAGCAAAAGCCAAATTAGAGAAAGTTGAAAAAGCTCTTTATGGTAAAGACTATAAAGAAACAAAAGTTAACAATTTAAAAGTCACTAATGGTCAAATTGATTTAAGACAGATTCAATCAAAAGAACGTCAAGCTGAATTGTTAGAGGGAACTGTTGATGGTCACGGTCGCTGGAAGTCCGCTGTTTATTTTGCAAATACTTTAGTTGAGCTTGAATACATCGCTAAAACTCGCGGTTTAGAACCAACTGAATCTGCTGAAGATATTTTCATAAGCTACATTCACAATACTTTTTGCGCTAGAACTGAGAGTGAAAAGGTAGAAAGCTTTTTAAATTTATTAGAAGAAAAGCTCAAAAATCCAGCACCTGAAGACGGTAACACTTACACCATTTGGAAAGAACAAGCTGTTCAGCGTTGGATTGATAGAAGGTATCAAGAAGTCATTCTCAAAGATTTTGATAGATTTCTTCACGGTGCTGATGTTATTAGGCTTATTCAAGGTGTGAAGGGGGAGGACACCCACCTAGTTGATAATTTAGATTTATCTAAATGCCCCATACTTTTTGACTCTGGAAAGATTACTTGGGAAGGTGTTATAGAAAGCGCTAAAGAAACTCGCAGTATTCACGCGAGTAAAGATTTGGCGACTTCATTAGAGATTATTAATGAAGGTGGTTTTGTTGCGTTTATTGGTGATAACTGTTCTGATGAATTGCTACACAAAACCAATGGTTTGATGGTCAAAGCTAATTTAGCTTATATAGTAACTAATGACGAAAAGTTTTTAGCTACAAAGTTACGTAGTGGTTACGCTTCAACCAACTATGACAAACAACATAAACCCGCAGTTTTAACCCTAGATGATAACGGTAATCGTTGGGGTTATAACTATTATCAAAGTTTTATCGAAAACGATATTGCAAAAAGTTTAGAAACTGGTAAGTTAACTGGGATTGTTGGCGATATTGAACGAGTTAGCGAATTAGTTGAAGCTCATCATTCAAAAATAAAATCCGCTGCTTTGATAGCTATTAAGTCGGGAACGGGAACGGGAAAAACTTACGCCGCAGCAAATATTATTGGCGCGACCAAACTCAAAATATGCTTAACTCACTCCGAACAATTAGCCAAACAAGATGCTGCTAGATTTGGTGTTAAATCCTATAAGAAAGCACCAGTTATAAAAGATTTGAGTGCTGAAGAAAAGCAAGAAATCAAAGACAACCGTCACACTCGCTACGAAGAAGCTAAACAAAAAGGTTTGTCAATCACAATCAACACATTAACCGAATCAGCACTTGGTAAAGGTTATTTGGGTGAAGTTTTCCGATTAGAAGATTGGAACAACACCCTATTAATCATTGATGAGATTGAATCATTTTTAACCGCGTGTTTGGAATCTGGAACTATCAACAAATCTAGACAAGTTGCTTTAGAACAATTCAAAAATATTGTTCAACACGTTGTTAGAAATGGTGGCCAGGTTTTAATAATGGATGCTCACTTGAGATACCGTAGCATCAAATTACTTGAGCAATTTATCGCTGAAGCTAAAGAAAGAATTTACAACGAAGATAAAAAACACAGTGATTACAGAGCTTTCACAATCTGCAACAACTACAAGCGCTTAAAAGGTAGAGAAATTAACGTTTATGAAAGCGCTGCTCCCGTAATTTCCTACGGTGTAAATACTGCAAAAGAAGGTGGTAAAGTAATTCAATTCACCGACGTTAAAAGTGCTTCTAGCCGCAATTACTTTGCTGCTAATAGTTTGGGTAAATGGTTGAGAACACAGCCCTTAGAAAGCTTTATAATCAGTGCTGACACCAAAACTTTAACAGATGATTCGGACTTCGGTTTTGTTGATAAAATTTACGAATTTGTTCAAAAACCAAGCTTTTACGGCGTAATCACTCCAACAATTTCTTCCGGTACTGATTGGAATAATTTTAATTTAGATGTGATTGTTGGTGTTTACGCTGGTGTTACCGGATTGGATGCAAACCTACAACAACTAGATAGAATCCGTGACCATTCCCCAAGACACCTTTACTTCCCTTCTCGTACAGCAGGACAATATGATAGAGATTTTGTTGAAAATTATCACAGCGAAATATTTCAACTATTAAGTAGTTATGCTGCTAATGTTGGTGGTGAGTACATCAACACAATGGTGCGATTCCACGGCATGACTACTGACGCAGCTTACGAACATCTATCAAACAAATTCCCCGAAACAGATAAGCGCTGGATTGAATACTGGCAAAACCTTCAACTCGAACAAATATTTGAAGCTGAAGAATTTAGATACAATCACATTGCTAGACTTATTGACGAAGGCTGTAACGTCAATCTGGTTAACTGTGAAGTTGATAAAGCTTTGATTGCCGAACTTAAAGAATTCGGAAACGAAGAAAAAGAAAGAGATTTACGAAACGTTTCGGAATCTGATATTGACCTTGAAACTGATGACAATGCTGAAACTTACACCAGTGAAGAATCCTACACTATTCGCCTAAATTCAATCACCAGATTCGCTGGTATATCTTCTAGCCAGTGGGTTTTTATCAATGAAGCTAATGATATGAAATATAAAATTGTGGAAAGATTTAGCGGTCGCCAAGCTAGCAAAAAGCGCGAAGGTTTACAACTACGATTCGCAATCAATAAATATATGGAAGGTCAACAAGGATCTAAAGAATCTGCGGAACTTAGCAAAGATATTCTTTTAGCTGTTGATTTAAAGACAATGGGAACTTCTCAAAACAAATGCCGCAAAGATATTAAGCGCAACATCACCAGCAAGTTTAACTTTTTGGTTAATACGGTAAATATTGAACAGATTTTAAAAAATGTTGTGATGGAGGGAATTAGGTTAAAAACTGCTGGAAAACAAATTGATGAAAATTCAATCGGCAGCTTTCACAACAGAATGCCTTGGGTCAATCACGCTCACAAAATTTTGTTAGAGTATAAGGATTTTGTTAAAAAGAATTTTGGAGTAAGAATTGATGCTCGTCCCGATAGAGCAGCTGCTAACGTTAAAAAAATAATCGCCTATTTAGGCTACGATTGTGAATCTAAAAAGGTTCGTGATGAAATTGCCGGCAAAGATAACAATATTAATACAGCTAAAGGTTGTAACTTGTTCGTTATTAAAAGTGATGAAGTCAGCGAGCAAGTTTTAGCGCTTTACGATGAAAACTGGAAGTTCGGAAACATCGATACCATAGCAAACAGATTCAACCCCGATGCTAATACCAGCGGTTTTTGGTTCGTACTCTCAGGTAGACAGCCAAAATCACCTGAAGAACGTAAACGAATCACAAGTATGTGCGAAAAACAATTTGAGAGAGAATACCGAGATTGGGATTCCCAGTGGGTGCCATATTATCTCAGAGAAAAATACGAACGACGGATTGAAGAAGATTTGATAAGGGAAGGAAAACTGGTTCCGGCATAATCCAAAAATAATTAAAATTCACACAGACCTTTAGAAACATCTTAAAAAGGTCTGATTTATAGTATCTAAAAATAGATAAACGGGTAGTTTTAAGGGGATTTTTATTCAAATTTACTAAGAACCCTAATGCTTAATACCCGCAATAATAAGTTACTTGACTTTTTTACAACGATTTTTACCCAACTCTTCTATGTATTTTTCTAAAGAATATTATTTATTCAAATTAAAATACAAAACGAATGAAAACGATAATTAAATAACAATTTTGAGTAAGAAGCTGTTCTGAAAGTTCAAGTAATAGTATAGTTACTTGAACTTTAGGAACTTAATTGTTTGATTTAAATTTTTTCAACGGAATCGTTTGATTAAGTAAGTCTGCGACAAGGCATTGGGAATTGAGCGCGGGCTTCGAGGTATCAAGTTCTTTAGTGTAAGAGTTTTAAGTAAGATTTTTGAGAGTGTTAAGATTGATAATTATGGTGAAAAGTACCATAATGATATAAGCATTAACTACATTAACTTATACTAGATGTAAGTGACACTTGCATTGATACGTATTAATAAACACAAATGAGTAAATCAAAACTAACAGACGAATTGATAACGAGAATCGCTAGAGAGCTAGAGACGGGAGCTTACAGACAGACTGTTTGCGGGATTCTCGGAATAAACTACGGGAGTTTTCGCCAATGGATGAATAAAGGTAATAAAGGTGAAAGCGAACAGTGTGTGAAACTACATCAAGCAGTAATAGCAGCTGAAGCGGTCGCCGAACAACGTCATCTTAAAGTAGTTGAACAAGCCGCTTCCGAGTATCACGAACGAGTTACCAAAAGGGTTCTTGGTGACACTGGACAAGTAATCAAAACTGAAGAATCTGAAAGTAGTAAGCGTGGAGATTGGCGAGCCGCAAGTTGGTGGCTCGAACGTAGGCACGGTCAACGATGGGGACAGCAAAAAGTTGATTTGTTGGAAGCTATCAAAACATTTGTTAGTTGTGGATTGCTGCCCGAGGATTGTTTGCAATTAGGTAAGGATGAGTTTTTTGAATTTATGAATAGTTATAGAAATTTGGTAAATGAGCAATTTGAGTCATACAAAAACACTCCGGATATTTGATATCCGGAGTGTTTTTAATTATTTTCAAATCATTTACCATTCGCTAATTGGTTTTAGTGTTATCGGTTCTCCTGTTTCTTCATTGTCCCAACTATTTTCATAATCTTCTTTGATTACATTCATATTCAAGGGTTCACCCTCACCATCCAAATATGCATAATCACAATCATTTACAACAATGTACTTTTTTCCAATTTGGTTTTCAGCCCAATCTCTAATTCTAAATTGTAAATCATCATCTAAATTTTCAAACGCAACATCTAATATGTTCGACCCATCTTCAACTACATCACCCGCAAAACATCCTGATTTTAATTCGTAGTTAACCATGTCTTTTACTTTTGTTGATTTAAATTAAGTATAACAATACTGTTATAATTTGTCAAATGAAACTATCAAATTTATCAAAAAACTTTAGTTCCCAAACTTCTGTCCAACTAACTATTCCAACTAATTGGTATGATTTCGCATCTCTTCTAACGATCCGTTCTGGGGGGAAGTTGGTAAAATTCCAACCCTACGATTATCAAATTGAATTAGTAAAACTACTTCAACAGCGGTCGGTGATAATTGCTAAGTCCCGACAGTTGGGAATTTCAGAAACAATCGCCTCATATATGTTGTGGCGAGCTGCTAGTAATCCTGGATATCTAGGATTAGTTTTTTCAAAAGGACAAGCTGATACAGCATTGATTGCTCGTCGAATCCGTAGAATGTTAGTCTCAGTGGGACTAGAGACGGTTACCGATAATTTAGCCGATATCGAATTAACTACTGGTGGTCGTTTATTATTCCGAAATTCAAAACCAGATAACGCTCGCTCTTTGGAATCCGTTGTTGATGTTTTTTATGACGAAGCTGCTTTTGTGGATTCTTTCAAAGATATTAGAGATGCGGTTTCACCAACACAACAAATGGTACCCGACTCACGGGAATTTATAGTATCAACACCCAACCAAAAAAGTGGTTTATTTTGGGATATTTTGAATAGCAGTAATCCTAATGATTTAGATTTGGAGCTTGAAAATATCACCACCGATGAACCTTTTAAACATTGGGTTGATGATGGTGGATGGGGTAAGGTCTTGATTCATTGGCGATCGCATCCAGTCTACAGTTCTCAACCAAACTTTTTAGAAAATATTCACACCCAGCAAAAGTTAACTTGGGAAACAATTGCGAGGGAATATAATTTGAGTTTTGATAGTCAAAAAGAAGGTTTAGCTATTTATAGTTTCAATAATTTACACGTTGATGATTGCGAATATGACTCACGCTTCCCTATATGTGTTAGTTTTGATTTCAACTGCAATCCCGCTACAGCAATTATTACGCAAAAAATCATTAATAAAATAATTGTTTTAGAAGAATTTTATATAAATAATTCCAACACTTTTGAATCTTCTGAAATAGTTGCTCAAAGATTGTTACAAATGGGAGTTAAAAAAGTTTATTTATACGGTGATGCGTCTGGTAAAATGAACACAGCTAATTCCCAACAATCAAATTGGGATATAGTAAATCAAACTTTCAAAAAAAATCGCATTTATGCTATTAAAAAATATCCGGAACGTAACCCGTCTATCATCGATACTTTGAATGTTTGCAACGATTTGTTTATAGGTGATGCCTACGGTCATAATCGTGTAGTTATTGATGAAAGTTGTAAAGAGTTAATATTAGATTTTAAAGAGTGTTGTGTGGATGATTATGGTAAATTGATTAAAAAAGATTTGAAAAGAACTCATTTGTTGGATTGTTTTAGATATGTTTGTTATGGAATATTTCCATTAAAAAAACTGACAGGTGAGTTGCCAGTTTTGAATCAAAACTTAAGCCAATGGCAGCAAGCAGATTTAGTTAGGTTTTAGAATAATGTTCAAAAAATTAGAAGAAATAGAACTTAATGATTTAGATTATTTTAGAGTTGAAGCTCATAAGATTGAAGTTTTACCATGTAGATTTTGGCATCATCAAGGGAGAGTAAAAGTTACGTGGTTAACTGGTGGTGAAGCGGTTTACAGGGTTGATTTTGGGTTGGTTGATGAATTGTTGAGTTTAGTTAGGGATTAATTTTTACAATAAAAATTTTACTGTTCTTTGAACTTCAATTTAGTTTTATTATAAAGTTTTAAATTAAGTTTTATCATCAATGTTGGTTTTTAACATTGTGTTATCTAATCTGCTGTCGATAATAACCTAGTTTACAACAAACGTTTTGATTATTTTCACTAAAAAAAACTGGTAGGAGAATTACCAGTTTTGAGTAATGATTTGGTTAGGGTGAAATTTTAAAAATTATATCTACCTGCAAATTCTCCACTTGTCACTAAAAGAACCCTGCGAACATCCCTAGTCCTTTCATCATCAAAACCTTCGTTTAAGTATTTGATGTTTTTTATTAAATCGGTTTTTATCGTTTTTATATTGTTAGAATTAGCTAGTATTCTTTTCGCCGTAGAATATCCTCTATTGTAGTGTTTAGCTTTTTTTGAATTAAAGTCTGAGCGAGACTCTAGTTTCTTTTTAACAACTTTCATAATCGAATTTATTGTTGAGTTTGTCATGATTTATCTTCCTTATTGATGAGTCTGTGACCATAAGTCTCGTTATTGTTATTATAACAAAAATGTTTAGTTATATAGTTGTTAAGGGTACGTTGGGCTTTTAAAAGCCCAACATCATCTAGTTTGTAGGGCTTTTAAAATCTAATATTAAATTTTACAGAACTTTCAACCCATTTTCTAAGAATGATTCATCAAAAATATCCTCACCTTCTGTGATTGTACCGGACTCCAAAAAATCAAATCTAGCATCAGCTTCATCCCCTTCAGAAATTATTAGTGATTCACACCCTAAACCATTTTTGTAAACCACTATATCAAACCCTCCATCTTTTGGAGATATGTGAAAACCTTTTCTGACTTCTGTACAATTCACATAACCATCATTCAACAAATACATAATTATTTCTTCGACGGTGAGATTCCCTTCGGTCATTTTGCTCCTCACTATTTATAATAAATTTATTTAACTTTTATGATGTGCGTTCGTGGCAACAAACCACAACAACTAATCCACAACTTGGATGAGGGTCATGGCAATCTTTTTTACTTAAAACCAACTCTCTACGACTATCACCTTTATTATTTTTGGGAGGCTTGTTTTCAGAAGCTCTAACCAAATCTATTATCGCAACAGTACCAACTATTCCCGCTATTGAAATCAGACTTAAAGTTGTTGCTAAAAATCCGTTATTCATCGATTTTGTCTCCTATGGATAGATTTACTT
>ERZ1740062.188-NODE-188-length-46553-cov-15.071035_pt1 | contig 46553 bp, 45 predicted proteins | sample MGYA00581741_ERZ1740062 | MGnify/ENA primary metagenome ERZ1740062 (study PRJEB43018, sample SAMN04849747) | marine metagenome | isolation source: floating plastic debris | place: Pacific Ocean | collected 2008-09-01 | study: EMG produced TPA metagenomics...
TGGCGTAATAGTGATAATGGTCAGAATGCTATTTGGGAAATGGATGGCTTGGATGTAATCAACTATTTGAATATCGATCCGGTTACCGATACTAATTATGAGATAGTTGGTACTGGAGACTTCGGCGGTGACGGCAAGGCCGATATTGTTTGGCGTAATAGTGATAATGGTCAGAATGCTATTTGGGAACAAGATGGGGGTGTTTCTACTTCTCAGTCTTTTGTGGATGAACTGACTCTCTCTGACTGGGATATAGTTGGAGTCGGTGACTTTGATGGTAGTGGTGAATCCGAGTTACTATGGCGGACTCAGAGCGACTTCAATCCTAGTAACAATGCTATTTGGGGTATTGACATTGATGCAGGAGAAGGAGATAAAGTCACAAGTAATGATTTCATTGATAAGGTGTTTGAAGGCACAATTGACAATAGTTCACAGTTGTTATAGTGCAAACTTTATAGCGATCAATGCTATCTCGCAAAAGTATTGATCGCATTATGCCTGATTAGAATTTCGTTGAATTCTAACTTTGTGTTCCTTTGATATGACATTTCCAAAAAGTAGCTTCATTTAACGCGTTTTGAATATCTAAGATGATTGAAAGAGATTCTGATAAATCAGAATCTCTTTTTTAAAGATATAAAATTTATTTTTAGAGGAATTGATTTTGTCTTAGTAATTATTGACTATCGAACATCTCTCAAGTAAGAAGCCCTTTACGATATTTCTATTGAGTGATATCGCACAGAAATTATCAAAGACTAAGTTCTCACTTTTTCCATTTGTGACACTTTGTGTCTAAATATATCTATATCTCTCATAAACTTAAATGAGAATGCTAAACTGTGAAAGTATTTTGAATTCACCCCTTATAGTTTTGCAAGTATATGACCTCAAACTCCTACTTTGACAGTTATCATAATTTTTATCGAAATGTTTCGATATCTCTAATATATAAGCTGCCATAGCGCGTCGTAAGTGTGAAAGAAAGATCGACCGTTTATTTAAGGAGAGACAAAAATGTTGGCATTTTATTTGTTGTTGTTGATTACAGGAATAGCAGCCATTTGGGGAGGAATAAAGGTACGTGAGGAAGTGTATCGTATTGCTACTGTTGTCACGGGAGCAATGTTAGTAGTTTTAGGCTTTATTTTATCTCCCTCTTACATACAGTTTTTGTTAGTGCTCTTATTGTTAGGGTTACATCGTTTATATGCAAGACAGTTTAAATTTTAGTTCAAAAAGATAGCTTGTAACTGTTCTGAGCATCCCAATAATAACAAGACTGAAAAAACTCATATTATTGGAAAATAATAGTTAGAAAAAATATGAGCACTTAATGATTTTATAAAGCAATATTTTAGCCAAAGATATTAATAGCAATGCTCCATAGCTTTTCTTCTTAGATTTGCTGTGGAGTAAATTTGTATGGTATTTCATAATAATCTACCCCACTCATAATGTTTTGCTGAGAAGTTCAAGTATTTTAAGAACTAAAAACTCAAAAGGAAAAATAAAACTTTTCAAACAGAATGTGCTTGAAGCAATAAGCATTTCCAGAACTGTGAGATAGGTTCTTTTCTACTACCTATACATATCTATATGGACAAAATAATATTTACCATCATTGCGAACAACGTGAAGCAATCCCAAGCTCCTGCGATTGCGTCATTTCGCTTTGCTCCATTCGCAATGACATTGTGTAATTAATTCAGTCCAACTGCTTAAAAAATAATCATATTTTGAACTAATCGGAAATATTATTTTATATGATAATTATTAATATTTTGTTACAATTTTAAATTCTGATTAGGCATTTATCTAATTTTATAATCAGAATTCATACATTCATTTACGCTGTTTTTGAAATTAAATTGTCCTCCATAAGTTAAATAAAGCTCTTTGATCTAAGAAAAGGTTAACTAGAGCTTGTTTATGGTAAGATAAGGTTAATAATAATCTAATTAAAAATTAATTGTTAATTAATAATGCAGAAGTTAAAAAAAATAACAGATTTTCTGATAAATCATACTACTGGCAATGTTTGTAATTTACATAAGAACTTTAACTAATAACTAATATCCATATATCCTGAGAATTTTAGAAATCAAAAATTGCGGCTTTCATATTATTTTCTAAAAAAATGCTGATGAATCTAGAAATTATTTATCTATGATTTCTAGATAAAAACATAATGATTAATATGAAATATTTTTAGAATATTTTTATACTTATTAACATTATTTAGCCTATAAATAATAGTTTAGAACTTACGTAAAAGCAACGTAATTCTTTCAACTGCGTTCGTCCTGGCTACGACGATACTAAGTTCAGACCGCAATGACAAGTCTCTGTTGCGTAATTTTTATACATATGAATCAAGATTGGATTTTTTTCTTTCTGTAATTAATATTTCTGTTTATTATCTTTTCAATGAGAAAATACTTTCTGAATAGAAAACTATTTACACTTACATTATGCTCAGAAATTCTTATTATAGTAAGTGCCCTATCAAGAGCTTGGATACTGGATGTTAATCCCAAGAGATACTTTGATGAGGGCGGATATGTCAGCTGGTTCTCTTTCTTGCAGATATTAGTTGCAGCTTACTTTGCTTGGAATATTTTTAAGTTTAGAGCAGCAAGGAATGATAAATTCGACTCTAAAAATAGTCATAATATATGGTTGATTTTAAGTTTAGGCTGTTTATTTCTCAGTTTTGATGAACTTCTTGCTCTTCACGAAAAGTTGGATACTTTCATCCACTATTCTCTCAAAATTCAGGAAACTAATTTGACGGACAGAATAGACAGTCTAATTGTTTTAGTTTACGCGATAGTTGGTATAGGTATTTTATACTGGGCAAAATATGAATTGAGAAAATTCAAAGCAGCATTACCCTGGTTTTACATAGGTTTATTCCTAACCTTTTCGATGATTTTTTTAGATTTATTAACAGATTCCAAAGAATTTGTGCATTTTTTCTTTACAGACCTCATGCAAGCCGACTTAATCAACGATTACATTGGTATAGTTGAAGAATGCTGCAAACTTTTTGCAGAGGGAGTATTTATAATGACTTTGTATCGCTGCTTGGAAATATCACGGAGCTTGAAAAAAGTGAAAGAAGATTTTTTAGCTTCTACAGATTAATGTTTTAGATGGAGTAAATTGATTTGTAAACAAGATTGTTGACAACTAAGATTATTTACAACCCAGACTTTCGCGAGTGAGAACACCTGTAACTGGGTTGATACCATCAGCGCGATCGCACATTAGTTTAATTTCATATGGATCTATAATCGCATCGGAAAAATCAGCACCATTAATTATAGAGTCGCGAAATTGACTACCGCTAAGTAGAGCATCTGCAAAGATAGCGTTCGTTAAATCAGCTTCATTAAAGTTAACTCTGTCGGAAAATGCTTGAGAGAAATCAGTATTTTTTAAGTTTGCACGTAAAAAAGAACCTTTGGTAAGAATAGTTCCACTCAGGTTAGAATTCTGAAAATTTGCTCCAACCATTTCTGCTCCAGCAAAAGTTGAACCTGATAAGTCTTGATTGGAAAAGTCACGGTTTTGTAAGTCCGTGAGGGTATAGTTGACTCTACCTTCTTGGGCTAAACTGGCAGGAGTATTTAAAAACCAACCACAGCTAACTAATACTATTACCACCAGAATACTGAAAATTGATTTGATTCTTATCGATTTGATTCCAAAACTACTTGTGCGTTTTCCAAACATCACTAAAAAATTACGCTTTTACGTTTCATCTAATTCCAGTATATTCCAATGGTTAGGGACTTCCAATTAATTAAATACCAATTTTTATAGGTACAATGGGCTGTCTTCATAACGCATCATCATCTGAAATAATCAAATTAGATGATTTATTTTTTGGGTTTAATTGATGCACTTAGCAGTCTTATCTTACAGAAAATGCTTCGCTGAATCGACGAGTAATAGGTTCAACTAAAAAAGTTAAAATTGATTTTTTACGAGTTACAATCTCACCACTTGCAGTCATTCCAGGAGTAAAAGCTACTTCTTGTCCCCGAACCATAACGGAGTATTTACTTAGTTTAATTCTGGTAGGAAAGACTAAACCTAAGTCTTTATCCACAATCGCGTTAGGACTAATTTCTGCGACTTCACCATCTATAGTGCCAAATTCTTGAAAAGGAAAAGTTGCTAATTTTACCTTTGCTCTCATTCCTTTACGGACAAAACCAACATCGCGGTTACGAACTTTCACTTGTAACATTAATTCTTCCCCTTCTGGCAAGATAGAAAGTAATTCTTCTCCAGACTGTACGGGACCTTTTGTTGCTTTGATGCTGTATACAGTACCTGCAACGGGTGCTTTGATAATTTCAGAATTTTCTCTTTTTTTGGCTAATTCTAATTGACCACTTATGTTGGTCAGTTCTTCTTTACGTTTACCGATTTCGGTCAAAATTTCGCTTTGACGTTGAGAAATTAAACGCTGTGCTTGATTCTTCGCTGCTTGATATGCTTGTTCAGCTTGGAGTATTTCTTGAGCTTGAGCTGCGACATCTTTCTCTAAAGATGCTACTCTATCTTGAGCTTGAGTAACTCGGTTTTTAGCGGTAACTATCTGGTCATTAGCTCTGGTAATTTCTGTACTCGCTCGGTTAAGTCTCTCTTGAGCATCCAGATAGTCCAATCTAGGAAAGGCACCATCTGAGAATAAAGTGCGTAAACTTTCTTCCCTTTGAGTTGCTATCTGTTGGGATTTTCCTATTTTTTGGCGTACTTTTTGAGAATTATCATAGCTAATTGCAGAATCCTTAAGACTAATTTTGGCATTTTTTAAGTTTTCTTGCAAACGTCTGAGACGAACTTGAGCTTGTTTTATCAAAGCTTTTTGACGATTTGCTTCTGCCTCTGCTGCTGCTTGTTGGGATTGATAGTCTTGCAGACGAGATTTTAATAACTCATTTTGCAACTTAGTTCCAGCAAGTTTTTCACCCCGACGTTCAGCTTGCAGACGTGCAAGGTCTTCCTTAATAAGCTTTGCACTTCTATCTAAACGTGCAGCTTCTGTTTGTTTGATATCAGGGTCACGCTTAACTAATACCTGATCTTTTTCAACAACTTCGCCTTCTTTTACTGTAACTTTAACAATACTTCCTTCACCAATCGAAGTTATGGGACGAACTTGTGTAGAAGCAATTAGTTCTCCTGGAGCTGTAGCTACTTCATCAATTTTAGAAAAATTTGCCCAAGCGATCGCGCCAAATATAATGATGCTAATGGTACCTGCGAGTGTTCTTGTATAAAGTGGTGGTAATTCCTGAACAGCTTTACCCAATTCATAAGATAGCTGGTCTTCTGGTTTGGCAAATTTTTGTTTAGTTTGACGTGCTTGTGCTGCGTTGGCAACAATAGAATGTTTCATATGGAATTAAATATATTTTTATCAATTAGCTTCTGTTACTTTTAACTTTTAGTCTTTACCTTTGATTTCTTTACACAGATAGATGACGGCGTAAGAAATTTTCTAGAGTCTCTAATCTAAAGTCAAAAATTTTTTCTAACTGATTTACTTCTTCAGTTGTACAGAAAAATTCATTGGCTAATAAAGTACGGAAAGTACCACTAGCTTGCTGCTGTGCTGGGTTGACTAATCCTAAAGCATTACGGACTGCATCAATTAAAAATAGGGGCGGATTTATCAAAATAGGTTCTTTGTTAAAAATCTTACCCATTATTTTGGGGATATCCTGGCGATTGAGGATTTCGGGACCTCCTACTGGTAAAATACGTTTACAAGTAGCATCCAAAAAGATACTGTCAACTATCATTTTTGCTAAGTCATCCGTACTAATAATTGAAGTGCGGTTTTGCGGATTACCAATCAACAAATAAATTCCAGTCTGTCGAAAGGCTTCTGCTAAATTTAATAGCTTAGATGATAAACCTGCTGGACGTAAAATAGTGTAGTTAATGCCAGATTTTTGTAAATATTTTTCTACTGCTCGCTTAGCTTTAAAAACAGGAGCGTCTTCATAGTCCCGGTCTGCACCCAAAACTGAGATGAAAACAAAGTGCTTGACTCCATTAGATTTAGCTTGGTTGATTAGCTCAATGTTAGCGCGATAATCCACATTAAGAGCATCATCACCAGAACCATGAGCACTGATGATGTAGTCTATCCCTTGACAAGCTTTCTTAATATCCTTGTGCGATCGCAAATCACCGATGAATATTTCTGCATTTCGATGTTCTAGCTCAGAATAATGAGAATTTAAACGCACAAAAGCCCTAACGGACATTTCTCGTTTTCTCAAAATTCTGACTACACGTCTTCCAATATCTCCTGTTGCACCTGTTACTAAATACATAGTCCTGTTTTAATGGGAGTTGGGAATAGTTTGAGATATAGCTTGAGATTATGAATTATCAATTATTTTAGGAATTCTTAAGAAAATTCTGGTGATAAAAATTATTATATTTTGCTCATTCTTACTCTGGCACCCCTGGTGAGACGATATTTAAAGACGATATTTAAAAATAGCGCCTTCACCGAAGGTGGGTGCGATCGCACCATCGCCCGAATCTTTAATGCAAAATTTTCCTATCATTCTTATTTCCTTTTATACGGTTACAAGTCCCGGATTTTATATCCCTATTACAGATATGTTCTGGTTATATTAGTTTTTATAGTTCTAAATCTAGAGTTTTAAAATAACAGTTCCAGATTTAGAGTCCTAAAATAACAGTTTTAAATTTACAGTTCTAAAATAACAGGCGCATGATCGCTGGGTTTTGTTAATTTTCTGGGTGCTGTATCAATTATGCAGCTTTGAGCGCGTTCGTATAATTTGGGAGTAAGGTAAAGATGATCTATTCTCCATCCTCTATTGCGACGAAATGATGCTGCTCGATAATCCCACCAACTATATTGACCCCTTGAAGAGGTAAATTTACGGAAAGCATCTGCAAAACCCAGAGAAAGAATTTCTTGTAATACTTGACGTTCAGTCTCAGAAGACATGATATGGTTTTCTGGATTTACATCATCATGTATGTCTTTATCCTCCAAAGCGATATTAAAATCCCCACATACACAGATAGCTGAATTGGAGTCTAACTGCTGATGTAAATATTCTTGTAATATTTTCAACCAACCTAACTTATATTCGTATTTTTCGCTGCCTATAGCCGAACCATTGGGTACATAGAGATTAACCACCGTAATATCACCAACTTTTCCAGCGATCGCTCTTTTTTGTTCATCCCAGAAAGTATCAATATTTGATAAAACACTGCAAAAACCAGTTGTCACATCTTGAAGTTGCTGACGACTAATCATCGCCACACCATTATAAGATTTCTGACCATAACAGTAGACATGATAATTTAATTCTTCAAAGGCTGAGCGAGGAAAGTCCTTATCTATCACCTTTGTTTCTTGCAAGCAAAGAACATCAACGGAATTATCGCCCAACCAATTTGTAACTTGTTCTAAACGAGTACGAATAGAGTTGACATTCCAAGTAGCAATTTTCATCTTTACAATCAGTCTTTTTTTTACAATTGGCTGTCAATTTAGCTAATAGCTAATAATAGTAGAGCCTTTACTTACTATTAGATAAGCTAATACATTTTGACTAAATTCATACATCGGTCTCATATGTATACCAAAAATTAATAAGCAAAAACTAATAGTTAAATAATTTTGGACTATGTTTGTATTCCTATAGTTAATCTTGACAAGAGATTCTGTATACTAAAATACAAAAAACATGATAAATGTTATGATTTCTATAATCCTTGGGATAGATGTAACAAAATTGCCACCCCGTATAACCTGTCAATATAGTTGCTTAACGAAAAATTTACATAGTTTAAGTTTTGAGCACATCTGTTTAAGTTTGATTAAGTTTGATTTACCCAATTTGAATCAGATTGAACTAAGATGCAATTAGATGAGTGTTTATGCTCATCGAAACTCAAAACAGATTTAAAACAAATTGTGAATCCTATTAAAACAGGATTTTTTTATCAGACAGAACCAAAACAACTTATGAAAATTGCTCAGGTAGCTCCATTAAGGGAAAAAGTTCCACCTCCAACATACGGGGGAATTGAACTTGTAGTGAGTCGCTTAACTGACGAACTAGTTCGCAGAGGGCATGAGGTTACTTTATTTGCCTCTGGTGACTCGGAAACTTTGGCAAAGTTAGAGGCTATTTATCCTCGCGCATTGCGTTTAGATCCAGATATCAAAGATTATGATTTATACGAAATGCTCGAACTGAGCCAGGTATGTCAGAGAGCGGATGAATTTGATGTTATCCATTCTCACATAGGGGTTATGGCATTAACCATGACTGGTTTAATATCTACACCGACAGTTCATACTTTACATGGAAGTTTTACACCCGACACCTCTACAGCTTGTAGCTACCACAAACAGCAACCTTTTGTGAGTATTAGTGATGCTCAGAGGACAGTAGATTTAAACTATGCTGCTACTGTTTATAACGGTATTGACATAGGAGACTACCAGTTCTACGAGAAAGTATCAGACCAACCTTATTTAGCATTTTTAGGACGCTTCTCTCCGGAGAAAGGACCCCACCATGCGATCGCTATTGCGAAGAAAACAGGCTGGAAACTGAAGATGGCGGGTAAGGTAGATGAAGTAGATCGTGAATTCTTTGAATCGGAAGTAGCTCCCCATATCGATGGTGAGAATATCGAGTTTTTGGGTGAAGTTAGTAATGCTCAGAAAGCTGAATTAATAGGTAAAGCATCAGCAACTCTATTTCCAATTACATGGCGGGAGCCTTTTGGCTTAGTTATGGTCGAATCAATGGCTGCTGGAACCCCTGTCATCGCAATGAATTTAGGTTCCGTACCTGAGGTTATTGAACATGGATTAACAGGATTCGTTTGCCATAGTTATGAAGAAATGGCACAAATGATACCCAAAGCTTTGGAGCTAAGTCGTCAGAAGTGTCGGAAATATGTAGAGGATACCTTCAGTGTTTCTCGAATGGTAGATGGATATGAAGCTGTTTACAGAAACTTAATTGTACAGCGTCTTGAGTCTAACGGATATCTTCATGCTGCAAAAATAAAGTGTTAAGTATTAGTTGAATATCTTAATCTTTCTTTTGAAGATCAATCTTTCTCTACATTAAGAACCTTTTTTAGTCCAATTTTAGGAGGACATCAATATGAGCATGAGAGCGAATAACTGTCCGTGTTGTGGTGGTTCCCTCTTACGCCATTTTCGCCAGGGTGAAGTCTATTGGTTTTGCAAAACTTGTTGGCAAGAAGTTCCTTCTTTGAAGACAAATAGTTTACCTTCTTTAGAGGCTGCCAATCAGTCGGCACTTGTTAAGCGAGTTATTGGTCTATAAGCTCTGATGATTTCCTAAGTCTAATAAGTTAGTAATTATTGTGTTCTGCCTGATAAAATCGGGTAGGGCACAATACTTTTGTTTGGAATTAATATTTTTGGAATTAATATCATCAACCAGCATGGATTCACTCCATAATTCATAAGTGGCAACTAAAATAACTGAATAACTGTGCTAGCAGCAATACTTTACGGTCAAGAAAATTTACGCTTAGAAACAGTCGCTGACCCGACTCCTGGGGAAGGAGAGGTCGTTATCGAAGTTGGAGCAGCAACTACTTGTGGTACTGATTTAAAGGTATGGCGGAGGGGAGGTCATGCGCGGATGCTGAGACCACCTACGCTTTTCGGTCATGAGGCTGCGGGTAAGATTGTAGCCCTGGGAAAAGGTGTATCAAACTGGCAAATCGGTACACGGGTTGTAGCAAATAATTCTGCTCCCTGTATGGAATGTTTCTTCTGTAAGAGTGAGGAATTTTCCTTATGTCCTAACTTAATTTGGAATAATGGGACTTTTGCTAAATACCTAAAAATCCCTGCGGCAATTGTTAAACACAATATGTTGTCTATTCCTGATAATTTACCTTTTGAATTAGCAGCAATGACAGAACCTCTGGCTTGTGTATTACATGGAGTTGCTCGTTCTCATGTCAAAACAGGAGATAAGGTTGTAGTTTTGGGGGATGGTGCTATTGGACTAATGTTTGTTGCTAAGCTAGCTTGTGATTTAGCAGCAAAAATAATACTTTTTGGCGGAAATGATCATAGATTAGAAATTGGCAAGAAACTTGGTGCCAATAAAATATTTAATTACCATCAAACAGAAAATATCCCTACATTAGTCAAAGAACTAACCGCAGGATATGGCGCAGATGTAGTGATTGAGGCAACTGGCATACCTAATGTTTGGGAAACTGCTATATCTTGTGCTCGTCCCGGTGCTACTGTCAATTTATTTGGTGGTTGTCCCCGAAATACTAATATCAATGTCAGCACAGAACTTTTGCATTATAGCGAATTGACTCTGAAAGGTGTGTTTCATAATACCCCATACTATGTAAGAGATGCACTTTCCCTTATTGCTAGTGGGCGCATACCTTTTGAGCTTTTAATCAGTGAGAAACAGTCTTTAACAAATTTACAGCAAGTTTTTCAAGATATGCTGTATAGAAAAGTTGTTAAAGTTGCTATGATTCCAGATTAAGAACTGCCTTTATTGAAAATGTCAAACTTAATCCAATAAAATTATTTCATTCTAGACCTAAGAACGCCAGAAGACACATTGTTTCTGATTGGGAGAAAATCGATCGGATAAAGTCAGTAAATGTTCATTTTCTAATGAGGACTTACAGTAAAAAGGCATTTTAGGTGACCGGGAAGTGTAGTCATAGAAAATTGCGAATCTATCATTACTCTTAGGTAACTTACCACGATGAAAAATCTTGCTAGTTGCAGCAAAAATTACCGTTCCCTGTGCTCCTAAACATGATTGGTAATTATTAGATGATATAATTTTTTGCATAGTCTCATCCTGAATATAGCCGTGCTTGTACTTTAAAGACTTAATCGCTTCAGCAGTTGCATCCTTAGAAAGATATTCAAATGGACCATTGTCCTGATTAATTTCATGAAGGTAAATAATTATCTTTAATATTTTTCGGTCTTCAACATCTATATGCCAAAGTCGAGACTTATGCTCTACTTGATTGGCAATATCTCGACGGAAATAAGCACCATGATAAGCCACTGGTAGACCCAAATAGTTTTCTACAATGTTGAGCAATCGCTCTTCTAAACCCCATAAAAATATTTCTGGGTGTGACATTATCTGCTCAGAAGTGGCATGAACAACATATTCTCGACCTTCTTTTTTTAAATTATCAGGAATATCCGGAATAATTTCTAATGCCGATTTAAATAATTTTTTGGTATTAGGTATTAACAAATCTGTCAATGATCTGATAGCTACACCTTCTTGTTGAATATCTTCAATTATTTCTTTATCTGCAACCGAAAGTTTGGGTAGATATGGAAAATGTTGTCTGAGATTAGCTTGGTATATTTCCTCTGCGGGATTTCTTACAAACCCAACATCATAAATATTTTTTAATATTTGGTTTCGTATTTGCTTTAGGGTAATAGTCATTATGCGTACTTATACTACTGAATATAGCATTGATATTATTGTAGTAAATCACACTGGCAATCTAGTCAAAAACCGATGAACAATCTTCAAATTTAATTAAAATTTATCTAAGCTTTATACTATATTTTGAATGATTTTATATTTTTTTAATAATCATGATTATTAATTAAACAAAGAATTCAATAAAAATATTTTCTTTATAAAAATTTCATAATAATGAATTTATTTAATTAAAGAAATAGATAGTTTATATAAAGCTATCAAAGTATACCTGTATTTTTACTCAACATTGAATTCAATTCAATTTAATTTAAATGAAATCAAATTAAAGTCAATACAGTTGGTGTAGCCTAACATAATAAGTGATTAATCAAATTCATATTCTTTGTTAAGTCGTGTAAAGATATGGTATTATTCTTCATCCTAGATGTATTATAGAAAATTTATTTTTCAATAGAATTAAAGATTTAATTGAAATTGAAAATAGATAAACTAATCAAAAGTAAAGTCAGTGAATTTGTCAAGGTGATGGTAAAAATATTATTCTTTAAAATATTTTTTATATAATTATTATGAAGTTATTGGCTAGACAAAAATTACTTTTTCAATTATTTAATTAGATAAAATCAAAAATATTATATCGGAGTTAGTACAGTGCTCAAGCTCAGTGTGTGCCTAATAATTTTTTGTCTACTTGCTGGTTGCACAAACGGTATTTTTGTTCCTAATAATAATTTAATAAAACAAGCGATCGCTTTAGAGTTGAATCAAACGGGACAGCAATTAACACAACAACTAGATCTAGATTTTCAAGGATTTGAAATTAATCATTTGCGAGTTACTCAAAGAGAACCTCTGCAAATTCAAAAATTAAAGACTTATCACCTTGCAGGAACTTATGATTTAAAGTTCAATTTACCGAAACGTCAGATAGTTCAAAATAGAAAACATTTTGATACTTATTTACAATCTCAAACGGAAGAAAAAACTTGGCGAGTATTAATTCCAGATAGCAAGGATAATAAAATTAAAACTGTATGGCGCAGTTATCTACTAAAGTAGGGTTACATAGGAGCTAAAAATTAGAATATAGTTATAAGGTAAAAGTAAAAAATAATTGATTAGTAAAAAATACTAACTTTGTATATTTTCTATCTCAAGAAATTACTTTCATATCTCAATCCTCATAGGGATAGCGAAGAATGAATCTGGGAATTTAGTAGATATGAGAAGTAAAACTGGTCTAGTCACTTTATTAACTGACTTTGGAACTCAAGATGAATATGTGGGTGTAGTCAAAGGAGTTATTGCAACAGTAAATCCTAATTTACAGGTCATAGACTTAACTCACCAGATTCCTCCACAAGATATTGAGCAAGCAAGATTTTGTTTAATGAATGCTTATCCTTATTTCCCTGAAGATACCGTACATATAGCAGTCGTAGACCCAGGAGTCGGAAGTCAAAGACGAGCGATCGCTGTACAATTAGAGTCAGGATTTTTAGTAGCGCCAGATAATGGTTTATTAAGCGGAGTTATCGGTCAAAATAAAGTAGTTGGTGCAGTAGAGCTAACCAATTCAGATTATTGGCACCTTAAAAGACCTAGCAATACATTTCACGCTAGGGATATTTTTGCACCCGTAGGGGCACATCTTGCAAGTGGTGTTAACCTAAAACAGTTAGGAAAACAGATAGATTTAACTAGTTTGGTAGAGTTAGATTTACCGCAATATATAGTTACAGACACAGCTATCCAAGGCTGCATTCAATACATAGATCGTTTTGGTAATTTAATTAGTAATATTCCCCAAAAATGTCTAGAAGAGAAAAATATTTTGGTGAAGGTAAAGGAATTAAAGCTTAAAGTTAGTAATACTTATAATGATGTAAATATAGGAGAGGTAGTTGCCCTAGTCGGCAGTCATGGATGGATAGAAATTGCTGTTAACAGTGGCAATGCAGCTTTAAACTTGAATATGAAGCTGGGAAGTACTTTAGAATTAATCGAAGTCAATGAACCGGACAGATAATAACAAGATTATTATCAGGGTAAATGTATATCTGAGAAATAATAATATTTGATAAATAATATGACTACGCAAACAGCACCTTTAGAGCAAACCTATCAAGGACAGTTTGGTGAATTTACGATTAATAAAAGCGATCGCAATAGTGTCATAGTCTACCGTAGCGGATTGATGATAGCAGCCTTAAGTTTTGCTATTGGTAGTGCCTTAGTACTATTTTACCGTCAAGCAAACATCTATCCTTGGCTAACACTACTCTATGCTTGCTTCAGTATTGCTCTAGGAATTAGTTTACTGACTATCCATATATACATGGTAGAACTGCATCGTTTATTACAGCTGTTCTGGCTTATCGGTAATATCACCGCAGTTGTATTAGTGTTATCTAGGGGTCTGTCTTTAGCCACAACTATTTATTATCAACCTTTAAGTATTCTGGGTATTGGTTTTGTTTTCGCAGCTTTAACAGGAATATTCTTTAAAGAAGCATTTTGTTTTAACCGCTTGGAAACTAAGCTTTTAACCCCAATTGTCCCGTTACTACTACTGGGACATTTAACAGGTATTTTACCAATATCAGTAGAACGTACTCTGTTGGGTATATGGGCAGTACTCTTTCTTTTATTCGCAATTCGTAAAGCAGTACAAGCTATTCCTGACGACATTGGAGACAAGTCTGTATTTACTTATCTGGCTTCGCAACGTTCTGCTAAAGCCTAAGGATATTAGATTGAGTGAAAGTTAAATCTACTGAGATCAGAATAATATTTTAATTTACTCTAATTTACTTTTTTTGGAGTAAAACTTTTGTAACCTATTTCCTCAATATTTGTCTTTATTCCTGGTTTTTGTTTTTGATTTGAGAAACCAACCAGCATTTGAGGACCAGAACGTGCTAAGCGAAAAATAGTACCATCAGTTGCTGGTACTTGTGTAATAGATTGGTCATCTACGTAGGTTCCATTTGTACCTATATTTACAATTTTCCAACCCGTTTCTACCTGACGCAGTTCCACATGATAGCGAGAAACAACAGCACTGTATAAAACAATATGATTATCTGTTGCCCTACCAATACGAACTATGGTCTCTTCCTCAAAAGTCCAACTCTGAGGTGGAACGGATTGATGTGGATGGAAAAGAGTTAGTGTAATCACTGAATGCTTGAGTCAAATTTAAACTATAACAAGTCTTATTTGAATCTGGTACATATGAGAAAGATGCTAGCTTGTTTAAGGTTTTACTATTTCTTTAGAATCTAATAGTTTTTACTAGTTTTTACAGTTAAGCAAAAAGCCCACACCATAGTAAAAATTATGGTGTGGGGAAGTAAATATCACGAAAGTTGAAACAAAAATGTCATCAAGTCTCCTTTACCTAAACTAATGCGATCGCCTGGTCGCAAACGATGTCTATTTCCTGGTAAAAGAGGCAAGTTATTAATATAAGTACCATTAGAGCTACCTACGTCTTCAATGTAGTAAGCATCACCTTCGACTCTAATATCAGAATGAATTCGAGAAACAATTTCAGAATTAGAAAATCCGGATACATCAATATCTGGTGGGATGCGATCGTTAGGTTTACCAATATGAATTACTGATAAATTTTGTGGTAATTCGATATCCCTACCGCTTTGTATATGTTCTAGAGATGCAGATATTTGCTGTAACTGTGTTCTACTTGCACCTGCGGGTGAGGCTGGAGTTGCTGTAGGAGGAGGTTCTGGATTTTCTACCTGAGTTTCCGCTAATTCTGGAGTCTCTGGAGGTGAACTGTTTTCTTCATTTGTAGTCTCCAGTTCAGGAACTGCTTCGAGTTCTAAATCTGGAGGAAGTGAAATTTCAGGAGACTCTGATGGAGGTGGAACTAAAGGTTGTTCTGGGAGGGGAGTTTGAGCTAACTCTTGATTTGGAGCAGCAACAGCTGTAGGTGGTAAAGCAGAAGAAACCTCTGGATAAACTGGTTCACTTGCTACTGTGGGTGGTGTAATAGGGGGAGATTGTGACCCTGCTTCCACCAGTGGGTCTGGATTAACTAATGGTGGTACTTCCATTGGAATATCGGGAGCAACCGTTGCAGCTGTTCCAGGAGCGCTCGCAGAACGAAGGTTGTGACCACACTGACCGCAAAATGATGCATCTGCTTGCACAGTTGCCCCACAATTAGGACAATTAGTTGTAGTAGGCAAAGGAGTATAGCAAGCTTCGCATTGAACAGCACCATCTGGGTTAGGATGATTGCAATTTGGACAAACAATCATAAAATTTAGCCTTTTCTCATCTTATATATAGTGTTACCAAGCTATTGAGCAATTCTAGCTTTTGATTGAAGGCAACTACTTTTTGCTTGATAGTTTAAACCATAGTGTGAGAAATCAAAATTATACAAAATACGGGGAATTGAGATAAAAATAATAAATTATCAAAATTATCAATTGATAATTTATTATTCATAATTACCTATCATCTATCCCCTTTTAAACTGAAATTTCGCTACCAGCAGGAGCATCTAATAGCCACCATAGTTCTCCTTGTGGTTGAATGAGACGAGATGGATAAGTTGATTTATCGGCTTCTGGTGAAAACACTTGGGCTAATGCTGGCTTTTTGTTATCACCAGCGACTACAAACATGACGCATTTAGCGGCGTTAATCAATGGGTATGTAAAAGTAAGACGGGGTTGACCATCTTTTTCTCCTACAGTAACCAAGCGATCGCTGACCTTAAGAGCATCTGTATGAGGAAATAATGAAGCGGTATGAGCATCATCCCCCATACCTAATAAAATCACATCAAAGGCGGGAAACTCCCCTGGTGAAGTTTGAAAAAACTCTTGTAAATGCTGCTCGTATTTAGCTGCTGCATCGGTTGGTTTTTCCTCATTAGTAGGCATTGGATGAATATTAGCTTCATTTATTTCTACTCTACTAAACCATGCGCGACGAGCCATTAACTGATTGCTATCTGAATGGTCTGCTGGAACATAGCGCTCATCACCCCAAAATACATGAATCTTTTCCCAAGGAAGTTTTTGAGATGCGATCGCTTCATATAAAGGCTTAGGGGTGCTACCCCCTGATAGGGCAATTGTAAATTTACCTCTTTGACGAATTGCAGCTTCTAGCTTTGATAGTACTAGTTCTAATGCTCTATCTACTAATGCTGCTTTATCTGGTAAAACTTCAACCTTTTTATTCATTACTTACTGTCTAGACTGCCAACTTCTGGCAATACAATAGCGAAATTATCATATTTATTGCTTTACTTTTTGAAACTTTTAAGATGATGCAGAAAAATTATTCTGTCACCTCAAACGGGTCAAGAGGGGAAAAAGTATGGGACAGTTGAGATCTTGTCCTTCATACTGATTAAACCAGCTTAATTCTCTTGCTTATCTGTTTTACTACGCAAGTAGAACAATCTCAAGCTATTTGATCCAAGCCATTTGATTTTATAACTTATTCAATCAAAAACTGCTATAGCTATTCATACTCGTTTATCCCAATTCTTTAATTCTTTAATTCTTTAACTATAAGTAAAACTATAAGTAAATTTTTGCTTATCCGAACTGTATTGAGAGATGTCTATAGTTTTCGATTTTCCTGTAAAGCAGCAAATAACTTTATCTCAACAAGTTTTCTACTTTGAAAAACCCAGCTTCCAAAAGAAACTGGGTTAAGGTTTCGTAGTAAAAGTTTTATCAACTTGTTTCTAACTATCAACTCAGGCAAATAGATTGAAAAATACGATAATTATCGCTGCAATTACTTTTTGACAGGAGCTTTAACACCACGTGCCATTTCCAAGAAATTGTCCATATTAGCACCAGGACGACGGCGGGGTGTTTTTCCGTTAGATAATAAATATTTGGAAGCAAAAGCTGTTTCTTGTGGCTCTGATGGCTCTACAGGCTTAGATTTATTAGTTTCTGTTGTTGGTAATATTGGTGAAGTTATTGCAGCTTGTTTTTCTTTTTGGCGTCGCTCTTTGATAGAGACTTTCTTAGACTGGCTTTTATTCTCTGAATCCGATGCTACTTTACCATTTTTCGGTGTTTCTTCGGTAGAGACAGTTGCTTTACTACCATTTAATACATCGGTTGGTAAAGCATCATTTATTGTGTCCCCGACATTTTCTTTGATATCGCTGACCTTACCTCCCACATCTTGTTTAATTTCACTGACTGTATCTTCTGCATCTTCCTTAAGTTCTAGGAAAAAATTACCGTCGCCTTTTTTACCTGGAAGAAGTCCACCAATCAAATCCAAAATCTTACTCATTAAAAATTCTCCTGCCCTTTTAACTTAGATATTCACCACAATCGTCTAAAAATTGCTGCTGAATGTTATTTTTTATCAAGATTTCATACACGAACCTACTTTTAAATACTTTACAGATAAGGCGTTCGCCATGAACTGTTGGTATCTAAATTAAGATTGTGGATTAAGTACAGGGCAAATAAGAAAGCACTTCGTATCTAGGCAACAGCCTGTGGTTCGGCAAAATTCATTACCACCTGTACTATTCAATTATCAAGTTTATCCGTGTCTCAGAGCAAGATTCTGAAAGTTGTATTAACAAAAGTTAACTATACAGGAACTAAATCCAAAAAATAGTAGGAAAAAAGAATGTCCCCAGCAAATGCAAATCACCAAAATAACCCGATTCTACTTGTACATGGGATTTGGGACACCGGAAAAGTTTTTCGGAGAATGAGCAATTATCTGGAAAATATAGGAAAAGATGTTTTTACCATAGACATGGTGCCAAATAATGGTGATGCTCCTTTAGAAGATTTAGCAAGACAAGTTGCTGATTATATAGACACTAAATTTTCTCCGGAACAGGTTTTAGACCTGGTGGGATTTAGCATGGGAGGAATCGTTAGTCGTTATTATGTCCAGAAACTTCATGGATATAACAAGGTGCAGCGATTTATCACTGTTTCATCACCCCATCACGGAACCCATATTGCTCACTTTTCCCATCGTTATGGTGCAAGACAAATGCGTCCAAACAGTCCTTTGCTCAAAGACCTGAATCAGGATATTTCAGCCCTTGAGAAAGTCGATTACACTTCCATCTGGACACCATTTGACGTGATGATATTACCGGCAAATAGTTCCCAAATGCCTGTAGGCAAAGAATTACTTATACCAGTACTGATCCATGCTTGGATGCTCGAAGACGAAAGAAACTTTGCAGCGATCGCTCAAAGCTTAAGTTAACTTCAGCAACTAGATTTTTCTATGTGATAAGTACTTACGCAAAAATTGCAAAAATCACAAAAATATTTAATATTTACCTATCTATCACCAATTTGTGAATATTCAGCCCTACCAAAAATTGCTTCCGAATGACGATAATATTTAAATTCCATCAGGTTATAAAACGGGTCTTCCAAAAAGAAAGTCCGGTGTTCTAAGGGAGAACCAACAAAGCGCTCTTTAGCTTCTTCTCTAAAAAGTAATTTTTTTTCTCGTGCTTTATCTAATAAGTTTTCCCAATCAGGTTCTGAGGTAAATACTAATCCAAAGTGGCTAGGATAAATACTCCGTTGTCTTTCAAGGGGTTGTTTGGTCATATGAGCAACCAATTGATGACCATAGAGATTAAGTATTAAAGCATGACGGCTTTCTCTTCCTGGAGTACAACCCAAATTTTCTACGTAATATGCTTTAGCTTGGGTAATATCAGTTATAGGAAATGCAAGGTGAAATATAGTTGGATTCATTTAACCCTCAACTTCAACTATCAATATCAAAAATATAGACGTGTATGCATTTTTGCCATACACGTCTATTTGTTTAAAATACATATTTTGATTGAGCAATAATTATTGTAAAAATATTTTAACCGTTTATACACCTAGTTGTTTTGGTTTCACCTGCTTACAGGTTTTTCTCTTTCTCTGTGGCTACAGTCGGATCTCTTTAAATCTAGGTATGCTGACAAACTAATTACTAATAAACTCTGTTTTATCTGGGGTTTCTACATTTCTTAACACTGCTTTAACAGCCTCTAAGTCATATGGTAATGGTCTACCACGAGTTACATAATCCATCGGATGGGGTGGTCTATGACGCAGGACAGCATTTACAACCACACATGATTCAGAACTGAGATTAATAGATCCATGCAATACTCCAGGGGGAATAATAATTACAGCTGGATCATCTTCACTTGCCAGAATATATTTATATTTTTTATCAATTAATGTAACTAAAATAAAATGACCTCTGACAACTAATAGCTGATCGGTCTGAGTTTTATGTACAAATAAATCATCAACTGAGTTGGGAGGTATTTGTACTAAAATAGTTTCATGACTAGCTTGGGGCGTAAAAAAATCTGACATCCCCCCCTTGATTGACTCCAGCTTACGGATTTCAATTTGTCTTGCTTTACTCATAAAAAGGTATGCAAAAAAGCATCTTAAATAAGTGTTACTTTAATTTAAGATGCTTGTAAATTAAAAAATGTTTTAATTGTGACCGAAATGCACAATTTGTGATATTTTAACTACTTAAGATTTCCAAGAGACTTTTAAATTATTAAGTTCTCTCAGATTTCCGTCTAATAATACACTCCGTTGATTTGCGTGTAGGTGGCGCACAATCTTATAGATAGATTCAATCTTATCTGATGCATTAGCTTTTTGGGCTAACTCCTCCAAAGAAAGAGAAGTATTTTCTGCTTTCAAAACTCCAATAACTTGCTTTTGCAGGTCAAGAATATCCGCAGCTGCTTTTTTACCTGCTTCTACACCTGGTTGATGATAAGCATTGATATTAACTAAGCTCGCATATAAACCTACTGCCCTATCATATAGAGCTATTATTGCACCTACAGTCCGGGAATTAACCTGGGGGATTGTCACCGTTATTGAGTCACGATGGTTTTCATAAAGTGCTTGTCGAGTACCTTGAAGGAAACCAGATAAGTAATCACCAGATGTAATTCCATCTTCTATCTCTGGAGATGAATTTCTACGATCTTGAAGGACTTCAATAAAGGTAGCAAAAAAGTTTGATACACCATCACGTAACTGCTGGACATATGCGTGTTGGTCTGTAGAACCCTTGTTACCATATACTGCTATACCTTGGTGGACAACATTGCCATCTAAATCCTTTTCTTTACCCAAGGATTCCATGACTAGTTGTTGTAGATAACGGCTGAATAATAACAAGCTGTCTTTATAAGGAAGAACAACCATATCTTTCTCCCCTTTTCCATTACCCGCAAAATACCAAGATAGTGCTAGAAGTGCTGCTGGATTCCGCTTCAGATCTGAGATACGGGTAGCATCATCCATCTCTTTTGCACCTTCTAGCATCCCACGGATATCAATACCCTGGAGCGCTGCTGGAACTAATCCGACAGTAGACATTTCTGAAGTGCGTCCCCCCACCCAATCATACATGGGAAAACTAGCCAGCCAGCCTTCAGATTCACCAATTTTATCTAACTTACTGCCAGACATTGTAATTGCGATCGCATACTGAGAAAAGTCTAAATTCTGTCCAGCATAAGCTTTTTTCACCTCAATCATCCCATTACGGGGTTCTGGAGTACCTCCAGATTTAGAAGTTACCAATACTAATGTACTAGAAAGACGATTGCGTAGCTGAGTTAAGATTCGGTCTATACCAGCAGGATCTGTATTATCAATGAAGTGAATCGCCAGAGGTGGAAAGTCTGGGGATAATGCTTCAGCTACAAATTGTGGACCAAGGGCAGAACCACCTATACCAATAGAAATAATATCAGTAAAGCGGGGTGCTTTTGGCGGATGAATAGCTCCTGTATGGACTTTTTCGGCAAATACTTCGATTTGCTCGACCACGTTAACAATTTCTTGAGTTAATTCCGGAGTTGGTGCTAAATCTGGGTTTCTTAACCAGTAATGTCCAACCATACGGTCTTCGTCAGGATTAGCGATCGCGCCCTTTTCTAATTGGGTCATATCCGCGAAAGCCTTCTCAAACTTGGATTGTAATGACTCCACAAAAGCATCATCAAACCGCATCCGGCTAACATCCAGATACAATCCTAATCCTTCATGGAAATATAACCATTTCTGGTATCGCTGCCAAAGTGCGGTAGCATCCATAGGGAAATCTCTTTCTAAAAATCTATTTCACAAACAAGTCTAAGGTAAGGTTCCAGAAATTCCTTGTCACCGTTATATACTTTTAAGTCTTCTTCAGACTGCTCGCACTAAACATCTGGCATAGGTATTACACGCAGAAATTTAACAATTTCACCAGTAACTTCTATACCAATTAAGTAACTGCTATTAGTGAAACGGTAAAAAATTCCTTCCAGGTCTAATTGTCTAAGTTCAGGCAAAAAATGCAAATTTAAATTTTGCTTAACTTCAACAAAAGTAAAATAGTAAACTTTTTGATAAGCTTCGGGTGGTAACTTCTTCAGGTCTGTTAAAAAAGACCGAGCATAACGCACTTCCATATTTACACTAGTTTAGTGACAGTTGATTGTTAAATTTTGAATATAAATTGCACTTAATATACAGCAATTTCTAGATAAATGAAGTACGCTCTCACACACTACTATGGGGATATCCTTGTTCTACAGGAGTAACGGTTATACACATTTTTCTTAACAATTCTCCTGAATTTCTTATTCTTTCTCAGTCTTTAGGTGCAAGGGAACTGGAAGCTTCCTCATAAGTCAATATATCCCATGGCTGTTGGGTTTTCTGTGCCTGTTCTATTGCCTTCATTGTGCAAAAGTCACAGTGCAAAGCATAAATAACATTCCAGATTTTTTCTACTTCTTCATCATTTAAGTTATCTATCAAATGATGAATCTTTTGACGCTGCACCTGCATAAGTTTCCCATCAAAATACTTTAAATTTAGTGTTCCCATAAAAACAATAAAGATTACCAAATCTAAGGTGAAAGGAGAAATCCAGGCTAAATCGGGGTGTGTGGAAAAATTTACAAGTATGTCATTGCAACTCAAAGGTAGCTAAACACAGCAATCACAGCTATTTCACATGTAAAACATTTCGTTATATAGCTGAATTTATTTGTGCCCACCCTACTTAGTGTCGTATTAAAACTTGCGTAAACACCTTATTATCCTTAATGATTATGCTTACGTAATTTTGAGAAGATTTGAAAAAATAGTATGAAAAAACGCGTTTTCTTACTTGCTATATTGTTTTGTCTAATTCCCAGTGTTGCCTTAGCAGCAGATGACGCATTAGGGAACCCGTTTCTAACAAATCTTGATAAAGGTTTTTCAGCAGTAGTTAGTTTTATTGGAAATATTCTTCTTTTTGAGATTGCTGGTTTTCCTTTAATCGTTTTGTGGTTAATTGTTGGAGCAATATTTTTTACAATCCGGATGGGATTTGTAAATATACAAATGTTTTTGCACGCAATTGATATTGTTAGAGGAAAATATGATAGTCCTGGTTCAGAAGGTGAAGTCTCTCATTTCCAAGCCTTAGCTGCTGCTTTATCTGCCACTGTCGGATTGGGAAATATTGCAGGGGTCGCGATCGCAATTAGTATAGGGGGACCTGGTGCTTCATTCTGGATGACCGTTGCAGGTTTACTGGGGATGAGCAGTAAGTTTGTTGAATGTACCCTCGCTCAAAAGTATCGTGTGGTCAAACCGGATGGTAGTATTGCCGGAGGACCGATGTATTATTTGTCCAAAGGCTTATCTGAAATTGGTTTTAGAGGACTGGGTAGATTTTTAGCACCATTATTCTCTGTACTGTGTATATTGGCAGCTTTTGGTGGTGCTAATATGTTTCAGGCGAATCAATCCTTTGGTGCAGTTGCGACTGTGGTTCCTTTACTTGCCGATAGAGGTTGGCTTTACGGGATTATCTTAGCCTTTTTAGTTGGTTTAGTAATCGTTGGTGGAATCCGACGTATCGGTCAGGTTGCGGGTACTATCGTTCCTGTAATGTGTATTCTCTATGTTATTGCCTCTTTATGGATTATTATTAGTAACGCTACTGCAATTCCTGGTGCAGTCAGTGCAATTTTCACCCAGGCTTTTTCTCCAGATGCTGCTTATGGTGGAGTGATTGGTGTTATAGTTCAAGGTTTGAGACGCTCATCATTTTCTAATGAAGCTGGAATTGGTTCCGCTGCGATCGCTCATGCTGCTGCTAAAACTGATAAGCCGGTTAAGGAAGGTTTAGTGGCATTACTAGAACCATTTATCGATACAGTAGTTATCTGTAACATGACCGCCTTGGTAATTGTGATTACCGGTGCTTACAACGATCCCCAGTATGAAGCGATAAGAGAGGCTAAACAAGGTGCTGCTCTTACTTCTGCGGCTTTCGGTTCTGTGATCGAATGGTTCCCCATTTTACTTGCCCTATCTGTATTCTTTTTTGCTTTCTCCACCATGATATCTTGGAGTTATTACGGAGAAAGAAGTTGGGATTATTTATTCGGCGATCGCACCTTAATTATTTATCGAATACTTTTTCTACTAGCTGCATTTCTTGGTTCTGTAGTTAATCCTACATCAGTAATCGATTTTAGCGATTTAACTTTACTAGCAATGGCTTTTCCCAACTTACTTGGAGCTTATCTACTTTCTAATAAAGTTGCATTAGAGTTGAACCAGTACAAACAAAATCTGAAAGAGCAAAGAGTTTAAGTAAAGTTCCTCAAATAGACAAATTAAGCATTGATATTCTAGTAAAGGAAATAGAATATCAATGCTTAAATTCTAAATGAAATTAAATGATGCTTCTCTAATACTCAGGTATAGTTTTTAGTTTTTGCAGGAACATCAGTATTTGTAGAACTATTATCCTTTTTGAGACCTATTACAGGCTGGACATTTGGAAAACCTGAAGCTGCATCTACAACTACAAAATTACGATCCTTGATTTTATCCCCTTTTTCTATTTTCACGGAATCTAAAGCAATTTCTAAAGGATAAGTATTTTCTGATGAAGTATTTTCTGATGAAGTACTTTGTGATGTAACAAGTTCTTCCCTCTCTTCCAAAAACCAGTCTAGTTGAGAACGATTAATCTGAGATGGAGACATTTTCATTTCTTGAATTTGTGACTCCTTTTCGGAAATTAACTGCTGAAGATTTGATATTGTTCTGCTCATTTCGTAACTCTTATGTAAGGATTGCTTCCATCCGACAATAGCGTAAACGCTTAGCCCCACTCCTAAACTAAATAAAACTGCTGTGAATGGAGAAACGGTATCCTTTACAGTCCCATTCAATACATCCTGTCTATCCAGCCTAACTTGCAAAGTTTTAGAACCTTGTGTCATAAAAATTAGACTGCAAGCAGCGAAAACTATACTACCAACTATAAATGTTGGTAATAAAATCTTTCTATTATATATGGACATAGCTCAAACCTACTTGTATGCTAATCGATACTTTGTCTTAATACCTATACGTTTACTTAGAAGATTATTGTCAGATATTAAGTGAGGAAAGTAGATATACGTATTTACTATTACTTTCTTACTCGTCTTTTTTAATGAATTCTCTATTACACCCTGACATAAATAATACAAATTTGATAATAATCTTCCAAGATTTGTCAAAATTCGTACATTTAAATATTTTTATACCATATTTCAGATACAAATACTATTTTTTAATACTTTGATTAAATAAAAATGTTTATATAATAATACGTATATACTATATAGTTGCTAAAGCTAACTTTGAAAAGTGGCAAGAAAAAGCCCATTTAGCCAACTCCGGAGAGAATTTTTATATATATAGAATCGAAAAATAAAAGAACCACACAAAGGATGTCCTAGTACATAACTGCGTAAATAAGCAACCTATTTTTCATCGATACTAAATAAGCATTTTGAAAATTGAAATTTTGTTCTGCTTTAGGAGTTATCTCAGGGTATGCAGAAATTACGCGTAGCGGTACTAGTCTCACCCACCACATTTACTTTGTCCAGATTTTAGGGAGTCAGTCGATACATTTGATCCTCTTGTTGCATTAAACCTTGAATAACTAGTTCCTGTCTAAGAGTCTTATAATCTGTGTAGTGAAGTTTAAGGACTTCATCTACTACATTTTCTGGATAATTCACTCCTGATTCAAATTTTTTGGCTAACCATTGTAATACAACTAAACGTTTTTTGCGGCTTTGTGGTATTTCCTTAAGACGTTGTGCAGAATTTTTATTCCCATAGTCTCCTTCTAAATAGGTCTTGAGCACCTTATCTTCCCAAGCACTGTTATCTATATCCTGCACTAGGGAAGCTATTTTTTCTGGAATGAAAACTTCTTTGCTAATATTTTGCAAATTTTCACTGTCTAATTGATATATGTGAGTGTTTCCCTCTGAGCGCATAGTTACCAGATTTAATTGCTTGAGTTTTGTAAGATGATGGGATACTGTTGGTTCTTTAAGTTGTAACAATGCTGCTAATTCTTCAACACTGCATTCTTTAGTCGCTAAAATACCAATAATTTTCAAACGACTCTCATCCCCTAAAGTTTTAAAAAAGCGCAATAAATTTTGGAATTGCTCTCTCGTCATAACTTGATATAATCGGATTAGACTTTAATCTAATTAGAGCTGAATAAAATAGGTGTGCTGTTTTTTGTTTCAGACGGCATACCTTTTTCTGAGAACTGTAAATTAATATTCAATTTTGTAAGGATTTACTAACGCAATTGCAATTTCTTAAGTTATTTTTCAGATTCTATTTTCCGCAGAGTAATCTTTAGATAATTCATGCTTGAAAATAACATCGGAGAGTTACTTTTTTGTTTATGGAACTTGATTCTAAAATCGAGGGTTCCCAGACTAGTCCAATATTTAGAGTTGTAAACTAATAATTCGGAAAGTCTAAAAATACTGGAGACTAAAAATTCTCTTTACTGAGCTAAAAAAGGTTTAGCTTCGATATTAGATTTTATTCCGATAAAGTCTAGACTAGAGTCTAAAAGTTTGTTAATTCATACTTTTACAATAGCTGTAGCTTGCCCTTACAAGAGAAACAAAATAAAATTCAGCCTCACTGTTCGCAATCTTATCGTTTGTACGCTGATGATTAAAAAATTGGTTTATCCTGCTGTGTTGTTACAGTAAATAACTGTACCAATAAGAGAATAAAACACCTCCGCGCTTAAGCATGTTGTTCTTAGGAGGAATTCTCGTAGAATAACCAAATTCAACTTAGCGGTACTACCGATTTAATTTTTGTTGTACTCAAACAAGTATATTTGAAAAGTGAGCACATACTCATATAGTTTTTACAATAGTTGTTCTGTGTGAAGAAAATTTATTCCTAAATCCTGAAAAACTATTTTCCACAAAATAATTATCAAATTTATAGTCTGAAAATCAAAAATTATTTCAGTCAAATCGTTTTGATTTTTGGTTTTGGTAGAAGGTTTCTCCCACATGTGACAATAGAGACATAGATTTAGCGAACCTGATGAAATAAATAACAATTAGCAAATTAGGAAAGACCGTCGGATTCACATCTGATGCTATACAGGTCATTTCTACTGAAAAATAGGTTGATACAGGCTAAATATTGCACAGATAATACCAGATATGAGTATTTGTGATTCCAATTTTTTTCACAATTCATTTTCACAATATATATTTTGTCGAGTAAGTAAATCGGTGTAAAATTTCAAAGTATGTCCAAAGCATTCTTGGAAAAATTTATTCCAGGGTGTGTAACATAGTGAAAATACTTATGACCCTGATTTTTACAGGCTAACGTAATAATTGCGGTTTTCACATTTTGTTATATGGTTTCGTTTATTTGTGACAACCTACTTGAGCATTTGCATACTGATATGGTTAATGAAGGATGGCGATCGCCATAACTATAATTTACAATCGCGATCCTAATAGAGATGCTATGGATTGATGAAATATAGGGTTAATTAACCCCACAGCCGTAATTAGAATATTATTTTTAAACATTTACAATGCTCCCATTTATGAATCCAATTAGGACTGCAAGTTGTAATTTAATGCTTTGCAGGCTCATATTCATAATTCTTTATTTTTAATTTGGAATTTATCTGTGGTTAAATTCAATATCCTTTAAATTCCCTCTGAGAATTTAGCTGTATGGATTTACACTAGGCTACGTTAAATTTATATCCAGATCAAAAAGTTGATTTAAACAATCCTCTAGAGTCTTTTCCATAACCACTTTATTGTCATAAGCAACAATCACTCTTACCAAAGTTGGTAAACTATTTTGTTCTGCTTCTAAATAGAGCGGTTCAACATAGAGCAAAGATTTTTCAATAGGGATTACTAAGAGATTTCCCTGAATAGCGCGAGATCCTTCTCTATTCCAGAGAGTAATTTGTTGCGAAATTTCTGGATCTTGATTAATCAAAGCTTCTATCTGCTCTTGTCCATAAACCAATTGCTGTTTAGGAAATTCATAGAGAAATAATTTCCCGTATTCTTTACCATCCGAACGTGCTGCTAACCAAGCAATTAAATTCGCACGTTGAGTAGGTGTAAATGGCTGCATTAAAATAAATTCTTCACTTGAAGCTGTTGGTAGCCTCATTATTAAATAGTAAGGTTCTACTGGACGTGGTTCCCTACCATAGATTTCTGTAGGTAATTTCCATAAATCCTCGCGATTATAAAAGACTTGAGGATCTATTATGTGATAAATCAGTAAACGTTTGGATTGGCTGTTAAATAAATCTACCGGATATCTAAGATGAGTACGTAAAGTTACTGGCATTTTATCCAGGGATTGAAAAACTTTTGGAAAAATACCCGCTAGTGTATTAATTATTGGATCGGTAGGATCTGCAATATAAAACTTAACTGAGCCATTATAAGCATCAATAATAACCTTCACAGAATTACGAATATAGTTAAATTGATTTTCCCCAGGATCTGAATAAGGATAGCGATCGCTAGTGGTATAAGCATCTAAAACCCAGTATAGATAATTATTTTCACCTTCAAGATTAGTCCCTTCTCCTTTTGCTGCAACTAAATAAGGATCGCTATCATATTGGAGAAAAGGCGCTATTGTTTTAACTCGTTCCTTAATATTTCTACGAAATAATAATTTAGTCTCCTTCGTAAAGTTGCGAGTTAGAAGCATTTGCCAATCTTTGAGATATTCAGAAAATAGTAAACGTCTCCATAAAGAACTAATGGCTATTCCACCTTTACCACCATAAATGTTGTAAACATTTTCGCTACCACTGGGATAATCAAATTCTTTTGTCTTTGTCCCAGTCATCACATAATTATCAGTGATTTCACCATAGTAAATCCTTGGCTGCCCAATCGGGATACTAGCGCGAATTCTATCACTAGATATCTGCAACGAACCTTTTGTTTGTCCGTCATCAACACCAATATCTCTAATATAGTAATCAGGTAGTCCTCCAGAACCTACCTTATTGACAGGACTTAAAGTAAAACCGTAACCGTGGGTAAAAACTAAATGCTTGTTGACCCAAGTCCTTGCTTGCTCGGAAATACCTTCATAGTCGAGTTCTCTAGCAGCAATGATGGTCTGCTGTTTTTCGGTTTGTTTTTTCTGTTTATCGACAGTTTTCTCTTTTGTTAAAGTGTAGCGGTCAATATCAGCATCTGAAAATTTATAGTAAGGTCTAATTTGCTGTAGCTGACGGTTGGTTTCTAGTAGTGGTCTTGTATCCCACAATCTAATATTACGGATAGTTAAATCATTTTTCACTAAGTCATCTGCATTCAGTTGACCTCGCGGTTCAAAAGTTCTAGCTTCTATAGTATCGAGATTAAATGCTTTTCTAGTCAGGGCAATAGTATGTTCTATAAATGGTGTTTCTAGTAATATTTCATTTGGTTGGACTATAAATTTTTGCACCATTGCAGGTAAAATTTGACTAGCAAAAGTAGATATTAAAAGATATAACCCGATAGCATATAACAATTGACGGGGTTGAAAAATTGTTTTCGGACTAACTTTTGATACCCAAAATATTAAAATAATTCTGATTAAGATATAGACTGCCATAACTAGAGCCAAAATGCTCAAGCCAGTGTATATCGGTAAATCTACTTTTATATCTGTATAGCTAGCTCCATAGGTTGCTCCTCTGGGAGAGTATAAAAGTTTATATCTAAGTAACCAGTAACGTAAGCCTACTGATAGCATGAAAAAGCTGACTAACCCATTTATATGCAACCTCTCTTCTAAGGAAAAACCAGAAAATTTACCTTCACTTAAACTGTCGGCAGAGCGTAAGTAGATAATAGTTACCGCAATTAAAGTACAACTTAAAAGACCAATCAGACAAAAATCAAATAATTCCCAAATAGGCAGGGAAAATACATAAAAGCTAATATCTCGATGGAATAGAGGGTCGTTACTTCCAAAACTTTTTCCTTGAAAATACTGTAAAAATTTATCCCAACGTGTTGATACTAAAAAGCTGAGAATTGCACCAAAGATTACAGCGATCGCTCGCAGAGAAAAATAAGGAACTACTATAACCGCAGCAGTCACAAATACAAAAAATACTATTTCAACTATCGGTAATGAAAGTACTGGTTTTCCCTGTAATATTTCTCCCTGTAGTATTTGTCCTTCTAATATCTGTAATAAAGTGTGTAACCAAACCGGTAATTCAAAAGATATTTTAAATAAGGAAGATTGGGGATAAAGAACTTTGAACAATTCCTGACCATAGTAAGTAAGGAAAAACCCAATTAATAAACTTAATCCTAAAATCGCGGGTAAAAGTACGCGTAAAGTTACTCCAAATTTTTCATTCGCGACAAATTGCTCTCTTTTTTGCTTCCATTTGCGACGGAAAAGTCGAAATCGAGACAATTCGGAGTTAGGAGAAATTCTCTTCCATTTGTCTGCTGCAATTAAATTACCTAAGAAAAAACCAACCGTAGTTAAAAAGACTAAAATCCATAATCCAGACTGGGTCAATAGACGCAGTAAAAATGTAAATAAATAACCTACTTCCTGAAACCAAAGTACTTCTGAAACTAGATGTGAAGCCAAATCTATTGCTATCCACACCCCTAAGATAATTACAAATGCTTGGTAGTAATTTTGCCAAACAACTTTACGCATTGGCATTTAATAACAGCTGCTTCTAAGTTTTAATTGTTTTTTACAAATGAGATAATTCTAACAAAATTATCACTTATTTTAACTGGAAGCTTGCACGACCTTAATATTTATATGGATAGATTTTTTCTATGCTTCAATAAAATAAGTTTTTTTTAATCTTCAGTTATATAAAATTTTATGTATTAACAACAATCTTTTAGATAATTCAGAACCTGTTTTATAAATAGCCTTTATATGAGTAATTTAAATAATTACAAGATAGATATTAGAAAAATAAAAAACAAATAAGTAAATAGTGCACAATCAAATCTTTTCTAGTTTATTATTTTATTTCTTAGATTGGTAGCCTATTCATCTTGAAAATTCTTATTTTCAAGAGCTAAAAATAGATAAGTTTTAGCTGGTAAATATTGATTGAAATTAGGGCTAATATTTTTGTTTAAGAAAATAAGAATAAGTCGAATTACTGATTATATTCTAACTCAAATAATCAATTCAATATTTGCCAATAAAACAACAAATCTTGTGAGTGAGGAGTATTTTAAATGAATTCCAAGTTAATCGCACTATTTTTAGCATTAGGTTTAGCCGTAAGCGTTGCTGCTTGTGGTTCATCTAACGAAGACAGCCAAGGTACTGATGATTCTGCACCTACAACAGAACAAACTGAAGGTACTGAAGAAGAAGAACCTGCTGAATCTGATGAAGCTATTGAAGATACTGAGGAAGAAGAACCTGCTGAGTCTGATGAAGCTATTGAAGGTACTGAAGAAGAAGAACCTGCTGAATCTGATGAAGCTATTGAAAGTGGTCAAGATATTCAAGAAGACGAATCTACAGAAGAAGAGAGCGACAGTGCTGAGTAAATTTATCTCTATAGAATCAATATAATGACTCTATCTGAGAATATCACTTAGTTAATTGTATAAAATTTAGCATAGGTAATATAAGTATTTTTCAATACCTATATTACCTATTATTTTATTAATTATCTTTTTATTTTAAAATGTATAGTTAAATTTATATTAGCTTATATCAAAAAATATTATTAATTAGTTTTTAAGAATGAAATTTTACCTATTCGAGCATCATAATTTGCTTTGTAATTCAATGAAATTCAATGAAAAATATAATTTATCAGACTATATTTCAGAAACATAATTCCATTTCACATCAATAAGAAATTTGTGATTACTCTTACACTGTATTAAAGTTTATTCTTAGCTTCTGTTTATAATTTTTTATCCATATGATTCTTTGTATTGAGCAAGTTCTTACCGCTGACGAACTGAGTTTAATTACCTCTAGTATTGATAATGCTGAATTTGTAGATGGGAAACTTACTGCTGGATGGTTTGCAAAACAAGTTAAAAATAATAAGCAATTATCAAGAAATAATTCAGTTGATAAAGAATTACAAAGTATTATTACTGAAGCTTTGAAACGAAATCATCTATTTCAAGCCGCAGTCAGACCAAAAATTATCCGTCCCACAATTTTTAACTGTTATGAGGTAGGAATGTACTATGATGCCCACACAGATAATGCACTTATGGGAAAGGAGAATCCTATGCGTTCCGATGTGTCATTTACATTATTCCTTAACTCACCCATAAGTTACAAAGGTGGAGAACTTTTTATAGATACCAGTTTAGGGGAACAAGGCTTCAAACTAGAAGCAGGTTCAATGATTGTATATCCCTCCACCACCATACATCGCGTAGAAAAGGTAACAGAGGGAAAAAGATTAGCTGCAGTTAGCTGGGTACAAAGTTTTGTACGTGATGCTAGCAAAAGAGAAATTTTATTTGATTTAGATACAGCTAAAAAAGTAATGTATCAAAAAGATGGTAAAACTCCAGAATTTGACTTGATTGCTAAAACCCACGCCAATTTATTAAGAAAATGGGTAGAAGCATGATTTTTGACAATAATTAACTACTCCACTAATTAAATACCTAGCTTTTTCTGACTCTACTATTTTCTGGCAATTTACTCTCCTACTGCTAAATTTCCACATGATTAGCTAAACTGCTCCTCAGCATCAAGATTAAAAAGCATCTGTAAAGTTTGCATACATTTACGTCTAGCATCTACGTCTTGTTGCGATCGCAGTTGTACCATTGGGTCATGTAAAATTTTATTAACAATACCTCTAGAGAGAGCTTCTATAATTTCTTGATGTTTATCAGCAAACTCTGAACCGAGTCTTGATAGAGCTTTTTCTAATTCCTGTTCGCGGATAGTCTCAACTTTTGTTCGTAAGCTACTGATGGTACTTACAGTTTCTAAACTACGCCACCAAATATCAAAATTATTAACTTCTTGGTCTAAAACACCTTCTGCTTCTAAAGCCATTTTACGGCGACTTTCCTGATTTTGCGCGACTACCGCTTTTAAGTCATCTACATTAAATGCTTGAACTGACTCAATGTCATTAACATCTGCATCAATGTTACGAGGTACAGCAATATCGAACAGCATTAATTTTTGAGCAGGTTCGAGTGTCATTTCCAGTTTAGAACGATCAATAATCGGCTCAGTAGCAGATGTGCTAGTAAAAACTATATCGCTCTGTGTAATGACTGAAGTCATTTCTGTCATTACACAGGTACGGATATTTTGTATATGTGAAAATTGCTTGGCTAAATCTTCTGCACGTTTAAGAGAACGATTAACAATACAAATTTGTGTAGCACCTTTAGAGGCTAAATGCTTTACTAGCAAGTGTCCCATTTTTCCCGCGCCGATAACCGCTATTCGATTCGGAGCCAGGTTTTCTGCCTTGATTTGGGCTAATTCTACAGCAGCAGAACTGATTGAAACTGCACCAGTACCAATGCTAGTTTCTGTTCTGACTCGTTTCCCAGCTGTAATTGCTTGCTTAAATAATCTATTCAAAATCGTTTTTATACCTTTATGCTGCTGTCCTAACTTGTGGGTAGTCTTCACCTGAGCGAGGATTTGTCCTTCTCCTAACACAAGACTATCTAAACCAGCAGCTACGCGCATCAAGTGGGTAACAGCATCTTGATGTAGCAACACAAATAAATGTGGAATTAAATTAGGTATTGATAACTTGCTGTGTTCAGCGAGAAACTGATTAACTTCTTTTACCCCGTATTCTGTTTCTTCAGAAACAATATATATTTCTAAACGATTACAAGTGCTTAGAATCGCTACCTCTTGGATATTGGGGTAGCTTAACAGATGGGCGATCGCATTCTCTAATTGTGGTTCTGGGATACTGAGTTTTTCCCTTACTTCTACTGTGGCTGTTTTATGACTCAAGCCCACTACTGCTATATTCATCTGCTAAATTTTAATTACTAATAAGTGTTTGGTAATTAATTATGTATCTGGTTGGTTCGGGAATGAAAATTAAATATCAGGGTGATAATGGGGCTGACAAAAGTTAGGAGCAGTGATTCTAGAAGATTTGTATTGTTGATTGAGACCGCTAATTGAGACTCTAGATATACCAAAGCAAGTTTGGAAAACAAACAAATCAAAGAATGCACCACATGAAGTAGTGAATAAAGATTACAGTCTTGTATTAGGACGCTTTTAGATTCAATATCTTAAACTTCAGCTTTCAAACTTCAGCTTTCAAACTTCAGCTTTTGAATTTCAGGATGAGAAACTCTAGAATTAGGAATTCTAGATTACTCCCCAAAATCAAAAATCTGTATTCTATCCCCTAATTATCATGACTTCCTTACTCTTTCAACCCCATTAATCAACTAAAAACTATTTACCGCAGTTGTATAGTTTCAGGATTTTCAGATATATGGATGGTATCCACAAAACGAGCAGTCTTAGACTGGCTAGAGATTACCAAGCTCTGAGTTCTAGCTCCTCCATGGAAGAAGCGAACGCCGTCCATTAAAGTTCCGGGAGTGATACCACAAGCTGCAAACAGAACCGTTTCTCCATTTGCTAGTTCTTCTGCATTGTAAACCTTATCTGGGTCATTAATCCCCATATCCTTGAGTCTTGCGAGGTTGCTTTCTTTACTTTCCCCAATCAGTCCTGTTTTGACGATTTCTGGGTCGTAAATCAACTGTCCTTGGAAGTGACCCCCTAAGCAGCGCATTGCAGCAGCGGAAATTACTCCCTCTGGTGCTGCACCAATACCCATCAGAGCATGAATATTAGTACCTCCGAAACCACAGGAAATTGCCGCAGATACATCACCATCGCTAATTAGACGGACTCTTGCACCTACATCACGAATTTCCTTAATTAAATCCTTGTGACGTGGACGATCCATGACCACTACTACCAATTCTTCCACAGAACGATTCAAGCATTCTGAGAGTATTTTTAGGTTTTCAGTAGCAGACTTGTTAATGTCTACTTTACCCTTTGCTTGAGAAGGTGCGGCTAACTTTTTCATATAGAAATCAGGTGCAGCAAACAAGCCACCTTTCTCAGAAATCGCTAGCACAGCCATAGAACCATTTTGACCATATGCTACCAAGTTTGTACCTTCGCAGGGGTCAACAGCGATGTCGATCTCAATCAATTCTTCTGGATTACAGAAACTTTTGGCATCCGGACGCGTACAGATACCCACTTCCTCACCAATGTAAAGCATAGGGGCATCATCCCGTTCTCCCTCACCAATGACAATGCGACCGCGCATCTGAATTCTATTCATCCGCTCCCGCATTGCTTCTACTGCTACTTGGTCAGCAGTATTCTTTTCACCCTTACCCATCCAACGGGCAGATGCGATCGCAGCTTGCTCAACTACCTCAATAATCTCTAAGCCAAGTGTATTTTCCACAGAGTCTACCCTCTCAATTGCTTGATTTTACGTCGTTTCCGAATACGGTTCGCCGTTCTCAAGTCTACCAAAGCACGTATACCTCTGGAAAATAGTCTATGTTTGGGTTTGTGTTAAGTTTTGCTGCGACAATTATTAGTTTGCTCTAAAAATTTTGTCCTAAACAGTATCTATGTTCTTTTTGTGAAATTACCAACGGGCTGATTTGTACCAGCTTACTTAAGTATTGATTTAGAACTATCTATACATATAAATACTTGTGATATTTTTTATTGTTATTGCTCTGATTATTTATTCAAAACTTATCTTTAATGCTTGCTAATTCAAAGTTTAAAGTCCTAGACAAATTTAATACAAATTTTCCTTTTCAAAAATTAATGCTAATCGATTAGATTATATATAGTTCAAATAAATTAATGTAGTTTTAAATCTTACCTATTATGCTTGATTTTTTTAATCCTATCTTAAATCGACATCCAGAGCGCGTCCAAGCAAATGTAGAAATTTATACTTGGCAGACATGTCCTTACTGTATACGCGCTAAAATGTTGCTTTGGTGGAAAGGTGTAAAGTTCACCGAATACAAAATTGATGGCGATACCGAAGCAAGAAATAATATGGCAGAACGCTCAAATGGAAGACGTACTGTACCGCAAATTTTTATAAATAATCAGCATATCGGCGGTTGTGATGATATCTATACATTGGATACTCAAAATCAACTAGATATACTTTTGGCAGAACCAGCAGTTTAAAAGTTTGATTCTTAAACTTGGATTATTAAGAAACCCTAATATTTGAAAAGTTGAACTTTTCAAATTCTACTTTTCAAGTTCAACTTTTCAAACTTGAATTGGAAGATTTGAAGTTCAAGATTTGAAGTTCAAGATTTGAAATTATTAGCATTACTGATTTGGGTATATTTGCTTTACCTATGTTGTTTATTGAAAATATTCATGCACAACTGTAGTTAAATCCTAACAGTTTCCATCTTTTTCCTGTAAGAATAATTCTGGGAAATTCTTCTTTTAACTTAGATAATCCGCGCTTACACCCTATAGCTACATAAATATGGAGCATACCCTTTAAACTATAGCTTCATATCTATGATTTATATTTATATTCATATTTAATTCCTTGGGACTGTCTTCTCAATCATAAATTCTATGCAAATTCAATACACAGAATATATTATACATGTAGCATGGATGAATTATGCCTTGAAACTAGCTGAAAAAGCAAGTAGACTAGGTGAAGTTCCGGTAGGTGCTGTTATTATTGATTCATCCGGACAAATAATTTCCGGAGGTGAAAATAGAAAATATAGAGAAAAAGATCCGACAGCCCATGCGGAAATTGTTGCTATACGAGCAGCAACAAAAATCTTGCAAAATTGGCGTTTACACGAATGCACTATGTACGTAACTTTAGAACCGTGCCCAATGTGCGCCGGTGCTATTGTACAAGCACGCTTGGGAACATTAGTTTATGGAGTTGATGATCCGAAAACTGGTGCTGTGCGTACCGTTATGAATATTCCTGATAGCCCTGCTTCTAATCACTCCTTGCGTGTAATTGGAGGCATTCTTGAATCTGAATGTCGCCAACAATTACAATCTTGGTTTACTAATCACAGACATAGTAAAAAATAGCGGACAGAGGTAAAACTGTCCAGGTCGCGTTACACAAGTCAGGGAAGAAAATCTACGGTGTTATTAACTAAGACTTTAATACATCCTACTCTACAATCGGCAACCACCGTAATGATACCAATTAATTCTGCATCTAAATCTTGTCATAACCAACAAGTACATCTGCCATCTCTAGATAAAGTCGTAAATCTTTCCAATGGAGTCTCGCCTTGGTTAAGCCCAATAGCTTATACATTAGGGCGCAATTTGTTAATGCCAATGTTTTTTGGCAGTTTGAAAATATTAGGGCAGGAAAATATTCCTAAAACAGGTCCATTAATTATTGCTCCGACTCATCGTTCTCGGTGGGATGCTTTGGTTGTCCCTTATGTGGCAGGACGTTGTGTGACAGGTAGAGACTTACGTTTCATGGTTACGAGTACTGAATGTTGTGGACTGCAAGGTTGGTTTGTTCGACGCATGGGAGGCTTTCCTGTCAATTCCAAAAACCCATCTATAAAGACTCTGCGGTATGGAATTGAATTGCTGAAGCGGGGAGAAGCTTTGGTAATTTTTCCCGAAGGTGGTATTTTTCGGGATGGTGAAATTCATTCTTTGAAACCAGGAATTGCTCGCTTGGCTTTGGGTGCCCAATTGAGTAATCTGAAAATTGATATAAATGTCTTACCTATCAGTATTAGTTACAGTAATCCTTATCCCCAGTGGGGTACAGACGTAAGAGTAGATATTGGTTCTGTAATTAAAGTAAAAGAATTCACCAATGTTTGTCCTAAAAAAGATGCAAAATATTTAACAGCATATTTAAGTCAAGCTCTCCAAAATTTAAAAAATCAGCAAACTGAGTTCAGCACCCATGGATTTGTTCAAATGTCTAATAGCTAACTAAATCATCTGTTACAAATTAAATATAAATAATCAAATATTAGTTAAAAAATAAAGATAGTTCCCACTTGTTGAGAGTTCCCAGGTCTCGTGGTGATAGATCTATGACTAACAATTGCCAATTACCATTGACTTGAAGTGACAAAAGTTTATTCAGTACTGGATGCGATCGCGTAGTGTAGGTTTTCTTTAGGGTAGTGGCTCTTCCAAGAGTTCGACTTTGCAGCAATACCCGAAAATTATTTGGAGCAATTAAATAAATTTCTAAATCCCCTAAGAATTCGTGGGTAATATCAACGGTGAGAAGAATATCTTTAACTAGGCTAGAATCCGCTCTTGCTACTGGCGAATTTTTGCCTATTGCGATCGCGCTTTTTACGCCTGGGGGATAATTATCTGGAATATTAATTTTCTTATGGTTATATCCTTCTATTTTACGAGTTGTTCCAACTGAAGCTATGCGCAACTTATGAGCAGCTTGGACAGCTTTTGCTGCATTGACTTTTCCATATCCAAACCATTGAGAATGTCCGCTTTCATTATAGCTACCTAAGCGCAGCCCTAGTTGCGGGTCTGGGTCGTGGTCAACAATTTTATCAGCACTCTCTTCTAAGAGACGTTTTACCTGTTTTCCACTCAAGTCTGGATTGGCTGATAAGATTAATGCTGCAACACCAGCAACTACCGGTGTTGCACTAGAGGTGCCCCCGAAATTACCTGTGTAATCATCATTGCTATAGCCAGCATCTCCCAATTGATCTGTAGTCACCATACCTCTGCCATGCAAAGATTCAGCAATTCCTGGTTGCGTATATACAAAACCAGTTTCCTGGAACCACATTCCTGGAGTGGCATTATTACTAGGAGCGCATACAGAAATATGGTTACCCCAATTACTGTAGGCTGCTTTCTTCTTTAAACTAGTGGAAGCAGAAACCGCTATTACGTCTGTGTGTGCAGCAAAACCATTTAACCACTTAGTATTACCCCGCACAATATTTTTTACCCAGCCTCGCTCGTAGACATTGCCATTTACTGGACGATTAGCATTACCGGCAGCAAATAAGACAACACATCCTTTGCCATTACGTCCCTCAGTTGCAGCGCGAGAAATTGCCGCACGTTGACGTAGAGAAAGAGGAAAATAAACAGCCGAAGCTGACCAACTGCAAGAAATTATCGATGCACCTTGAGAAATAGCCCAATCAAAAATATTTTCCACAGATTCATCATCTAAATACCCAGTAGTCCGAATCGGCATTAAACTACATCCTGGTGCAACTCCTGCGATACCTTCACCATTCTCTTCAGCTATAGCAATTCCTGCGCAAGATGTACCGTGACTTGCCTGATCTTTTTCTTCCGGCAGAGGTAAAAAATCCTGGTCTTTTAAATCTTTAGGAGCAACAATTTTCCCTTTCCCCTGAAAATCTGGATGATTTAAATCGAAAGAATCGTCAACTACTGCGACAACTGTTGAACGATTACCGCGAGTAATGTCCCAAGCCTTCTCTACGGAAATATCAGAACCCATTGCCAAAAAATGACCACCATTATGGTTTAAATACCATTGACGAGAGTAAAGGGGTTCTCTTGGCTTGTAATATGGTTGAACATTTACAAAAACATTAGGTTCTGCAACTAACACCTCATCAAGTCCCATTAGACGATTAGCAATTTTGATCGGATTTTCAGTTGCTTGTTTTCCAGTCAAAAAAACAAAAGTATTTGCTAAACCCATAACTTGTTTATATCGTACCAAGCCAAAACGCTCCGCAATATAACTAATATGAGCATCTGTGGATGAGTCTAAAAATTCAATCGCTATTTGCTCTCCCAAATAAACAGATGTTCCAGGATTATCCTTAAAATGGTACACATGACTAGCAAAAGCGATCGCATCACTAGCGCGAGCTTCCAACATGGCAGATTCTAAGTTTTGGGTAGGAACGGCAAACAATTCTAAATTTGCTGGAGCGATTGTATGATGCTCTGTTGAATCAAATAAATTTTGTGATGCTGCATGGCGCTGTACTGTTGAGATATCATCAGTTGGACGCGCTGTGAATTTATCTTCAGCCTTCTCTAAAATTAATTCTTCGCCACCACGCTGTAATATTATTCCTAAACTATTTTTTGGAACACCAGACATAGGATAATTAGATAAGTAAGTATAGTTTTCGTGGCTGCAATTGTCTCATTAATTTCGCTTTTACGGGAACCCTACTTAGAACATTTCCAGTCTCAATTTTCATACCTAACTTTCAGACCTTAGTATGTAGCTTTGCTTTGTTAAATAGCAAAACAGAGTTAAGATACCCGAAGTTTCTTTCGATCCCTGTCCGATTAGATTATCGTTTCACATTCGTTGTCGCACATTTATCGCACATATTTATCTTATGAGATTTGCTGCAACTGTTCCCTGGTTTCGCTTTATTCGCACCGCTTCCTTAGCAGCGACTATCGCAACCTTCAGTTTTTTATCACCTGTTAGTGCTCAAATTCAAAATTTACCAAGTGGTTCCAATCCAGTACAGCCTATTGATCCTAATAACCCTAACAATTTACGTCCTACAGGTCAAAGTAGCAGTTTATTGAGCATTGAAGGCGGCAAGCGTCTAATGAATGAGGCTAGTAGCGCTGTCTCTTCACAAGAATATGCAGTTGCTCAGAAAAAACTTCAAGAAGCAAGAGTTGTTTTCAATCAGCTATCTAACTTCTATCAACAATTAAATGCGAGTTTTTCTGGAATAGACAATAGAGTTGCTACTGACTTGCGTAAAAAGGCTTTAGAAACCGCTCAGATGCGAGATAATGCGACTTATCAATTAGCATTGGTACATAGAGCACAAAATCAACCAGCTTTGGCAGTTCCCCTCTTGGTACAAATAGTAAAAAGTCAAAATCCTACTAGAGATTTGGGTTTAAAAGCTTATCAACAGTTGTTAGAACTGGGTTTTGTGGATACCCAATATTCTGGACCCGGTCGCAGAAATTCTCCTTCATCTCAAAAGTAACCATTTACTCAGTCCTTTTATTAAATGAGTGGTACATTCATTCTATGTAAGTTTGCTTTTACAGAATAATCAAAATAAAATTCTAGTTTTTTTTGATTCTCATACCACCGTCTGGAAAATTGGACGGTGGCTTTTAAGTTAAACAGAGGAAGGAATAAATGAAGGAGATATCAATTTCTCCGCTGGTTACTATCAGTTCTTTTCTAAAAAGAACTTTTGTAATTGATGGGGAGATCCTTACAGGGGAATAATTATAAGCAAAAAGCTAATAGCGAAAAGCTAATAGCGAAAAATGAAAAGCTAATAGTTAATAGTCTATTTCCCACAAATTAATAACTCCTCCTTAATATTTGCTAATAATATAAAAGAAGTTTTTGTATAAACCGTGATGATTAGTCCGCAGCAAGTTGAAGCAATGATTAAGGCTCAAATGCCTGATGCCCAAGTGCAGGTACAAGATTTAACAGGTGGCGGCGATCACTATCAAGTGAGCGTAGTTTCATCCCAATTCGCGGGTAAAGGACTAGTACAACAGCATCAGTTGGTTTATGGTTCTCTTAAACAAGCTATGTCTAGTGAGGCAATTCATGCTTTGGCATTAAAAACTTATACTCCGGAAGATTGGCAAAAAGCAGCTTCAAATAGTTAATCAACTAGTTGAAAGGTTAGCCAAAGAGCATTTGTCATCATTCCAAAGTAATTATTTTGGGAGTAATTATTTTAGGTTTTGCTTCAACTTGCAATAATTGCTTTGAGATATGTTGATACTACTTTTGTTAGAACAATAAATCGTAAAGGTTACAGGAATATTTGCTATGACACCAGAATTGAAAGAGCGTATTGACAATGTGATCAATCAAAACAAAATTTTGATTTTCATGAAGGGAAGCAAATTAATGCCAATGTGTGGCTTCTCAAATAATACAGTGCAAATTTTTAATTCTTTGGGAGTTCCTTTTGAGACAATAGATGTTTTAGAAGATAATGATATCCGTCAAGGAATTAAAGAGTATTCCAATTGGCCCACTATCCCTCAAGTTTATATTAATGGGGAATTTATTGGTGGCTCGGATATTATGATTGAGTTATATCAAAAAGGTGAATTACAGCAGATGGTAGAAGTAGCTTTAGCATCCTAAAGATTCTTGCTCTAAGTATTTTCTAGACATCAGAATTTGGAAAAATCTGGTAAAAATTAGAATTTTAGTTTTCTACTAGGTATAGGGAAGGGGGTGCGCGTTTTTGCTACATAATATGCTTTTCAAATAATTTATCAAAACTTTATTTAAAGCAGGTTTAGTTTTGACTCTGACGCAAGTTTATCTTTCCTCGATAATTCTTCCTTTATCAAAAAAATACCAAAAATTCCCTCAGTTGAATTTGCAGTATTCAAACTCAAATGAGGGAATTACTTTACAATATTTTCAAATATTAGTAATCTCTAGTTTCCCTGTATTGACGGTATATATGCTATAATCTTGCGAACTAAATTCAATGGGGTAAATGGCGAACTAAATTAACAGGTGTAGAAATCATAAAAAACCTTTAGTAATAGTCGTAATCCGGTTCTGGTTGAGTGAGTGCAAAATTGGATGAATCGTACAGGTAACGTGTAGCCTCCTCTTCTAATCGATGTATTAGATAGGGCTCAATAACATTCGTATTTCGCAGTGCGGCTAGATATCCATCCAAATACATCCGCATATCATCTGTACGATAACCGCGATTCCATAATTCGACGAAGGCGTCAGTTAATCTCTGGTAACAGCGAATGGTTTGTGTGTCTTGGAGCATAACTGCTATAAAAGTCTCTTTGGAATGAGGATTGTAAATTATTTAGACCGTTCTGTGAAGTAGTACTTGTATCTGTTTGTAGTAAATTTAAGCTTCATAAACTTTGTACATTAATTCACTACAAATGACTACAGCCTAACTCCATCCTATTCCAAAAAAATCAAGAAAGTAAATATGAAGAAACAAAATTAACACGTTCATAATCGCTATAATCCCGTTTTAGAGAAATAAAATAGAGCTTGGATATTTACAATAACCTCTATTGCAAAAGGATTTCAAGCTATTTAAGAAAATTATAAAATTTCTTTGCTCTCAAAAAAAATCGTTGTTTTATAGATGACGGAAGTAAATACTTACACGTTTGCTTAACAGAAAAATTTTTTTTGCGATAGTTTACGCTATCCTAATAAAAATTTAATAAAATCATCAAACTATCACTAGAATAGGGATTAATTCAAACTTTTTGACAGGTTTGTAGGAAAACATTTTCAACTAAAACTCATAGAAGTAACAACGGTTACAAAACCATTAATAGACACTTTGATACTTTGAAAATCATACACGCTAAGGGGTCTTGCCACCGTGGGTTCGGTTTGTATTGAAATCGTTGAGGGGAATCCCCACTTGAGGTCATTACTTGGTTGGCATTTACTGCAACTAGAATATCGAGTACATCAAGCTGCCAGTATTTATCAAGCAAGGGAAATTTTTTTAAGTCATCAACCGATGTTAGTAGTCTTAGATGCTGATATCCGTGATGGAGATGGTACTGAGTTTTGTCGTTGGCTACATCGTCAACAGCAGCCTCTGATACTGATGTTGTCTGCTCGTAATCAGGAATCTGATGTGGTGTCTGGGCTAAAAGCTGGTGCAGATGACTACATGAGTAAGCCGTTCGGAATGCAGGAATTTTTGGCAAGGGTGGATGCATTAATCCGCCGTAACCGTACACCTGTAGCACCAGCTTACCTAGATTATGGTTCTTTGCAGATAGATTTAGTACAACGTCGGGTACGTTTTCAAGGAGAGTTTATTGATTTAACTCCTCAAGAGTTCAGTTTATTGTATGTTTTAGCACAAGCGGGTGGAGTCCCTTTAAGTAGGTCGGAATTACTGCGTCGTGCTTGGCCTGATGCCATAGACAACCCACGTACAATAGATACTCATGTACTTTCGTTGCGTAAAAAAGTAGAGTTAGATCCACGTCAGCCTAGTTTAATTCAAACTATTCGCAATGTGGGATACAGATTTAATATGGAGTTGCTGAATGTAAATACGGGAGCAACACAAAATAAGTTAGTCAAGGAAAAATTTAATAATTCACGTACAACCCTTGCTGTTAAAAAGTAAAGATTTAGTTAAGTACGTATTCTAAATGTATTCTACTTATCATTAGAGATAGATTGAAGGGATAGATTTTACAGAAGTTAAGCGCCTTATACCAAATATATCTAAAAATATATTTAAATCGAATTAGTTATCCCATCAAAAGTTAAAATCATCATCGGCTTCGGCTTGGTGCATTTTTTCTTCTAGGTTTGCCCAATCTACTTCTAGATTGGATTTGTTAATTAATAATCTACCGTTTTGCAAGTAAAGTATTCTAGTACAGAATTTCTGAACCATATTTAATTGATGGCTGGTGATTAAAATAGTGGTTTGATGAATGTGATTAATTTCTAATAATACTTTTTTAACTAGTTCTGTACTTTCTATATCCAGGGCAGAGGTTGGCTCATCTAGTAGTAATATCTGGGGCTGAATAACTAGAGCACGAGCGATCGCAACTAATTGTCTCTGTCCTAGGGAGAGTTGCAACTCTGTTTTTTGTAACCAGTCTTGGGGGATACGTAATTTTTCTATATATTCGCTAATTTTAGAATCAATACTCTGCCCCGATAGACCGCGCAAAGTTAATGGATAACTCAAAGCTTGTTGAACATTCATTCCTAAAAGCTTTGGTTCTTGACCCAGCAATACAATGTTACGGCGAATTTCCATAACATCAATGTGTTGATACTGTTTATTATGCCAGTAGATATTACCACTACTAGGTTCATCCAGACGATTTAATAATCGTAACAGGGAAGTTTTACCAGCACCTGTATTTCCCACAATTGCAATTCTATCTCCTGCAAATATCTCAAAGGAAATGTTTTGCAAAATAGCATATCCTAATTGATTACCTTTCTTCTGTGAAGAAAGATTTTCATATAGACTAATTTGCTCTAACTTCAGCTTAGATTTATCCGTCTTCCCCAAATTCAATTCCTGAATAAAAGATAATTCCAACTATACTAATAGACCACCGGATAAAGCCGTTGTGACTGTCCACACATCAACTAAGAGTAGTAATAGCGTAAAAATTAATAAAATTCCATACATCCAAGGTTGGGACAATGGATAAACATCTGTGGTATCTATACCAGTTTTCTGTTGCACAATTTTTACTAGTCTAGAAAAACCAGCCACTCGCATCGGTAGTAAGTAAGCTTGATTATTTTTACTAAGAAAATAGTAAACGATTCCACCTTGACCAGTAGTTTTAGGCTTTAACTCTTTTATCTCAGACCAGGGTAAAAACCATCCCCTACGGAAAAGCTTGGGTACCCAAACAGCATAGGATACTTGTATTCCTTCCTCATTTAATATTGTACGTTCCGTTAGAACTCCATACAGTACGATCAAGCCAAAACCGATCCCCAGCCAAAACCAGGTAGAAGGAATAGGTGCTTTTGTCACCTCCGCTAAAAAAGGTAAAGGAAGAGTTAGAGAAACATACAAAGATAATAATGTGATTCTAATTAGAGGAGATAAACGAAAAGTAGTAGGTAATGGGATCGATGTCGATGATGCCATAGAAAAATATTCAGTATATGAAGCTAAAAGACAGCAGGATTCAACTTCAAACTATCTTCTTTACATATCTTCATATTAATCTACTTTCTGTTTTTATTGCTCCAATCACAAATACTTTTGTACAACAATCCAACCAGTAATTGACACCCAAATAAAAGCGATCGCTAAAATTATATTAGTACCAACATGAATATATTTTGCCCAAGGTTTGGCGGGACTAATTTGTGTAGCGCTCAGAGCAGAAACTACGACTAGTAAAACTGTTCCTAAGCCAGATACCAGATGTTGTGATTGTCCCAAAGAGCCAAAGTGACCCAGAGTACCTACAATACCTATACCAAGAAGCAGTAGCACTAAAAGTACTAACCAAATTCCAGTTAGATAGTGAGCTAAACGTATATTCTTTCGTTCCCAAGTTGTTGGAAATTGAAAGTTAGAATTCTGAGATTTTCTACCCAGAAACATTGATAAACCGCTTATTGCTAGAAGCAAGTAGGCAAAAAGTGATAGACCCATTGCCCAAGCAGCTATTCTCCACAGCCATATAAATGATGGTAAATCCATAGTTATTCAAATTTATGGATTGCTCCATCTTAATTGCTACATGATAATCTTTGATGCTATTACTAAAAGCTTAAAATATTTTTATCTAAATTAAAACTTATCTTAAGCCCTAAAAATAAATGGATATTGGGGTATTTCAATCTCATGAATAGGTCGCAGGACTTAGGCAATTGTCACAATACCCGGTTAGTGCGTGACAATAAAAAGCCATTACCTATACTACCTTTCTTCATTAGTCAAAGTGTCACGTGCCCCTACAAGAAAAATGTGCTCAGGACTTACGCAAAACCTACGTAATCCCGTCCGAGACCGTTTGCGTAGCATGT
>ERZ1740062.189-NODE-189-length-46276-cov-7.414487_pt1 | contig 46276 bp, 46 predicted proteins | sample MGYA00581741_ERZ1740062 | MGnify/ENA primary metagenome ERZ1740062 (study PRJEB43018, sample SAMN04849747) | marine metagenome | isolation source: floating plastic debris | place: Pacific Ocean | collected 2008-09-01 | study: EMG produced TPA metagenomics assembly...
ACCCGCGTCGTCCCGCGCCCGCCCTCCCGTTCCGTTCCCCCCCCCAACTCCTCCCTCTCGGGGCCCCCCTCTCGGGCCCCCTTTCTCGTTTCGGGCCCTGTTCACGACCGGCCTTGACCCCAACATTAACCATCCTCGCGCAGCGGTGCTGCGGGCCGCGGTGAAATCTCCCCGGCGCAGCCGCCACGCCATTGGCGTTCCCGGAAAACCGCCATAGAATAGGCCGGTGACCGCGTGCGGGAAGAAGCCGCGGCACTCCAGGGTTGGTCGATTACGGGAACGCCAAGGGCCATGTCCGCTCTTCGTCTTCTTGCCGTGGCGCTGGCCGCCGCAACGCTCGCGCTGCCGGTCCAGGCACGGACGCCCGATGCCTGCGCCGAGGGAGCGACGGCGTTGGCCGACGATCTCTATGCCGTCGCGCTCGATCACTTCAGCGACTGTCTGGCGCTGGCGGATCTGTCCCGAAAGCAGCGCGTCGAGGCCCTCGCCCAGCGCGGCTATGCCTACTACATGCTCGATGAGAATGCCGCGGCCGTGGCCGACTACGAGGCGTCGCTCGATCTGGGCGGACCGGACCTCAACACCCTGATCGATCTCGGCCGGGTCTACTACCACGCCGACGATTACGAGACCGCCCTCGCCGTCTTCGATCGCGCCGTCTCCCTGGATCCCGAAAGCGCCGACGCGCTCTACTACCGCGGCGTCTCGCTCTACGAGTTGGGGCACTATCACGACGCCCTGGTCGCCCTCGGCAAGGTGATGACGCTGGAGCCGGAGTGGTCTGAGACCTACTACTACCGGGCCCACAGCCTGAGCGAAATGGACCGCCTCGACGAAGCGCTGGCCAGCTTCGATAAGGCGATCGAATTCGCCCCCTACGACGGCTGGGCGTTCATCGGCCGCGGCAATGTGTTCTTCGACCAGGGCCGCTACGAGGATGCGCTGCGCGACTTTACCACGATGGTGGACATCGACCCCGACCATCCGGTGGGCTACAGCCACCGCAGCGATGCGCTGATGAAGCTGGGCCGCGTCGAGGAAGCGTTGATCGAGATCGACGGCGCGCTAGGCCTGCGCCCAACCCTGGCCGACAACCATGTGCGCCGCGGCATCGTCCTGCTGCAGATGGAGCGCTACGCGGAGGCTACCGATGCCTTAAACGAAGCGCTGCGGCTGGAGCCCGACAACGCCTGGGCCTACAACAATCTGGGCAACAGCCTGTTCGAGCAGGACCGTTACGCGGAGGCCATTCCATTCTTCGCGCAGGCGATCGATATCGACCCTGAATACACCGTCGCGCTGTTCAACCGCGGCCTTTCGCATTTCTATCTCGACGCCTTCGAGACGGCGCTGGCCGACTTCGACGCCGCGGTGCGCCTGTCGCCCAATGACAACGCGGCCGTTTACATGCGCGGCCGCACCCACTACTTCCTCGACGCCAACGAGGCGGCGGTCGCCGACTTCACCCGGGCCCTGGCGCTCGATCCCGGCGACGACGACGCCTACACCGCCCGCGGCCTCGCCCACCATGACCTGCGCGACTACAGCGCCGCGCTCAGCGACTTCGACCGGGCACTGGAGGTGGCACCGCAATCGACCTGGGCGATGAACGGCAAGGGCCGCACGCTGATCGCCCTGCGACGCGGCGGCGAAGCCGCCGAGGTGCTCGGTGCCGCCGTGGCCCAGGCGCCGCGCTATGCCATGGCGCACTACAATCTCGGACGCGCCTACTACCAGACCGGCAACTACCAGCAGGCTGCCGAGAGCTACTCCAACGCGGTGGCCCTGGAACCCCAGGACAGCACCTTCCTGCTGCAACGTGGCCGCGCGCTCTCGGCCCTGCAGCGCTACGACGACGCCTTGAGCGATCTTTCCATCGTCATCGACATCGCCCCGGACGACAGCGATGCCTTCGTCTATCGCGGCCAGATCTATTCCGAGAGAGAATTGTTCACCGAGGCGCTGGCCGATTTCGACCGGGCGGTGATGCTGGCGCCAGAGGATGCCTGGCCGCTGAACAACCGCGGCCTTGTCTTCGCCGACAAGGGCGAATACGACGCGGCCATCGTCGACTACTCCGCCGCCATCGAACGCGACAAGGGCTACTTCGCCGCCTACCACAATCGCGGCCTCGCCTACCACGAGCTGCGCAACCTGGCCGAGGCGCTGGCAGACTTCAACCAGGCGGCCAAGCTGCAGCCCGACGACGCCGATGTCTTCTTCGCCCGCGGCGATGTGCACTACGACCTGGGTGAATATCAGCTCGCCATCGCCGACTACGACGAAGGGCTGCATCTCAACGCGACGGCGCCCTGGGCCCTGTGGTCCCGCGGCCTGTCCTACGCGCAGCTGAACGAATCCGATCAGGCGCGCAGCGACCTCGACGCGGCCCTGGAGATGCTGGGCGGCGAGGAACGCAGCGACATGGCCCTCAGAACCTGCCGCCAACTGGCCGGCCAGGGCAGCATCGCCCTTTCCCTGCACTACTGCGGCAAAGCGGCCGCGCGCTGAGGCGGCGCTATCCCTCCCCCGCCAGAGGCGCGGCGAGCTGTTCCAGCACGCGCGGGTCGCGGTAATACAGCAGGTGAGTCTGGCCGGAGAGCTTTTGCGGCCAGGGCGCCTCGAAGCTGAGCTTGCGGCTCATCGCCTCGCCATAGCTTTCCCGGTGGCCGGTGACTGCGCCGCACAGCCAGTCGCTCGGCGAAAAGAAATCGAGCCAGACCGGCGGGCGCCGCGCCTCCAGCACCGCGCGCCGCTCCCGCTCCAGCCAGGCGGAACGGTAGCGCAGCACGGTGATCGGCGACCCGAGCGAAACCAGCGACAGGCGCTTCAGGTCCGCCGCGTGCGGCCAGTCGGCCAGGATGTCGGTGGCGACCACGGTGCCGAAGCTGTGCGCCACCACCATGACCTCGTCGTAGTCGCTGGCCAGCACCGCTTCCAGGGTGCCGGCGACGCGCTTGCGCAGGCGGTCGCGCAGGCCGACACCGTTCTCGTCCTCGCGGTTTTCGAAGTAGTCCTTAATGAAGCGGGCCAGCAGCACCAGCGCATCGACCTGCAGCATCGCCAGCAGGAAGGGCAGCACCGCCCACCAGGCATGTGCGGCGAGCCAGCCGGCGGCCACTCCGAAGCCGTGCACTAGGCCGCTGACCAGCGGAATACCCGCCAGTTCGTCGGGCACTTGGCCGGACGGCGCGACTGCCTGGCCAACCAGCACCGCCAGCATGAGATACCAGGCAATCAGCGTCAGGCCGCCCATCAGCAAGCCAACGGCGATCAGCGACGACCCGCTGCGCACCGACTGCACGACGGCCTGCCAACTGCGCAGATTGAACACCCAGTAGCCGACCAGATCGAGGCCCTGCAACAGCTTGGTCCAGGGCGCCTGCTCGCCCTGCTCGGGGATCATGTCGCCCCAGTAGGCCTCGAAGACATCGAGGCTGGCGAGCGAGGGCGGCATCGGCACGCCGTCGTCGCCCCGCAGGGGCGTCAGGGTGAGGCGCAGGCCACTTTCGCCGCCCAGGCTGACCTCCCCGTCGCGGGTCAGCGGGTGCCGTTCGACAGTTTCCAGGTTACTGACCAGGATCTCGCGGCGATGGAAGCGTTCTTCCCGCTTCATGCCGGGAATCAGGACGATGGCCCGGCGCCTCGGCGCGCCGGGCGCACTTGGCGCACCACGGTTATCGCTCATGCTCTCCCCTCCCATCCTACTCTCGCTTGTCAGGGAGTGTAGCGCCGGCCCACGCCGTGCCGCCATCTTGCGATGCAGCGGCGGCTAGGCGTGCGTGGTGGCGAGGCCAGCCAGGGTGGCGAGCAGCACCCGGGCGCCGGCGGCGAGATCGGCGGGCGCGGCGTTTTCCGCCGGATTGTGGCTGATACCGCGCTCGCAGGGGACGAAGATCATACCCGTCGGGCAGATGTCGTTCATGAAGAGGGCGTCGTGAAAGGCACCGGAGGCAAGACGCAGATGGCTTTCGCCGAGAAGCCTTGCGGCGGCCTCCACCGCGTCCACGATGTCCGGCGCGAAGGCGCAGGGTGGCCGGTTGAAGTTCTCCACGATGGAGAGTCGGCAGCCCAGGCGCTCGCCGTCGCACAGCCGCATGATGGCGTCACCGACACGGCGCACCAGGGCCGCGTCCGGATGGCGCATGTCGATGGAAAACGACACCCGGTCCGCCACCGAGTTCGGCGTGTTGGGGCCGACATCGAATCGGCCGATGGTAAAACGCAGGTCTTCCGGCTCGGCCGCCACCAGGGCGTTCAGCTCGTTGACCACCGCGACCGCCGCCTGGAAGGCGTCGCGGCGCACCGCCAGCGGTGTCGTGCCCGCATGGGCACTCTCGCCGCGCAGTTCGACGGAAAACCAGCGCGTGCCCTGGATACCTGTCACCACCCCGATGGTGGTCGCCTGCTGTTCCAGCAGCGGGCCCTGTTCGATATGGGCTTCGATATAAGCGGCGGCCGGCGATCCGAGGGCACGCGGCCGCGCCTGGGGGGTCGCGGCCAGGGTCGCCGCCAGGGCGTCGCGCAGCACCACGCCGTCACCGTCCTGACTGTCGAGCACCTCGTCCAGCCGCCGCGCGCCGCTGTAGACCATGGAGCCCATGGCGCCGGGCGCGAAACGGCTGCCCTCCTCGTTCGACCAGGCCACGACCTCCAGCGGATGCTCGGTCGCGAGGCCGGCGTCCTCCAGGGCGAAAAGCACCTCGATCCCGGCGAGCACACCGTAGATGCCATCGAAGCGCCCGCCGCGCGGCTGGCTGTCCATGTGGCTGCCGGTGGTCACCGGCGGCAGGTCCGGGTTGCGGCCGGCCCGGCGGATAAAGAGATTGGCGATGTCGTCGACGAAGATTTCGAAGCCGTAGGGTTTCAGCCAGGCAAGCATGGCCCGCCGCGCGGCGATGTCCTCGGCGGAGAACGCCTGGCGGTTGACACCGGGGCCGGGGATGGCACCGAAGGCGGCCATCTCCTCGTGCATGCGCCACAGCCGGCTCTCGCTTACCTTGGCGCAAGCACGCGCGATGAGCGTCCAGTCCTCTTCCGCCCCCGTCATGCCTTCTCTCCGGTGTCGCGCGGCCGTCGATCGGGCGGCAGCATGATCACCGCCTTGGCCGCGTCGGACAGCGGCACGGCCTGGCCCTTCTTGCGGCGCGGCAGGGAATCGAGAAAAGGCTGCAGCTGCACCTTCGCCAGGTCATGCAGGCGGGCCAGTTCCGTCACCGGATCGCTGTGGTCGTCGACCCGCAGGTCCAGCAGGGGATAAGCCTCGGCACCATAGATCTTCAGCGCTGCCGACTGCTTGCCGCGCTTGTCGCCGCCGGCCTGCTGTCCGGCCAACAGCGCCGTCACGAGGCGGTCGGCCAATTCCCGGTCCCGTGTCGCATCCATCACGGCGACCATGACGTCGATGGTCTCGGCACCGACCAGCATGTTTCCCTGAACGGTAAAGCCCTCGCCAGCGACGTGGCCGGCCCAGTCGGTGCAGGCCGCCCCGGTCCAGGCCGCCGTCCCACCGTCGGCGTCGACCACACCGACCTGGCGCAGGTCGGCGTCGCTGTCGGCGTCCAACACCCTTTGCAGGGCTTCCGTGGCCGTCGCGCCGCCGGCGAGCCCCGCCAGGGCGTCGATGGCAAGATAGGGATTGGTCCAGCTCTGGGTCGCAACAGCCCCGACGCCGGGCTCAATGAAGCTGCAGTAGCCCCCGACCGCCGGCAGGGCGGTGGAGATGGCGATACCCAGCGCCCCGCTGCGCGGACAGCATGCGGCAATGGAAAATGTATTGAGTACGACTACCACGCAGCGGCCCGTCAAACGGCCAGGTGATCGGCGATACGCACGGCAGCACCCGATGCGGCGCAGTCGCCGGCGTCGTCGATCTCGCCGAGTTTCAGCACGGCCCAGCGGTCGGCGACGCGCAGGGCGAACTGGATGTGCTGTTCGACCAGGAAAATCGAGACACCGGTATTTTCCCGCTCGTCGAGCAGCGCCTTGCCGAGACGGTCGATGACGGAGGGCTGCAGCCCCTCGGTAATCTCGTCGATGAGGATGAGCTTCGGCCGCGCCATGAGAGCGCGTGCCAGGATCAGCATCTTCTGTTCGCCGCCGGACAGCGTACCGGCGCGCTGGGCCAGGCGGTCCTTCATGAAGGGGAAGATACCGCAGATGCGTGCGAACTCGGCATCGAAGCCGCGTGGATCGGGCATGCCGAGTACCAGGTTCTCGCGCACCGTCAGGTCGTGGAAGATCGCCTCGGCCTGCGGCGAATAGGCGACGCCGCGCCCGGCGATGCGGTGCGGCGGCTCGCGCGTCACGTCGTTCTGCAGGATCGCGACCGCGCCCTTCTGCACCGGCAGGTAGCCCATGATGGTTTTCAGCAGGGTCGACTTGCCCATGCCGTTCTTACCCAGCAGGGCAACGATCTCCCCGGCCTTTACCGACAGCGAGACGTCACGCACCACGGTGGCTTCACCGTAACCGCTGCTGACGCCCGCGACCTCAAGGACGCTTTCCGCGCTCATGCCGTACCTCCCGCCGGCGCGGGCTCATGGCCGCTGCCGGCATAGATCTCCCGCACCAGCTCGGAATCGACGACCTCGGCAACCGAGCCGTCCAGCACGATCCTGCCCTGGTGCATGACGATGACGCGCGAGGATATCTGGCGCACGAAGTCGAGATCGTGCTCGACCAGCAACACGCTGAGGCGTTCACGCTCGACCAGGGATGTGAGGATACCGCCGATGCGCTCGCGTTCGGTCTTGGTGAGGCCCGCCGTCGGCTCGTCGAGCAGCACGATGGTCGGCTCCAAGGCCAGCACCATGGCGAGATCCAGGGCCTGCTTCTGGCCGTGACTCAGGTGGCGCACCTCGATGTCGAGACGCTCGGCGAGGCCGGTTTCCGAAACGATGCGCAGGGCCGCCTCCGGCAGTTCCAGGATCGGCGAGGCCTGCCACAGGGAGAAAGGCTCCAGACGATAGCGCGCGAGGCGCAGGCACTCGGCAACCGTCAGGGTCTCGTAGATGCTGGCGGCCTGGAATTTGCGCCCGATGCCGAGGGCGACGCAGCGGTCCGGCGGCCAGCGCCCGAGATCCTTGCCGAAGATGACGACACGGCCGCCGGAGCGTTCCATACCGTCGGCGAGGCAACGGATGAGGGTCGTCTTGCCGGCGCCGTTGGGGCCCACCAGACTCAGCAGCTCGCCACGCCCGACCTTGAAGCTGATGTCCTGCAGCACCCGCAGGCTGCCGAAGTGGCGGGCCACGCCTTCCACCACCAGGGGCGCCGCCGCGCCGGCGGCAACGACCCGCGATCGCGCCGGACGCAACTCGGGCGCCGGCTTGGCGGCCGGCTGGCGGCGCAACAGGCGGCGCAGGCCCTTGCCGAGCTCGGGCAGCAGCCCCTGGGGCAGCGCGACGATGACCAGGACGAAGGCAATACCTATCAGCAGCTTCCACACGAAGGGCAGGCTGCCGGACAGATAGGAACTGGTGACGTCGATGGCGATGGTGCCGATGACCGGACCGATGATGGTGCCGCGTCCGCCCAGCGCCACCCAGATCAACAGCTCGGTGCCGAGCAGGAAGCCGGTGAGTTCCGGCGCCACCACGTTGGTAAAGGCGGCGTAGCCGAAACCGGAGACGGCGCCGATGCCGCCCATCACGACCATCAGCAGAATCTTGATGCGCGAGACCGGAATGCCGAGGTAGGCGCAGCGCATCTCGTTCTCGCGGATTGCCACCAGGACGCGGCCCATGTCGCTGCGCACGAAGAGAACCGCCAGGCAGGTGACCAGGATCAGGAAAGCGCCGGCGATCCAGAACCACACCTCCAGATCCCAGTAGTAGGTCGGAAAGCCCGAGAGCCCGCTGCTGGAGCCGGTGAAACGGCCGCCGGCGAAGACCACCTGGGTCAGCACGATGGGCAGCGCCAGGGTCACGATGGAGGCATAGAGCGGCGAGGCGCCATGGTAGAAGGCGAGCCAGCCCACCAGCAGCCCCACCGCCATGGCGGCGAGGATACCGGCGGCCAGCGCCAGCACCGCCCAGCCCGGCCCGAAGCCATAGTGGGTGAAAACCAGGCCGCAGGCGTAGGCACCGATGCCGAAGAAGGCCGACTGCCCGAAGGTCAGCACACCGGTATAGCCCCAGAGGATGTCGACGGTCAGCGCCAGAGCGGCCAGGAACAGCGCGCGGATCAGGATATTGACGGTATAGGTGTCGAGCACGAAGGGCGCCACGATCAGCAAGGCGACCGCCAAGGCACCCCAGCGCAGGACGCGCCCCAGCTCGGCGCGCGGCTTGGCACCGCCGGCAGCGGCCTTCGACTCCGTCATCGCTTCGCCGCTCATCAGCCGATTCCCTGCGGCCGGAGGCGCAGGATCAGCGCCGCCAGCACGACGATGGTGAGCCCCCCGATGATTGGGCTGACGTAGGTGCTGACCACCACCTGGGCACCGCCCAGCAGCAGCGAGACGATCATAAGCCCGGGAATCGACACACCGGAGGCCAGCACCAGCATGAAGGAATTCACCAGCCAGGGCAGACCGAGGTTGGGATCGACCGAGACCAGCGGCGTGATGAGCGCGCCGGCCACGCTGGCCAGCGCCGCTCCCAGGCCGAAGGTGGCGAGGCGCACCTTGGTGCTGTCGATGCCGAGGCCACGCGCCAGGTCCTCGTTCATGATGACGGCACGGGCATTGAGACCGAAACGGGTGAAGTAGAGCAACCCGGTCAGGCCGGCCCCGATGACCACTGCGACCAGCACCAGTAGCAAGCGGTAGGTGGAATACGACAGACCGAGGAACTCGACGGCGCCGCTGATCGGCGGCTCGACGAACTGCACCTCGCGCCCGAAGCCGATGGTGATGAGCTGGCCGATGATGATACCGAGCCCCCAGGTGGCGAGAATGGCATCCAGCGGGCGGGCGTAGAGCGGCCGCACGATGACGTATTCGACCACGAGGCCGAGCACCAGGCCAACAACGGCGGCGAAGGGAATGGCGGCCCAGGGGCTCCAACCGGCCACGGTGGCGATGTAGGCGGCGTAGCCGCCGATGGTCAGGAAGGCGCCGTGGGCGAAGTTGATCAGCTTCATGACGCCCAGGATGATCATCAGGCCGGTCGCCACGGTGAAGAGGATCGCCGCGGTGGTCACGATATCGAGGATGAGAACGCTCACCGCGCCGCCCCTTTCTGGAAGCCGCGCGCCGTTCCCGCCGGCAAGGGCGGGAACGGCGGACGGTTACGGGATCAGAGGTTCGGGCACTGCTCGCCGGGATCGACGTTATCGAAGCTGCTGATCAGCTTGATGCCGCCATCCGGCTGAACCTGTGCCAGATACATGGTCAGCGGCGCGTGACGCTGCTTGCTCATGGAGATGTCGCCGCGCGGGCCCTTGAAGCTCACCTCGGCAAGCGCCTCGATGACCTTTTTCGGCTCGGCGCTGCCGGCCTTCTCCACCGCGGCCTTGTAGAGGTAGACGGCCTCGTACTGCGGCACGGAGAGATCGTTCGGCGTCTTCAGATCGCCGCCGAAGTGTTCCTCCATGGCGGCCAGGAACTTCTTGTTCTCGTCGCTGGCGATACCGGTGATGTAGGAGGCGGAGATATAGATGCCTGCCGCGTCGGCGCCCATGTTGCGCGCCGTGCCTTCGTCGACCGCGAGGTTGCCGTAGGGAATCTCGACACCGGCCGCACGCAGCTGCTTGGTCAGGGTTACGTTCGGCGCGCCGCCGGCGGTGGAGGTGATCAGCGCGTCGGGGTTTGCCGCCTTCAGCTTGGAGATGATCGGCGTCCAGTCGGTGCCGTCCATCGGCAGGTATTCCTCGCCAAGGACGGTGCCGCCCTGGGTCTCGATGTACTTCTTGGTGAACTCCAGCATGCCGCGGCCAAACGCGTAATCGCTCCCGATCAGGTAGAACGACTTGGCACCCTCGCTGGTCATGAAGTGGTCGACGATCGGCGCCACCTGCTGCTCGGGCACCCAGGCGTTCACGTACATCCACGGGCTGCAGGAGCGACCCTCATAGAACGAGGTATAGATGTAGGGCACCTTGCCGCGGTTGACGATCGGCAGGCCGGCATTGCGCGCCGCCGAAGTCTCCATGGAGATCAGCACGTCGACTTCCTTCTGGAACACCAGCGAGTCAAAAGCCTTCTGCGCGCCCTGGGCACCGCTGCCGTCATCGGCCACCACCAGTTCGAGCTGCTTGCCGAGCACGCCGCCGGCGGCGTTGATCTCGGACACGGCCAGTTCGGCGGCCTGCACCACCGAGGGGGCGACCACGCTGTTGGCCCCGCTGAGGCCGACCGGCACGCCGATCTTCAGCGTGTCGGCGGCAGCCGCCGGTTGCGCCAGCGCCAGGCCGAGCGCCGCGGCCCCGCCCAGGATTCTAAAACTGTTTCGCATGTTCATGACTGTCTCCCAGTTGTCCCTGTGATGGGTCTTGCTTGGTCCCAAGCTTCAGTAGCTGCCGGGCTTGACCTCGGTGCCCAGCATCTCGTCGTAAAGGTCGGTCCGGCGGTCGTGCAGGATGTTGTTGTGCGCGTTCCACGCCCGCTTGGCGCGGGCCTCGGCCGGATTGACGTCGGCATAGATGATCTCTTCGTTCTCGGCGCTGGCCGGGCCGCCGATCGGCCAGCCGGTATAGCTGACGATCAGGCTCTGGCCGACGAAGGGCTGGCCGCGCTCCTCGCCGACGCGGTCGGCGGCGGCGACGTAGACACTGTTGGTGTGCGCGGCCCCCATGCAGAGGATGTTGGCCATCGCCTCGCGCGCCGGGTCCTGCCCCGGGATCGGCACCCAGTTCGTCGGCAGGCAGATGATATCGGCGCCCTGCAGCACGCACAGCCGGTAGCACTCGGCGAACCAGGTATCGTAGCAGATGAAGACGCCCAGCCGCCCGACCGGCGTCTCGATGACCGGAAAGCCGAGATCCCCAGGTGTGAAGAAGAGGTTCTCCTTGTCCCAGAGATGGACCTTGCGATAGGTGGCGAGATAGCCGTCAGGACCGATCACCACGGCGGAATTGTAGAGCGTGTCGCCGGCCCGCTCGTTGATCCCGGCGACGATGTGGACCTTCAGGCGTGCCGCCAGCTCGGTCCAGGCCTGGCAGGTCGGCCCGCCGGGCACCGGCTCGGCCAGGGCGGTGGCCTCCTCCAGGCTCTCGAAGACGTAGCCGGAGTTGCACAGCTCCGGCAGCACGATCAGCTCCGCGCCCTCGGCAGCGGCAGCCTCGATGAAGCGGCAGGAAGCGGCGACGTTGTCGTCCTTGTCGCCGACCGTGGGCCGCATCTGCACACAGGCGACGCGCACCTTGCGGTCCGCGCTGTCTGCCCCCTCACCCATCTTGCCTTACCCCTGATGTGGAAAATTGCCCTTGGGCGTTTTTTGTTGTTCGGGGAGAATTCCACAAGGTTTATACTCAGTCAAGTGACTTGAATTATAGTAAAGTAAGTGGACAAACGATACCGATGCCTTAAGCTGTGGGCAACAGGACCAGAGAGGGTGGTACAAGAACGGTGGACAAAGGCGCAGCGCCACAGGGCATCGCGGGAAGAGACAGAGGACAGCCAGCCGTGGCATTGCAAACGCTCGAGCACGACATCGGGACCAAGCTGCGCATGATGCGCCGTATGAACAAGATGCGGCTGAAGGACGTGGCGGAAGCGGTCGACTGCTCGGAAAGCCTGTTGTCCAAGATCGAGAACAACAAGGTCGAGCCGTCGCTGAAAGTTCTGCACCGCATCACCGCGGTGCTCGGCACCAGCATCGCCGAACTCTTCGCGGCCCGGCGCGACAACGAGATCACGGTCCAGCGCCTGGGCGCCCGCACGGTGGTCGTCACCCGCGCCACCGAACACGGCGGCGCGGTCAGCCTGGAGCGGATCATCCCTTTTGGCGACGACCAGTTGCTGGACGCCAACATCCACATCGTCGATCCCAAGACCGACAGCGGCGGCGACATCACCCATGCCGGCGAGGAGGTGGGTTACGTCCTGGAGGGTGAACTGGAACTCACCATCGAGGACGAAACCTTCTTCCTTGCCGCCGGCGACTCATTCTATTTCCGCTCGGAACTGCGCCACCGCTACTACAATCCAGGCGAAGTGACCACGAAAGTCCTGTGGGTCAACACGCCGCCCACCTTCTAGAGCGACCACATCACTGGACCGCCCCCTAACCCGCCACCTTGCCCTTGGTGGCGGTGATCAGGCCGTAGGTCTGCGGCTCCCGATGGAGGGCGAAGTTGAAGATGTTGTCCTGGATCGCACGGCAGCGGTCGAGGTCGCAGGCCTGCACGATGACCTCGTCATCCAGCGTCTCGCATTGCGCCATGATTTCCCCGGTCGGCGCGATGATGCAGCTGCCGCCGATCAGGTCGCAGCCCTCCTCCCTGCCCGCCTTGGCGACACCGACCACCCAGGTGCCGTTCTGGTAGGCACCGGCCTGCATGACCAGGTGATTGTGGAAGTCCTGCAGGTGGTCCTGTTCCGGCGCCAGGGCGTAGTGCTGCGGCGTGTTGTAGCCGAGCATCACCATCTCGACACCCTGCAGCCCCATCACCCGGTAGGTCTCCGGCCAGCGGCGGTCGTTGCAGATACACAGGCCCAGGCGCCCGCCAAAGGCCTCGAAGACCGGAAAGCCGAGATCGCCGGTCTCGAAGTAGCGCTTCTCCAGGTGCTGGAACGGCCGCCAGGACTCGTTCTCGCGGTGGCCGGGCAGATGCACCTTGCGGTACTTGCCGAGAATCTCCCCCTTGGGGCTGACCAGGATCGAGGTGTTGAAATGATGGCCGTCCGGCGTCAGCTCGGCATAGCCGAGGTTGAAGCCGATGCCGAGTTCCCGGGCGAGATCGAACAGCGGCTGGACGGCGGCGTTCGGCATCTCTTGCTCGAAAAAGGCATCGACGTCGGCCTGGTCCTCGAAAAACCAGCGCGGAAAGAAGGTGGTGAGCGCCAACTCCGGAAACACCACGAGACCGGCGCCCTTTGCCTTGGCCTCGCGCATCATGGCGCAGAGGCGGGCAACGGTGGACTGGCGCGATTCGTTGCGGGCGATAGGGCCGAGTTGGGCGGCGGCAACGGTGAGGATACGGGACATAGGCTTTCTGGGTCTTTCTTATCGGCTCGCGGCGGAAAGCATGACCTGCAGCAGCAGGTTGGCCCCGGCGGCGATTTCCACCGGCGTCGTGTACTCCCGCACGTTGTGGCTGATGCCGTCCTTCGACGGCACGAAGATCATCGCGGTGGGACAGTTGGGCGCGAACATCTGGGCGTCGTGGCCGGCACCCGAGGGCATCCGGCGCACCGAATGGCCAAGACCCTGCGCCGTCGCCGCGACCAGATCGACCATCGCCGGGTCGAAATCCACCGGCTCGAAACGGGCCAGGCGGCGCGCGGTGATCTCCACCCCTTCGTCCCGCGCCAGGGTCACCACGCGGTCGGCCATGCGCTGCTCGGCCTCACACAAGGCCGCTTCGTCGGTGTTGCGTAGGTCGACGGTCACCCGGGCACGCCGGGCGATAACGTTGATCAGGCTGGGCTCCAGCGCGATGACGCCAGCGGTGCCGACCTGGTCGCCGCCCATGTCGCGGGCGATCTGGCGGGCCTCGGTGGCGATGGCGGCGGCAACGTAGCCGGCGTCGTGGCGCAGGCGCATCGGCGTGGTGCCGGCGTGGTTGGAGGTGCCGGCGATGCAGTATTCGGTCCAGGAAATTCCTTGTACGCCGGTAACGGCGCCGATCTCGATGCCTTCTTCCTCCAGCACCGGGCCCTGCTCCACATGCAGCTCGAAGAAGTTTTTGGCGCGGAAGACACCGACCGGCGCGGCACCGTCGTAGCCGATACGCTTCAGGTCCTCGCCCACCGTGGTGCCGTCGATGCCGCGCACGGCGAGACTCTCCTCCAGCGAAAGCGCGCCCTGGTGGACGCCGCTGCCCATCATGTCCGGCGCGAAGCGCGCGCCCTCCTCGTTGGTGAAGAAGCCGACCGCCAGCGGGTGTTGCGTGGTCAGGCCCGCGTCGTTCAGGGTCTCGATGACTTCCAGGCCGGCCAGCACGCAGAGATTGCCGTCGTAAAGGCCGCCGGTCGCCACCGTGTCGATGTGGGAACCGGTCATCACCGGCGGGCCGTCCGTCCTCCCGGCACGAAGTCCGACCACGTTGCCGATGCGGTCGGTCCTGACCTCAAGGCCAAGGTCCTTCATCCAGCCAACGACAAGATCGCGGCCTTGCCGGTCAGCGTCGGTCAGCGCCAGACGGCAGACACCACCGCCTTCCAACGCGCCGACCTCGCCCAGGCGGAAGATCCGCTCCATCAGGCGGTCGCCGTCGATGCGCAGATTGCCCAGGGCATTGCTCATGCGGCAACCTCCTGCCAGGGGCGCCCGACCACCTGGCGATACATCGCTTCGTCGGTCGCCCCCTCGCTGCCGATGACCAAAACGTGGGAATGGTGGTCGAAGCCGAGATCGTCCTGGGCGGCGTCGTCCTGAGCCACGGCGATCACTGCGGCCAGTCCGGCGACGCCGGACTCCCCGCCCACCAGGCGTGGATCGCCGTCCACGCCCTCGGCCAGCAGGCGCATGGTTGCTTCGGCCGCCGCATCCGGCAAGCTGACCATCGCTCGCGCGCCCGGCTGGAGTATCTCCCAGGCCAGTTGCGAGACCTCGCCGCAGGCCAGGCCACTCATGAAGGAATCGGTGTCGCCGGTAATTGCCGTCGGCTGCTGCTTCGTGAGGCTGGCGAACCAGCAGGCGCACTGCTCGGGCTCGACCAGCACGACGCAAGGCAGGTCCCTGCCGAAGGTCTCCCAGAACTGGGCCGTCACCGCCGCGGCCATGCCGCCGACGCCGGCCTGCAGGAAAATGTGAGTCGGCAAGGGACCGCCGCCCAACTGCTCGATGATCTCAGCGGCCATCACGGCGTAGCCCTGGGTGACGTCGCGCGGCGCCTCCACGACCGTACCGTCAGTCGTGTCGGGAATGACATGCCAACCCTCGCGGCGGGCAACGGCGAAGGCCTCCCGCACCGCGTCGTCGTAGCTGCCGGGATGGCGCCGCACCTCGGCGCCGTAAGCCGCAATGGCCCTTTCGCGCGCCTCGGTCACCGCCTCGTTGATATAGATGACGCAGCGGCAGCCGAACATCCGCGCGCCCCAAGCGACGGCACGCCCGTGGTTGCCGTCGGTCGCGGCCGTCACAGTGATGCCAGCGACGATGTCTTTGTGAGTGCCGTCGAGGATCTCCGCCGGGTCGATGTCGTCGCGCCCGGTGCGAGCAGCGACCTCGCGCAGGAGGCAGCGTTGCACCGCGTAGGCGCCGCCCAGCGGTTTGAAGCTGCGCAGGCCGAAGCGCTCGGCCTCGTTCTTGTAGGAAATGCGCCCGACATGCAGGGCCTTGGCCAGCCCCGGCAGACCGACCAGGGGCGTCGGCCGGTAACCGGGCCAGGCGGAGATGCAGCGCCGGGCCTGGTCAAGGCCCCGGCGGTTCAGCACGGCGACCTGCCGGGGGCCGTAAGGGGCGTGCTGCCGATAGCCCGGATTAAGGTCCCAGTGAAAGGGGAAGCGGGGAAGCGTGGTGGACATGGTTTCGATTTGATGCGTTCGTTCGGGCCTTCATGGCCCCGGCGGCGGGGCCGGGCGCAGAACACGCCCGGCCCCTGCGGGATTTTACATCTTGGCTTCGTCGATGGCTGCCATCATGGCATTCAGCATGTCGACGCCTTCGGCACCCAGGCTCTCCTCGATCAGCTTGCGCACCGCCGGCTGGGCCGCAGCGGCGAACTTGGCCTGCTCCGTCGGTGTAACGACGTTCACTTCCATCTTCTGCGCCAGCTTCGGCAGGCCGCGCTCGGAGGCCTCGATAACGCGGGAAACGCCGCGCCCCGCCTCAGTGGCGACCTCGGAGGCCCAGGAGACGATCTTCTGATGCTCGGGGCTGAGGCTGTCGTAGAAGCCCTGGTTCATCGTCCAGATGTAGGGGGTGATCACGTGGTTGGTGATCGAAAGGTATTTCTGGACCTCGTCGAACTTGGCGAAGGCGATAATCGGGATGGGATTCATCTGGCCATCGGCGACGCCGGTCTGCAGCGACGTATAGACCTCCGCCCAGGGCAGCGGGGTCGCCTGACCGCCGAGGGAATCGACCATCGCCTTGTGGGTCGGCAGGGTCATGGTGCGGATCTTCAGGCCCTTCATATCCTCGACCGAGGTGATCGGCCGCTCGGAATTGGAGAAGGCGAAGAAGCCGCCGGAGTCGATCATGCCCAGGACCTTCAGGCTGGTCTTGGACTCCAGGTCGGCGGTGAACTTCTTGCCGAAGGCGCTGCGCTGGTCGATCACCTTGGTCGCGACGGCGATGTTCGGGAAGGCGAAAGGAATGTCGAAGACGCCGACCAGCGGGTAGTGCTGGGCAATGCCGCCGGCCGAGGAGATGGTCGACTCAACGATGCCGTCGCGAACCTGCTGGATGACCTCGTTGTCCTTGCCCAGCTGGCCGTTGGGATACAGCAGCACTTCGATATCGCCGCCGCTGGCGGATTCGACCAGCGACTTGAAGATGGCGGTCATCGCGCCGGAATTGCTCTCGAAGGGATCGGCCGGGTTCAGGTGCCCGACGCGGATGGTGACGTCGGCGGCCAGCGCCGAACCTGTAAAGGATGGGGCAAGCGAAGCGGCGAGCAGGGCCGCCGTCGCGGAAGGAATGAGTTTTTTCAGGACTGTCATGGTTTGCCTCCTAGTTCAGCATTTTTATTGACGACAGGGGTTCAAAATCCGAGCCAACGGGGTACCGCGAGCGTAAGACCCTCCCAGTAAGCGATGAGGATCAGCACCAGCACCTCGGCGAGCAAAAACGGCCACAGAGAGCGGGTAATGTTCTCGATCTTCTCCTTGGTGACCGAGGCGAGTACGAAAAGGCAGGCGCCCACCGGCGGCGTCATCAGCGAGATGTTGAGCGCCAGGATGATCATGATGCCGGCGTGGACCGGGTTCATGCCGATGTGCGCAGTGAGCGGCGCCAGCACCGGGGCCAGGATGATCAGCGTCGCGTTGATGTCCATGAACAGGCCGATGAACAGCAGCAGGCCGATGATCATGGCGATGATCACGTTGGGGTCGTCGGACAGCGCCAGGAAGCTGTTGGCCACCGCCTGGGGGATCTGGTTGAAGGTCATCCACCAGCCGAGGATCGAGGCCGAGGCGATGATCAGAAAGATCACGCCGGTGATGCGCACGGTCCTTACGCACATGTCGTAGAGGTCCTGGAAGGTGAGCTGGCGATAGATCAGCCCGCCGACCGCCAGGGCATAGGCGACGGCGATGGAGGCCGCCTCGGTCGGCGTCGCGATGCCGCTCAGGATCGATCCCAGGATGAAGACCGGCAGTACCAGGGCCAGGATCGACTTGCGGAAGGCAAAGAGGATCTCGCGCAGCTGGGGGCCGCCCTCGGCTTTGGGCAGGTTGAGGCGCTTGCCCATCGCCGCGATCACCGCCATGCAGATGGCGCAGATCAGCAGGCCCGGCACGATGCCGGCGGCGAACAGCCCGGCGATGGAGACCCCCATGATGGAGCCGTAGATGACCATCAGGGTGGACGGCGGGATGGTCGGCCCGATGATCGAGCCGGCGGCGGTCACCGCGCAGGCGAAGGGTTTGGTGTAACCCTGCTTCACCATGGCCGGTACCAGGGTATTGCCGAAGGCAGCGGCATCGGCGGTGGCCGCGCCGGTAATACCGGCGAACATCACCGAGGCCAGCATGTTGGAATGGGCCATGCCGCCACGCATCCACCCCACCAGCGCCGAGGCGAAGAGCACCAGGTTGGTGGTGATGCCCGAGCGGTTCATGATTTCGCCGGCCAGGATGAAGAACGGCATGGCGAGGAAGGGAAACAGGTCCAGTCCCGCGAACATGCGGTCCGGGGCCATCATCAGGAAGCGCCCACCGCCCATGTCGAAGATGCCGACCAGCCCGGCAATGCCGAGGGCGAAGCCGACCGGCATGCCGAGCAGCAGCAGACCGAAAAATGCAACGGCCACCCAAATCATCGTCTAGATCTCCACCCGCTCGGCGGCGGTGATGCCGTCAGAGGAAAAAAAGTCGTGGATGGCGACCAGCACGAGTTGGATACACGCAAGTCCCGCCGCCAGCGGCACGCCGATGAAGGGATAGGCCTTGGGGATGGTCCCAATCATGGTGTAGCGGCCGAAGCCGCGTTCGACGAAGTCCAGGCCATAGAAGAAGATGACGGCGAAGAACCCGAAGGCGATGACGTCGAAGGCCACCGCCAGGACCTTGCGGACCCGGGGCGGAAACTGGTCGAAGACCACCAGCACACCGATGTGCTCACGGTGACTGATCCCGCTGGAGACCGCCAGCAGCGCCGCCCAGATCATCAGGTAGCGCGCCAGTTCCTCGGTGAAGGTCCAGCCCAGCGGCAGCAGGTAGCGCACCAGGACGCCGAGCCAGACGTCGAGGATCAGCAGCACCAGCAGCAGCACGCAGAAGCGTTCCACCAGCCAGTTCAGACGACGGCTCGCCCGGATCGCCTTTTTGTCGAGAGTGTTCACCCTGTCCCGCCCCACCCGGCTTTGCTTGCCGGGACTTGTTTGTGTGCCCCTGAGGACTGTTTTCCAGCCCGGCCGATACTCTGAAATTCATTTTTTGGATTGTCAAGAAACCTGAAACTTGCGTTTCAACCAATGGCTGACTACCCTTGCCGCGAAGTCACAGGTGTCGCGAAGCCATCGGCAGTCCCCCGGGAAGAGTGGCTTAAGGAAGAGCGGCTCAGGAAGACAAGGGCATGGCGGTCAAGAAACCCGCAAAAACCAGCGGCAACGGAAAGGCCAAGGGCGGCCGGCCGGCAGCGGCGGCTTCGGTCGAAAGCCGCATCAAAGCGCGCTATCCGGAGCTGCCCGAGAGCGAGCGGCGCATCGCCGACCTGATCCTGGAATTCCCCGGCGAGATGGCCGCCTACTCCGCCACCGAACTGGCCGCGCTCTCCGGCGGCTCCAAGGCGGCCGTCACCCGTCTGGTCCAGCGCATCGGCTTTGCCAACTACGACGAGGCGCGCCGCGCCGCCCGCGACGCCCAGAGCTGGGGCTCGCCGCTGTACCTGATGGCCCGCGAAACCGAGAAAACCGGCTTCAGCGCCCGGGTACGCCAACACATCGAGACCGACGCGCACAACATCGCCCTGACCCTGGAGACCCTGCGCGGCGATGCCTTCAACGACATGGTGGCAGCAATCTGCAAGGCGCGCCGTGTGTTCCTGCTGGGCTACCGCAACAGCCACTACCTGGCCGGTTACGCCCGCTGGCAGATCATCCAGGGGCGCGGCGACGTCTACCTGCTGCCGGCGGCCGGCGAGACCATCGCCGAGGAACTCGCCGACCTCACCGCCGAGGACGTGCTGATCGTCATCGGCTTTCGCCGCCGTGTCGCCCAGGTGCCCCAGGCCATGGCGGTGGCGGCCCAGACCGGCACCCGTATCCTCTACATCACCGACCGCGCGGCGCCGGCCTCCCCTCATGCCACCTGGACGATCCCCTGCGCGGTGCGCGGCATGGATATGTTCGACCGCTACGCCGCGGCCATGTCGCTGCTGCACTTCCTCTGCGTCGCCATCGTCGAGAAGCTGGGCGGCCCCGGCCGCGCCCGCCTGCAGCACATCGAGACCCTGCACGAAGAGCTGCACGACTTCGATTGAGCCCGAGGTGCGGTCAAGGCCCGCCGCCTTTGCCTCGACCCGCCGGACTATCCACCCGCCGCCCGACGCTTCGGCGAAAGGGCGGGATCCAACGCCACGGCGGTCTTGAAGAAGGTACGCAGAATCTTGTCGTACATGGCCGGATGCTTCCAGTACTCGACGTGTGCGGCGCCGAATTTGGCACCCATCGTCAAGGCCTGGTTGTCGACATCGAAGGCATCGAGGTGGCCGCTGATCGGATCGTTGCAGTCGAAGAAGTTGATCCAGGTGACGTCCGGCAGGTTGCCGCTGGTCTCGTCCGCCAGAGGCAGCCGCTCGGCACCGCGGACGGAGTGCGAGAGCTTCTGCTTGAAGCTGTGCAGGTGGACCAGTATCTGCTCGCGCAGAATCTGGTCGTCCTTCACATCGGCCTGGAAGAAGAAGAAGGTTTTGTCGAGGGGACTGCCGAAGGTCACCAGTCCGCGCAGGCGCCGGTAGCTCTCCTCATCGCAGCCGTCGCCGGCCAGGACCGGCGGCGCCTTGTGCAGCCGGTTCAGGGCATCGTAGGCCACGACACTGCCCAGCGAATGGCCGAGGACAATCACCTGGTCGTAGCGCTTGTCCATCAGCAATGCCTCGATCGCCATGCGCGCATCGGTCAGCATCTGCTGGCGCACCGGAAACAGCTTGGCCTTGCGGTCGGTCTGCGTATAGACGGCGACGTCGCCGACGTAGTCGATCACCACGGCCTTCAGCCGGCCGGAGACGCTTTTGTACAGCCACTTGATGAAGCGGTTAGCCGGCAGGACGTCTTCCACGAAGGCCATCAGCGGCAGCATCACCGGCACGGCATAGCCCAGCAGATGCAGGTAGCAGTTGCTGTGCAGCCGGTCCGATCCGGGCTCCAGCATCCGGTTCAGCGGCGAATCCTTGTTCTGCCTGGCCCGCTCCCGCAGATTGGGACCGCCCTTGGCAGGGTTGTAGTATTCGCGCGCAAAGCGCGACGCCCCCTTCAGCCAGTCGGAAATGTCGGCGAGAGTCGCCTTGCCGGTCATGCGGTAAGCCCAGTAGTGCTCGTAGACGTCGATCTGCGGGCCGGTCCGGGAGTCCATCGCCACATAGTATTGCTGCCACGACTCCCAGTCGCTCATCCCCTTGCGGCCCACCTGCCGGTGGAACAGATCGTATTTGCAGTTGAACAGTATCGAGGCGGCCGGAAGCAGCCCCTGCGTGAAAGAGTCCAGGGTCTCGAAGGGATTCTGTTGACCGATCCCGTGGATAACCAGCATAGCCGTGCGGCCCTTGCCCGACATGACAACCTCCTGCGCGATCAATATGGACGCTTTGGGAACGAGAGGGGCATGGCGACGAGAGAAGCAGACCCGACAGGCAGCACGAGGACAGCGGCCGCGAGCGGCCGGCCGGGCGACGCCGTCAATCGGTCCGGCTCTGCATCAAATGGCCCCCTTCGGACGACCCGCTCCGGGTCCGTGGCCATTTTTCTTAGAAGTCGCCCCCGTTGGCCGGCGGGACGCCTAGAATCCCGTCAATAGCGACCTCCATAGGGTTATAATCGTTATGATTGCATATTTTCGGACAGAGAAACTCGCGATAAAGAGGTAATCGCCGGCGCCGGAGACTCCCCCGGCAGCCGCCCTGTCAGGCCCCCCTGGGCACCGCTGGCCGCTACCTTGATCCTTAACGGTTTACTACCAAAATCCTGGCATAGTCCCAGCTCAGGCTGGATTCTTCCGGATAGAGTGGACCCATGGAAAAGATTCTCGCCGGCATCGGGGCGGTGCTGGCCACACTGATCGTGCTAGCCATCTTCCTGACCAACCATGAAGTCGCCCAGCGCCACGCCAAGACGTCGGTCGCGATGTTCGATCTCGACCCGGCACAGGTCGACCGCATCGCCATCGAAGGGGCGGCCGACCAGCAGACCGTGCTGCTGCGCAGCGGCGATGGCTGGCGGCTGCCGGACTTCGGCAACTTCCCCGCCGACCGCCAGAGGATCGAGGACATGCTTCACCGCCTGCTGGCGATCCGCGAGGACTTCCCTGTCGACTCCAGCCCCGAGGCGCTGATCCGCTTCAAGCTGGCCGACGACGATTTCGAACGCCGCATCATCCTGTCCGGCGGCGACAAGACTCTGGCGACGCTGTACGTCGGCACCCCGGAAGGGCCGCGCCAAGTGCATGCCCGCCGCGCCGGCAGCGATGACGCCTATGCCGTTGCCTTCGGCCTGTTCGATGTGCCCCTCGCCGCCGCCGACTGGACCGACAAGGGCGTCGCGCAGATACCGCAGGACGACATCGTCGCCCTCCAGGTCAACGGCCTGCACCTTGTCGCCCCCATCGCCGGCGACGCCGGGACGGCCTGGCAACTGGACGGCGACGCGGAGGGCAGCCCGGAGGGCGCCGAACTGAAGCCGGCGGCGGCGGTTCGGCTCGCCAGCCGCCTGTCGGCACTGCGGGTCGAGCAGGTGCTGGGGACCGAAACCGATCCCGGCGACGGCCTCGCCGAGCCGCAGCTGCGCCTCGGCGTCACCCGCAAGGACGGCAAGCGGGTCGACTACCGTCTGGGCCGTGCCGCCATGACCGGTGTCTACACCCTGAAGGTCTCGACCCGGCCGGAGCATTTCCGCGTGTCGAGCTACACGGCTCATCAGTTGATCGAAGCGGCCCGGCGCGACACGCTGCTGGCCAAGCCCAAGCAGAACGTGGCAGCTCCCCTCTCCAACTGACTGTCAGCGCCGCGCTTTGGCAACCCTGGGGCCCTTGCCACGCGGCTTCGGCGCCACCATGCCAGGGATGTAGCTGTCGGAGACGAAACTGCGGCAATGAGCCTGGAAAGCCTCGATGAGGCGTGAGGGCTGCGCCTGTGCCGCCGTCGCCATGCCCAGCGCCATGGCCTGCGGCTTGCCCGCCAGCGGCACGCGCACCAGGCGGCGGCCGTCCAGCGCCTGGTCGGAGCGGGGCCGCGCATTGCCCAGGGTGTAGCCGTAGCCGTTGGCGACCATGGTGCGCACCACCTCCTGGTGGGCCGAGCGGGCATGGATGTTCGGCGTCAGGCCCTCGGCCATGAAAATTGCGAGGAAATATTCACGGCTGAGCGGCAGGTCGAGCAGGATCATCGGCTCGTCAACCAGCTCGGCGAGACTCACCGTCGACTGCTTGGCCAAGGGGTGCGTTTCGCTAACCAGAACGTGCGGCGGCAGGGTCGCCAGCGGTTCGAAAGCGATGTCGTCGGTCAATTGCAGGTCATAGGTCAGCGCGATATCGACCTCGGCCTTGCGCAGGCCGTCCAGCAGGCGCTCCTGGTCGTCTTCCACCTGATGCACCCGCACGTCGGGATAGGACGCCATGAAGGAGTGCGACAGCTCCGGGATCACCATCGGCGCCAGGGTGACCAGACAGCCGACCGTCAGCCAGCCGCGGATCTGCCCGCTGGCCTCGCCCGCCGCGTCGTACAGCGCCTCGGCCTGCTGCAGCAGTGCCTTGGCCTCGCGCAGCAGGCGCCGCCCGGCGGGGGTCAGCGACAGGCCCTGGGCGTGGTGGCGCAGGAACAGCTGCACCCCCAGTTCCTTTTCCAGGTGGGAGATCGCCGTGGAGATCGACGGCTGCGAAATGGCGATGCGCTCGGACGCCAGGGTGATGCTGCCGGTTTCCCCGGCGGCGACGAAGTATTCGAGCTGGCGCAGCGTGAATCGCATGGCCCAGGTTTAACCCAGCCTCAGGCGCTTGGGAAGCAAGGGGGCCTCCCCGGTAGCCTCAGGAATCGCCGGGCACGCCGTAGCCGGGGGCCTGTGTGGGATCGAGAGCCCGGGTGACGTAGTCGTCGAGCTGCGGCTTGTAGAGCGTCCAAAGCTGGGCCAGCGCGCCGATGGGGTCGGTCTCGTGCCAGTCGACCCGCAGGTCGGCGACCGGCCAGGCAACCTCGCGCACCAGCAGCAGACCCGCCGAGTGCACCGGCCCGGCCTCGCCGCCGGCGGCGAGGCCCGCCTTCATCGCCGTGATCAGGCGGTCGCCCAGGTGGCCGCTGGAGCCTTCGAAAATCGCCACCATGGCTTCGGGCACGTCGGCGTTGTCCAGCAGGTTGCCGGCGGCAACCGCATCCCGCCCTCGCGCGACTGCATGCACCCCCAGGGTACGGGCCCCTTCGTGAGCAGCGGTGCGCCCGGCAATGTCGATGGCGGCCAGCTGGCGGAATTCCATATGCGGCGCGGAAGCGGCGACCTGGGCGATGGCGTCCTCGGCGCTGGCACCGCCGGCCATGACGTCGAGCACCCAAGGGCCCAACGCCGGGTCGGTGATGTTCTGGCTGGCCACCGCGCCGACGCCCGCACGGGCATAGGCGCAGCGCGCGGCCACCGCCGGAGATGAGGACGAAACGGCAAGGCCGAACATACCGGTGTCGGCGCAGCGCGCGGTGATCGAGAAGGTCATGCGCTCAGGACTCGTCGGGGATGACGGCGGTGCCGTCGATTTCGACAAGCCAGTCGGGCCGGGCGAGCGCGGAAACCACCAGGCCGGTCGACACGGGATACACGCCCTTGATGTATTCACCCATGGTCCGATAGACCGCCTCGCGGTGGCGCACATCGGTGATATAGACGACGACCTTCACCAGATGCTCCATCGTGCCGCCGCATTCCTCGATCAGTTGCTTGATGTTCTGCATGACCTTGTGGGTCTGTTCGACCGGATCGTGACTGCCGATGTTCTTGGCGTCGTCCAGGTTCTGCGGGCACTGGCCGCGCAGATAGACCGTCCGCCCGCCGCGTGTCACCACCGCCTGGCAGAGGTCGTTATCCAGCTTCTGCTCGGGGTAGGTGTCTTTGGTATTGAACTTGCGAATTCGGGTATGGGTCATCTCGGTCTCCGTCGGATCGGGCATCGGGGCCGCGGCGCGCGCCGCACGGCCTTTACCCTCCCCCTTGTTTCCTGGCTAGGCGTCTTCGGTCCGGCGTTCCGCCGGGCTGCGGTACTGCCGATAGCTGCGTTGCGTCGCGATATGATCGGCCACATGCCTGGCATCGTGCCAGACACCCCATATAAAGGTCGACCCCCGGCGCGACTGCCATGGCAATCCCAGGAAATAGATTCCCGGCTCCCACGACACACCGCGTTGGTGCTTTGGTGCGCCCTTTTCATCGAAGGCGTCAACCTTCAACCAACTGTAGTCACGGCTGAAACCCGTTGCCCAGATGATCGAGGTCACGCCCGCCTCGGCCAGATTCAGTTCCAGAATCGGGCTGGTCACGCAATCGGGGGCCGGGTCGATGATGTGCGCTTCGGGCTCTTGCGGCAGATCGAGGCCGTTGCGGGCGACATAGGCGTCGGCTTCTTCCAGCATCGACAGGTAGTAGGCATCGCCCTGTGCGATGTTGTCCGCCAGGTCCGGCGCGAAAGACAGCACGCCGTCTTCATATTTTTCCGTCCGGCCGACCAGCGTCATGCCCTGCGCGGCGAAACGCCGGAAGTCGACCGTGTGGCCCCCCTGCGCCCCGCTGACCGCGATGGTGACATGTTCCGTGCCGGGCACCAGGGCCGCGACATCCCACTTGCCGAGCACCCCCAGCCACCAGACGAAATCACGGCCCCGGTAGGCGCGCGGCGGGCGATCGTGCGGGCCGACCGACAGATAGACCCGCCGGCCCGCGTTCATCAGTTCCTCGGCGATCTGCGCACCGGACGATCCGGCGCCCACCACCATAACGGCGCCCTCCGGCAACTGGTCCGGGTTGCGATAGTCGAAGGAATGAATCTGGGTGAAGGGCGCCTCCTGGGGAACAAGAGGCGGGATGACGGGATGCTGGAAGGCTCCGGTGGCGGCCACCACATTGATGGCCTCGATCACACCTTCGGAGGTTTCCACGCGGAAGCCGGGGCCGCCGGCTTTTCTTTCCACGGACCTGACCTCGACGCCACAGCGGATGGGCGCGTCAATCCGCTTTGCGTATTCGACGAAATAATCCGCAATGCTCTCCTTGGCGGGAAAGCCGTCGGGATCGATATCGGAGAATTCCATGCCCGGAAAGCGGTCATGCCAGGCCGGGCCGTTGGCGACCAGGGAGTCCCACCGGCCCGTGCGCCAGCGTTCGGCAATGCGGTCCCGCTCGAGAACGAGATGCGGAATGCCATTGTTGCTCAAGTGTTCGCTCATGGCGACGCCTGCCTGACCGGCGCCGACCACGAGTGTGTCTATGTTTTCAACGGAGGCTGCCGGGGCCATGTCCGGGTCCTTTGCTGGCATTCGATGATGTCGCGGATCGGCGCGCCCTGCCCCCGGGCCTGTGCGGATCGTGTCATCCCCTACCCCGTTTATCCGCCCCCAGGCGTCATCCTTGCCCGGGCACGGATCATTGCGCCAAAGCCAGCCTCAAAAAAAGTATGCGTTTTGGAGCCATTGCTTCAGAAATATTGAAGCAATGGCTGCGGATGGCGGGTTCGCGGCCGCTAGGAGGACAACTCAGCGCCCGAGGGCAGCATCGACCGCCTCGCCCAGGCGGGTAACGATTTCCTCCAGCCCCGCTTCGTCAACGTTGTAGGGCGGCGCGACGAGGATGTGGTCGCCGCGCAGGCCGTCCAGGGTGCCGGCACCGGGATACACCAGCAGGCCGCGCTGCATCGCCTCCGCCTGAATGCGTGCGGCGGTCTTGCCCGCCGGATCGAAGGGGGTCTTGCTGCCGCGGTGCTCGACCAGTTCGATGGCCTGCAGCAGGCCCCGGCCGCGAATGTCGCCGACGAAGGGATGATTGCCGAAGCGCGCGGTCAGGCGCTCCATCAGGCGCTGCCCCTGCGCCCGCACGTTGCGCAGCAGATCCTCATCGCGCACGACCTGTTGCACCGCCAGGGCGGTGGCGCAGGCGACCGGATGGGCGCCGTAGGTGTGACCGTGTACGAAGCCGCCGCTGCCCTCGGCGAAGACGCGGTAGACCTCGGCGGTGCAGAGCACCGCGGCGATCGGCAGATAGCCGCCGCCCAGTCCCTTGGCCAGGGTAACGATGTCCGGATGGATGCCTTCCTGCTCGCAGGCCAGGAAAGTCCCGCAGCGACCGGCACCGCACATCACCTCATCGAGGATCAGCAACACACCGTAACGGTCGCAGATTTCGCGGATACGCTTGAAGTAGCCGGGCACCGGCGGCACCGCGCCGGTGGTCGCACCGACCACGGTTTCCGCCACGAAGGCCATGACGTTTTCCGGTCCGGCGTGCAGAATCTCGGCTTCCAGGCTGTCGGCGGCCCGTTCGGCGTAGTCGGCCAGGCTCTCCTCCGGCAGGCGGTGGTGGTATTCGAAGCAGGGTGCCGCCTTCGGTCCATCGACTAGCAGCGGCCGGTACGGCGCGCGGCGGCCTGCATTGCCGCCGGCGGCCAGCGCGCCCAGGGTATTGCCGTGATAGCTCTGCTGACGCGCGATCACCAGGTGGCGGCTCTCCTCGCCGCGTTCCAGGTGATACTGCCGTGCCATCTTCACCGCAGCCTCGATGGCCTCCGACCCGCTGCTGACGAAGTACACCCGTTCGAGCGGCACCGGCGTCGCGGCGCAGAGGAAATCCGCCAACTGTTCGGCGGCTTCGCTGGTGAAAAAGCCGGTATGGGCATAGTCCAGCGTTGCCATCGCCTGCCGGGCGGCCTCGACCACGCGGGGATCGCCATGGCCGATGCAGGAAACGGCGGCGCCACCGCTGGCATCCAGGTAGCGGCGGCCGAGGCTGTCGACGATTTCAATGCCCCGGGCGCCGACGGCGACGGGCGGCAGGGTAACGGCAGAGCGGTGAAAGACGTGACTCATGGTTCTCGTGCTGATGATCCAGGGGTTACTGGGTGGACTTGTCGTAAGTGCCGGAGGCATAGAGCTGCTTTTCGATTTCCTGGATGCGGTCGGTGGCCTTCTTGCGCAGCTGGGCCAACACCGCGACCGAGAGGGTTTCAACCAGGGCCGCCGCACCGGCGGTCGACGGGAAAAACGACGGGCTCTCGGGGGAGAACAGCAGCGTGACCTCGGCATGCGGCGACAGCGGCGAGGCGCGGCTGTCGGACAGGCTGACCAGACTGGCACCGGACTCGCGCACGGCCTCGGCGATCAGCCGGATCTCCCGACCATAGGGCTGGAAATTGATCGACAGAACCGCGTCGCCCTCGTCCAGCATGGCGAGATCGGCGATCAGCGACGAGCCCTCGCCGCCGAGCAGTTCCACATTGGGACGCAGCATCTTACAGAGATAAGTGAAGGTCAGCCCGGGTCCGCGGCAGCTCATGAAGCCGGCCACGTAGAGACGCTTGGCCTTGGCCAGGATCGCGGCGGCCGCGGCGATGGTTTCCGGCGCGTTGGCCTCCGCCGCATAAGCCAGGTTGGCCTGCTGCACCGCGAAAGTCTCCGTCACCAGCTTCTGGGCGCCATCCAGGGCGACGGCTGCCTTTGCCTTATCGGCGTAGCGCACCGGGCTGCGGCGCAGATGGGCAGCGTAGACCGCGCGCAATCCCGCCCAGTCGGCAAAGCCCAGGGTCCGCGCCAGGCGTACCAGGGTGGCCGGGGCGACACCGGCCTGTGCCGCCACCTCGCGCATCGAGCAGATCACCACGTCGTCGGGATGGTCGACCAGATGGCGCGCGCTCACGGCGAGGCGGCGCGGCAGCTGCGGAATTGCCGCGAGCATCTTGTCGTGCAGGTCCTCCAGGGACATCGGCTCACTCATTGTTCAGTTCCCCATCAGGCTCGGCAGCCACAGGACCGTTGCCGGAAAAGCGATCAGCAGGGTGACGGTGACGACATCGGCCAGCAGGAACCACCAAACGCCGCCGAACACCTCCGCCGTGGTCATTCGGTCGGCCAGGATATTCTTGATGACGAACACATTAAGCCCGACCGGTGGCGTGATGAGACCGATTTCGAGGTACTTCGTGATGATGACACCCGCGTAGATCAGACTGATGTCCGCCGTCTCGAAGACCGGCAGCAACACCGGCAGCGTCAACAGCATGATTCCAATGGGGTCGAGGAACATACCCAGGATCAGGTAGATCAGCGAAACCGAGATAATGATGAGCAGCGGCGACAGATTGCCGCCGATCAGCCCCTGGATGTAGTCGGGAAAGCCGGCGAAGGCGAAGAGCCGCGTCAGCAGCGCGGCGGCGACGGCAATGAGGAAGATCGAGGCCGTCGCCCGGACGGTCTCGACGGCAGCCTTGGTCAACGCTTTCACGCCGAGGCTGCGCTTGGCCAAACCGACGAGGATCGACACGAAGGCACCAACCGCGCCGGCCTCTGTCGCGGAGAAGAAACCGAGAAAGATGCCGCCGAACACGGCAATGACGATCAGAAACAGCGGCCAGGTTTCCGCCAGGCAGGCCAACCGCTCGTGCCAGTCGACCCCGGCCTCACGCGGGGCAAGCGCGGGATTGCGCAGCGTGCGCAGCACGATCATGCCGCAATACATGACCGCGGTCAGGATACCGGGAATGATCGCGCCGATGAAGAGCTCGCTGACCGGCACCTCGGCGAAAACGGCGTAGAGCAGCAGGATGGTGCTGGGCGGGATCAGCGAGCCCATGGTCCCCGCCGCCGCCACGGTGCCGACCGCCAGCTTGGAGTCGTAGCCGCGATCGATCATCGCCGGAACGGCAATCTTACCCATGGCGGCAGCGCAGGCCACCGAGGACCCGGTGACCGAGGAGAACAGCGCGGCACCGCCGACCGAGGCGATCGCGAGGCCACCAGGCAGGAAGGTCAACCAGGCCCGCGCCACGCGGAACAGACTATCGGTCAGGCCCGCCGCCGAGCAGACATAGCCCATGAAGAGGAACATCGGAATCGCACTCAGGCTCCAGTGCGCGGCGAAGGCATGCGGCACCGAGCGCAGCACGCCCCAGGTGACCCGCTCGCCCATCAGGATGTAGATGCCGGCGACCGCCACCAGGCCCAGCGCCGCCGCGACGGGCACGCGTAACACCAGCAGCAGGACCAGGATTCCCAGACCCCAGAGGATCAGATCGATGCTTTCCACAAAACTGTCCTTACGAGGAAGAGTGCACGCCGGGGGAGGCGTCGGTGCCGTCGCCCCACAGGGCGCGGCGAAGCGCACGCGCCGCGCGGACCAGCGTCAGGGCAGCGGTCAGGGCGCCGGCAAGCGGCAGAAAAAAGCGCGGTGGCCAAGTAACAACCGGCACGGTGCCGACAATGAATTCACCCTGGCGCGCGGCCCGCAGGGCCTGCTCCCCGGCACCGTAGGCGATCAGCAGGACGAAGGCGCCGAAACAGAGATAGGCGAAGGCCTGCAGTCCGGCCTGACGGCGCGGGCCCAGGCGCTGGTACAGAATGTCCACCGCGATATTTTCCTGGCGCCACTCGACGTCCAGCAGCGGCAGGAAGATAAGCGCCGGCATCCACCACTCCGACACGATCTCCAGCGTCGAGGGCAGTGGCTGTGCCAGCAGGTAGCGGCCGGTCACATCGACGACGATCTGTCCCATCATCACGACGAGGCAGAAGCACGCCGCCCAGGTCAGCCCCCGCCCCAGGCGCCCCAACAGGTCATCCACTCTGTGCATCCTTCACCCTTCCTCGCTTGCTCCGCACGGGACGGCGCCGCCTGCCGCCGGGAGACAGCGGGCGGCGCCGTCGAGGGTCACAGGCCGTAGCTCGCCTCGGACAGCTTGTCGAAGACGTCGGCCTTGATCTTGGCGACCAGCGCCTCGCGCGACAGGCCACCCGCCGTTGCCGCTTCCCACTTCGCCAGGATCTCCTGGTATTTGGCGACCAGGGCTTCGGCCTCGGCGACGTTGTAGACGGACTTCGCTTTCGCGACGACGGCACCCAGGTCCTGGGCGTTGAAGGCCGCAATCTGCTGCTCCAGCTCGGCGGGCTTGGCTTCGATGGCGACACCGTGGGCCGGTGCCTCCTGCTCGGCGGCGCCATTCTGCGCCAGGTAGGCGTCAGTGGTCACCACGAGGGCGAGCGCCATCTGGTCGAGCAGAACGCGACGGTTTTCCGCCGATAGGCTGGCCCAGCTGTCTTTGTTGAAGGACAGCAGCGGACCGGAATTGTAGACGCCGAAGCTGCCCAGGGTGATCGAGCCGGCGACGTCCCACAGCGAAAAGCTCTTAAGCGCCGCCGCGGGCTGCATGGCGACGTCGATGACGCCCTTGTTGAGCGCCTCGTACATCTCGGCACTGGAGGTGTGCACCACGCTGGCGCCGACTTCCGAGATCCAGCGGTCCCAGGCACCGCCCGGCGAACGGACGCGCTTACCGGCCAGATCGGCTGCCGAGGTGATCTTTTCCTTCGAGATCAGCGCATAGGGCGCGGTGGCGTAGCTGCCGGTGTAAACCACGTTCTGGGCAGAGAACTCGGCAAGGCAGGGCGCGCAGTGCAGCAGTGTGAACTCCGTCACCGCAGCGGCCACCGCCACCGAGTCGCCGCTCAGCATGGCAAGTTCGGCCACCAACTGGCTGGTGGGCAGCTGCGCGGGATTGTAGGTCAGCGCCAGCACCGAAGCATCGGCGACACCGTCGCCGAGGCCGGTGAGCGTCTCCTTGCCGCCAAGCAGCGCACCGCCCGATATCAGCTTGAAGGTAACCTCGCCCTTGGTGGCCTGCTCGACCGCCGGGAAGTAGGTGGCATAGCCGGCCGAGATCGTCGGGTGTGACGGGGCGACCCAGGAGCTGACGGTCAGTTCCTTGGCGCCGGCGGGAAGCGCCGCGAGGCTTGCCGCAAACCCGAGCGCAGCGACAAAGGTTTTCTTTTGCATAGTCCCTCTCATGATTAGTCCAGGTTCAGTCGTTCACGGGGCAGGTTGCGGAACGGCAATTGGGAGACGTCGGCCATGGCGGGGCCGGGAGTCTCGCACTGCAGGATGTCGTCGAAGTGGTCCTTGAAGGCGGCAGTGAAATGGTTCTTAGCCTTGGCGAGCAGCAGCGGCGCGGCGCCAAGGTCGATGCCGTGCAGGCGGAAATAGTTGATGTCGTTGGGCGACTGGCAGCCGCTGGTGACGATCACCCGCAAGGGTCCGACCTTCAGCACGGCCGTCGGGCCAAGATCGACGGGCAGGCCGCGTTCCATCGGCCCGGCGTTGACGAAGCGGCCGTCGGTCAGCCGCAGCACCTCGGCCTCGCAGGACACCGGCGCCCCGAAACGCCGGTCGCAGCGCCCGCCGAGAGCCACATCCAGTTTCGCGCCCCGCCCGGCCGCGTGCGCCGCCGCCACCACGGGCGGATCGCAGAAGAAGGCGAAGACGCTGCCGTCCGGCAAGGGCGTTGCCAGGGATGCCGCGAGGGCCGCGGCGAACAGGCCCGGCGTGTCCCCCTGCCCGCCGGACAGCGGATTGTCCGACGGCTCCAGGATGGCGACACGCCGCCCGCCCGCCCAGGGCCGCCCCGCCAGGCAGTCTGCGGCCTGGGGCAACTGCGGCTTGAAGGCGACGCGCCGGTCGAACAGGAAGCCGGCAATGGCCGACGCCGCCGCCTGTCCTGCCGCCGGGTCCTCGCTGGTCACCACCGCCCCGGCGTCGGCGGTTGCGATATCGGCGTAGGCAAAGCTGGCGTAGGGATAGGCCGCGAAGATCTCGCCTTGCGGCGCCGCAGCCTCGCGGGCCAAGGCAAAGGCCTCGGCCTCGGCCATCGGGCCAGCGGCATCGGTGCGCATGTTGAAGCTGGGCAGGACGCGGCCGATGGTCCTGAAGGCGACCCGGGCGCGCCGCCCGGTGGCGATCATCGCCGCCAGCATATCGAGGGCACGGCAGGCCGCCGCGTCCATGTCGACGTGCGGATAGCTGCGGTAGACCGTCGCGGCATTGAGCGTGTCTGTGACACGCTTCGACAGGCAGGCGTGGAGGTCGAAGGAGGCCACGATCGGCAGGTCGGGAAAGCGCCGGCGCAGCCCCTCCGCCAGCGTCGCTTCGGGGGCGCTGTCCGCGCTGCCGATGCAGGCGCCGTGCAGGGAAAGGTAGATCCCGTCGACCCCGTCGAAGGCCGGATCGCCGGTGACTTCCTCCATGAAGGCGTCGAGCACCGCCTGCTCAACCGGCCCGCCCGGCGGCGCCGAGGCGCAGCGCGAGAAAATCAGTTCCGCACGCCCGGCTTCTTGGCTGCGCCGCTGAGCCCAGGCCAGGGCGCCGCCGATCTCCGTCGCCGTGCCGGCATAGAGCGGCGGCACCTCAGCCCCGCGCACCCACTCGCGCGCGCGAAAGGCAGCCATTCCCGTCGGAATGACGGCAAAGGAGTTCGCCTCGTGCCACAGCCTGGCCACACCGATCCGCATGAACGCCCCAAAACATTCTTTTTATCTCTCTCTAATTTGAAACAGATGTTTCTTTTTGAGTCAATATGGAACATTCCGACCAGGGCCCGGCAAGCGGCGAGGTCTCAGCAAAGCGGGCAACTGGCAGCGGCCTGGCAGGAGACTCGGCGGGACCCTGCGCCGCCCCTTGCACCGCGCCGGGGCCTCGCGGAAGATGGCCGCAACGTCAGAACAGGAGACATGCGAGTGACGACCTTGACGGCAGAGCAGATCGAGGCCTTTCACCGCGACGGCGTGGTGGTGGCGGAGAACGCGGTGACGCCGGATCAGCTCGCCGGCCTGCGCGCGGCGTTCGACGGCTGGCTGGAGGAGAGCCGTGGACACGAGCGGAACTACGGCGAAATGCTCGACGGGCGTCCGCGCTTCGACCTGCAGATCCCCGGCCACAGCGCCGAGACGCCGCAACTGCGCCGGGTGAACGCGCCGACGGACATTGCCGAGGCCTATCTCGACGCGGTCACCAACAGCCGCATTGCCGACATGGTCGCCGACCTCATCGGGCCGAACGTGAAATTCCACCATTCCAAGATCAATGCCAAGCTGCCCGGCACCCACACCGCCGTGAAGTGGCATCAGGACTTCCCCTTCACCCCGCACAGCAACGACGACCTGGTGACCGCGCTGCTGGCGCTGGACGAGGTGGACGCCACCAACGGCCCACTGATCGCGGCGCCGGGTTCCCATCAGGAAGCCATCGCCACCCTGTGGCACGACGGCGCCTTCACCGGCGCCGCCGGCGCGGCCGAGTCCGCCGCCTGGGAGAGCCGCGCCCGTTCCTTCCCGATGCCCGCCGGCAGCGTCTGCCTGATGCACACCCGCGTCGGCCACTCCTCGGCCCCCAATCTGGGCGACCGGCCGCGCCGCCTGTTCATCGCCGTCTATGCGGCGGAGGACGCCGTGGCGCTGTCGCCCAACCCGCTGCCCAGCACCCACGAGGGCATGATCGTGCGCGGCGAACGGACCGGGCGCGTGCGCTCCCTGCCCTTCGACCTGCAGCTGCCGCAACGCCCGACGACGGGCTCCTTCTTCAACCAGCAGGTCGGTTTCGACGGCTAATCCCGAGGATACAAGCGTGACACAAGGCAGGATCTTCACCGGCATCGGCGGCTGGACCTTCGAGCCGTGGCGCGGGACCTTCTACCCGCAAGGGCTGGTGCAGCGCCGCGAGCTGGAATACGCCAGCCATGCCCTGAGCTCCATCGAGATCAACGGCACCTACTACTCCAGCTTCAAGGAACCGAGCTGGATGAAGTGGCGCGACGAGACGCCGGAGGGCTTCGTGTTTTCGGTGAAGGCCTCGCGCTACTGCACCAACCGCAAGCAGATGGCCGCCGCCGCCGAGTCCATCGAGCGCTTTCTCGGCCAGGGTCTGCATCTGCTGGGCGACCGCCTGGGCCCGATCAACTGGCAGTTCATGGAGACCAAGAAGTTCGACGCCGAGGACATGGCCGACTTCTTCAAGCTGCTGCCCAAGGACGTGCAGGGCGTGCCGCTGCGCCACGCCCTGGAGGTGCGCCACCCCAGCTTCCAGGACCCGGCTTTCGTCGACCTGGCGCGCCGGCACAACGCCGCCATCGTCTATGCCGACCACGAGCGCTTCCCCCGCATCGACGAGCCGACGGCGGACTTTACCTACGCCCGCCTGATGCAATCCCGCGAGGACGAGGACACCGGCTACAGCCAGAAAGACCTCGACCGCTGGGCCAAGCAGGCCAAGACCTGGGCCAAGAACGGCGACGTCTTCGCCTACTTCATCTCCGGCGCCAAGGTGAAGAACCCGGCCGCGGCGATGGCGTTTATGGAACGGGTTGGGGGGAAGTAGAAGAAAGTGGTGCCCAGGGGCGGATTCGAACCACCGACACCATAATTTTCAATCATGTGCTCTACCAACTGAGCTACCTGGGCACACTGGGGGCTGTTGGTATCTGGCGGCCGGGCGGCCGCTCCGGAGGATCTCCGGGCCCCGTCTCGCTGCACGGGGCAGCGACGGAGGCTTATAGGCCCTGGGCCCGGTTCTGTCCAGCCCCCCGGGGCCGGAATTGCCATATTTCCCAAGGAATTTTTCCCCGGAAATTCCTGGGGATTTCCGGGGAAATCCTGGGGTTTCCGGCGCCGTCCGGATGAACGGCCCCACCCCCACCCCAGGCCTCCCCCATCGAGGCGGAGGGATATCGAGCCGACGTCCTGAAAAGAAGATTCCTACCCATGCTGGCGGCAGTCCGGAGGGGCGTGACAGTCCCTCCGCCACCAAGCCTGCCGGTCGCCCCTCAGGGCGCCAGGATCAGGTCCAGGGTCTGGACGAGGCCGCGGCGCGATATCGTCAGGCGCAGGGTCTCGCCGGGTTTCTTGAGCTGGATGGCGGCGATGGCCTCGGCCACCTTGGCCACCCGCCAGCCGTCCACGGCGGTCAGCAGGTCGCCGGCCTGGATGCCCGCGGCCTCGGCCGCGCCGCCGGGCAGCACGCCGCGGACCTTCACCCCGGCCCGCCTGGCGCGCTCGCCCGGGGTCAACTCGTCGAGGCCGAGGCCGGCCTTGCCGCGGCGCACTTGGCCGAAATCTTTCAGGTCGTCGGTCACCCGGCGCACCAGGGCCGCCGAGGCGGCGAAGTTCACCCCGATATTGGCGTCGCCGTCGGTGGTGAAGATGGCCGTCAGCAGGCCGACCAGCCGGCCCTCGGTGTCCACCAGGGCGCCGCCGGAGGAGCCCGGGTTCACCGCCGCGTCGGTCTGCACGAAATCCTCGACGGGGTTGAAGCCGGTGCCGGCGCGGTGCAGCGCCGAAACCACACCGCAGGTCACCGAGAGGTCGAGCCCGAACTGGTTGCCGACGGCACAGACCGGGGCGCCCAGGGCCGGCTCCGGCGCGTAGGGCAAGGGCGGCAGGTCGGCGTCGACCTTCAGCAGGGCAAGATCGCTGGCCGGGTCGGTGCCGACGACCGCCGCCGGGACGGTGCGGCCGTCGGGCAGCCGCACGGCAATCTCCAGCGCCTGTTCGACCACATGCAGGGCGGTCGCCAGGTAGCCGCCGGCGGCGACGGCCACCGCCGTGCCCTCCGGCGCCGCGCCGGGCGGCAGATCCGGCTGGCCGCCCTGGGGCTGGCCGGGCCACAGCGGCAGCACCGAGACCACGGAGTCGAGCACGCGCGAGTCGAAGGCATAGGCGGGCACCGCACAGGGTGCGGACGCCAACAGGATGGCCGCCAGGAACAAGCCGGGCAGGCGAAGGGCCGCGGGGCGGCGCATGATCTAGAATTCCTCGTCGGGGTCTTCGGTCGGGCCTTCGGCCTCGGGACCTTCGTTGGTGGGGATGGCGTAAATGCCCTTCATCCAGCGCCCGAGGTCGACGTCGGCGCAGCGCTGCGAGCAGAACGGGCGGAAACGGTGCAGCGCCGGCTTCTGGCAGATCGGGCACTTGCGGCGCCCGCCGTCCTTGCGCGGCAGCGGCACCACACGCTTATCGAGTTCGTCGGGATCGTCAGTCATAACGGCACTAACCTAGCACAACCTCATAGGTGGCGACCAAAGGGTCGGCAGCGATGTCAACGGTACGGCCAAGCCGACGCTCGACGGCGGCCAGGGCCTCCGCCTGCGGTCCCCGCAGGGCCGCGACGACGCCCGGTGCGGCGCGCAGGGTGACCGCTGCCACCGCCTTGCCCAGTACCCCCGCCACGATGGCGCGCAGCGCCTCATAGGCCAGGGTCTCCGGCGTCTTCTCACGGCCCGAGCCGCCCAGGCCACAAGGCCGGCAAAGCAGTTCGTGCAGCGGCGGACGGCCACGGCGACGCGTCATCTCCAACAGGCCCGAGGGCGACACGCCGAACACCTGGCAGGGCTCCGGGTCGTCGGCCACCGCCCGGCGCAGCGCCGCGGCCAGCGCCTTGCGGTCGTCGGGCGATTTCATCTCCAGGAAGTCGACGACGATGAGACCGGACAGCGCGCGCAGGCGAAGCTGACGGGCGATCGCCGGCACCGCCGCCAGGTTCACCGCCTTGGCCTGGGCCGCCTGCCCGCTGCGCCCATCGCTGCGCCCGGCGTTCACATCGATGGCGGTCAGCGTCCGGCCCGGCTCGACAAGCAGGAAGCCGCCGTCGGGAAGTTCGCTGCGCGGATCGAGCAGGGCCTCGACCTCCGCCTCCAGCCCCTCGGCCTCGAACAGCGGCGTTGCGGCGCTGTGCAGCGCGGCCTCGCAATCGCCACCGGCCCAGTCTTTCATTTGCTTTAACAGGGCCGCGTCGTCGCAGACCACGCGCCGCGGCTTCGTGCGCTCGACGAGGCCGGCCAGCGGGCCGGCGCCGCCCGCCAGCCGCGCGGGCGCCTTCAGGCCCTGCGCCTCGGCAGTGACGCCCGTAGCGCTCATGCCCTTTGCACTCACGCGGGCGCCCTTGTCGTCAGCCGGCGCGCGCAGCACCTTCACCACCAAGGCCGTACCTTCCGGCGGCAGGTCCCCGGTCATTTCGCGCTTCGGCAGCAGGCCGGGCCGCTCCAGTCCCAGGTCGACGAAGGCACCGTCGAGACCCTTATCGAATCTCTGCACCCGCGCCAGGAACAGATCGCCGGCCTGGGGGACGCCCCCTTCACCCGAAGGACCGTCGCGCAGGATCAGCAGATCGTCGAGTTCATCGTCGCGTAGCACGGCGGCCCGCCGCTCGCCGGGCAGCACCGAGACGATCAGTTCCGCAGCCATGAGGGCTCAGATCCGGTAGCCGAGCCCGGTCAGGAGATTGCAGGTCTCCACCAGGGGCAGGCCGACCACGTTGGGGTAGGAGCCGATGATCTTGGGGATGAAGGCCGCCGCGGCGCCCTGGATGGCGTAGCCGCCGGCCTTGCCGCGCCACTCGCCGCCGGCCAGGTAGCGGCGGATCTCGTCGTCCGACAGGCGTTTGAAGATCACCGCGGTGGTGACCAGCGTCCCGACGCGCCGGCCGTCGGGCGCCTGCACGGCAACGCCGCCCAGCACCCGGTGGCGCCGGCCGGACAGCAATTCCAGGCAGCGCCGCGCCTCGGCCTCGCTTTCCGGCTTGGGCAGGATGCGGCGGCCGACCGCCACCACCGTGTCGGCCGCGAGCAGGAAGGCGCCGGGGTGGCGCGCGGCCACGGCGTCCAGCTTGTCGTGCGCCACCCGGCGCGCGTAGACGTGCGGCAGCTCGCGCCGGCGCGGCGTCTCGTCGACGTCGGCCGGGTCCACCGTGCTGGGCGCAATGCCGACCTGTTGCAACAGCTGCAGGCGCCGCGGCGAGGCCGAGGCCAGCACCAAGGGCGCCGCCGGGACCGGCTGCGTTTGCGGAGCGTCCTGTCGGGCTTTCTCTGGGCGGACTACGGCCATGCCCCGGCCCGTGGGATTATTTGTAACGGAAAGTGATGCGGCCCTTGGTCAGGTCGTAGGGCGTCATCTCGACGTTCACGCGGTCGCCCGCCAGAACGCGAATACGGTGCTTGCGCATCTTGCCGGCGGTGTGCGCCAGAACTTCATGGTCGTTGTCCAGCTTCACGCGGAACATCGCGTTGGGCAGAAGCTCAACGACGGTACCTTGGAATTCCAGTAGATCTTCCTTGGCCATCTGTCCTTCTTATCTTGATCAAGCTGCCGCCGCGGCTTCTCGCGCCGGCCCGGTTCGTCTCCTCGCCTCCCCCGCGGATTTCCCGGCTTTGGGGAGAGCGCGCGGATCATACATAAAACCGCCGATAAGAACAAACACCCCGGTCAAGGCAGCGATTTTCCTAAAACATCAAGTCTTTCCGGTAACTTAGCCGGCCACCCAGCGTCAGTGCGGCGGTTTCAGGTCCAGCGAGAAGCGGTCCTCGATGCGCTTTTTCAACTGATCGCGCACATCCCGGTAGGCCTGCAGCCGGGTCTCGCGGTTGCCCTCGATCAGACTGGGGTCGAAGGTGTTCCAGAATTCCACGTCGCAGGCCATGGTCCGGGTCAGCTACACGGCCTGGTGCGGGGCCTCCGGCGACAGCGAGATGATGAGGTCGAAAGAGGTGTCCTCCAGGTCGTCGAAGGCCTTCGAGCGGTGCTTGGACAGGTCGATGCCGATCTCGTCCATCACCTCGATCACGAAAGGATCGATCTCGCTGGTTCGCACACCGACGGAATCGACGTAGATGCGGTGGCCGAGCAGGTGTTTCAGCAGCGCCTCGCCCATCGGCGAGCGCACGGAGTTCTGCGTACAGGCAAAGAGGACCGCTTCGGGAAGATCGCCCATCGGGCCTAGCCGCGTATGTGGAGAACGCAGATCAGCGTGAACAGCCGGCGTGCGGTGTCGAAGTCGATCTCGATCTTGCCGTCCAGGCGTTCCTGCAGCAGCTCGGAGCCCTCGTTGTGCAGGCCGCGGCGGCCCATGTCGATGGCCTCGATCCGCGCCGGGCTCGCCGTCTTGATGGCCTCGTAATAGGTCTCGCAGACGGCGAAGTAGTCGCGCACCACGCGGCGGAACGGCAGCAGCGGCAGCGCGACGGTTTCCAGCGGTTCGTCGGCCTCGCTGAGGATATCCATCTGCAGGCGGTTCTCCGCGATCGACAGATGCAGATGATAGGGGCCGCTGTAGTCGCCCTGCGGGCGAAAGGCGTTGTCCTCCAGCAGATCATAGATGGCGACCGCCCGTTCGTGCTCGACCTCGGGACTGCGCCGGATCACCGCGCTGTCGTCCAGCGTGACGCTGGTCAGCCGCTCGGGCGACGGCTCAGGCGATTGCTCGGGCGGCTCGGCCTGTTGGGCGTCCTTGTCGGGATCGTCGGTCATTCCCGCTGCCTCCGCTTTCCGCTACGAGGATTCCGGGCGGGACGGCTCCGGGTTGGCCGCAAGACGCAGGGCCACCGATTGGGCGTGGGCATCCAGCCCTTCGGCCTGCGCCAGGCGTACGGCGGCCGGACCGATCTCGGCCAGTGCCTCGGCGGTGCAGGCGATCAGCGAGGATCGCTTCATGAAGTCGAGCACCGAGAGGCCGGAGGAGAAACGCGCCGAGCGCGCCGTCGGCAGCACGTGGTTCGGCCCGGCGAGATAGTCGCCGATGGCCTCCGGCGTATAGCGGCCGAGGAAGATGGCCCCGGCATTGCGCACCTTGGCCGCCAGGGCATCGGGATCGGCGACCGCCAGTTCCAGGTGCTCCGGCGCCACACGGTCGATCAGCGTAACCGCGTCGCCGAGATCGGCCACGGTGATGATGGCGCCATGGGCGTCCCAGCTCTCCCGCGCGATGGCGGTGCGCGGCAGCGCCTGAAGCTGCTTTTCCACTTCCGCGGCCACCGCATCGGCAAAAGCGGCATCGTCGGTGATGAGGATCGACTGGGCGGCGGTGTCGTGCTCGGCCTGGGACAGCAGGTCGGCGGCAATGAAGTCCGGCCGGTTGTCGGCGTCGGCCACCACCAGGATCTCCGAAGGACCGGCGATCATGTCGATGCCGACAGTGCCGAAGACCTGGCGCTTGGCGGCGGCGACGTAGGCGTTGCCGGGGCCGACGATCTTGTCGACCTTGGCGATGGTCGCGGTGCCGAAGGCCAGCGCCGCCACCGCCTGGGCACCGCCGATGCGGTAAACCTCGGTGACGCCAGCCAGCTTGGCGGCGGCCAGCACCAGCGGCGCCACCACACCGTCGGGCGTCGGCACCACCATGACCAGCCGCTCGACACCGGCGACCTTGGCCGGCAGCGCGTTCATCAGCACCGAGGACGGATAGGCCGCGGTGCCGCCGGGCACATAGAGCCCCGCCGCCTCCACCGCCGTCCAGCGATGGCCCAGGCGCACGCCGACCGGGTCGACATAATCCAGGTCTTCCGGCTTCTGGCGGCGGTGATAGTCGGTGATGCGGGCAGCGGCCAGTTCCAGCGCGGCGACGGTCTCGGCGTCGCAGGCGTCGACGGCGGCATCGAGATCGCGCTGCGGGATACGCAGAGTCTCAGCCGTCAGCGTCAGGCGGTCGAAGCGCGCGGTATATTCCAGCAGAGCGGCATCGCCGCGCGTGCGCACCTCGGCGATGATCGCCGCTACTACGGCATCGACGTCGGCCGAAGCTTCCCGCTTGCTGTTCAGCAGGGCGGTGAACTCAACTTCGAACCCGGCGGCGGTACTGTCGAGCCTAAGCGGCATCGGCGGCCTCGCGGAAACGCTCGACCCAGCCGGTCAGTTCCTCCGAGCGCGTCTTCAACGCCGCCCGGTTGACGATCAGCCGCGACGTCACCTCGGCGATGGTCTCGACCTCGACCAGATCATTGGCCTTCAGGGTCGATCCGGTGGAGACCAGGTCGACGATGCGCCGGCACAGGCCCAGGCCCGGGGCCAGTTCCATAGCGCCGTTCAGCTTGATGCATTCGGCCTGCACGCCGCGCGCGGCGAAGTGGCGCCGGGTGATCCCGGGGTACTTCGTGGCGACGCGGATGTGGCTCCAGCGGCTCGGGTCGTCGCTCTCGGCCAGGTGCCGCGGCGCCGCCACCGCCAGCCGGCAGGGACCGATCTTCAGGTCGACCGGGGCGTAGAGTTCCGGATAGTCGAATTCCATCAGCACGTCGTTGCCGGCGACCCCCAGGTGGGCAGCGCCGAAGGCCACGAAGGTGGCCACGTCGAAGCTGCGCACCCGGATGATGTCGAGGCCCGGATGGTTGGTGGAGAAGCGGAGCTGGCGTGCGGCATCGTCGTTGAAGGCGGCCTCCGGCACGATGCCGACGTGGGCCAGCAACGGACTTAATTCCTTCAGGATCCGGCCTTTCGGGACCGCCAGGATCAACGGCTCGTTTGGCGATGCGTTCGGGGGGGGCAAGGCTAGGCTCCGCTTCTGCAAACAGGTCCGCGCGGCACCTTCTCCCGCCCGGGGGCGGAACGGGGCCGCAGCGGCCCTTGGTATGGCGATTTTTCCCCGCAATTGCCACTTACTTTTGCCGCAGGCGGCCCAGGCTTTCGCCGCGAGCGGCCCTGGCTTTTGCCGCAAGCGGCCCGGGCTTTTGCCGCAAGCGGCCCGGGTTTCAGGCCCCGAGGGGGCTGGCTGGCGGGGCGGGCGGGCTAGGAAGCCTCGGTTTCGCCAGCTTTTGCAGCCGCCTCGACCGTCGCGTCCGCGTCGTGGTGGGGGCGCCAACGGGTCGGCCAGGGATGGCCGATATCCTCCAGATGGCAGCGGATCGCCTCGACCTCCAGGCGGACCGCCGCCTCGCCGGCGAAGATCAGGGTGATGGCCTCGGGCTGGGCGGTGATGGTCAGCAGGCTGAGGATCTCGTCCTTGCCGCCGGGGGTCATGCCGCGAAAGCGCACCCGCTCCACCTTGTCGAAGCACAGACCGCTGTTGACCCGCTCGAAGGGCGGCTCGGCCCCTTCCTCGTCGAAGGCCGCGTCCTCGCCTTCGGCCAGCGGGGCCGGCGCCGCCGGGCGCTCGTCCAGCGCGGGGTCGCCGTGCCAGCGAAAGCGGTTGGCCACCATGACGAAGCGCTTTTCCTCGGCCAGGTATTTCATGTCGCCGAGCGGCACCAGGGCATCCTGCAGCAGGGCAGCCATCACGTCCATGTCGGCCGGATCGTGGGCGCGCAGCTTCAGCGGCTTGTCATCGCTCATCTCGACCTCCCCTCTTCCCTTTCCTGCCGGCCGGCCTTGTCGGGCCGGTGCCCCTCAAACTTGTCGGGCCGGTGCCCGTCAAACCGGTGTGGGCCGGCGTGTGATGTCGGCGCCACAGGCGGCCAGCTTCTGTTCCAGGTGCTCGTAGCCGCGATCCAGATGGTAGACGCGGTTCAGCACCGTCTCGCCCTCCGCTGCCAGCCCGGCCAGCACCAGCGACACCGAGGCACGCAGGTCCGTGGCCATGACCTCGGCGCCGGTCAGGCGCTGCTGCCCGCGCACCATGGCCGAGGAGCCGTGCACGTTCACGTTGGCCCCCATGCGGGTCAGTTCCGGCACGTGCATGAAGCGGTTCTCGAAGATCGACTCGGTGATCATGGCGGCGCCCTCCGCGGTGGACATAAGCGCCATGATCTGCGCCTGCAAGTCCGTCGGGAAGCCCGGATAGGGTTCGGTCATCACGTCGACGCCGCGCACCGGCCCGTTGATGCGCTTCACCTTCAGGCCGCGGGGTGTCTCGGTCACCTCCACGCCGGCCTCGTTCAGCACCTTGATGACAGCGTTCAGGTGGTCGGCGCGCCCGCCGATGAGTTCCAGCTCGCCGCCGGTGATCGCCGCCGCCATGGCGTAGGTGCCGGTCTCGATGCGGTCGGCCACCACGGCATGGTCGGCGCCGTGCAGCTTGGCGACGCCATGAACGGTGATGCGGTCGCTGCCCAGGCCCTCGATCTGCGCGCCCATCTTGATCAGGCATTCGCCGAGGTCGATGACCTCCGGCTCACGCGCCGCGTTCAGCAACTGGGTCTCGCCCTTGGCCAGACAGGCGGCCATCAGCAGATCTTCCGTCGCGCCGACCGAGACCTTGGGGAAGACCACCTTCGCGCCGCTCAGCCCTTTGGGCGCCAGGGCGTGAATATAACCTTCTTCCAGGCGGATCTCGGCGCCGAGTTTTTCCAGGCCCTGGAGGTGTAGATCGACCGGGCGGGTGCCGATGGCGCAGCCGCCGGGCAGCGACACCTTGGCCTCGCCGACCCGCGCCACCAGCGGGCCCAGCACCAGCACCGAGGCGCGCATCTTGCGCACCAGGTCATAGGGCGCGACGAAGGAGGTGATGGTCGCGGCGGTCATGTCCAGCACGCCACCGTCGCTGCCGTTGACCGCCTCGCCGTTCATGTGGATGGCGACGCCGTGCTGGGCCAGCAGCCGCGCCATGGTCGAGATATCGGCCAGGTGCGGCACGTTGGACAGGCGCAGGGTGTCGGCGGTCAGCAGGCTGGCCGCCATCAGCGGCAGGGCGGCGTTCTTCGCCCCGCTGATTGGGATCTCGCCGACGAGGCGGTGTCCGCCGTGGATAACGATCTGGTCCATCCGGTCTCTTTTCTAAATTCTGCGGCTGCGCTTTACAGGCGCGGCAGGGTAACGCCGCGCTGGCCCATGTACTTGCCGGCGCGGTCGGCGTAGGACACCTCCGGCGGCGTCGCGCCCTTCAGGAACAGGAACTGGCAGGCACCTTCGTTGGCATAGACCTTGGCTGGCAGCGGCGTGGTGTTGGAGAACTCCAGGGTCACGTGGCCCTCCCACTCCGGCTCCAGCGGCGTCACGTTCACGATGATGCCGCAGCGCGCGTAGGTGGACTTGCCCAGGCAGATCACCAGCACGTCGCGCGGGATGCGGAAATACTCGACCGTGCGCGCCAGGGCGAAGGAATTCGGCGGGATGATGCAGACGTCGGTGTTGCGCTCGACGAAGCTCTGGTCCGAGAAATTCTTGGGGTCGACGATGACGCTGTCGACGTTGGTGAAGATCTTGAACTCCTCGGCGACCCGGGCGTCGTAGCCGTAGGAACTGACGCCGTAGGAGATCACGCCCTCGCGGCGCTGGGCCTCGATGAAAGGCTCGATCATGCCCTTGGTCTGGGCCATTTCGCGAATCCAGCTGTCCGGCATGATGGACATGGCCGTCACGCTCCCCCTTGTTCTAAGTAAAGGTGTTGGAAGGTCAGGTCGCCCCGCAGCGCCCCGGTTAGAGCGGGAGCGTAGCGCGCGTTCCTACTGAAAAGCCGCGGCATTCTCAAGATCACCCCCCCTTCAAGACCAAGCCGTTCAAGCCCCTCACCTTCAGACCCCCGGCCTTCAAGACCCGTCATCCCGGCGGCCGCGCTGCTGGGCCTTGCGCTTGCGCAGATTGTCGCGCAACGCCTGGGCCAGGCGCTCCTGGCGGGGATCGGTCCCGCCGGCAGCCGTTTTTCCGCCTTCCTGGGGCGTTTGAGGCGCGGATTCGGGCGAAGATTTGGGCTCGGGCGGCATGGCTGGCGACACTGCCCCCCGATTATGGCGAGGTCAAGGCCGCAAGCGGGCCATTTCCCGCCGTTAAGGCCGCTTTAAGCGGCACAAACCTATGACGGAGCGGCCGGACCGACGCCGCCGCCACGGCGCCGCATTTTCCGGCGGCCCGAGGGGGTTTGGCCTTGCCATCCGCCGCAGCCGGTGGCATGTTCCGGCCCCGTCGGGGAAGAAGACCCCGCGTCGTGCCGCCGTAGCTCAGGGGTAGAGCACACCCTTGGTAAGGGTGGGGTCGGGTGTTCGATTCACCCCGGCGGCACCATTCTCTCCCAGAATTCCCAGAAAAAATGCCGGCTCAGATGGCGCTGCATCGCGGCGGCGTCGGCGCGTGCCTTTCTTCTGCTCCGGACAGGGCGGCCGGTGCCGGGCATTGCCTCGGTACGGTAGAATACCGTCGGCTTGTGCATTGCACAAAATTGCGGAAACCGTACAGTCATGGGGTTCCGAACCGGGGCTAGTAACGACCGGCCACAGTCGGTCCAAAAAAAATGCGACAACAAGGAGCACGTCATGAGACTTCAGCAAATCCTGAGCACCCTCGCCGCCGGCGCCCTGGCACTCGGCATGGCCGCCACGGCGCAGGCCGACCAGCTCGCCGACATCAAGGCCAAGGGCAAGATCGTCGCCGCCACCGAAATGCACTTCGCGCCCTTCGACATCCTGGAGGACGGCCAATACAAGGGCATCTGCCGCGACCTCTTCGACGAGGTGGCCAAGGAACTGGGCGTCGAGGTCGAATATCTCGACCTGCCCTGGTCCAGCGTCCTGCCGGGCCTCGAGGCCGGCAAGTTCGACATCGTCAACGCGCCGGTGACCATCACCGCCGAGCGCGTGAAGCGCTATTCCTTCACCCTGCCGATGGGCAACGCGACGGTCGCGCTCGCCAAGCGGGCGGGCGACGACTCGATCATGAAGCCGGAAGACATCGCCGGGAAGGCCGCCGGATCGCAGAAGGGCTCGGCCCAGCTCGAACAGCTGAAGGCCTTTGCCGAGACGCTGTCGGCGCCGGTCGACATCCGCGAATACGTCAACATCGACGAGGCGCTGGCCGACCTCGCCGCGGGCCGCATCCAGGCGGTCGCCAACTCCATGCCGCTGATGGGCTATGCCGCCGTCCAGCGTCCGGAGACCTTCGCCCTGGTGACACCGCCCTTCGGCGACCCTAAGTTCTTCGCCTGGGTCGCCCGTCCCGGTGACGAAAGCGCCAGCCTTATCGCCGCCATCAACGAGGCGATCGTGAAAATGCACAAGGACGGCCGTCTCACCGCCATCAACGAGAAGTGGCTCGGCACCGCGCCGGAACTGCCGATGGAAATGCCGGCGGTCGAGTAAGCTAGGCAGAGGTCGAAGCGTCGGACCCGGCGGCAGGACCACCGGTACAACAACATTAACCAGAAGGATAAAACAGAGAAAAGAAGG
>ERZ1740062.190-NODE-190-length-46270-cov-14.927426_pt1 | contig 46270 bp, 41 predicted proteins | sample MGYA00581741_ERZ1740062 | MGnify/ENA primary metagenome ERZ1740062 (study PRJEB43018, sample SAMN04849747) | marine metagenome | isolation source: floating plastic debris | place: Pacific Ocean | collected 2008-09-01 | study: EMG produced TPA metagenomics...
ATGAAGATTCATCTGTACGTATGAGCGCAGAATATGCACTGGAAAAAATCAAATTAGAAGCGGTAATACCGGGGTTAATTAAACTCTTAAATGATCAAAATTTTCTACAACTCAATAATGGCAAAAATTCACTCGATGCTCTAAACGCACTCGAAACCATCCAAGAACACCTCAAATACTACCAACCCATCCCCAAACCCACCATGTCCAAATCCACATCCCACAACTACGCTTTACTCATCGGTGTAGGTGAATGTGAAGAAACCAAACTATCCCTACCAGTAACAGTCAAAGATATTCAAGCAATAAAAACTCTCCTCACAAATTCCGATTTATGCGGTTACATCGACGATAACATTCGTCTTCTCTACAACGAAACCGCTACCAAAGAAGGAATTCTAGAAAATTTAACCTGGTTAAAACAAGAAGCTGAAAGTGACCCAGAAGCAACCGTACTAATTTACTATTCCGGTCACGGACTTTTGGATGATTCTGGAGATTACTACCTCATCCCCCACGATACCGACAGAGCAGATATTCCCGATACTGCACTTCCTGCTGAAACCTTTAACCAAGCATTACAAGCAATCCCCGCAGAAAGGTTATTAGTAATTATAGATAGCTGTCACGCTCAAGGAATGGCTACATCAAAGGATGATACAGCAAATGGTACAGGGAAAAATAAACGTTCTCCAATTCCCAAAGGTTTCACTCAAAGTTCTTTACCCAACAAAATCATTCATGAATTAAAAGGTACGGGAAGGGTTGTATTTACATCCTCCACGGGAGAGCAATTATCCTGGATTCGCAAGGATGACACAATGAGTATCTACACCTATCATTTCCTGGAAGCTTTACAAGGTGCTGGAAATCAACCGGGAGATAAAGTAGTTAAGGTGTCCAATTTAATGAATTACCTGAGTGAAACTGTTCCGATAACGGTACAACAGGAATATAAGGAAGAGCAAACACCATTTTTTGATTTCGCTACAGAAGACTTTCCCGTAGCATTATTACGTGGTGGAAAAGGTTTACCGGAAGCAGGATATGAAAGTGTGAAAGCGGAAACACAGGAGAATATTCGCAGTATCAGCAATCAGGTGAATGATGGTGTGGGAGTTGTGGGTGATAATAATTCTGTGATTAATGTAGTTGGTGGTAATAATACCTTTGGAAATATCTCTTCAAATTAAATTAATCAGGTTAGTGGGATAGATTCAAGCGTCACAATATTCGGATGGTGGGTGACACTAAAAACATTATTATTAGATTTTAAATTATAGCAGTACGCTTTTGGGTTAGGACGTTTGTTCACAAGAAGAAAGACTTGGGGGATTCTCCCCCAAACCCCCTATTGGGAGGACGGTTGCGTACCCCAAACCCCCTCCAAATAAGAAATATAAGAATGTCCTAACATATCCTATTAGCGCTATAGTGAGTGTACGAGCACCCTTGTATAAGTCATATTAATTATGAAATAAAGTAATTATAAGAGAATGTTGCTGTTGATAATTTGAATGGATTGAAAAAAATGCCCTATAGCGACTTCAGCATCAGAAAAGTTAAACAAGAGTTTGATTTAAATATTGTCGAAAAAAATACCTTCCTAGATAATATTCAACCCCAGCAGCCAAGTCCATTTCTAGCAGAGTTTATTAAGAAATATTTACCTTTAGCTTTGGCTTTAAATACCGAAAAAGCTAGGTCGGAAATGTTAATTTGTCCAATTTTACTAGAACTCAAGGAAATCTCAACATCTTCCATTAGTTTGTTTTCTGGTAATGATTTTACAGTTGATGCATCTATTGGACTTTCGGGAGTATGTGATTTTTTAATTAGTCTTTCACCGGAACAACTTTACTTGGAAGCTCCAGCAGTGGTAATAGTCGAAGCGAAAAAGGAAGATTTGAATGGTGGTTTAGGACAGTGTATTGCTGACATGATTGCTGCACAAAGGTTTAACGAAAATAACAATATCAATATTCCTACGATTTATGGTACCGTGACTACTGGCGATTACCTTCGGTAGAGCTTCGCTTAACGCTGGAAGTTTCTCAAAATTGAAAATCAAACTGTGACTATCGGATTACTTGAATATACTCTTCCACCTTTGGAGGAAATTCTAGGAATTTTAGCTAGTTTTATTCAAAGTTAACTATATTCGCTAATTAACTTATTATTCATTTGGTGAAATGGTTATTTTAATTTGGTTTGGCTGAATTTAGTTCATAGCAAAGTAAATTCTAAAAGGTTCTGATAAAATACCTAAAATCTGATTCAATTGGGTGATAAAATATTCTTGAAAATCGATTTTAACTAGGTTATTTTCTAAAGTTAAAAATTTCCAGTTAGTTCCTGTAGAAACAGCGCCGTAAACAACTATATTCTCAAATCCCTTGTTTGTATTAAAAATTTGAGCAGCACGCATCTGAGCAGCGCATTGTCCCAAACCAATACGAATATCATTATCTTTAGCTTCTACCAAGGTTAAAACGGGAGCGGTAACTAAAGATTGATTGCTAGACGCGCTTAAAAGAAAGTCACAAGCACCGGTTAAACTTTTGGATTCATCGATATTAAATGTGTTACCAGAAAAATAACCGATTTTATTATTAAAGCTGCGTCTAACTTCTAATAATATTGGTGTAATAACTAATTCCGAGCGAGCTTTTTCTGTACTGATACTCGATGCTAAGTCTAAGGTTTCTTCTAAAGTTTCTTTTAACCTTTGAGAAGGTTCGATAGGTTTAATTTTACTGAACAAATGGGGAATGTCTTCCACTATTAGTTCTAATTTATCAACAGCTTGCTCAATTGTTTTGAAGTCGCTGTAGGACATGATTTTGTTATATTATGTTACTGAATACATTTTACTGAAATTGAGTCAGTAACCAAGCAATAACTTCACTTTGATTAGTTTTACGAGTACGTTGGAAAGCTTCGTTTAGCAAAGAAAATTCTAACCCTGGTAAAATTTGGGATGCACTAATCCTTTTACTACCACCATCAATCATCATAAAAGCAATTATCTGTGCATTTTGCACGTCCACAATCCAATATTCATCAACTCCTAAGTCTTCGTATAACAAACGCTTCTCACCTTTATCATCTGCTAAGGAAGTATTTGCAACTTCAATCACTAAATTTGGTACGGGATAAATATCTAAATCCACAATCGAAGTTCCATAGGGAATCGCATTAGCATTTTCACCAATATAGTAAGCTACATCCGGTTGAGCATCCCGAAAACCAGTTTTACGAAAAGTACAGTTATCATTTCCATTCATAGGAATATTTTTCACTGCTGCATATAAACTAACTGCATTGATAACAACTGTATGGTCTCGTGAATGGTCATTTCCTAATGGTGGCATTTCGATTCTCATCCGATTATCGTAATAATAGCTTTTAGCCTTGTCGTAGTCTGGGTTATCAATAATTTGCACGTATTCATCCCAACTAATCTCTACCCAGGTATCTGTAAGTATTTTGGCTTTAAGTTCTTGCATGGGTGTTATTTACAGAACAACACATTATTGTTCTCTAATTAATATCAATTTTAATTAGTAATTTAAGGAATAAATTCAGTAAGTAGATTTTTGCTAGATTTTTGCTAGATTTTGGAAAATATGAATCGAAATGCGATCGCTAATTACTGTTAACCTAATTCAGTTTACCTCCAACTAAATCGAGTAATACAGGGGAAAAGATTTAGCATCCTTGGGTTTAACGTAAACTCGCTGTTGGGGTTCTAAGTTCAACTCGTCAAATTTTTCCCGTGTTAAATGAGCTGTTACTACTTGACCGTCATCTAAGGATAACTCTACCTGAATTTCCCAACCCAAATGTATTAAACGACTGACTCTCGCTGGTACTGTGGTTCCATTTGGCGATGTTGCAACCATCACATCCTGGGGACGGAGAAACATATCTGAGTGGGTACCTTCAAAACCATTACTTTGAAAGATGTGAGATGTACTTGGTAAAACGTTAACTGGACCAATGAAACTCATCACAAATGCTGTGGCTGGATGGTCGTAGATTTCGGCTGGTGTTCCTGTTTGCTCTACTCTTCCTTTGTTCATCACCACAATTTCGTCTGAAACTTCCATTGCTTCCTCCTGGTCATGGGTGACAAAAACCGTAGTTACATGTACGTCATCATGTAATTTACGCAACCATGCTCTTAGGTCTTTACGGACTCTTGCATCTAAAGCGCTGAAGGGTTCATCTAATAATAAAACCTGGGGTTCTGGTGCTAATGCTCTTGCTAAAGCAACCCTTTGTCTTTGTCCCCCCGAAAGTTGAGAAGGATAGCGATCGCCTAATCCACCCAATTGAACTAATTCTAGTAATTCGTCTACTCTCTTTTTGATTTTGGCTTTGGGAGCTTTCCGAATTTCTAACCCAAAGGCAATATTTTTCCTAACGCTCATGTGTTTAAATAAAGCGAAGTGCTGAAACACAAATCCGATATTCCTTTTCTGGACGCTCTCATAAGTAGCATCCTGACCAGTCAGAATAATTTTGCCACTGTCAGGCATTTCCAAACCAGCAATTAACCGCAGTAGGGTAGATTTTCCCGAACCCGAAGGACCGAGCAAAGCAACTAATGAACCACTTCCAATCTCCAAATTAACTTCATCTACAGCCTGAAAGCTACCAAAATTTTTGGAGACGTTCTCAATTACTATACCCACAGCGATCGCACCTCTGCAATTAATCTACGGTTTATTGGTCGGGTTACCGTATTTTATATATACCATGAAATATATTTTTTCTGAAGATAAAGGTATTGATGTGACTGCCATTATTTATAGGATTATTTATAGGAATAATAAATATCTTGATGTTCTCTATATAGCTAATAGCTAAAAGCCTATATCTAAGAGCTTTTAGCTAAAAAATCATGTCGAAAAGTTAAGGAATGTTTCATTTACCTCGGATATTGTATGGAAACAGAAAAGACAGTCAAATCTCCGTGATACCATGCTTTGAGTAATGTCAAGAGTGGGAGAAGACCTTTGAGTCTAAGGGTTGCTGTTGTTGGTTCAGGACCAGCTGGTTCTAGTGCGGCTGAAGTACTAGCTTCATCCGGAATTGAAACATATTTATTTGAGCGCAAATTAGATAATGCTAAGCCCTGTGGTGGTGCTATTCCTTTGTGCATGGTAAGTGAATTCGACCTGCCCCAGGACATTATCGACCGTCAGGTACGAAAAATGAAGATGATATCGCCTTCCAATCGTGAAGTTGATATTCATATTAAAAACGAAGGTGAATATATAGGAATGTGCCGTCGTGAAGTGCTAGATGGATATCTACGCAACAGAGCGGCTAAATTAGGTGCAAACTTAATTAATGCAACCGTTCATAAACTTGATATACCCGAAAATAATACAGAACCATTAACTATTCATTATGTAGACCACACTGAAGGTGGTATTCAAGGAATAGCCAAAACTTTAAAAGTAGACTTAGTTGTGGGTGCGGATGGTGCAAACTCCCGCATTGCCAAAGAAATGGATGCAGGGGACTATAACTATGCGATCGCTTTCCAAGAGCGAATTCGTCTTCCCCAAGACCAGATGTCATACTATCACGATTTAGCTGAGATGTATGTGGGTGATGATGTTTCTACTGATTTCTATGCTTGGGTATTTCCTAAATATGACCACGTAGCGGTAGGTACTGGTACCATGCAGGTCAATAAGGCTAGTATCAAGCAACTACAGGCAGGTATTCGTGCTCGTGCTTCCAGAAAGCTAGTTGGTGGGGAAATTATTAAAGTAGAAGCACACCCGATTCCAGAGCATCCCCGTCCTCGTCGGGTTGTCGGTAGAATCGCTTTAATTGGTGATGCTGCTGGTTATGTTACTAAGTCTTCTGGTGAAGGTATTTACTTTGCTGCGAAGTCCGGTAGAATGTGCGCTGAGACTATTGTAGAAGTTTCTAATGCCGGAGCTAAAATTCCTACTGAGAAAGACCTGAAGCTTTATTTGAAGCGTTGGGATAAGAAGTACGGATTGACCTATAAGGTATTGGATATCTTACAATCAGTATTCTATCGCTCCGATGCAACCCGCGAGGCATTTGTAGAAATGTGTGATGATTTAGATGTGCAACGTCTAACTTTTGACAGTTATTTGTATAAGACTGTTGTACCTGCAAATCCTATTACACAGCTAAAAATTACTGCTAAAACCCTCGGTAGTTTGATTCGTGGTAATGCTTTAGCTCCCTAATTTTGGGTAGTTAATCTAGAAATGAATTATTAATTACTACTTATCGAAATACAACTTTGACTAAAATATTAGGGAAACGAAGATGATTGGATTTACTTTCTAATTTTTTCGTTTCCCTGTTGTTTTTATTAAAATGGGGACAGGAGATAAGGAAGGAGGAACGAAAAATTTACCAACAATTTTCTAATTATTGTTATAACTAACACTTCCGTAGCAAATTATCAAATTATCCCTATTAAACCCATGATTTACTTGGGAAAATAGATTTTTCAAGAATTTTTCACTAATGTGTGTTAGCACCCGCTGCAAGCGATCGCTTATAAATCTGGATTAAACCAAGTGTAAAAGTAGCTTGTGTATAGTCTTCCAGAGCAATGTAAATTATTTTCTGTCACTACTTCTTAAATTTACATTATCTTAATTTTATCCAAATTTTGATAATTACTCAAAACATCGGAAGCAATACAAGTAAATAACAATCTCAAAAGCTAAACATCAAAAAAACTAGACTTGCAAATTTTTGCATGCAAAAAGTTGACCTGACGAACAGGAAATCAATAAGAAGCGAACTAAAATGTCCTAGAACAGATTGCATTCTCGAACAGATTAGCTAATGCTTGAATTGAATTAACAGAATCGTTCTAAATCATGATTCCACTTCAGATACAGCGACCCCAGGTTCAGATTTAGGTTCAGATTTAGTTTCAGATTTAGTTTCAGATTCAGATTCAGATTCAGATTCAGACTCAGGTTCACTTGGTAGTTCTAGACAATAACCAGCACCGTAAACCGTCTTAATATAGCGGGGATGACGAGGGTCTGGTTCCAACTTCGTTCTTAGGTGACGAATATGTACCCGAATGGTTTCGATATCATCATCAGGATCGTAACCCCAGACTTCTCTTAATATTTCGCTAGGAGAAACTGTTTGACCGTGTCTTTGCAATAAACAATGTAGCAATTCAAACTCTAAATGCGTTAACTTGACTGTTTGAGCAAACCATATTGCTTCAAATCGTTCAGGAACCAAAGTTAAAGGTCCGTAATTGAGAATTTCGCTGTGTTTTGCAGCTTGAGGGATACGGTCGGTACGTCGGAGTAAAGCACGGACTCGTGCTAACATTTCTTCAACTTCAAAAGGTTTAGTCAGATAATCGTCAGCACCAGCGTTAAAACCTTCTACCTTATCTTGAGTTTGACTTAAAGCTGTTAACATCAAAACCGGTATTTCTGCTGTACGCTCATCTCTACGCAATCTTTGACAAACTGTGAACCCGTCAACTCTGGGTAACATCAGGTCTAGCATAATCAGATCGGGTTGCAGCTGCAAGGCTAGTGCTTGACCCTTAATACCGTCTTCAGCTTGACTGACATCATATCCAGCCATTTCTAGGTTAACGGCAACTAGTTCTGAAATTGCGGGATCGTCGTCTATTACAAGAATCCTTGGCATTATTAAAAAAATATTACTACTTATTAAGGATATATAAGAACCTTTGGTAAATACAAAGATTGCTGTACTGATTATAAAAAAGATTTTAAATATAACATAAAGATTAAAATTAATGGAATGTAAAACTAAGATATAGTTAAAGCAAGCTTTTAATAAATATGTTATGTAACGCCGCCTACAGTCCGTCTCTGTTTTTACAAAATGGAGTAAGAATGACTATATATGCGGCTTTATGGGGGAAATATTTTTGGGAAGCTACCACAGATTGTCCAGAACCGCCTTATAAAGACCAAATATTTATATGTGCCCAGCAAGTACCTTTATATGGTCAAGTTGCAATCCCGAATAATCCTCGCGGTACTATTATTGCTACCTATGGGGTGACTGGAGATTTAGAAACCGAGTGGTTGTTAAAATTTTTAAGAAGAAAAGCTTACGCTGCAGGATATGCAGTAATATTATTTGACTGGCGTAGTCGTGGTAAATCGGCTCAGCTATCTCCCACTATTCCTAGTGGAGGTTTGTATGAAGGCGAGGACTTTATTAGAATTGCTGCGACTGCTGCTAAAATAGGATGCCCGAAGAAGTTTTGGTTTTTTGGTTATTCTTTAGGTGGTCAGTTAGCTCTGTGGGGTCTGAATACTCTGCACCAGATTCCACAACTCGAAGAACTAGGAATTACACGAGATGATATTGCTGGTGCTGCAGTTATTTGTCCAAGTTTAGATTCTGTGCGATCGCTACCTTATTTATGCGGATACCCAGTAGGTAGATTTTTTGAATCGAGAATTACCCAAAAGCTCAAACAAATCACTTGGAAATTTTATCACCTTTATCCAAAGGACATAGACCCTGAAGCTATTAAACGCGCTAATAGTATTTGGAGTTTTGACGAGGAATTAGTCATATCAAAGCTTGGTTTTGGTTCTGTGGAAGAATACTACAAAGCTACTCGTGTTTTAAATTTCTTACCTAAAATTGATAAACCAACTTTGATTATTTACGCTGAAGATGACCCGTTTTTCAATCCAAGCATAGTTCCTGATCTGAAATCTATCTGTTCCGATCATCGCTACGTTGATTTATTATTAACTAAGTATGGCGGTCATGTTGGTTACCTAAATAGCTATTTAAATCAGCTACAGAACAATGAACCTGACCCTTGGTGGGCTATAAATAGGATATTGGAGTGGTTGGAAATACAAGATAGTAGCTCAGGGTAGTAGTCAGGGTAGTAATTGAAAGTATCAAAACACCGTAAATACAGCAGATTGCAATTTAATAAAAATTAATTTTTTAGCTATTTATATAAACTGAATGAATCAATTTATTAATAGTTAGAAAAAATATAAAAACTCCCAAAAATAATGTTTTCATTTTATTTTCAAGATATATAATTACAAGAAGGTAAAAAGGTAAAAATAACTTCATTCATCGTTAATCCTCCATATAGGGAAGGAAATTACGTTGAGAGTAGTTGCAATGTCTATTTATTTGAAGCCTGGGCTACTAATAAAATAGCCTTCTATTTACTCAAGAGTATGTAAATAAAACAGCTAAGTGTATTAACTTTAAAAAGTAAAAAAATGCACGTTTAAAAATAAAACTTTTGAGTTATTAAGCCCGCGAAGAAGTTTAAAAATTTAAAGTATAACTACTTATCCTTAAATATGGAAATTGACGATTACTGGATGAATGCTTGGAGACAGAAATTGATTGATAAATTAAATGCTCAAGAGTAATTAGATTTACCTGTTATTTTTCTGATGGCACTAAAATTAGAACGGCTACTAATGAATATATAAAATAATATATTTCTAATATGTTATTTGTACTTATTAAATTAGTCATTCCCCTAATAGATTAAGCCATAATAAGTCTTGAGTAATTAATCCCAATTAATGAAATAAAGACAACTAACTTTAACTCCAACCTTCCTGTAACTGTTACAGAGTAAATCAATGACTGTCACTATTAATGATGCATGGCTAAATGCTCCAACAGATTTAACCTTAGTGCATAATGATGTCCATGTGTGGCGAATAGAACTTGACATACCAGAAACAGAATTACAAAACCTATCAGATATTCTTTCTGCTGATGAAATTCAAAGAGCTGAAAGATTTTATAAAGAACAACATCGACAAAGATTTGTTGTAGGTCGTGGAATCCTTAGAATTATACTTGGTCGCTACTTAAATCTGGAACCGCAAACTTTAGAATTTCGCTATGAGCCTACTGGTAAACCAGTTTTGGCAGATACATGCGGAGGAAATAAACTATACTTCAACTTATCTCATTCTCAGGGTTTAGCCCTATGTGCAGTATCTAGCGATCGCCCTTTAGGTGTTGACCTAGAATACGTGACTCCCATCTCAGATGTACTTAGTTTAGCTAAACAGTTTTTCTCACCTACCGAGTATGCTGTAATGCGATCGCTTCCCCCGAATCTGAAACAACAGACTTTTTTCCGCTATTGGACTTGTAAAGAGGCATATCTCAAAGCTACTGGGGCAGGTTTAGCACAGCTCCAGCAAATTGAAGTCAATCTTTCACCAGGGGAACCAGCTAAGTTAAATACCGCTTCTGACTGGAGTTTACTGGAAATGCAACCGGTGAAAAACTCTGCTGCTGCGGTCGCAATAGAAGGTTCTAGTCTGGGTCTTAAGTGTTGGGAGTATTCAATGTGATAAGTGTGATAAGTGTGATAAGTGTGGCAAGTGTGAAGACTGATAAGCTTGATTAATGCGATAGCTTACAGCGGGTGCTTCCGCAACATCGCTTTACATAAAATACTCTGAAAATGCAAAAACCGTGGTGATAATTGAATCACCACGGTTTCTACTATTTTATACTTCTAAAATTGCAACTAATTTATTATTCTAGTCGCGACCATTGATAGCAATAAGTAAGCGTAGGATAAATACAAATAGGTTGATGTAGGTTAAGTACATCGACAAAGCAGCAGGTAAGTATTGGTCATCTTTGTAGGTACGGGGAAGAATGAAGAAGTCAACTACAGATGCACCAGCAAAGAGTAAAACTCCAATACCTGAAATAGCTATTTCTAACCAACCTGGGGTGAAAACACCAAAAGCACCAAGTAATAATTGACCTACTAAAACAATTACTAGAGCAATAACCCCTAAACTAATTGTCTTAGTTAAAGCCATACCGTCCTCTTCAGACAGGTTGGAACCTATTTGACGGGCAAAAATAAAGGTGATTCCACAACTTAAAGCTGCAAAACCAATTCCAGCGATACCTACATTAGGCGTTTTCATCGCCATGAATACTAAGCCACTCAGGGTATAACCTGATAGTAAGCTGTAGGTTGCAAGTAGGGGAAGCGCTACACTATTGTTACCTTTTTCAGCAACGTTACGGGCAACAAAGAATAAAATGAGTTCAACAATTACCGCACCAATAAAGGTCGGCATGAAAATGGACGGATTGCTTTGAATAACATTCAATCCCCCGTAAGTACCCAATGCTGTTAATACTAATCCGCCGCCTACGTATGGTAAAGCATTGGAAATTACGTTAGGACCGACCAGGGATTGAGTTTTTGCCTTATTAATGGCTTCGCGAAAGTTGCTAGTATTGCTCATTATAAATAGGATTTCTCAACTCGAACTTACTGTTCTTTTCTATTTTGACTCATGTCGTCTAGTAAAGTCTCTACCACGTAGTTCGTTTAGCCGTACCTCAATTAATCATAAATTAATTTTTAAGCAATCTTTTGTTGGTGTTTTGCGTACAACAATTATTAAGTTAGGCTAGAAATCTTCACTAAATTCATTCCTTGGGTGATTGATTTATTTTACAATCATGGTTTGAAGTAGCTGCTTTATCCAAGTCAATTTATCCAAGTCAATTTATTCAAGTCACTAATGAGCGAACTTAAATCCGCCTTAAATCGTCTCCAGGAAGCCCTTAATAATATCATTGTGGGACAGTCTCATTTGATACAGCAGTTTTTGATAGCAATGTTGGCTGGGGGACATATTATCTTAGAAGGGGTTCCCGGTACTGGTAAAACTTTGTTAGTTAAAGTACTAGCTCAGTTGATTCAAGCAGATTTTAAGCGGGTTCAGTTAACTCCGGATGTGTTACCCGCAGATATTACGGGTACCAATATTTTTGACTTGAATAGTCGTAATTTTGTTCTGAAAAAAGGACCTGTTTTCACGGAAGTTTTATTAGCTGACGAGATTAACCGTACTCCACCAAAGACTCAAGCTTCACTCTTAGAAGCAATGGAAGAAATGCAAGTTACCTTAGATGGAGAAACTTTACCTTTACCGGATTTTTTCTGGGTGATTGCAACTCAGAATCCTTTGGAGTTTGAAGGTACTTATCCATTACCAGAAGCGCAGTTGGATAGATTTTTATTTAAGTTAGTTGTAGAATATCCCCAATTAGAAGCTGAAAAGCAAATGCTTCTGAATCGTCGTTCTGGGTTTGCTGCTAGACGTAGTGATATTGCCAATATCGAGCCAGTTACAACTGTAGCGGAAATTTTACAGGCGAGACAAGCAGTTAAAAAAATAGAAATATCTGAAGCGATTGTAGATTATCTTTTGGCTTTAGTTAGAGCATCCCGTCAGTTCCCAGATTTAGCTTTGGGTGCTTCTCCTCGTGCAGCTGGAGCTTGGTTAGTAACTTCTCAAGCTGCTGCTTGGTTAGCTGGGAGAGAGTTTGTCACACCGGATGATGTGAAAGCTGTAGCTGCACCATTAATGCGTCATCGTCTACTTTTGAAACCAGAAGCGATGTTAGATGGTTTAGAAATCGATGGGGTAATTGCATCGGTTCTCAATCAGGTTCCTGTACCCAGGTGAGGAAAGGGCTGAAAACTCAAACTTATAAACTCGATTAATCTTAAGTTAGATGCGATCGCGTCCCGACAGTCGCAATGACACAAATATTTTTGCATACCCACTTAGCGAGTGCTTCTGCACCTAATTAAGATGAATCCCTCTCCTAACTAAGTTAAAAGAGGGAATGTAAGTTGAAATTGTTAAATAATTTTAAATGAAGATGAATTTATTGATGATTTATGCATTTATCTATTATTTGTTTTTATTCTGATATTTTTATAGCTTTGATTAAATTGAATTTGATTAAATTGAATTAGAGCGACGATGGAATTCGACAAAATTCTTCAGGATTCTCACATCGTACTGCTGAAAAATATCTTGACCTAACAATCCAATTTCTGCTTTAGGCGCGATCGCTGCTTCAATGTTATTAGTTACTGCACCACCAACATCAATGGATTGAATCCGACCGGTTTGTAGTTGAATTTCCCGACCATCAGCAACACTGGCTCTCATAATACCATTTGCTTTCAGATTTAAATCTTCTGCCATTGCTTGGGTTATTAAGGTACGACTAGCTCCTGTATCTAATATCATTTCAAAAGTTTTGCTCCCATTGAAAGTAACACCTATAACCGGTGTACCTCCACTACGACGCAAAATAGGAATTCGCACAACACCAGTCTTTTGAGGTGTAGGATTAGAGGTAGCTCCACATAATTTCCCTAAACTAATTGTTTCACCTGACGATGTGACCATAAAACAACCTCCGGGGTCTTGAGCGTTAACTGGAGTCTGTATTAATAAAGATGTTAAAGGTATTGCAGTGACAACCTTTAACCATAAGCGAATAGCTCGTTTCATATCCGATTCTCCTGTGTCATCCCAAATCCGTTTATACTTCAGATTACCCATATAGGTATGAAAACTTAGCTTTAATCAAGGTAAAGAGTCTGTATATTGATGAAATCAGTTAAGCTCTGATATCTTTTTTCCCTGTTCCCGGTTCTTAGATAATGGTAAATTGGTCATCCTTACTGGAAACCCCTGAGTATATTATTCAAGAAAATGATTGTATTACCAACTGGTTTGATGATATTGCTTCTGTATTGCTAAATGGCTACTCTTTGATAGTAAATTATTGCACTTATCGAATTCTAGAAGTTGAGTTTTACTATTTTGCATCCAACCATTCCGACATATTCGCACATCAGAATCCACTCCAGAAAAGTTGTGGGTACTGGTATTTTCATCGTCAGGGAGAAAAAAGCTATAAAAATGGTAGTTTTAAAGGGTTGGATATTACTTTTGGCAATTATGCAAGTTATGGTGGTATTTTAATTCGTTCTTTGGAGTCCGTAGAAGGTAAGTTAATTATTGGTCCTTCGCTGTGTGTGGATGCTTTACTTGCTCAAACGAACACAGACAGTATAGGTGAGTTGGACAAAGCTTTAGTAGGTTTAAAAGTAAGCGATGGCTCTAGCATAATACGACTGGAGGAAACTTCTGAGGTCAGAAATGATCAAATTTTTTGTTCTGCAAGAATTGGTTTATCTTTAAAAAAATTGCAGTTTATTTCAGAAAAACAGCAATATATCTTACGCCCCTATCGTTATCTAGTTCAACCCCGTAAGGTAAGTAAGGGTAAGTTACATTTAGTTTTAGCACTATATATCCATGGTAAAAGTTTAGAATATATCCACTCTGTTACCGGTTCTCCTCAGCGTACAATTAGCAAATATATTCAAGATTTTGAAGCAGGAAAACAAGAAGTAGATTTTTCTCGATATGTAGGGATTAATCTTAATTCTCAAGAACTAAGTAGACTCCATGGTACTTGCTTTAATCATCAAATTATCTAAATTAAGACTTAGCAAGAAGGCACATTTTTTAATAACCAAGGGTGCTACGGTCTACTACACTCTTAATATACAAGGGTGCTCGTATACTCATTAATTCCAGAACGTAATAATAAGACTTGTGGTGTCACGCACCATCCGAGTATTGTGACAATCGCGTAAGTCCTATAAATAATTAATCAGGATTGAAATATAGCGGTTAAATCAATTATTTAGAATTCAATATTAAATTAGTTTAATTTAAATAGAATAAGTAACTAAATAAATAGTAATTACCCAATAAAAGTTTCTATTTCCTGTTTCCTATTTCCTATTCACTATTCCCCTTTAGGGAAAGCACATTGTTCTAACCTATATGTCTACGGCTATAAAGCCTAATTTTGAGAACAAGTTGTCGTTTATTAAGATTCAGGTTAAAACGGTGAACGATTGTAGGGATTTTAATTTCTCAATCGAAAAATAAGCTGTTTCCAAAGTCTACCAAATTTATGAAATACTATTTAAGATTATTCGCTATATTAACAGTTTTTTTCACTATTCAGGCTTGTTCCTCATCAGACCAAAGTACAAACAAAATTACAAATAAAAGTACAAACAAAACTGCAAAAGACTCTGAGAGTCAACCATTGAAATCTGAAATATTAGATAAAAGCACGCAAAGTACAGAAAAATCTTCCCCAGTTAAGAATATTGAGAAAGAAGCAAAAGTTGAAAAAAAATCAGTTGAAACAAAATCTGAGTTATCAGCACAGGTAAATAATCAGAGCCAAATAAATTCAGCTCAATCGCAGAATAACCCACAAAAAAACAATACACAAAAAAACTTCAAAATTAAACAAGCAAAGCTAACTCTTCCTAAAAAAGTCAAAGCAAATCAAACTATACCTGTAAGTATTGATGTCAAAGTTGCAAAAACTGTAAAAACTGCAAAAACTAGAAAACCTACATCAGAACCATTAAATGCTCAGAAAATGAATTTAGTTCTAGTAAGCGATGATTTAAGGTTTTTTGATTTTGTCAATTCTAGTTATCAGGGAAACGGTAAATTTCAGGTAAAACCTAAGTTTCCAAGTCCTGGAATTTACAGCCTTTTTAGTACCTATGAAGTCTCAAATCAGGAGAAGCAAGTATTTATTGAAAAAATAGATATACCAGGTTCAGTTCCCTTACCAAAAGAGTTAGAAACATATAGTAAAACTCAAAAACTGGGAGATACAAAAGTAGATTTGCATCTATCCCAGTCAAAAGTTAAAGCAGGTAAACCAGTAACTCTGAAATTTGATATCCGAGAATCTAAAAGTAATAAATCTGTTACTAACCTACAAAATTATTTAGGGAAAAAAGCCCAATTAGTTATTATTAAAAGCTCTTATCCATTAAGCAAATCTGACTTTATCCCTAACCAAATAGTTCAAAAAAACCCCGATCATAACTTGTCCTTTCAAACTAGTTTTCCACATCAAGGAACATATAAACTGTGGCTAAAATTTAATCGGGGTGGAAAAATCAAAACTGCTGATTTTTGGGTTAACATATCTTAAAATATAAATCCTGAAGAATGAACATTAGCAGGATAATCAATAGAGAAATTCATACTTAAATTCATACTTAAATTCATACTTACAGTTTGCTTCAGAGATATATAACCTAATTCTGCCTAATAAATAATGCCTAGTAGCATAGGTTCACCCTGTAGCAATTACTGCTTTGATTGAAAACGAAGTAGATATTGATATCTTAATCTTTTCCAGATATGTCTGCACATTTTTTGAGGAATGAAAATGGATAATCGGTAAATGAATTGAGAATTAGTGACTAAATACCTTTTCCATAATCTACGCGGCTCTTGTATTAATCGATACAACCATTCTAATCCTGCTTCCTGCATCCAAAATGGAGCTCTTTTTTTTCTACCTGCAATCACTTGAAAACTCCCCCCTACACCAATAGCTAGATTAATACCTGATTCTTTCAAATTGTTTTTGATAAAGTTCTCTTGTCGAGGTACTCCCATTCCTATAATTAGAATTTGAGTATTTTTCTCTTTAATAGTTTCGACGATTTGGTGAACTTCATCTGGATGAAAATATCCATCGTGGGAACCGCAGATTTTTAATTGAGGATATTTTTTCTGAAACTTATTTACCACTATTTTAATTACATCTGTTTGTGCTCCTAATAGAAAAACTCGAAAGTTCTCTTGATTAGCGATCGCACAAAGTCCATCAACTAAATCTACTCCTGTAACTCGTTCAGGTAAACAGGGATGAAATAATTTTGATGACCAAATTATTGGTTGTCCGTCTGCTACTACTAGTGATGCATTATCTACATATTCTTGTAGTTTTGGATCGGAGTACATCATCATGGAAATAGCGACATTAACTGTTGCAATGTAACCTCTTCTACCGCTACGAATCCATTTTTTTGCCCAATTTAGTGTCTCCTGAAAGTTTAAAGTGTCGTAGCGACAATTCAAGATTTCAATTTTATTCATATTTCGGCTCTAATTAACATTAATAAGCCATCAATAAAGAATTTTGTTGCCCAATTTGGATAAGATAAACGAGTGTATTTTCCCCAAATTGGTTGCGAACCTTTGATACCTCCATAAATGTTTAGGTCAGATGTATTTATGTCTTGAGAAGACATAACGTACTCCAAGCTATTTTTCGCTGCTTGGTAATAGCTAATATCCTTAGTAATTTCAAATAGTTTTAGCCACACAATAGCCATTTGACAATTACCAGTCAGACAACAATAATTCCCTTTTGCTACCCCATCCGTGGTAATTTGTCCGGGGATAAAACCGTTTGGTTGCAAATGCGATGGTGCAGTAGCACCCACTGTAAGTGACCGCACTGCTTCGGAAGCTTGGATTGCTGCATCAATATATTTTTCCTCTTTTAGGAGAATACCTGATTCCAAATATCCTCTAATAGAATAGGCAATATTATGAGTAAAAGGAGGACTATCTATTGTAAAAGCATTATTAGCAAACCAACCGTTATTTTGCTGAGTGATTCCCCATTCTAGGTTTGCTAGAGCTACCTGCAAATAATCTCTATGGGGATTAAGGATATTTAGCTGCAATAGTCCCCAAGCAACACGGGTATTGTAGACATGAGGAATCCCTAAATGTGTATTGCAAGTCCATAGTAAGTCCCTATCTGCAACTGAAACTAACCAATTTCCTGCCAATATTGCAGCATCCAAAAAATATGGCTTTCGAGTCTCTATGAAAGCTCTAATAAAGCCTAGAAGCACCTGTCCGGTATCAAATACTATTCCAGATGAACCGTAACGAGAGTTTGATATAGAACCATCTTGGTTCTGTATCTTGATTAACCACTCAATAATTCTAACGGCTCTATCCCAAGAATCGCCATCATCAAGCTGTAAAGCAATATCAAATAGAGTGATTGCAATATATCCAGAAGTTTCAGGATAAGATGCTCGCCATTTACCTTTGAGAGAATATCCCCAACTTACACCCCCATCAATAGTAATATCATGAGCGCGTTTAAGCCAGTCAATAGCTGCATCTAAATGTTTTCTGGGTTCGCATATCTTTTGCTTTACAAGGAATAAGTCTTTAGTTGCTCTAGAAACAAAGCAGCTAGCAAGACCTATTTTTTGAAAACCTAATATATTCTCTCGACCAAGAGAGAATAATTTATTTTTAGATTCTAAATTGGGAGGTTTTTCTCCCACAGAATCACAACTGCTTAAATCCATATGATTTATTAATAAAGTCGGAAAAAAGAATTAAGTTCGTCATGATTTTGTTGATAGCTATAAACAAGCTATTAATCTAAAAACTTGATTCTTTTTGTCAACAATAGAAGTTAACAATCTTTCTCTATGTTTTTGACCAGGTTGAGAAAAATAAATTAGCACCACAAATTAGGGAATAGATGCATTATGTTAAACCATATAAAGCCATATATTTATTGCTTTTTAATGTTAAGCAAAAGTAAATAAAATAGCTATATTTTTTCGGAGAGATTTTAATTAGGTTTTGCTGATTAAAGATGCTATTTTTTGATGATGTGCCCGAAAAGGACTAAGTTTCTAATCTAAAAAATATGAAGTTACCACTTTATTTCTTTTGGATGATATTTCTTGAAAAGAAATGTTAAGCATAATGTAATCACATCATATTTTATTCAGTAAATGGATTCCTTCAAGTTATTGTAAATAAATGTTCTCCATAAACTTATCTTTCTATTTACTAGAGATATATCTACTAAATAATAGTAGTCTCCAAATCATTTTTATAACAATGTTTTCTGTATGATTTCATATAATCTTTAAATAACACTGTTTTTTAATCAGTATGAATAACCAAGATACAAATATAAGTAAAATTTGTGTGAATTTTTTATCAATACAAGAAATTGTACTTATCAGTAAATATAGTTGATTTTAACATCAAACAGACTTAATTTTTATATTGCTATTAAATTAAAAATTAGATTAATTATTTTTTAGAATCTTTCAATAAAAATATTCCATCAATAAAGATGAATGCCTCAATGTATGATTAATTCGTGATGTTGTTTTATATTCAAACCCTTTCATACATTTGTGACTCTTGTCCACAAAGCCAAACCACCACCCTTACCTCTGGCTGCAATATAATTATCTTTTACTAGAAAATAATTAAAAAATGCCTGTTGCTTAATACTTTGCTCATAAAAAATATTTTCATCTCCATTACCTCGAATATTACCTTCATAAAGCTTTAATTTAGATAAAGTCAGCTTCATATGAATAAAATCAAAAGCTAATAAATTCATTTTTGAATAGAATAATACGGGTCCATCTAGGGTAATTTTTAAAAACCCCAATTGGACACAATTATATACCTGCCCTCTTTCTAAATCATCTGGGGATGGAAGGTAAGATATTTGGATTTCAACCCACCTTGGTAAAAATCTTCCTGCACCTAAAACAATTCCGGCTTTTTTTTGTGACTTCTTAGTTCCGGTAATGAAACCTAATCGCCAATTTCCCTGTAGCTGTGGGTAAGAATACCTTACTTTGTCTTGTTTGGCTATTTTTTCAGCTTTAACTAATTCTTCAACTACTGATGGGGGAGATGGTGCATTTTTTGAGGAATTACTTAAATATGCAACAGCTTGCTCTATAAATGACTGCATTATCTACTATTAATCAATTTGGAATTCCGTAAATATCATAGATCCAAAATGTCTCTAGGGAAATTTGAATGAGTAATGAGTTACGAGTAATGAGTTATGAGTTATGAGTTATGAGTTATGAGTTATGAGTTATAAGTTAAGTGTTTAGCGGGTTTGAAGGTTCAATAATTTCTGAATCCGCGTTGCTCCCGTATTATATATATTCCTTAAATCCTTAGACATAAGACATATATTTCAAATCTTTCTGATGTTCACCCAGGGAACTTTGTTTTATTTTCAGATTTAACCTCACCAAATAATAATTCTCTGTCTCTAGCTTTCCCGATAACTTCTTGTTCGCTAGTATAAGAGAATATTGCTGTATAACGGTTGGTTTCTCCAGAAACTTTGGTTACTCGATGCAAAGAATTTTTACCTTTGAATATTTGTAAATCTCCTGGCTGTAAATTAATACTTTGCAATTTCTTATACTTACCATGTAAAACTTGATTTACTAAGTGATAATTTTCATTTTCTGGAGTTCTAATATTATCTGCAAATTCAAAAATACCTCCGGACTTGGCTGTTTGAATCATTAAAACAATACTAAAGTCATTCTGATCATAATGCCATGGATGTTGGGCATCATTACCTAATATATTTAATACTAATCCAGCTAAAGGATCTTCATATTCATAAATAATTTCTTTATCTAAACAAGCTGCCAAAAATTTCTTAAATATAGGTTCATGATAAAGAGTTTTAAACAAAGAATTACTATCAAAATGATTTGTAGAGACAAATGCATTAGTCCTCTCCATAAAAAATCTGATGGGATGATCTAACGGTAAAGAAGGATCATCTTCTGTTTTAAAAGCATTAGTATATCTTTTTGCGTAGTAAGCCTGGGGTGCTAATAACTCCGACTCTTGCTGTAAAATTTCTAAAGCCTTGGAGGTTAAAAAGTTCTTAAATACACAACATCTAGATGTTTTAAATTGATAATGACAATATTCAATTAATTCTGGATATTTATGCAGAAAAGAAAGAGGATATAGTTCAAAATTTATAATATCTTCAATTTCTAGTTTAGTCTTGATGATTTGTTTACTATTGTCTTTACTAATCATTATGTCCCCATTATTTTGACATTTGTCTAGATAGCGTAAACTTTGATTAAGTTCTGCCTAAAAACCGCATTTATCATAGCAGAAGCGAACAATTGATGATACGTGTTGTTTTAGACACTTCATCAGACAAATTAGTTATAGATACATAACTATTGATAGATTATTCACTCTTTTCGGAAATACTGACCGCGAGAAATAACTAAAAATAAATGATGTACCAATATCAAGATTCTCTTCCCAAGTTACCTTTACCGACATTAGAGCAAACCTGTAAGCTTTACCTAGAGATGGTTGCACCGATGCTGAGTGAAGCACAATTGAAGTATACCCAAGGAGTAGTAAAAGATTTTCAAGAAGGAGTGGGAATTAAACTACACCATCAGTTAGAAATGATAGCTAACTCTACAAAAACTAGCTATGTTCATGATTATCGGGAAGAAAGTTTTGCACAATATCGGGGAATTTTGCCAATTAACAAAAATTTTGGGGTTATTCTTTCACCTATTGCTCAGCCAGAATTACCTGTTCCTGGTCTTGTAGCGACTTGGATTGTAGATACTTTGAAATTTTATCTGAAAATTAAACATCGAGAATTAGAACCTGATAGAGACTCTCCCCGTAGCGGTAATCAACCGATGTGTATGATTCAGTATGATAATTTGTTTGGTTGGAATCGGATTCCAGGGATTAAAGTAGACAAAATGTTTCAAGCAGCAAAGGATAATCCCAAAGAACATATTATTATTATTAGGAAGAATGCATTTTACTTACTCGAAGTACTTCAAGAAGATAAAATTCCCGCGATCGCAGATGTTGAAGAGCAAATTAAGCAAGTTTTAGAAAGTTCTCAAGGTACTACTCCAGAAAATACGAACTCATATGAACCTGCTATTGGAGCATTAACAGCAATTGAAAGGACTCCTTGGGCTGTTTTACGTCAAGGAATAGAAGCTTTATCCCCAGAGAATGCTCGCAGTTTAGAGTTAATCGACAGTGCTTTATTTATAGTTTGCTTAGATGAAACCACACCAACAGACTTAGTCTCAGCTTCTCAGAATATGCTCCACGGTGATGGACGCAATCGGTGGTTTGACAAACCATTACAAATAATTTTTACAGATAACGGTATCTCAGGAATCAACGTTGAACACGTAGGTTTAGATGGTTATGTAATTATGCGTTATCTACATGAGGTAAATCAGGAGCGGAAGAAAGAAGAAAAAGACATTAACACTCAAGCTCAATCTACATTATCATTAACACCCCCCACCAAGTTAAAGTGGAAATTGACCCCAGAAATTGAAAAGTCAATTCAGGATGCAGAAGCTCAGGTTGATAGCTTTATTGCAGCACACGAAACCTTAGTACTAGATTTTCAAGAATTTGGACGTAATTTTATCAAAGAACAGCGTTTCAGTCCCGATGCTATTGTACAGCTTGCTTTTCAACTAGCTTACTATCGACTGCGTAATAAAGTTGACAGCGTATACGAATCAGTGCATACCAGACGCTTTAAATATGGACGCACCGAAGCAATGCGATCGCTAACTCCGGAGTCTTTAGAGTTAGTTAAAGCGATGACTTCTGATACTGCTGGTGAAACTAAATATCAAGCTCTCAAAAGTGCGGTTAATGCTCATACTTCCCGACAAAAAGCTGCTCAGCAGGGTGATGGTGTTGACAGACATTTTGCTGCATTACGCCGTTTAGCAACTGCTCAAGGAATTACACCGGAGATTTTTCAAGATAAAGCATTTCAACTTTTGGGTGATTCTCCCATCTGTACAAGTAGTTTAGCTGCAGGAATGGGTATTGATTTATTCTGTTTCGGTCAGGTTGTAGACCATGGTTATGGTATTGGTTATATCATTAAACCTGATTCTATTACCGTAAATATCACTAGTAAGTATCAGCAGACAGGAGAATATATCAAACTTTTGCAGGAGTCTTTGATAGATTTAGCAACTGTGATGAAATCTAGTAGTTAAGGAAGATGAATAAAATAATATAATCTCGGTGGCTATATCTAGAAAGTAAGAATTTCCTGGTAATCAAAAACCCCAAGCTAGAAATCTTAAAGGATTCTAGGAAACAACTTGGGGTATTATATAATTTATTAAGAATGGGCTATCGTCAAACGAACAAAAGCTTATTTTCTACTTCACACTATGCCATTCATCTTCCCAAACTGGGTGTATTGATCGAATTGTCTCTACAAGGAAATGACGTGCTCGATAAATACAATAGCCCATGATAGTAAATGTCTGCCAGTTAATTAAAACAAAGATATCCTGAGTTCCTAAACTCACAGCAACTATTAACAAGGGAAATATTAAGAGATAGGATAGTTGTGCTATTTCTTGGGGATAATCATCCGTTTTAGCATATCTATAAATTATGTAGGGAAGCCAACGAGCGATCGCATAAGCTGTAAATATCATTGCTCCAACCACATTAGTTGTAGCCACACTCAGAAAACCAAAGCATCTGCAACCTTGTAAGATAGGGTAAAGCCAAACCCTGGTATGTTTGTCAATACGGTTGTAAATCCAGAAAGTTGCTCTGACAAAAATCAGTAAACTTAACCAAAAACCAGCATTAATCAAGATATCTAATCCATGATGGGAGAGAAAATTTAAATTAGATTGCCAATTAAAGGTAAGATTAGGAATAAATTTGGAAATTATTGGATTATGTAACTGATTATGGTCTACTTTGCTCAATTCTAGAAACAGAATTCCTGGAATAGCAAAAATAGCTGCATATATCCAAGGTTCACTTAAACTGATTCTAGATTTATAACGCTGGTATCTATCTGATAAAACAGGTTGTTTCTCAAACTTTTCTGCAATTAAATCATTCTCCATATAACCTATTTCATAGATGCACCAAAAGGATAACATCAAGAACGTCATGCTCAGTCCATGAAGAATTGGTTGGGAACTTAACCATGTCGAAGCAAGAAATACAAACAGTAGGTCATTACCAAATATCTCATAGAGGAAATAAGGTTTACTCGGTTTTTTAACTTTCTCTATATAAAAGAATGGCATGTAAACATCAGCCATCGCTTGAACGGTTTTTGCTCCAGACCAAACAACTAAGCAAGGTATGGATACATAGGAGAGTAAAGGTAAGTCATGATGTGAATCTGTAATTACCATAGAACTCTTCACTACATCTTCACCTAATGCTGCATTGATAGTTGCTAACTTTCCTCTTACCCGGTCTAATCCCCCCTTCCAGAAACGACAAGCAACAATTTTATCTGTTTTGATAGGTAAATGTTTGGCGATCGCACGAATCACGAAGTCAAATCCCAAAGAAGAGATGATTATCTGAACATCAGGTTTTTTAGCGATCGCTTCTATGAGTGGAGTATTCCCATAACTTTGAGCCAGTTTTTTACCTTGGAATTGCCATAAAATGATAGTCCAAGGGAAAAATATAGTTGCAAGCAAAACTCTCAACCAATCACGAGATACATCACCTTTAAATTCATTTGGTAATAAATTCCAAGGCTTGAGTAAATTTAACATGGTGAGAAATAAAGACCCAAGTATACGAGGCTGAAGGGAATTTAAATATTCTTCTGTTGAATTCCTAAGAAAAAGAGTTTCATCAAAATCTATCAATATAGAAGTATTTTCTGGTAACTTTTCGATTAGATTTAGTGCTTCTGAAATAGATAGACTATAATCATCATCTGCCTTAGCTTTTACAGCTTTAACCATAGTCAGTAGTACTTATAAGAACAATAAAATCAGTATTTTTTATGCGTTTACAGTATACCTTTATTTCAATTTTACTTATGTAATCTTAATATTGAGTTATCGGACAATAAGATAAATTTTACTTAAATTATAATCTTGAGGAAAAATATAATTTACATTTAGTTGTATTATTTTTTTTCAAAAAATAATATTCCCCATTGTTTTGATTGTAATCGACCTAAATAGTAAAGTATAGACTATGCAAAAAAATAAGCAATTCTAGCTTAATTTAATTCATAATATATATTTTTTCTATCATCAATAAGTAAATTTCATTTTTTCAATATGTTTGAATATCGGTCTTATCAATTTACTACATAAACTCTAATAATAAAAGGCATTTTGCCATTATCTATGAGGTAGTGTCGGAGTAATTAAATACCGAATTGATATTTTCTTCTTCTAGGTGTTATTTTAGAATAATTACAACTTTCATCCTTAATTTGAAAAAGAATAAAAGTAAATTATATTTTCATATTTAATTACCTAACTCTTAACTTATACATTTTATAATCCTTATATATCAATGATTTTAGAGTTTATCTAAATATGTGTGGAGGCGTGCTTAGCTTCCCCTATCCCAGTTAGTTTCATTTCTTGAAAGGGAGAGGTTAATTTAGAATTTCCACCTTGTGGGTTGCTCACTTTTTACATCATTATTTGTCTTGACAAATAAATTGCTCAGCATTAATATTTATACCTTAATTTAGAGATAAATATTAAATTAAATAATGTAGCTTCCCCTAAGTAAATGATTTAATTTTTGTGGTTTAGACGGTCAGATCCAAGATATTAAATAAGGAACTCATCATTAAATCAGTTTTGTATTTTATTCATTACTGATTATCAAGGGGCTAAAATTATGTTTATCAATTATCATCTAAATTGTCTTACATTACATTAGTTTATATCAGATAAAATTGTATATCAAATATGCACTTTTGTATCGATTAAATATTCAATTAATCAGATTAACTTACTTAGCAACTCTGATTATCTTGATGTATCTTTTACTTACATGAACTCAAATTAAGGTAAAAGAATCAACATTAACCCTAACTATCTAAACATGACATACTTTAGCGATCCCTGTAGGTAACTTATTACTAATTAACGAATAATACAATTGATATCAGCTATATAAATCTGAGAATAATAAATAACAGCAACATCTAATTTTTGCGACTCCTCTCTTGATTTTAATTGCCAATAATAATTTTGTATTCTAAATTTATATCTAATTTTATAGAAGATAGAGCATATCTTCATTCAATCTTCTTGAATATAAAATTATCTACATACAGCAGATAAGTGCGATAAAACCTAACCACGTCATTACGTGCGTAACGGAGTGAAGCGCAGTAATCCCAAGGTTTAATATATTTTACATTTCGTTACATAGATAGATTTATTTGTACCTACTTACATAGACTAAGTTTAAAAATAAAATAAATAATATCAGGACTTACGCAAAGAAGACTTATCCGAAGCGAAGTTCACGTAGTGTAGGGAACCATTGAATCAAGCACAGACACTGGCAAAGTTACCTTTTTAGGATATGTTGTTGGCAGCCAAGATAGCGGTGCAGGATTCACATTCCGCATTGAATCTGGCAAAGTTACGGAAATTCAATATAGAGAACAGTTAATCTAATTATTGCGGGTACTCAAAAAATTGTTAACAACTTTACCCATCATGGGAAAGACTTGTGCTTGCCTAGTCATTGTAGTAAGAATTGCGGCGTTGGGAAATAACCATGAAGAACCCATAGTCTTCACTTTATCTCTAATCTAAGAACTATCTAGACCCGGGCTTAGGAATTGTTAAACCAATGTATCCACCTACTCCTACTTTAGCTAAATCTACAAATGTAGAGCGATAATTCTCATCAATAATTGCTAATATTAAAGAACCTGCGACTAGAGTAGATACGATAACAGCTAAAATAATATCTTTGAATCTGTTATACTTCATAATTTTCAAGCTGCTTACACTTAACTTATACACTTATGTAGTATATTTATTTCAGTTTGTGTGACTGATAATTTTATGTAGTTTAATATCAAGAATTAGTATTAATTTTATGTATTATTTTTATTGTTTTATAATATTTAATTTTTAATATAAATTCTGTTCAGATGGGAAAATCCTCCAATAATCCTTGGAGGGTAAATGTTTATAAATAACTGATAGTCTTAAGTAGGTCAGCGTTAAAATTGAAAGGTATGTCATTACGAGTGGAACGAAGTAATCACAAGGTCTTGAGTCCTGTTTATAATTCGTTACATAGTTTGATTTATTTGTGCCGACTTACTTAATAAAGTCTTGAGCTAGTGAAATATCAGGAAGCCAATTTATTTAAGAATACCTGTCGAAGTTCTTTTACTGCTCTTTCCCCACGCTTACGCGCCGTCGCGACACAAATTTGCGTCCCTTCTTGGTGAGATAAAATTTCAGCTATCTTTTTCCAAGAGAACTTCTGAAAAAACCGCATTCTCAAAATAGCTCTATTTTTAGTTTTTATCTGTTGAATATTTTTAGCTATCTCTTCATGAATATCATAGGAATTGTTTTTGTCACAATTTTGATTAGCAAAATATTCAATTTTCTCTAATTCAGTTGCTTCACTAACTCTATGTTTTTTGTACAACTTGCTAATATAACGCTCACTAACTAATTTCGCCCAAGCTACCGGATGATTAACTTGCTTTCCAGACTGAAGTGTTTCAAATAAACACATAACACTATGCTGAACTATATCTTCTTCTGATAAAAAACTACTAAGTTTTAGTGCATGTAAGCGACTTCTAATATGAGTCTTTAGCCACGGAGTCTGTAAGACTTGACGAACTTCGGAATAATCACTATTCTTCGACATGTTTAAAAATTTTCCCTAGAATAATTTAGTAAAATTTATGACAAGTAATTAGGGAACAGATAACTAAATAGTTAGTACCTACTACTAAGAAAAATGCGATGTTTGTATCATATTAAGATAGTAATATCAGCCTAAAGAAAGAGGCTTAAAAATAGAGTTTGTTTTATCTAGTAATCTATTTTTACGGACTAACCTCCACTACAAGCATTTGCTAATTATTAGTGTCACTATTTAATAAAATGTGACTAATAGCACTATTGAGATGAGCCATTTTTTTAGATGTTACACAGAATTGTTTTGGTATTTTTTTGTCTGAAGGTAGAATAATAAAACTTCTGGACTGCATTTTTGAAACAAGTAAATTTTTTATCTAGCAAAAGGTCACATTTGAACAATTCAGTGATACTAATATATTTGCAAGGAAAAACAAAGCTATGTATTTAGCAGCTTGAGATATATCCGAACTTGACAGTACTTAAGTTGAAATCAACTTTAATTCATTCCTAGGAGCCAATAGTATTCAATGGACACAAAAAATCTGAACCATCACAGTGAGAAAGAAAATATTTTCAAAATAGCCGAAGAATACCGTAAATTAATGAAGCTATCATCTCCATCTGATATTGAACTTGAGAATATTGAAAAAATCATGGAGTTAGCTGTTGATGATACAGAGCTAAATCATTTAATCAATCAAATAAATGAGCAATATGCCCTTGAAAATAATTTACTTGAGGATGACAATTTAGACCGCTTACCTCCAGTAAGTCTAGAATTAAATAGGGATAACTATTTAGACAAAGATGAACTGAATAAAATAAATGACACTAAACAACCAGACACTGATAGTAATGTTGTTGAATTATTTCCCAACTCGAACGAAATCGATAACTCTCAGCAAAAGATGGTGCAGAAAAACTCTATGGTGTCACCAGTCAGCAACATGAATAGCACTGAAATGTCGATTTGCAACTCAAATAAAGGTATACCCGATCAGAAAATTAAGGAATATTATGCATCATTTAATCAATTAGAGAATCAGATTGAAACCCAGCAATTACAACCATTGCAAGTAAAAGGTGAAGTGCGTAAGTTGCAACTTATAGCAGAAAAACAGCAAAGAAAAGCAGAACGAAATCAGCGTAGAGCCGAAATCAACAAGGAGCAAGCTCAAATGCAAAGTCGTTATGATGAAGCGCAAGTTTGGCAAGTTAGAGCACAAACTTCGCTATCAGAATCGCGACAGTGGCTTTGTTTAGGAAGGCAAGTGTTAAATTTAAGCACAGTATATTGACGACGCAAGGAGAAAGGACTCGCAGTAGTTCGAGGGTGCATCACTTATTCATCATCTACACATAACTCACTACTATCGGTCGGTAAAAAGTGCAAATACATAGAAATAATTGGAAATAATTGACTTAGCCATCCAGATATTGGCTTAACAATAAAAGTAGTATTCAGATTATCAGGAAAATAAAAGACAAAACCCTGAAATCAAAATTATCTATTGACCCTGCGCGATCGCAAAGAAACTGTGTTGAGAGTATTAGCTATTAGCTGGGGTGTAATTTATACTTTACACGTTTATAACTCGCCGGGACTGCTCAACTGATGAGATGATTGGTAATCGAATGGAAAAGGATGTACCTTGCCCCACTTCTGATTGCACTTCCAGCCTACCGGCATGCTTTTCGGTGACAATTTGACGTGCGATCGCTAATCCTAATCCTAATCCGGTACCTTTACCTACACCTTTAGTAGTAAATAAATGGTCAAATATTTTATTTTTGACTTCTTTGCTTATTCCTTTACCATTATCAGCAATTGATATTTTCACACTGCTATTTTCTACTACAGTTTTAATTATAATTCTGTTGGGATTTGCTTGAATTTCCTCGAAACTACGTCCGCTATTTGACTCTTCTAAAGCATCAATAGCATTTGCCAAGATATTCATAAATACCTGATTTAACTGTCCTGGGAAACACTGAATTTTTGGTAAATTGCCGTAATTTGTGACTACTTCTATGGCTGGACGTAACTCGTTAGCTTTAAGACGATGTTTAAGGATTAAGATGGTACTATCAAGACCTTCGTGGATGTTGAATTGTACTTTGTAATCTTTATCGGCGCGGGAGAAGGTTCTTAAGCTGATACTGATATTTTTTAACCTATTACATGCCATCACCATTGAGTCAATCATCTTGGGTAAATCTTCTAAGCTATAATCTAGGTGGATTGAGTCGGCATGATTGATGATTTGTTCATCTGGGTTAGGAAAATTTTCTTGATATAGTTGCAGATGTTCGGTAATATCGGCAAGGCTGGGTTTAGTTTATTTGAGGGTTGCAGAAATAAATCCTAAAGGATTATTCATTTCATGGGCAATTCCAGCAACTAAATTACCTAATGCAGACATTTTTTCGCTTTGGACAATTTGTAATTGAGCCTGTTGTAAATCTTGTAGTGCTTGTTGGGATTTTTGGTACAGTTTGGCATTTTCTAGGGATATTGCAGCTTGAGAAGAGAGTAAGTGAATTACTTTGAGTCTATCTTGTGTAAATACTCCAGAAGTTATTTGATTTTCCAGATATACAATACCTAATAATTTTCCTTGATTAACAATTGGTGTGCATAATACACTTTTTGGATAATGGTGGAGCATATATTCGCCAATCAACCCAGAAATATCTGTTTGACAATTATCTATGGCAACAGTTTTAAGGGTATTTTTGACATAATTAATTATTTTTTTTGGTATATCTTCACTTCGATTAATTGATTCTGAAGCCAGAATATTTTGGATTGTATCTTGTTGTTTGTCCTCGTTACTAATAAAAGTAATTGCTCTTACTTGCCAAGTATCATCTTCTTGGGGAAGAATTAAGATAGACTTGCCAAGTATCATCTTCTTGGGGAAGAATTAAGATAGATTTTTTTGCGCCAGAATTTTCTAAGATAATTTTGGTTAAATTAGTAATTAATTCATCTAATTCAATACTGTTGGAAATGGTTTGAGCAGCTTTAAAGGCAGAAGTTAAATCAATCTAGATTTTCTAGACTTTTAACATGACGGAGAAAATCAGCATGATTTTGAGCGATCGCATATAGTTCATTCAGATTTTTACCATAGGTGAGGCGATCGGAACCACTCAGCATCATCATAAAGCCAACTGTGAGCCAGTTTCCTGCTTCCATGCCATATTTATAGGCGTTTTCGTAGTAAATATCTGTTTCTCGAATTGGACGACTCCAGCTATGTACATCCGCAGCAAAGAAAAAATTTGTCATTCCACGGACATCAGAATTATCAAACTGCTCGCAAAGCTGTACTGCGATTTTTCCAAAGCGATGAGCTGTACTATAGTCTTTCAAAATAACAGTTGCAATCATGCCATAGCCAACATAACCGAAGGGAGACATATCACTATTACCATACTGCAAAGATAAAGTAGTCATTTTAGCAAGTGCTAGGAGTGCTAGAATTGTTTGACCATCCAGCCATGCAGCATAGAAGAGAATTTGTAAAATTCGCAATATTTCTGCAATGCTCTCATCTTTCATCTTGGGTAAATCAAGAATAGATTCAATAGTCTGCTGTTCTACAAATTTGTTGACTTTACTAATTTCTTCATCCAAACTAGTTTGAATTAATTCTTGCTCTGTTGGCATTTCCCAGCCAAGTAATTGTAAACTTTGGCATATAATAGCGATCGCTTCAGTATTTCTTCCCTGAAGCTGATATTGAGTCATTTGCACCCGATAAATGACTGCTTTATCTAAGGGTGTTTGAGCATAGATAAATTAAAAATTAAACAAACGTATTATTCAGAAAAATTAATATTAAACAAACTTGATAAAATCGTATTAGAAAATAGAAAACCATCTGGAGGAACCAGAAAGCATCTCTCTCCAATTATTTCTACCCAATTTTTCTCTACATAAGGCTGTAAAGCTTGTTGAATTAACTCAACTTTATGCTTACCGAACTGTTGTGACAACTTATCTAAATTGATACCCTCTGCCAAACGTAAACCTAACATCAGGGTATCTAACAATTTTTCATCAACTGGAGTTACTTCACAATCAATAATTGCCCCATTATCTATCCAAGCATAATACTCCTTAGTTTTGCGGGGACGATTAAAACGTTTTCCCTCTAAGTAGCTAGCTGCACCCATACCAAAGCCATAATAAGGAAGATTTTTCCAGTAGACTTTATTGTGAACACACTGATGTCCAACCCGAGCATAATTAGAGATTTCATAATGTTCATAGCCAGCCTGAGTTAAAATCTCATGTGCCATTTTGTACATTTGCACAGTAGTATCATCACCCGGTAGAGGTTTATCTCCTGGCTGATAGTAACGTCCAAAAGCCGTTCCTGGTTCAACTGTTAAGTCATATACCGATATATGAGTAGGATTAATATCAATTGCTTGATATAAAGAATCTTTCCACATCTCCACTGTTTGATGAGGTAAACCTGATATCAAATCAAGACTAAACTCAGGAATCCCTACCCGATAAACTAGGTCTATAGCTGTAAAAATATCATTAACACTGTGCGATCGCCCGCAAGTTTGTAATAGTTTATCTTCAAAAGCTTGTACTCCTAAACTAATTCGGTTTACTCCTGCAGTTACATATCCTTGTAAATGTTGTAAATCAAAAGTTCCTGGGTCCATTTCCATAGAAATTTCAGGTTCTGGAGCAAACCCTACATATTTTTTTAAGGTTTTTAAAATAGTTTCTATCTGTGGTATAGAAAGTAACGAAGGGGTACCTCCACCAAAGAAAATTGTGGTTAGAGGTTGACCATAATTATGCATAGCTGCAATTTCTTGACATAATACTTCTACATACTTTTGTATACCCAAAGATGTCTCACCTCTGAGCTTATCCCCCAATACAGACACGGGAAAGTCGCAGTAAAAGCACCTTTTTCTACAAAAGGGGATATGTATATAAGCAGAATTAGGAATATGAGAAATCTTAACTAATTGATTCATATTGCAAACAAAAGACAAGAAAATAAATAATTTGTGTTGATTGTTGTTTGTTGTTGCTTATTATTGTTTGTTGTTTCTATAGGTTTTAGATAAATAGAAGTCACAAAAAGTAGTTACCAAGTTATATTTTTTTATAGTTTTAAGGACAATAAACAACAGATGCATAAACGGTAAAACTATACAGCTATAATGATTGCATAAGCTGTTATATGTTTAGTCCAAATTATGGCTGTCAAATTTCATAAATACATACCAAAAATATAAATACATACTCAGCCAGTTAGGAAATACAGTTCCACTAAATTCATAAAATCATGCTTGATGTCATTATAGTTTTCTCATTCATGTTGGCACTTTCAGGGATTGGCTACTACAGCACAGACCTGTTACCAACTACAGCCTTAGATAACGTAACCAACCTAGAAGCATTACGTTTAGTAGTTGCTGCTTTTGCTGCAATAATTGGTTGTGCAATCGGACTGCGTTTTCAGACTGGATATCGACGTTTGGAAGCACAAGTACGGGAAATGCCTTTAGAAGTGATACTTACCCGTGCAATTGGTTTAGTAATAGGACTACTGGTTGCAAACTTAATGTTAGCACCACTATTTCTGCTACCAATACCTCCAGATTTCAGCTTCATCAAGCCATTGGTGGCTGTAGTCGGTAGTATTATTTTGTCCTATACCGGAATGAATTTGGCTGACACTCACGGTAGGGCTTTAATTAGATTAATTAACCCTAGTACCTTGGAAACAATGGTAGTAGAGGGAACCCTCAAACCTGCTGCGACTAAGGTTTTAGATACGAGTTGCATCATAGACGGTAGAATTGAGACACTACTAGATACTGGATTTCTAGAAGGGCAAATCATCGTTCCCCAATTTGTTTTGCAAGAATTACAGCAAGTTGCAGACGCAAGTAAAGACCAAAAGCGCGTTAGGGGTAGAAGGGGATTAGAAATACTCAACCGTCTGAAAGTCGCTTACCCAGATAGAATTCTGATTAATTCCATAGATTATGAGGATATTCCGACAGTAGACGCAAAGTTAGTCAAATTTGCTCAGGAAATTAACGCTAGCTTACTAACAAACGACTACAATTTATCTAAGGTTGCTAGCGTTCAGAAAGTCCCAGTACTTAACGTCAATGACTTAGTTAATGCTGTCCGTCCCACATATTTACCAGGAGACAATATTGACTTAAAAATTCTTAAGGAAGGTAAAGAACCTTCTCAGGGAATTGGTTATTTAGAAGACGGGACAATGGTGGTTGTAGAAGAAGGTCGCAGTTATGTTGGTGGAGAACTAAGGGTAGTAGTTACCAGCGCTCTCCAAACTTCAGCCGGAAGAATGATTTTTGCTAAACCCCAAGCTTCAGCGATCGCTTAAGGGTAAACAACTAAAATTCAGGGAATGGGAAAATCAGAACTTAAAAGAAATTGGTATACCAATAGTTTGGTGTTTTGAATAAATACTCTTCTATTTCGATGCCTTCTAAATTTTGTCATTAAACCCTTTCCCTAATTATTCGTTCCCATAATTATTTTTTATATTTTTTATATTTTTTATAGTAAATTGCTCAAGATTTTGACGAGAAACTCATATTTACCGCTGTCTTTAAAAGTTATGGGTGTAAATCAGGGTTTATAGTATATTTAGATACTGCTATTTGGTGTAATATATGAAGCTTAATATTTATTTTCAAGAAATCTTCTAAGAAATATTTAAAAATTTCATCTGTGAAAAAAGAAATTATACATATAGCTAACCTTGCAAAGCAAAGGAAAAAGCTGATAATTGATAGAAACAAGAAATCTTGCTCCCATTCAATAGAAAGAAATGATCTTATCGCCGAATCTCAATTAGAAGTAGAATTATTTGACACCATAGATTCTTTAAATTTAGAGGAATTTGCGACACTCCTTGAGATTACAGAGCTAGGAGGTTTTACAATCCCAAAAGAAGCTAGTATATCCGAACAAGTAAACTTGCTTTATCTCCAGCGAGATTTGGACTTGTTTTTAATCAAAGGTCTTGAGTGCAAAAGTAAAGTGTAATATTAATTCGTAGACAGTAGAATGCCTTTGCTTTATGGCACGAAACAAATTCAAGGCTATACGTTCAAAAAAATGTTCTCAATGTTCTCAAGACTCATCTGTACTATATCGTATCAAATACCAAGTTGAGGGAAATTGGGTTTTTGTCTGTCCTAAGTGTTGGGAAAATTTAAGTCAAGATAATCCCTACTACACTTACGGTGGTACCTGGAAAGCACAGAAGAAGAGATAACATTTAAGAATGCTCAAGTCAAAATCAAGTCAAAATATCAAGCTTCATAAATCTCTAGTGGTAAATTATCTGGGTCTCGGAAGAATACAAACTTTTTGTTGGTAATATCATCGATTCTAATATCTTCTACCTCTACCCCTTGAGATTTCAATTCTTCGACAGTACTTTCTATATCCTCAACAGCAAATGCTAGATGTCTTAAACCGCAAGCTTCTGGGTTAGTTAGTCTGTTTGGTGGTGTGGGAAAAGAGAATAATTCTATTTGACTAGTTTCCCCAACTTGTAAGTCTAATTTATAAGAGTTTCTGGCAGAGCGAAAAGTCTCATGAATAATTTTAAATCCTAATATTTTCGTATAGAAATGTTTGGATTTCTGATAATTTGAACAAATGATTGCTATGTGATGAATTCGAGATATTTGCATTTGACGAGTTGGATAGTAATTTTCTGTAGAATGGGTAAGAACTGTGATTTTTCTCCTCAACTATTATCTAGATTCACTATCTAACTATCTAGATGTACGAATTATTCCCTTCCGTTTTCAGCCAATTCTCTAAAGCACTCTCTAAAGCACGAATTACAAAATTTACTGCTGGATGATTAATGATTTGCTCTAAATCTTGAATGAAACATTTGCTTGACATTTAATTCAACCTACCTACTTAATAAGCTGCAATTTACTTATGAGAAGAGACGTTGCAATGCAACATCTCTACAAAATAAATAAGTAATTGGGTAGATTAACTATAAAATCACTATAAAATCGATTCAATTACGTATGGAAAAATCGGAACGTACTTGGTCTACGACCTTATCTAATCCTACTGAATGAGCAGCCTTAAATAACAACCGATCTCCTTCTTGAATAAAAGACTTTAACCTGTTAATCAAATCTTCATGAGTTGCAAAACATTCTGTGGGTATCCCATTTGCATTCATCGCGATCGCTTCTGCATCTTTGCTATCTACCAACACAAGTAAGGCATCCAGTTTCAGGTGATGAACAGTTTCACCGACTTTTTGATGCAGACTATAAGAGTGTTCCCCTAACTCCTTCATTGCCCCTAGAACAGCAATTTTCCGCTTACCTGATGTTTGTGCAAGTAAATTGAGCGCAGCTGTCATTGCTTCGGGTGCAGCATTATAAGTCTCATCTAAAATTACCACATTATTGGGCAACTTATACTGTTGCGATCGCCCTTGTGGCATATTTACTGTAACGCCATTTTGTAGGGTAGACCAATCGATTCCCAAGACTTTTGCCACTGCTAAGGCTGACATGTAGTTAAGTGCATTATGACGACCAGGTAAAGGTAACTTGAAGCGCATTTGGTCAACTTCCACAGTGTCGCTATCAATTAATTTACCCTGAACATCACCACCCTCTAAACCAAAGGTAAGTGTAGTTCCATGCCAAACTTTAGTTGCTGTTGTTAGAAGTAAGGGATTGTCGTGGTTGAGAATAGCTATGCTGTTAGCAGGCATAGTAGCTAATAACTCGCATTTTGCACAAGCGATCGCTTCTTCTGAACCCAATAATTCAATATGTGCAGTACCTACATTGGTAATTACACCAATATCGGGATTTGCAATCTCTGTAAGTTCGGCAATTTGTCCTTGACCACGCATCGCCATTTCTATTACAGCATATTGATGTTGGGGAGTTAAATCTAATAAAGTTTTTGGTACACCGATTTCATTATTGAAGTTTGCATAGGTTTTTAAAACTTCTCCCTGAGTCCCTAAGACAGCACTAATTAACTCCTTAGTTGTCGTCTTTCCTACAGAACCCGTTACCCCAATCACTGGAATATTAAAGCGATCGCGCCACCATCTACCAATCTGCTGATAAGCTTTGAGAGTATTCTCGACTTGCAGCAGTGGTAAGTTTGATGACTGATATTGATTATCAACAATTCCAGCAATCGCACCACCAGCGATCGCACCCTCAACAAATGCATGTCCATCAAATTTTTCACCCCGAAACGCGAGAAAAATTTCTCCAGGTTTGAGTTTTCGGCTATCTGTTTGGATACTAGTTATATTCTGTTCCAAAGCACTGAAAGGTAGATTAATGGGTTTGGCGTTTAATAATTCAACTAACTGAGATAGCTTGGCAGATAAGGACATCATTTTATACTTTCAATCTTGAAAATTACGATATAAGAAAATTTCAGTAGCAATCACCCATTCCGCTTACTGCGTGAGGATAGAAATTTTTCAAATCCTATAGTTTCACGAGCAAAAATATAAAGTCTAAGATATAACATTGTTACACAGAATTTCTTTTTTATTCCTAAAAATCATTGCAAAAATGCCAAAGAAGTTAACTTCTTTGGCATTTCGCATTTTATTATGTTTATTTAGTAGATGTCACAAAAAAGGAACAGTTAAAAACTTATGTATCCTAAGTGTGATTTTTTTTGATTGAATGATTGATATTGTTGCTGTTTAAAGTTGGGTATTTAGATTTTAGATTTTTTAGATATGTAATTAAGTGATTAATAATTAAGCCCTGTTCTTAATTGTCATTACTTCTACAATTTTATTGGCGATGTCAGTTTCCAAACCTAAAGCCTGACATAAGTCCCTGAGAAAGTATCTTTCTTCCTCAGTAATAATACTCTCACATAGGAGTAAATCTGTTGCTGCGGCAAATGCTGATTCTCTGAGTTGAGGAGACAAAGACTCTTTAGCAGTATTAAATAATGCATTTAAACCACTACTTTGTAGGACATCTAACAGCTTCTCAAACATCTTATTCATAGAATCTTGCGAATAGTTATGAAATAACCTGATTCTAGATAAAGTCCCACACATTTTCTCAGCCTGTTCTGGCTCTAAGTTACCATCTGCTGCAATCGCCAAAAGCACTATAGCTGCGAATGCTTCTTGATTCGTAAATACTTCTTGAAACTGATTTGGCGTAGGTATATAATTTTCAGCTAAACCCATTAATTGTTCGCTCCTTGATTTATATTTTCATGACATAAAATAACCTGCACAAAATTACTTTCTCAAGTTAATTTCTCAAGTTAATTTACCCTTAAACTCTGATGATTTTAGTGTTCCCAAGATCCCACCTTTGCGAACACAAAAATCAAAGAGTTTCTTGCAAGAAGTGAACTTTTTAAGTTACAATTAACGGTTTTCGACTTTCTCAACTGTTGCGATCGCTGCTAAACCAATGCCTGAAAATCCAATCAAAATAGCTACCGACAGTAGAAAGGCATTAACCAGCATATGAAGAGCATCGTCGAAGAATATATAAGTAGTCATGATCAAGTAATTCCTCCAAACCTTCTTTCTCGTGCTTAATTGCTTTCTTAACCCCAAAGTGTTGGTGGTTAATCAGGGCTAATTAATTCCCAGTTATTGCATCTTAACAAAACTTTAGCTCTTTGATGAAGTCAGTTTAGTTTTTTATCTATGAAGTTTAGAAAATATTTTCCTGAAGTCTTTGGTTAAGTTAGACACCTAACAGAAAATATCCACTCGAAATCAAACTGTATAATTGCCATCTCGAACCGTGAAAGCTAATGAATATATACTCTTCAAGGTCAGACAAAACTAAAAATTACTAGTTGTAAAAAACTTTAACTTCTAGCTAAACCATTAGAATTAGTAATATCAATAATTTATAATATTAAATTATAAAAAATTACTAAATCATTTAGTCGTATTTTAGTATTTTGTACAGTAATAATACGTATTTTCATTTGAAGAAAATATTTATCTGAAATTATCTATGCTTGTTACAAGTAAAAAATATTTATCTAAAATATACACGATTTGAATATCAGTATTTTGAGTGATTTTAATTAGAATTTAAAATGCTGTTTGGGATTAATTTTTTAATTAATATTCCAAAAAAAATCGGATACTGATGGATATTGTCTTAATATTTCTTAACAAAAATCCATAAAACTAGTAACAGTAAGTATCGTTGATAGTACATCGCTTTGCGTAAACTGGTATTCATAAAGCGAGATTGAAGATGACCAGACTGTTTCACCAGTTTCAAAATTTATTATTTAATAGTCGAAAATTTTTGCTTTCTCAATTTTCGACTGACCCTACAGAAGTTCAAGAACCAGAAAATTCCCTGACTCAATTACCAGAAGATACAGCATCTTTGTTATCTGAGATGGCTAGGGATTTACCTAGCAACAGAGGAGATGTGGAAGCAATCCAAACTGCTTTAGATGAGGCTTTTGCAGAGTGGCTAGATAATTCTGAAAGTGGTGATAATTCTTTATTAATTTTAAGTTCTCCTGTGACTTCAGTTTCGCGTATTTTAACTGACAGTATTAGTGATTGGTTGATGGAGAAAAAAGTTCCTCTCCGACCCTTGGAATGGCTGGGAAGACCAAAAAACACAGAAGAAATTGTTCATAAGTTACGTCAACAGCTTGGTCGGGGGGGTTTAGGAGGAGATTCCAAGACATCTGAGATAGTTGTTATTCCGAACTTAAGTTGGTGTTACTTGCGTTGTTTTGAAGGTTTAGAGGGGATTGACTACTTACAAGACGTTTTGCTGCAAGATAACTCCCGATTTTGGGTAATTGCTTCAGGATTAGTTGGTTGGGAATATCTCAACTATGTTTCTCATTTCAAAGCATATTGTGGAAAGTCTTTTATTTTGCCGAAATTAGTAGGAGAACAATTACAAACTTGGTTAGCACCGATTATCAGTGAATTAGAAATTAAATTTGACAAGCTTAATAATGATTTTGGAGATTTCGATCGAAACAAAGACCCCCAAACGAAATATTTTGATAGACTAGCTCGTGTGAGTGGTGGAGTTAGCAGTGTAGCTCTAGAAATATTTTTAGACTCTATTTGTTACGAACTTATAGATTCAGATCATCAATCAGGAACTCTACAGGTAAAAAACCCGCGATCGCCGAATTTATCCCGTTTATTACCAGATGAACTATATCTGTTGTACTCGCTGCTATTACATGAAGATTTAACTTTATCTGAAGCTGCTGATAGTTTGGGGGATGAAATATCTTTGGTGAGGAGTAAGGTATATACTCTGCGTCGAAAAGGCATAATTGAGCAACGGGGTAATACAATTACTCTTAACCCAATACATTACCCGCGTTTGAAGAGTGAATTGAGTAACAATAATTTTATTATCAGTGACGAGGATGATTGATGGTTATAGCTCAATCTACCGGAAACGCAGCCAAAGAAACTGCTGAAAAAACTCAGGAGTTAATTGCTAAAATCACCACTGGGAAAATAGCTCAAGCTTTCATAGCTGTAATTTTTGCCTATATATTACTTAAAACAGTAGATAAATTAGTAATTTGGTTGTCCGAACAAGTCGCAAAGGAATGGAGATTGCAAATCAAACAATTTCTACCTTTTATGAGAATGATGGTACTGACAATCACCACCATATTTTTGATGAACTTGTTTTTAAATCTGTCACGAGATAATTTGGTTGCTGTTACTGGTACTGTTGCAGTTGCTTTGGGTTTTGCTTTCAAAGACTACGTTAGTTCAATTATTGCAGGTATTATCGGCTTATTTGAAGCACCTTACCGAGTTGGCGATCGCATTCAAATTGAGGATTTCTATGGTGAGGTAGTCAGTTATGGTCTGAGGGGAATTCGTCTCAAGACCCCAGAAGATAATATTGTGACTATTCCCCATAATAAGATTTGGACGGATGCTGTTTCCAATTCCAATATGGGAGAGTTGGAAGCACAGGTGATAACGAACTTTTATTTTGCTCACTCTGTGGATGTGGATTTAGTAAAAAAAATACTTTATAGAATTGCTTATACGAGTAAATATACTCACTTAAAGTTACCAATTTTGGTGATTATGGAAGAGAAGCGTTGGGGTAGCTTATTTCAACTCAAAAGTTATCCCCTTGATGCTAGGGATGAGTTTATTTATAAAACTGATTTAACTACCAGAGCAAAAAGAGCTTTTGCTAAATACAATCTTGCCTACCCGATTTATTTTAATCAAGAAAATGATTTTGGAGATTGAAATTAAATTTATAGAAATCACTAAACTAAACTAACAGAAATCAAATCCTCAGGCATTTCAAAATTAGAAGTGACATTCTGCACATCATCTAAACCTTCTAAACTATCAATCAACTTCAAAAGCGATCGCGCTTGTTCTGGATCGGTAATTTCAATACTATTGCTGGGTATCCAACGTAATTCTGTGTCGCTGACGGAAAAACTTTCCTGTAGGGTCTGACTTAATTTTTCCAGATTCGGGACTTCTGTAACTACAACTGCGATTTCTGGTTCGCTCATCTCGTAGGAATCTGCACCAGCTTCTAAAGATACTTCTAAAAGCTTTTCTTCATCATCAATATTTTCTAAAGTACATACACCTTTTTGCTCAAACATCCAGCTAACACAGCCCGTCTCACCCAGATTGCCGCCATTTTTGCTAAAAGATACCCGTAAATCCGCAGCCGTACGATTACGGTTATCCGTGAGAGCTTCTACTAAAATTGCTACACCACCAGGACCATAACCCTCGTAACGAATTTCCTCTAAACTACTACCATCATCAAAAGTACCACCACCTTTAGCGATCGCTCTATCAATATTATCATTGGGCATTCCCGCAGCTTTGGCTTTATCAATCGCAGTACGTAGTTGAAAGTTACCATCCGGTTCTGGAATACCGTTTTTAGCAGCAAGAATGATTGCTCGTGATAGTTGAGTGAATGTTTTGCCTTTTTTGGCATCAACTACCGCTTTTTGGCGTTTAATATTCGCCCATTTACTATGTCCAGCCATAATTCTAGATAATTTCAGTTATCAGTTATCGGTTACTATTTATCAGTTACTATTTAGGGATAAAGCCTATTGCTCAATCCCTATTTAATCTGATTTAATCTGAAAATTCAAAACTTTCCTTTCTCATTCATAATAAATAATTGTGCAACCCGCCCACATCATAAATGATCGGTCTAATTGAATTACTAACCCTGCTTGAAAGCAAGCTTTACGATCAGATCAGTCCCACCCTCGGGCTTAGTAACGGCGGGGTATAGTGAAAATCGAGTCACAGATTATGCATTTTGCTAGAAGATATTTTGTTAGAAGATATTTTGTTAGAAGATATTTGATAATGGGTGTATCCCAGTTTTTATTTTTTAAAAAGCGAATAACTCTCATTGCGAGGAGGAACGACGAAGCAATCGCAAAACTTCTAAATAACAACGAGTCCATGGGATTACTTCTCCAGACGAAGACGCTACGAGAACGCTCCGCTCGCAATGAGGTTCAAAAAACTGGGATGCTTCCTTTAATAATTTTCCTTGTCTTACTAATTATTCCTAACTTATCAGGATGCCAAGGAATTTCACCTAATATTAAAACAGATAATGTAATCCATTTAACCCTATGGCAAGGAGTAAATCCACCACCAAATCGAGATGTATTACAAAAACTAGTAGACAAATTTAACCAAGAACATGAAGACATAGAAGTAGAATCGCTCTATGTCGGACAACCCGACCAACAAATGCCCAAAATATTGTCCTCTGTGGTAGGAAATGCTCCCCCAGACTTACTATGGTTTAACCCAACCATCACCGGACAATTAGTTGAATTAGACGCTCTATTTCCCATAGATGAAATGCTGGAGAAATCCCCCGTTAAAAGTGAACTTGACCCAGCTTTATTTGGTTCTATGGAATATAACGGTCGCCTATGGTCTGTACCTTTTGCTACTAACAATGTCGCTGTATTTTATCGTCCCAGTTTATTTAAAGCAGCAGGAATTACAGAAATTCCGAAAAATTGGCAAGAATTTCGTCAAGCTGCCAAAAAACTCACCCGCGACACCAACGGTAACGGTAAAATAGACCAACACGGTATCTTTTTACCTCTAGGGAAAGGAGAATTTACCGTCTTCATCTGGTTACCCTTCATGTGGACTGCTGGTGGAGAATTCATTAACGCTGAAGTCCAATCACCCGCAGCAGTTGACCTAACCCAAAATCAAGGTGCAGTTTCAGCTTTACAATTATGGCAAGACTTAGTTAAAGACAATTCAGCAATCCTCTCAGCACCAGAGCGGGGTTTTGAAACTAATGACTTTGTTAAAGGTAAAGTTGCAATGCAAGTAACCGGACCTTGGACTCTCACCTACATAACCAACGACCTATCCGACGGAGACTTTGGGGTTTTCCCTATCCCCACCAAAGAGAAACCAGCAACCAGCATCGGTGGAGAGAACTTATTTTTATTTAAAACCACCCCAGAAAGGCAAAAAGCAGCATTCAAATTTGCCGAATATGTAGTCAGCCAAGAATTTCAGACAGAATGGGCTTTGGGGACAGGATATTTACCAGCAAATCTCAAATCTCGTCAAAGCCAAAAATACCAGCAATATCTTAATCAAAACCCAGCCAGTAAAATATTTCTAGAACAAATGGAATACGGGCGATCGCGTCCCATTTTCCCCGGTTACAGTCGTGTATCAGAAAATATCGGACGAGCAATGGAATCAGTACTACTCCAAAAAAGTTCTCCTCAACAAGCACTCAAGGAATCCCAACAGCGACTGGACCTAATATTTAAGTAAAAATTAAATAAAAAACCAAACAAAAAATAAAAAACAAAAAAATTCCTATTTGGAGGGAGTTTGGGGGACGCAACCATCCTCCCAATCACGGGTTTGGGGGAGAATCCCCCAAGTCTTTCTTCTTGTGAAAAAATATCCCAACCCGAAATCCTATCTCTATATATAACCATCAACTATCATCATCCAAACTTATGCGATCGCTCTCCAACTTAACTTCCATATCCCATTCAACACCAACCATCAATCATTCCAAATGACCCATTCCCAAAAAATAAATGGCAACTAAGGACAAAATGATTGCACAATAAATGAGTTAACTTGCTATTTTTACCCTGCACCCATGCAACCCGTACTCGCTGATGCCAAAAACTTACTCTCCGATTTAATTAAGCGCTACTCCCCCAAGGTAGATTATCTGATGATTCGCTTAGAAGAATCAGAAGGTACTGATATTTTACTGCGTGGTGATAAAATAGAAACTCTTAGTGAAGGAATCTCCATTGGAGGACACGTCCGCGCTTGTTACAAAGGCGGTTGGGGTATGAGTAGCTTCAACAGAATTACCTCCATCGAAGAAAGTATTCAAGATGCAATTGGTGCTGCTTTAATAGTAGGTGAAGAGGAAACCTTACTTGCACCAGTCACACCCATTCAAGCCATTTGCGAACTACCCCTGAGTGGAACAAATCCTCGTCACATATCTTTAGTTGAGAAAAAAGATTTGTGTGAGCACTATACCGACTTGCTCCGAACAGTTGATGGACGTATTACCACTACTTCTGTGCGTTATGGAGACAGCGCACAAAGAGTAATTTTGGCAACCAGTGATAATACCCTCATAGAACAATTTTGGGTTGACATGGAAATGCGGTTTGCTGCAACTGCAAGAAATGGAGAAACCGTACAAACAGGTAGAGAAACAACCGGTTCTCGGAAAGCATATGAAGATTTAATCGGTTTAGACGAACAGGTCAAAGATGCTGCTCAAAGGGCTGTAGCAGCCTTATCTTTACCTCCAGTCAAAGGGGATACTTATACCGTTGTCATTGACCCAATCCTGAGTGGTTTATTCGTTCATGAAGCATTTGGACACCTTTCGGAAGCCGATATGGCTTATGAAAACCCCGATATTTTAGAAGTGATGACCCTCGGTAGAAAATTTGGTCCTCCACAACTGCAAATTTTTGACGGTGCAGCACCCGAAGGACATCGCGGTAGTTATTTGTACGACGATGAAGGTACACCCGCAACTACAACCCAATTAATTAAAGATGGTTTCTTGGTTGGAAGATTGCACTCCCGGGAAACAGCAGGGAAATTAGGTGAACAACCTACAGGAAACGCTAGATGTCTAGATTATCATTACTCACCCATCGTCAGAATGACCAATACATGGATTGAGCGTGGTAAAACACCCCTAGAAGACTTATTTACAGACATCAAAGAAGGAGTCTACGCTCGTAACTGGTTGGGAGGAATGACCAACGGTGAAATGTTTACATTTAGCGCCGGGGAAGCATGGATGATTAGAAATGGTAAAATTGCTGAACCGGTTAAAGATGTCACCCTCTCAGGAAATGTATTTCAAACCCTAGCAGATATTGAAGCCATAGGTAACGATTTTTACTGGGATGAGTCCGGTGGCTGTGGAAAAGGGGGACAAAACGGTTTAGCTGTAGGTTGCGGTGGACCGAGTCTACGTATTAAAGATGTTGTTGTAGGAGGTAGTTGAATTTCCCTTACCTATCACCACTTACCCATCAACCATCACTACTCATTCAACCATAACCATGCAACAAATCTTTCCTGGAGAAGTATTCGCAAATACAAACAACTTTGATAGCGGAATTCGTCAGCTACTACCGCGATATGACGAGATGCTCGATACCATCAGCAATTGTCTCCCTAAAAATTGTCAGCGCATTTTAGAATTTGGCTGTGGTACAGGTGAATTGAGTTTAAAAATACTCAAAAAATATCCAGATGTGGAAATTATCGCCTTGGATTACTCACCACGGATGATTCAATTTGCCAGTAGTAAAGTTATGGAAGCTGGGTATCAACAGAGATGGACTGGTATAGAAGCCGATTTTGGTGACTGGGCAAATAACCCTGAAAGTATAGGAATTAAAGGTAAATTTGATGCTTGTATATCTTCCTTAGCTATTCATCACCTAAGTTACGAAATGAGACTGAAGCTAAGTAAACAAATTTGTCAAAGCTTAAATCCTCAAGGTTGCTTTTGGAACGCTGACCCCGTCTTACCAGAATCCCCAGCCATCAAAGAAGCTTATAATTTGGTAAGAGAAGAATGGGAAAAACAGCAAGGAAAAGACTTATCTGAAGTTCGTTCTCAATTAGCTATGAATGACCAATCAGTAGATTATCGTTCTAATCAAGGTCATTCCGCTCAAGACCAGTTAGCAACCCTAAACACTCACCTAAAAATGCTCTCTGAAGCCGGATTTACAACAGTTGCAGTACCCTGGAAATATTATGGTTTAGCAGTATTTGGTGGTTGGATTGATTCTCCAGGAGAGTAATGAGTAGCGCGGATGGGTAGGTGTGAAAAATGGAGTAATAAAAAAAATGCCTCAATTCCTTGATATACATAGACTTGCAGACCTTTGGACAAAAGAAGTATCCGCGCCCCTTATCCAGACTGGGTTTGAGGGATTTACCCCCTTCTCAATTTCAGTTTTTCATGCTAATATTTACTCATCCGCGAAATTGAACCATGAAAACCTCATATTTATTGGGTTTCAGAACCCAGCTGTTTCAACGAATTAAAACCCCGCAAGGGGATTGAAACATATAACCAATCTATATAAATATTCAGAAAATGTTTGGTTTCAACGAATTAAAACCCCGCAAGGGGATTGAAACAGTTTGTGAACTATCTCAACTAGCTCCCATTGACCATAGTTTCAACGAATTAAAACCCCGCAAGGGGATTGAAACGTTACAGATCGAAGAAGGTTGATACTAGATATTGGTTTCAACGAATTAAAACCCCGCAAGGGGATTGGTGCGACTATCAGTCGCTCATGAGAGTGAGTATCTCAAAAATACTCCTGGTTAA
>ERZ1740062.191-NODE-191-length-45941-cov-6.871726_pt1 | contig 45941 bp, 26 predicted proteins | sample MGYA00581741_ERZ1740062 | MGnify/ENA primary metagenome ERZ1740062 (study PRJEB43018, sample SAMN04849747) | marine metagenome | isolation source: floating plastic debris | place: Pacific Ocean | collected 2008-09-01 | study: EMG produced TPA metagenomics assembly...
TCAAATCCTGCCCCCGAAACCAAACAAAAAGCCCTCTGCGAAACCAGAGGGCTTTTGTCGTTTGGGGCGCAAGGACTAGCCCGCGACACTAAGCTTCAAACCCAAAATCAAGATCCGCAGTCCTCTTGGTTGTGCTAAGCATCTGCAATGGGATTCGGGGTGTTTATTCATCGCTCAGATTCGATCTACGACGATAGCCCGGCGGAACAGTATCAGTTCCCGAGCCAATATCTGGGTCGGGCGCAAACCTGTGTTGGCGATTGGATCATCTACTATGAGCCGCGGAAGGTTGCCGCCACTCGGGGCTATTTTGCTGTGGCCAAGGTCGCCCAGATTATCGCTGACCCTAAGGCGGCGGGTATGTTTCTGGCGCTGATTGAACCCGGCAGTTACTTCGACTTTATCAATCCTGTTCCATTTAGCGGGCCGCACGGTGTTATTGAGCGCGGTGTCTTGAATAACGAAGGACAAATTTCTGGCAGAGCGCAGGCGGCGGTAAGGCCTCTTTCCGCGGCGGATTTCAATCGAATCACAGCGATTGGCCTGGAGGAGTTTGCGCCCGAGTTGCCGCGGTCCGATGGGCCTGGAGAACCGTTGGCTGCCCTTGGTTGCGAAGATGAAGGCCAATCTCCGTTTATATTCGAGCAAGAGCGCGAGCGCGTCACGCAGTTGTCGTCGCGTATCGTTCGCGACCGGCTATTTCGACGACTCGTTTTGCAGGCCTACGACAAGCGGTGTGCGGTCACCGGCTTAAAGCTCATCAATGGTCGTGGGCGTGCGGAAGTCGATGCGGCCCACATCAGACCGGTTGAAGAAAATGGACCGGATATTCTATCCAATGGCATCGCCCTATCAGGCACGGCACATTGGATGTTCGATCGTGGTCTCATCAGTCTTTCTGATGAACTGGATATCCTTGTTTCACGGCAAGCGAACGATCCGGAGAGCATTCGAGGCCTGATCAATAAGACTGGGCAAGCAATTGTACCCTCCCGAAAGTTTGAGCGACCGCATCCACGCTTCCTTCAATGGCACCGCGAACATTGCTTCAAGCACTGATGCTCGCGGGAAGTAACGGACCATAAATCGACCCTTGAGGGTGTGGGCGGGTGCCGACGGCGGTTGGATCTCCGCCTTGCCTATTTATCTCCTGGACAGCCTTCACTTTTGTGAAGAGCCCGCGATCCCGGTCAGGTCGCCGGGTCGTCGATCAGCGGCGTCGGCTTGGCCAGGTTGCGCAGGTCGTCGATCCGGGTCAGGCTGATCTCGCGGCCGTTCACCTCGACGCCGTAGGGCTTCAGGGTGGCGAAAGCGCGCGAGAGGTTCTCCGGCGTCATGCCCAGCAGCGCCGCCAGGGTGCGCTTGTCGACCTGCAGCGTCGCCGTGCCGTTGCCGCCCTGTTCGTCGTGTACCCGCAGCAGGCAGTTGGCCAGGCGCTCGACCGCGTTGCGCAGCTTGTGATTCTTCAGCGATTTCACCACCGAGCGATAGCGTCCCGACAGTTCGCGGACCACGGCCCGGGCGAAGACGTGGTCGCGGGCGAAGATCGTCCGCACGTTCTCCGCCGGCACCATCAGGATGTGGCAACTCTCCACGGTACGCCCGGACATCAGGTAGGCCGCGTCGCGCAGCACGGCGGCCAGGATGAAGGTCGATACCGGCCGCACGATCTCGATGGAGGTCTCGCGGCCGCCATGGGCGGCGAACAGTTCCACCCCGCCCTCGACCACGATGTAGAGGAAATCGGCCGGATCGCCTTCGGTGATCAGCTGGACCTGCGGCGGGAAGCGCTGCAGGAAGGCCGCTTGCATCAGCTCGTCAAAGTTGGCTTCCGCCATGTCGGCGAAGAGATCCAGCTCCCGCACCAGCGGTATGTCATTCGACCTCAAACAGAACCTCTCCGACTCGCCGATCCTGAACCTTCCCGAGTTAATCGCGGGAATTGATAATTATCAAGATGCCAGATGAAAAATAATTGTTACCAAGAGAATAAAAGTAAAGCGGAAAATATAAATCGGCCGTCGGAAGGATTTTTTCTTCGGCGTCTCTCCGTCAATTGACCTGTATCAAACAACATCCGCGACGTCGCGACAATTATTCCTCTGTGAGGGGCGATTGCTTCTCCGCCTGTAAAAGTCGGGCAGTTGCATAGGAGGGAAGTCATGCAAGACCTGCAAGGCGTCACGCGGGGCAAACAGAATCAGGCGCTGGGCATCAGCACGGTCGCCTTTACGGTCTGCTTCGCGGTGTGGACGATCTTCTCGATCATCGGGGTCAAGATCAAACAGGACCTTGGCCTGTCCGACACGCAGTTCGGCATCCTGGTGGCGACACCGATCCTGACCGGCTCGCTGAGCCGCATCTTCCTGGGCATCTGGACCGACCAGTACGGCGGCCGCCGCGTGTTCAGCGTCGTGATGGCCCTCACCTCGGTGGCGGTCTGGCTGCTGTCCACAGTGACCACCTACGAAATGTTCCTGGTGGCGGCGCTCGGCGTCGGGCTGGCCGGCGGCTCCTTCGCCGTCGGCATCGCCTATGTCTCGCGCTGGTACGAGAAGGAACGCCAGGGCACCGCGCTCGGCATCTTCGGCATGGGCAACGTCGGTGCGGCGGTCACCAACTTCGGTGCCCCCTTCCTGCTCGTCGCCCTCGGCTGGGAACGCACGGCACAGGTCTATGCGGTGATCCTGCTGGCGACAGCGGTGCTGTTCTTCCTGACCACGCGCGAGGACCCCGCAACGGCCCAGCGCAAGGCCAGGGGCGAGAAGCCCAAGTCGGTCCTCCTGCAGCTGGAACCCCTGCGCAACTTGCAGGTCTGGCGCTTCGCCCTCTACTATTTCTTCGTCTTCGGCGCCTTCGTCGCGCTAGCCCTCTGGCTGCCGCGATACCTGATCGGCGTCTATCACCTCGATATCAAGACCGCCGGCATGCTCGCGGCCTTCTATGCGGTACCCGCCAGCCTGTTTCGCGCCTATGGCGGCCACCTGTCGGACAAATTCGGCGCACGCAAGGTCATGTACTGGACCTTCGCCGTGTCGGTGCTCTGCACTTTCATGCTGTCTTACCCGAACACCGACTACATCATTCACGGCATCACCGGGCCGATCACCTTCACCACCAGCATGGGCCTGGTTCCCTTCGTTCTGACCATCTTCGTGCTCGGGTTCTTCATGTCGCTGGGCAAGGCGGCGGTCTACAAGCACATCCCGGTCTACTACCCGGATCATGTCGGCTCCGTCGGTGGCCTCGTCGGCATGATCGGCGGGCTTGGCGGTTTCGTGCTGCCGATCGCCTTTGGCGTGCTGAATGACCTGACGGGGGTCTGGACCAGCTGCTTCGCCCTGCTCTTCGGCATTGTTCTCGTCGCCCTCGTGTGGATGCACGTCGCCATCCGCCGCATGGAACAGGCCGCTGTTGCCGACCAGGTTGCCGCATTGCCCGAACTGCCCGAGATGCTCGAGATCCACCAGCCGGCGCATGCCGCGCCGAAGGGCTCGGTGCTCGAGGACTGGAGGCCCGAGGACGAGAAATTCTGGGCCGACAAGGGACGGCGAATCGCCAACCGCAATCTTTGGATCTCGATTCCCTGTCTGCTGCTGGCTTTCTCCGTCTGGATGGTGTGGAGCGTGGTGATCGCCAAGCTGCCGGCCATCGGCTTCAACTACACCACCGACCAGCTGTTCTGGCTGGCGGCGCTGCCGGGGCTTTCCGGCGCGACGCTGCGCATCTTCTACTCCTTCATGGTGCCGATCTTCGGCGGGCGGCTGTGGACGACGATGACCACCGCTTCCCTGCTGATCCCGGCCTTCGGCATCGGCTACGCCGTGCAGGATCCGGGAACGCCGTACCTGATCTTCCTGGTGCTCGCCCTGCTGTGCGGCCTGGGCGGCGGCAACTTCGCCTCCTCGATGGCCAACATCAGCTTCTTCTTCCCGAAAAAGCAGAAGGGCAATGCCCTGGCCCTCAACGCCGGGCTCGGCAATCTCGGCGTCAGCGTGATGCAGTTCACCATTCCGCTGGTGATCACGGCGGGCGTCTTCGGCACGATGGGCGGCCAACCGCAGATCGCGGGCGAGACCACCAGGCTGTGGCTGCAGAATGCCGGCTTCATCTGGGTGCCGTTCCTGATCCTCTCCACCCTGGCCGCATGGTTCGGGATGAACGACATCGCCTCGGCCCGGGCGTCGTTCAAGGAGCAGTCGGTCATCTTCTCGCGCAAGCACAACTGGATCATGTGCTGGCTCTATACCGGGACTTTCGGTTCGTTCATCGGCTATTCGGCGGGCTTCCCGCTGCTCGCCAAGACCCAGTTTCCGGACGTCGACTCGCTGCACCTGGTCTTCCTGGGGCCGCTGGTCGGCGCGCTGAGCCGGGCGGCCACCGGCTGGGTCTCCGACAAGTTCGGCGGCGGCCGGGTCACCTTCTGGACCTTCGCCCTGATGATCGGCGCGGTGGCGGGCGTGCTCTATTTCCTGGCCATCAAGGACGCGTCCTACGCCTTCTGGGGATTCTTCGCGATGTTCATGCTGCTGTTCTTCGCCACTGGCATCGGCAACGCGTCGACCTTCCAGATGATCCCCGTGATCATGCATCGGGAGATCGGCCGCCTGCTGCCGGGGATGGACCCGGCGGCCCGGCAGCGCCAGTCGGAAAAGGAGTCGGCTGCGATCATCGGCTTCACCTCCGCCATCGCCGCCTACGGCGCCTTCTTCATCCCCAAGTCCTACGGCTCGTCGATCGCGATGACCGGTAGCCCGGACGCGGCGCTGTGGGGTTTCATGATTTTCTATCTGACCTGCGCGCTGCTGACCTGGTGGTTCTACACCCGCCGCGGTGGCCTGCTGCACGACATCGAGCATGGCCGCAGCCAAGACACCGCCGCGCCCGCGGCCGCCGAATGACCGGAGGAAGACAATGAGCCACCTGCTCGACCGCCTGAATTTCTTCAGCAACAAGTCGCACGGCACCTTTGCCGACGGCCACGGCGTCACCACCGGCGAAGACCGCGGCTGGGAGGACGCCTACCGCAAGCGCTGGCAGCACGACAAGATCGTGCGCTCCACCCACGGCGCCAACTGCACCGGCTCCTGTTCGTGGAAGATCTACGTGAAGGGCGGCATCGTCACCTGGGAGACCCAGCAGACGGATTACCCGCGCACGCGCCCCGACCTGCCGAACCACGAGCCGCGCGGCTGCAGCCGCGGTGCCAGCTACAGCTGGTACATGTACTCCGGCAACCGGGTGAAGTACCCGCTGGTCCGCGGCCGCCTGCTGAAGCTGTGGCGCGAGGCGCGGGCGGTGCGCACGCCGGTCGCCGCCTGGGCCTCCATCGTCGAGGATTCCACCAAGCGCGCGGCCTATACCAAAAAGCGCGGCCTCGGCGGCTTCGTGCGGGCGAAGTGGGAGGAGGTCAACGAGATCATTGCCGCGGCCAACGCCTACACGGCCAAGACCTACGGCCCCGACCGCGTCATCGGCTTTTCGCCGATCCCGGCGATGTCGATGGTGTCCTACGCGGCGGGCTCGCGCTACCTGTCGCTGCTGGGCGGCGTCTGCATGTCGTTCTACGACTGGTACTGCGATCTGCCGCCGGCCTCGCCGCAGACCTGGGGCGAGCAGACCGACGTGCCGGAAAGCGCTGACTGGTACAACGCCGGCTTCCTGATGATCTGGGGCTCCAACGTGCCGCAGACCCGCACGCCGGACGCCCACTTCTATACCGAGGTGCGCTACAAGGGCACCAAGTCCGTGGTGGTCAGCCCGGATTACTCGGAAGCCTCCAAGTTCGCCGACCTCTGGCTGCACCCCAAGCAGGGCACCGACGCGGCGCTGGCCATGGCCATGGGCCACGTCATCCTGCGCGAGTTCCACCTGGACCGTCAGGCCGACTACTTCGAGGACTACGCGCGCAAGTACACCGACATGCCGATGCTGGTGCGTCTGGTGAAGAAGGACGGCCACTATCTGCCGGAGCGCCTGCTGCGCGCCGCCGACTTGGACGGCCATCTGGGCCAGGCGAACAATCCGGAATGGAAGACGCTGGCGATCGACGAAGCGGGCGACCGCCTGGTCGCGCCGCAGGGCTCGGTCGGCTTCCGCTGGGGCGAGCAGGGCAAGTGGAACCTGGAGGAGAAGGACGCCGACGGCAAGGAGACCAAGCTGCGTCTCAGCCAGATCCTCGACAAGGACCACGACGACGTGGTCGACGTCGGCTTTCCCTACTTCGGCAACCGCGAGCACGACCACTTCAAGGGCACCGACCATCCCGACGTGCTGCTGCGCCGGGTGCCGGTAAAGGCGGTGAAGACCACCCAGGGCGAGGCGCTGGTCGCCACGGTCTTCGACCTCTTCGTCGCCAACTACGGCCTCGACCGCGGCCTGGGCGGCGGCATGGTTGCCAAGGACTACGGCGAGAACCTGCCCTACACCCCGGCCTGGGCCGAGGCGATCACCGGCGTCCCGGCCGATCACATCATTACCGTGGCGCGGGAGTTCGCCGGCAACGCCGAGAAGACCAACGGCCGTTCCATGGTCATCCTGGGGGCCGGTCTGAACCACTGGTACCACATGGACATGAACTACCGCGGGATCATCAACCTGCTGGTCATGTGCGGCTGCGTCGGCCAGTCGGGCGGCGGCTGGTCGCACTACGTCGGCCAGGAGAAGCTGCGCCCGCAGACCGGCTGGCTGCCGCTCGCCTTCGGCCTCGACTGGAGCCGTCCGCCGCGCCACATGAACTCGACCTCCTTCTTCTATGCCCACACCGACCAGTGGCGCTACGAGAGCCTGGAGGTGAAGGAGATCCTGTCGCCGACGGCGCCGGAGGGGCCGTGGGACGGCGCCCTCATCGACTACAACATCCGCGCCGAGCGCATGGGCTGGCTGCCTTCCGCGCCGCAGCTTGAGACCAACCCGCTGGAGATCGCCGCGGCGGCCGCCGCGGCGGGCAAGGAGCCCAAGGACTACGTGGTCGACCAGTTGAAGTCCGGCGGCCTGAAGATGTCCTGCGACGACCCGGACAAGCCGGTGAACTGGCCGCGCAACATGTTCGTCTGGCGCTCCAACCTGCTGGGGTCGTCGGGCAAGGGGCATGAGTACTTCCTCAAGCACCTGCTCGGCACCTCCCACGGCGTGCTCGGCAAGGATCTGGGCCAGGACGGCCACGTGAAGCCGCAGGAGGCGGTGTGGCACGACGAGGCGCCGGAAGGAAAGCTCGACCTGCTGGTGACGCTGGACTTCCGCATGTCGACCACCTGCGTCTACTCGGACATCGTGCTGCCGACGGCGACCTGGTACGAGAAGAACGATCTCAACACCTCCGACATGCACCCCTTCATCCACCCGCTGACCGCGGCGACCGACCCGGCCTGGGAAAGCCGCAGCGACTGGGATATCTACAAGGGCATCGCCAAGAGCTTCTCGGAAATCGCCCCTGAGGTGCTGGGCGTCGAGAAGGACGTGGTGCTGGTGCCGATCCTGCACGACACGCCGGCGGAAATGGCCCAGGCGATGGACGTGAAGGACTGGAAGAAGGGCGAGGTCGAGGCGATTCCCGGCAAGACCATGCCGCAGATCGCGGTGGTCGAGCGCGACTACCCCAACCTCTACAAGCGCTTCACGGCGCTGGGCCCGCTGATGAACACGCTGGGCAACGGCGGCAAGGGCATTTCCTGGAACACCGAGCACGAGGTCGAAGGACTCGGCAAGCTGAACGGCGTGGTGACGGAGGAAGGCGCCACCCAGGGCATGCCGCGCATCGACAGCGACATCGACGCCACCGAGGTCATCCTCATGCTGGCGCCGGAAACCAACGGCGAGGTCGCGGTGAAGGCCTGGCAGGCGCTGGGCAAGGCGACCGGGCGCGAGCACATGCATCTGGCCGAGCCCAAGGAAGACGAGAAAATCCGCTTCCGCGACGTGGTGGCCCAACCGCGCAAGATCATCTCCTCGCCGACCTGGTCGGGCATCGAGTCGGAGAAGGTCTGCTACAACGCCGGTTACACCAACGTCCACGAGCTGATCCCCTGGCGCACCCTGACCGGCCGCCAGCAGCTGTACCAGGATCACCTCTGGATGCGGGCCTTCGGCGAGGGCTTCTGCGTTTACCGTCCGCCGATCGACACCAAGACGGTGAACCCGATCATCTCGTCGAAGGACAACGGCAACCCGCAGATCGTGCTGAACTTCATCACGCCGCACCAGAAGTGGGGTATCCACTCGACCTATACCGACAACCTGATGATGCTGACGCTGAATCGTGGCGGGCCGGTGATCTGGCTCAGCGAGGCCGACGCTCAGAAGGTCGGCATCAAGGACAACGACTGGGTCGAAGCCTACAATGTGAACGGCGCGCTGACGGCGCGGGCCGTGGTCTCCCAGCGCATGCACGAGGGCACCGTCTTCATGTACCACGCACAGGAGAAGATCGTGAACACGCCGGGCTCGGAGATGACCGGACAGCGTGGCGGCATCCACAACTCGGTGACCCGCGCGGTGCTGAAGCCGACCCACATGATCGGCGGCTACGCCCAGCAGTCCTACGGTTTCAACTACTACGGCACGGTCGGCTCCAACCGCGACGAGTTCGTCATTGTCCGCAAGATGGACAAGGTCGACTGGCTCGAACGCCCGGCGCCTGACGGTCAGGAAACCCATACTCCGGAGGCAGCAGAATGAAGATCCGCGCGCAAATCGGCATGGTGCTGAACCTGGACAAGTGCATCGGGTGCCACACCTGCTCAGTGACCTGCAAGAACGTCTGGACCAACCGCGAAGGCATGGAATACGCCTGGTTCAACAACGTCGAGACCAAACCCGGCATCGGCTATCCCAAGGAGTGGGAGAACCAGAAGCGTTGGAACGGCGGCTGGGAGCGCACCGGCAACGGCCGCCTGCGGCCCAGGATGGGCGCCAAGTGGCGGGTGCTGGCAAAGATCTTCGCCAACCCCGACCTGCCGGAGATCGACGACTACTACGAGCCCTTCACCTTCGACTACGAGCACCTGCAGAAGGCGCCGGAGTTGGAGGCGACACCGACGGCCCGGCCGCGTTCGCTGATCACCGGCGAGCGCATGGAAAAGATCGAGTGGGGACCGAACTGGGAGGAGATCCTGGGCGGTGAGTTCGCCAAGCGCTCCAAGGACGTGAACTTCGACGGCATCGAGAAGGAAATCTACGGCGTCTTCGAAAACACCTTCATGATGTACCTGCCGCGGCTGTGCGAGCACTGCCTGAACCCGACCTGCGTGGCAGCCTGCCCCTCCGGCGCGATCTACAAGCGCGAGGAGGACGGCATCGTCCTGATCGATCAGGAGAAATGCCGCGGCTGGCGCATGTGCGTCTCCGGCTGCCCCTACAAGAAGATCTACTACAACTGGTCCAGCGGTAAGTCGGAGAAGTGCATCTTCTGCTACCCGCGCATCGAAGCCGGCCAGCCGACGGTCTGCTCGGAAACCTGCGTCGGGCGCATCCGCTATCTTGGTGTGCTGCTGTACGACGCCGACCGTATCGGCGAGGCGGCGGCGACCCAGGACGAGGGCGACCTCTACCAGGCCCAGCTCGACATCTTCCTCGACCCCAACAATCCCGACGTGATCGCCCAGGCGCGCAAGGACGGCGTGCCGGAAGCCTGGCTTGAGGCCGCGCGCCGCTCGCCGGTGTGGAAGATGGCGATGGACTGGAAGGTGGCGTTCCCGCTGCATCCGGAATACCGCACCCTGCCGATGGTGTGGTACGTGCCGCCGCTGTCGCCGATCCAGTCGGCGGCGGAGGCCGGCAAGATTGCCTGGGACGACGGCCTGCCCGACGTGAATTCCCTGCGCATCCCGCTGCGCTATCTCGCCAACCTTCTGACCGCCGGCAACGAGAAGCCGGTGGCCGAGGCCCTGCAGCGCATGCTCGGCATGCGCGCCTACATGCGGGCCAAGACGGTCGACGGCGTCATCGATGCCTCCCTGGCTGAGCGGGTCGGCCTCAGTGTCGAGCGCATCGAGGAGATGTACCACGTCATGGCGATCGCCAACTACGAGGACCGCTTCGTCATTCCGACGGCGCACCGCGAGACCAGCGAGGATGCCTACGACCTGCGCGGCTCCTGCGGCTTCAGCTTCGGCAACGGCTGCTCGGGCGGCGACAGTGAAACCAATCTCTTCGGCGGATCCCGCAAGAAGAAACTGCAGACCCCGACGGAGGTGTTCTGATGAGCCGGACGTTCAAGGTGCTCTCCCTGCTGCTGACCTATCCCGACGAGGAGATCCAGGCGGCGGCCGAGGAGATGAAGAATATCCTGGCCAGGGAGAAGCTGGTGCCGGCGGACTGCCTACCCGGCCTGCTGGCCTTCGTCGAGGGCATCGGCGCGGGCGACCTCTACGACCTGCAGGAACGCTACATCCTGCTGTTCGACCGCTCGCGGACCCTGTCGCTGCATCTCTTCGAGCACATCCACGGCGAAAGCCGCGACCGCGGTCAGGCGATGGTCGATCTGGCGGAGCATTACGCCAGCCACGGCCTGGAGCTGTCGGCGCGGGAGCTGCCCGACTTCCTGCCGCTGTTCCTGGAATTCCTCGGCACCCGGCCGCTGCCGGAAGCGCGGGAACTGCTGGAGCAGCCGTTGCACGTCATCGCCGCTCTGGGCGAACGCCTGCGCAAGCGCAAGAGCGCCTATGCCTGGGTCATGCTGGCCCTGGAGGGCATCGCCAAGGGAAAGCCGGCGAAGGCGGCGCTTGACGAGCTGCTGGCCGAACCGGAGGACGACCCCGACGATCTCGAGGCGCTCGACCGTACCTGGGAGGATCAGCCGGTCATGTTCGGCCCCGGTGCCGCCGCCGGCGTGTCGCCGGGCGGTGGCTGCCCGGCGGTGCGCGACACCCTGGCGCGGATGGATCGTCCCGCCGACACGAAACCCCACTGAGGAGCATCCGTCATGGCTTCTTTCCTCAATACGCTGGTCTTCGGGATCTATCCCTACATCGCCCTGGCGGTGCTCGCCCTCGGCTCGATCATCCGCTACGACCGCGAGCCCTATACCTGGCGTTCCGGCTCCAGCCAGCTTCTGCGCCGGCGCCAGTTGGTGATGGGATCGGTGCTGTTCCACGTCGGCGTGCTCATCGTCTTTTTCGGCCATCTGGTCGGCCTGCTGACACCGATCGAGCTGTTCGACTGGCTCGGCATCGGCCACGGCTTCAAGCAGGTCATGGCCATCGTGGTGGGCGGCGTCGCCGGCATCTTCGCGCTGCTCGGCGCTACGCTGCTGGTGCACCGTCGGCTGTTCGATGCGCGCATCCGCGCCACCTCCAGCTTCGGCGACAGCGCCATCATCCTGCTGTTGTGGCTGCAGCTCGCCCTCGGACTGGCGACCATTCCCCTGTCGCTGGGGCACCTGGACGGCCACGAGATGGTGACCTTCATGTCCTGGGCGCGTGGCATTTTCACCTTCGACTTCGCCGCCTCGCGCTACATCGCCGACGCCCACCCGATCTTCAAGCTGCACATCTTCCTCGGCCTGACGATCTTCCTGGTATTCCCCTTCACCCGGCTGGTGCACATGCTGAGCGTGCCGCTGCGTTACTTCTGGCGGCCCGGCTACCAGATCGTGCGCTCGCGGCGGGCCCGGCCGGTCGCCGGCCGCGCTCAGACTCCGGCGGAGTAGGGCCATGCAGGACATCCGTATCAACGAGACGACGATTCCCGCGGCGGTGGTGCTGGCCGAAGCCCAGAACCACCCGGCGGCGGAACCGGAAGCGGCGCTCGGTGCCGCCGCCCAGGCGCTGGCCATCCGCGAACTGCTGCTGCAGGAAGCCCGGCGCCAGAACATTTCCGCGATTCAGCAGGTCGACGGCGAAGGGCGTCGGGAAACCGAGGAGGACGCCCTGATCCGTCACCTGCTGGATGCCAACGTCACGGTGCCCCAGGCCGATAGCGAGACCTGCCGGCGCTACTACGACAACAACAGGCAGCGCTTCCGCAGCCCCGACCTCTTCGAGGCGGCGCATATCCTGCTGCCGGCGGCACCGGACGATCTCATTGCCCGCGATGCCGCCCTGGCGACCGCCCAGCGGCTGATCGCGGTGCTGCAGAAGGACCCCCATCTCTTCGCCACGCTGGCGGCGGAGTATTCCGCCTGCACCTCGGCGCAGAACGAAGGGCGGCTGGGGCAGGTGGCGCGCGGCGACACGGTGCCGGAGTTCGAGACCTTCCTGATGAATCTGGAACAGGGTCAGCTCTGTCCGGTGCCGGTGCGCTCGCGCTACGGCGTGCATGTGCTGCGTCTCGACCGTCGCATCGACGGCCGCCAGCTGACCTTCGAAATGGTTGAACAGCGCATCGCCGACTACCTGCAGGCGGCGAGCTGGCAGCGCGCCTTGGCGCAGTACATCCGCGTCCTCGCGGGTGAGGCCGAGATCGATGGTGTCGACCTCGGCGCTACGGAGACGCCCCTTGTGCAATAGAAAAAGGCTTCAATAGGGTAATCGGGAGGAATATCGCCATGAGCGCCGCGGTCAAAGGTCCGCCGCAGATCGAACCGAGTTCGTCGGCGCTCCTCAGCGACCCCCTCGACTTCTTCTTCGCCGAGCACTTCCGCCAGCGCAAGGTGTGCAACTGCCTGGAACGGTTGGCCGACGCGGCGGCACTCGATTCCGCGCTGGTGGAAGAGCTGCTCGCTTTCCTGCGCCACGACATGACGCTGCATGTGCGCGACGAGGAGGAGGATCTGTTTCCCCTGATGCGACAGCGCTGTCCACCGGAAGACGAGATCGAGCGGGTGCTCTCGGCGCTCTCGTCCGAACATGCCGGCGACCGCCACCTCGCCGACATCGTCATCGCCGGGCTGGAAGCGGCCCTGGCCGGCGGTCCGCTGCCCGTCGGTGACCCCGGCCTGCGTGAGGCGATGATCGATTTCGCCCGCAACGAGCGCCGTCATCTGGCGCTGGAGAATTCGGTCGTCTTGCCGCTGGCGCGCCTGCGGTTGACGGCCGATGATCTTGCCGATTTGTCGGCGCGGCTGGCGGCACGCCGGGCCCCCGGCGGGTAACGGATTGGCCAGTAACAGGACCTGACATGACAACACGCACCGCAGTTCCCCGCTATCGAATCCACAAGGGCCCGGCGCTGTTCCGCGCCGGTTTCCGGCCTTTCTTCCTGGCCGCCGGCCTCTGGGCCGCGGCGGCGGTGCCGCTGTGGCTGATGGTGTTCCAGGGCGACCTCGCCCTGCCCACCGCCTTCGACTTCGCCGCCTGGCATGCCCACGAGATGATCTTCGGCTTCGCCGCCGCGGTCATCGCCGGCTTCCTGCTGACCGCGATCCCCAACTGGACCGGCCGGCTGCCGCTGCAGGGCCTGCCGCTGGCGGGCCTGTTTACCCTTTGGGTCGCGGGCCGCGTTGCCGTCGCCGTTTCTGCGGTGCTTGGCGCCATGCCGGCCGCCGCGGTCGATATCGCGTTCCTGGCCGTGCTGCTGGCCGCTGCGCTGCGCGAGATCGTCGCCGGGCGCAACTGGCGCAACCTGCCGATGCTGCTGGCGCTGGTGCTGTTGATCGCGGCCAACGTCCTCTGCCATCTGCAGGCCATCGGAATCGCCGGGACCGGCGCCATGGGCGAGCGTCTCGGTATCGCCACGGTGGTGTTGCTGATCGGCCTCGTCGGCGGGCGCATCATCCCCAGCTTCACCCGCAACTGGCTGGCCAAGCGCGGCGCGGCCGTTCTGCCGGCGTCTTTTGCGGGCTTCGACAAGGTCTGCCTGGCCGCGACGCTGAGCGCCCTTGCCCTCTGGGTCGCTGTTCCCGAGGAAACCGTCACCGGCGCCCTGCTGCTGGCCGCCGGGGCGCTGAACCTCGCGCGCCTGATCCGCTGGCAGGGCCGCCAGACGCTTTCCGAGCCCTTGGTCTGGAGCCTGCATCTCGGCTTCTTGTGGGTGCCGATCGGCCTCGCCCTGCTCGGCTGCGGCGTTATCCGGCCGGACGCGGTGCCGTCGACCGCCGGTCTGCACGCGCTGACCGCCGGGGCGATCGGATCCATGACTCTGGCGGTGATGACGCGGGCGACGCTGGGCCACAGCGGCCGCACGCTCAGCGCCGACGGCTGGACGGCGGCGATCTATCTTGCCGTCACACTGGCCGCGGTTCTGCGTGTCGTGGCCGCGCTGACCGATGTGGCTTACGTGCCGCTGCTGCATGCTTCCGGCGGATTGTGGAGCCTCGCCTTCGGCCTCTTCGTGCTGCGCTACGGCGCACTGCAACTGTTTGATGGCGCGCCGCAACAGCAGGATTGAGCTGCTACCGCCCGCCGCCGGATCGTCTGCAATCCCAACTTGCTTAGGCCGCCGCTGCCGCTCGCGCGCAAGTCGTCTGTCGATGAAACGACTATGCCGCCGGCGGCCGCTTTGCTGCCCGACGGCGGCAAAAGCCCGCGTTTTCTCCGGAACTTCAAGAAACTTGGCGGCAACTGTCACGCATCAGTAACCAAGCTGATGGTTAATCGGCGCCGCGCAGTGCCCGGTGTCGCTGGCCTTTGCCGGAGTCGCCGGATCTCGAACTTCGATACAGGGCGTTGCGCGCCGCCGCCGGTGTAGGCCGGTCTGGATTCGATCATCTGAGGGGAAATCACGTGAGCACCACTTTTGGTACAGCATCGGCGCTGGGCCTTCCGGCCGTTGGGAAAACCGACGACATTATCCTGGGCTTCCCGGCGGCGACGCCGGGCGAGGGATATCTCGTGCAGCCGGCCGCCGGCGATGCCGTTGTGGGCTCCTACAGCCTCGTCTTCGATCTGTTGATTCCCGATGATGCCGCGGGCACCTACGGCGCGCTGTTCCAGATCGGTACCGGCAACACCGACGATGCCGACTTCTTTCTCAAGAAGCTGACCGCGGAGACCGCGGGCATCGGCATCGACAGCCAGTACGACGGCAGCCTGACGCTGGGCGACTGGCATCGCGTGGCCTTCACCGTGGCCGACAACGGCGACGGCAGTGCGACCCTGTTGAAGTACATCGACGGCACCCAGGTCGGCGCCCAGGCGGTCGATTCCGCGCGCTTCTCGATCGACCGCGCTGAGGGCTTCCTCATCCTCACCGACAACGACGGCGAGACCTTCCCCGGGCAGCTCGGCAGCTTCCTGTTCGTCGACCGCAGCTTCTCGGCGGTGGAGGTCGCGGCTCTGGGCCAGGCCGACGCCAACGGTATCCTGGCGCAGGCACCCGAGAGCGGCAATGCCGTCGAGTTCGGCTTCGACGGTGGCAGCTTCGCGCCGACCCAGGGCAGCGGCACCATGACGCCGAAGGAAGCCAGCCCGATCCTGGGCAGCGCCGAAGACCTCGCGGTCACGCCGGTGCCGGACGATGCCGGCCTGCTGGTGTTCCCCGCCGCCGCTTCCGATGGCGGCTACCTGGTCACGCCCGGCGTGGCGGGCGCGCAGACCAGCTTTTCCCTGGTTTTCGATCTGCTGATCCCGGTGGCCGGGCAGACCAGCCTCTACGGCGCCCTGTTCCAGACCGACCTGGCCAACGGCAGCGACGCCGACCTCTTCATGAAGGCGCTGTCGCCGACCAGTTTCGGCATCGGTATCGACAGCCAATATGAAGGCGCGGCCGACTTCGACTCCTGGCAGCGTATCGCGGTGACGGTCGAGGACAACGGTGACGGCAGCTCGACCCTGAAGAAGTTCATCGGCGGCACCAAGGTCGGCGAACAGACCGTCGATACCGCCCGTTTCACCCTGGACGGCGACAACGGCTTCCTGGTCCTGACCGACAACGACGGCGAGACCTACAGCGGCTACCTGAACAGCCTGCTGGTGACCGACGGGGTTCTGTCGGAGCAGGCGGTTGCCGACCTCGGCGGCGCCACCGCCGACGGCATTCTCTCGCTGCCGCCGGAAAGCGGTCACGCCACCCAGTTTGACTTCGACGGCGAGGCCCTCGCGGCCAGCTTCGGCAACGGTACCATGACCGACCGCAACGAGGGTGGCAGCGGCGGCGAGGGTGAGGCGGCCGTGGAGATCGTCAATGCGATCCAGGATATGCTGGTCACGCCCGATGCCGAAAACGTGGTCATCGATCTGACAACGGTATTTTCCGGCGAAGGCCTGACCTATACCGTCGAGAACAGCGATGGCACGGTGCTGAACGTCGTGCCGTCCGCCGAGGGGACTCTGGAGCTCGACTTCGAGGCGCTGGGATTCTCGGACGTCCTGGTCACGGCGACCGACGCCGAGGGCAATTCGGCGACCGACTGGTTCCGCGCCCGCGTGGCGGGCCCGAACGCTTATACCATCGCCGTGCTGCCGGACACCCAGGACTACACCGATAACGCTGCCCGGATCCCGACCTTCGAGCGGATGACCCAGTGGCTGGCCGACAACGCCGAGGCCAAGAACATCCAGTTCGTCATGAACGTCGGCGACATGACCCAGCACAACGTCGCCTCGGAATGGGCGGTGGCGCAGCAGGCTTACAACATCCTCGACGGGGTCATTCCCTACGCCGTGGTTCCCGGCAATCACGACCAGGGCGGCGGCGCGGCCGAATTCAGTAGCCTGATCTCCCAGTATTTCCCGCCGGAGAAGTTCTCGGCCGAGAACGGCGGCACCCTGGGCGGCGTCTATGAAGGCGATATGTCCAACAGCTGGCACACCTTCGAGGCGCCGGACGGCACCAAGTGGCTGGTCATGTCGGTGGAGTTCGGCACCCGCGACGACGTCATCCAGTGGGCCGAGGGCGTCATCGAAGACCACCTCGACCACCGGGTCATCCTGGCCAATCACTTCTATATGAACTTTCCGGATCGCGGCAATCCGCTGTCCGGTCCGCTCTACGGCGAAGGCACCGGCCACAACTACGGTCTGGTGAACAGTCCGGAGGGCTCCAGCGATGGTGAAGAGGTCTGGCAGGAACTGCTCAGCAAGTACCCGAACATCACCTTCACCTTCAGCGGTCACGTCTTCGGCGACGGCGCCGAAACCCTGGTCAGCTACACTGACTACGGCACCCCGGTCTACCAGATGGTGGTGAACTATCAGAACGGCGTCGCCCAGGAGATCCAGGAAAACGGCGTCGACGGGCGCGGCGGCAACGGTGGCAACGGCGCCATCCGGCTGCTGACCATCGACCCGGACAACGATACCGTCTGGACCGAAACCTACTTCGCCAACTACGACGAATACCTGACCAGCTACCGCGACAACCCGGAATACGACCGCGACGGCCTGACCGGCCTCTACCGCGAGCATCAGGAAACCTTCGAGAATATCGACGTCGGGACGCCGCCGGTGTTCGCCAAGGCCAAGGCCGGTGACGACCTCTTCGTCACCGCCGAGGGCGGCGAGGACAAGGCGGTCGTTTCCCTGGATGCCGGCGCGTCGATCGACCCGAACGGCGAGATCGTCAGCTACGAGTGGATCGACGAGGACGGAAAAGTGGTCGCCACCGGCGAGACGGCGGAAGTCGCGCTCGACGGCGGGCGCCACGATCTCACGCTGGTCACCACCGACGTGAACGGCGTGAAGAACGCTGACGAGATCCGTGTCGTGGTCTCCACCGACAAGACCCTGCTGGTGGATAACTTCAACGACGGTAATTTCGATGGCTGGACCGACAGCAACCAGGTGGATGAGCTGCCGCTGGACAGTCAGTTGGCGTTGAACACCCCGGCCGGCTTCGGCATTGACGATCTGCCCGGCGGCGACGCCGTGGTGGTCAGCTTCCCGCGGTCGACCGCAAACCAGGGTTACGGGGTGCTGCCGGGATTCGAGCCGGAAAGTGGTGACGTCTTCACCCAGTACAGCATGGTGTTCGACATCTACTTCCCGGCCCAGGAAGGCAACTTCGGCGCCTTCTTCCAGACCGACATCACCAACGGATCGGACGGCGAGGCTTTCGTGCGCGCCGACGGCGGCATCGGCATCTCCGGCGTCTACGACGGCAACTTCACCTTCGACGCCTGGCACCGCGTGGCCTTTACCGTCGAAGACCAGGGCGCTTCTCTCGTCCTGCGCAAGTACATCGACGGCGTGAAGGTCGGCGAGCAGGAAGTCGATCCCGGCCGCTTCTCGATCGATCCCGAAAAGGGTTTCCTGATCCTCACCGATGAAGACGGCGAGGTCTATGACGGCTACATGAACAGCTTCCTGTTCACCGCCGACCTGCTGAGCGACGGCGATCTCGCCGCCCTGGGCGGGGCGGATGCCGATGGCATCCTGGATGCCATGCCGGCCAGCGGACGCGCGGTGCAGTTCGACTACGACACCGGCTTCGACGCCACCTTCGGGCCCGGCGTGGTGGGGATTGCCGAGCTGAACACCGACGGGGCGAAGGCGACCTGGAAGGTCAAGGGTACGATCGGCAGCCATGCCGACGAGGTGCCGGACGGTCAGGCGTTCGAAGGTGCGGTCTATGAATACTCCGACGGCAGCGCCGCCCTGGTGTGGAGCGACGCGTCGGCGCTGGACTGGTCCGACTACGTGGCCGAGGTGACCATCCTGTCTCAGGACGACGACACCGTCGGCCTGCTGGTCTACTACCAGGATGCGGACAATCACTACAAAGTCACTCTCGACGTCCAGACCAACCAGCGCCTGCTGGTGAAGGTGAAGGACGGCGTCGAGACGGTGCTGGCCCAAAGCGACCAGGGCTACCCCTTCAATGACGAGATGGAACTGAAGGTTGCCGTCGTCGGCAACGCGATCTACGCCAGCCTCGACGGCCAGAGCCTTTTCGGCGGGCCGGTGGTCGACGCCGAAGATCCGCTGACCGGCGGTACCATCGGCCTCCTATCGGTCGGCCAGTACCAGTCGATCTTCGACGACGTGACGGTCAATGAAGTGACGGTGACGGCCGACGCGGGCGCCGATCAGCAGCTCACCGACCTCGACGGCGACCACCAGGCGACGGTGACACTCGACGCCGCCAACTCCTTCGCGGCGGAAGGCCTCGCCTCCTATGTCTGGAAGGAAGGCGACAGCGTCATCGCCACCGGGCCCCAGGCCGAGGTCATGCTGGGCACCGGCCAGCACGTGCTGACCCTGGTGGTCACCGACGGCGACGGCCAGACCCAGGAGGACATCGTCAAGATCGACGTCTTCAACAAGGATCAGGTCCTGCTCTCCGACGGCTTCCAGGACGGCGACAGCAACGGCTGGACCATCGTCGACGAGGGCGAACTGGGCGACGCGGCGGACTGGAATGTGACGGGCGGGGCACTGACCCAGTCGGCCGATACCTACAGCCGCGAACTGGCCCCGAATTCCGAGGCTGGCGGGGTATGGCGTCAGTACTGGAGCCCGCTGGGTGACGGCTGGCACATCCTGCGCAAGGGCACTTATGCGCTCTATGACGACGCGGCCGCCTACGACTGGTCGAATTACTCGGTGGAGACGACCTTTAACGCCGCCGATGCCGGTGGTGTGGGCCTGTTGTTCAACTACCGCGATGCCAACAACTACTACAAGCTGGAGCTCGACTCGGACGACCGTTTCGTCAACTTCACGGTTCTGGTGGACGGGATCGAGCAGGTTCTGATGCTGACGCGCAACGGATTCTCCCTCAACAGCGATCACAAGCTGAGGGTCGAGGTGCGCGACAATAAAATGCAGGCCTGGTTGGATGACATGGCGCTCTTCGCGGAGCCGATCGAAGACCGCAGCATCACCAGCGGTACCGTCGGCCTGTACTCCTGGGGCACCGCCGGCGTCAGCTTCGACGACATACTGGTCCGCGAGCTGGATGCGGTGGCGAGCGTGCCGACTGACACGGCACCTGTTGAACTCGTCGGCGGCCGTGGGGCGGACCTGCTCGAAGGCGCTGCCGGCGACGATACTCTGATCGGCGACCGCGGCGACGACACGCTTGATGGCGGCGACGGTGACGACCACTTGGACGGTGGCCGCGACGACGACCTGATGCGTGGGGGCGACGGGGACGATACCCTCATCGGCGACCGCGGCGCGGATACCATCGACGCGGGCGACGGCGATGACGTCATCGATGCCGGCCGTGACGACGACCTGGTGGCTGGCGGCGACGGTGACGACCGGATCCTCGGCGACCGCGGCGACGACACCATCGAAGCGGGCGACGGAGACGATCTCGTCGATGCCGGCCGTGACGACGACCTGGTGGATGGCGGTGACGGCGACGACACCCTGCTCGGCGACCGCGGCGACGACACGCTTGACGGCGGCGATGGCGACGACCGCATCGACGGTGGTCGCGACGACGATCTGATGCGCGGTGGTGACGGCGACGACATCCTGATGGGCGATCGTGGGCAGGATACCCTGGCGGGCGGCGACGGCGACGATGTGCTGACCGGCGGGAACGATGGCGATCTCTTCGTCTTCGACGCGGGCAGCGGTTTCGACGTCATCACCGATTTCAAGCCCGGTGACGACCTGATCCAGCTGAACGGCTTTTCCATTGCCGACTTCGACGACCTGCTGGATGCCGCCGAAAACGACGGCAGCGATGTCGTCATCACCCTGGACGACGGGCTCGACGAGCTGCGCCTGGTCGGCCTCCACATCGACGACCTCTCCGGTGACGACTTTATGTTCAACGCCGCATAAGCAACGGCGCTAAGACGAAAATGGGGGCGGCGGCACCATCAGGTGTCGCCGCCTTCATTCGTTTAAGCGAAGTGAAAAGGTAGTTCTTTTCAGGCGTCTAAGCTGTCCACCGGTAAGAAAAAGCGTCACGGCTCGATCACATCACAAGCCGTAAAACTGTAACCGGGTTACCGCTTAATCGCGGCCTGTTCGGTTGAAAATCGAACACGGTCGCCGCGCTATTTGGGGATAACGCGGAGGCGCTGCATCCGCCCTGCCGTCTTCGGCCGGGGCTGGCGTGCAAGACCTCTCTCCTCGACGGGCGTCTATCGGGCAATTCTTCTATCATCTCAATTCGGCGAGGAAACATGACACAAAAGGCAATTCTGGTCGGCATCGACGGGGCTCAGCTCGAAAAGCTGCTCCTGCTCGGTCTGCAGAGCGAAGTCGAGGCCCTGCTCGGCCTCGACATCGTCGAGTCCTACACGGGCGGCGAAAAAGGCACGGAGACCGAACAGGCGACGTCCAGCGGTCCCGGTTGGTCGACCTTGCTGAGCGGCGTCTGGGTCGATCAGCATGGTATCGACAGCAACAACAGTCAGCCGATTGTCTCGGAGGTCGACAGCATCTTCGAGCGAATCGACGCGGCCATTCCCGATGCCAACATTGCCTCCGTGGTCCACTGGTCGCCGATCAACACCGGCCACTTCGCCCGCGAAGCCGGCCTGTTGGAAGACGGCGCGGTTATCGACGAAGTCGTCAGCGGCATCTCGGATCAACAGGTCACCGACACCGTCGTTGACATGATCCTCGAGGACGCTCCGGACTTCACCTTCGTGCATCTGGACGACGTCGACGGCGCCGGCCACGGCTATGGCTTCGGCGAAGAGTACAATGACGCCTTGGCGACCGCGCTGGCCCAGCTGAAGGCCATCAAGGACGCGGTGGACCAGCGTATGGCCGAGAATCCGGACGAGGATTGGCTGATCCTGGTCACCACGGACCACGGCCGCGACCCGTTGACCGGCAGTGGCCACGGCGGTCAGACCGACTCCGAGCGTCGCACCTTCATCGCGTCGAACAAGGAACTGGGAGAGTTTGACGAAGCCGTCCCGGCGACCTCGGTGGTGACCACCATTCTGGACCACCTGGGGGTCGACTACGCGCTCTCCGAGGACGGCCTGGTCAGCGGCTCGCTGCTGGAAGGCGCGGCCGACCCGATCGTGCCGACGATCGAGGACGTTCTGCTGCCGGAAGACGATGCGGGCAACGTTCCGGTCGGCACCGACATCTCCATCCGTTTCAGCGAGGACATTCAGGTCGGCAGCGGCAACATCGTCCTCAAGCAGATGTCCGACGGCGCCGTGGTTGCGACCATCGACGTGACCTCCGACGCGGTGACGGTCGACGGTGACATGGTCACCATCGATCTGCCGGAAGACCTGGCCTACGAAACGGAATACTACGTCGAAATCGACTCGGGCGCGTTCACCGACGGTACCAACGATTTCTACGGTATCGACGACAACACGACCTGGAACTTCACCACCGAGGCCGACACGGTCGCCCCGGAGGCGGTTTCCTTCGGTCCTTCCGACGACGCCACGGAAGTGCCGGTCGACAGCAACCTGACCATCGAGTTCAACGAGCCGGTCGTCATCGGCAACGGCAATATCGTCATCTACCGCGCGAGCGACGACGGTGTGGTCGAGACCATCGACGTCACCGCCGGCCAGGTCACCATTGACGGCAACACCGTTTCCATCGACCCCTCCGTCGATCTGGAGCCGGGGACCGACTACTACGTGAAGGTCGACTCCGGTGCCCTGCGCGATACGGCCTCTCTGACCACGCTGTTCAGCGAGAACTTCGAAGGCCTGGCCCTCGATCCCTTCGTGACCGAAAATGGCGGCGACGGCACCGACTTCACGGCGCAGACGCCGGACGGCTGGACCCATGACAACACCACCCCGGCGGGTGGCCCGGCCGAGTTCTTCGGCTGGACCTTCATGGACAAGAACTCCTGGACGATCGCCGCGGACGACCAGGGGCGCTCCGGCTTCACCAAGGCGGCCGGCACCGTGATGGTGGCGGACCCGGACGAGTACGATGACGGCGCCACCGACATCGATCCGGACCAGTTCAACGCCTTCATGCGCACCCCGGCCATCGATCTGGCCGGAGTCGAGGCGGGCACGCTCACGCTGACCTTCGATTCGAGCTGGCGTCAGGAGGACAGCCAGAAGGCCGTCCTGACCGTGTCCTATGACGGCGGCGAGAGCTTCGAGGTGCTGCGCTTCACCTCCGATCCGAGCGATCCGGATTTCAAGGAAGACGCGCTGAACGAGACCATCTCGATCAATCTGGATAACCCCGAGGGGGCCAGCAACGCGGTGATCTCCTTCGGCGTGATCGAGGCCGGCAACGACTGGTGGTGGGCGATCGACAACATCCTCGTCCAGGGTCAGAGCGATGGCGGGTCGACCTCCGGCAACCCCTATGCCGGGATCTCCGACGAGACCACCTGGAACTTCACCACCAAGCCGGTCGACGGTGGCAACGAGGGGACCATTGTTGGTGACGATGGCGATAACCTCCTCCAGGGCACCCGCGATGCCGACGTGATCCTCGCCCTCGACGGTTCCGATACGGTAGTCGGCGGGCGCGGCGACGACACCATCGATGCCGGCGACGGCGACGACTCTGTCGATGCCGGGCGCGACGACGACTCGGTCGATGGCGGCGACGGTGACGACGCCCTGCTCGGCGACCGTGGCGACGACACCATCGATGCGGGTGACGGCGACGATTATGTCGACGCCGGCCGTGACGACGACCTGATCGACGGCGGTGACGGCGACGACACCCTGCTCGGCGATCGCGGCGACGACACGCTCGACGGCGGCGACGGCGATGACCACATGGACGGTGGCCGTGGCGACGACCTGGTCGCGGGTGGTGCCGGCGACGACACTCTGCTCGGCGATCGGGGTGACGACATCCTCGATGGTGGCGACGACGACGATCACCTCGACGGTGGCCGCGACGACGATCTGCTCACCGGTGGCCAGGGCGACGATACCCTGGTCGGCGGCCGTGGCGAGGACACCCTCGACGGCGGGGCAGGGGATGACGTCCTGACCGGCGGTCAGGACGACGATCTATTCGTCTTCGATGCAGGCAGCGGCTTCGACGTCATCACCGACTTCAAGCCCGGCGACGATCTGATCCAGTTGAACGGCTTCTCCATCGCCGACTTCGACGATCTGCTGGATGCCGCCGAAAACGACGGCGGCGATGTCGTCATCACCCTGGACGACGGGTTCGACGAGCTGCGCCTGGTCGGGCTCCATACCGATGACCTCTCCGGCGACGACTTCATGTTCAACGCCGCGTAAGTCGTAAGACCCGACGGTCTTCTTTAAGGGGGGGGCGGCCGCACCGAAAGGTGCCGCCGCCCTTCCTCTTTTTTGCGGGACCTTTCACAAAGTCTTCGAACTTGTGTCACGCAGCTTTCATCGCCCCAGGTGATTGTGGGGCAGGTCGCATGGTTAGCACCCGAACGTGAGGCCACAGCCATGATGCAGGGAAGATCAGCCGCGCCGGTCCTTTGAAGTTCCGCAATTTCGCGCCGCTCGGGTCGTAGTCCGGGGGGCATGAGTCTTTTTCCTGAGCGCGTGCCGCGCACGCCGCCACATTTTAATTGGGGGAATCCATGTCTGCCGTGATCAATGAGTTTGTCTTCAATCACACCGGCACCGATTCGGAAGAGTTCGTCGAGATATTCGGCGATCCCAACACCGACTATTCGAACCTCTGGATTCTGCAGGTCGAAGGCGATTCGGGGAGCACGATGGGCCGGATCGTTTCCGCCGTGCAGGTTGGCGGCACGGACTCCGGCGGATTCTGGTCGAGCCCCTTCGCCGGCAATCTCTACCAGAACGGCACCCTGAGCCTGCTGCTTGTGGAGAACTTTACCGGCGCGGTGAACGACGACCTCGACACCAACGATGACGGCGTTTTCGAAGCGGCGCCCTGGACGTCCATTGTCGATTCGGTGGCGGTGAACGACGGCGGCGCCAGCGATCTGACATATGCCCAGGCCGAACTGACCCCCGGCTTCGACGGCGGCAGTTTCGCCGTCGGTGGCGCCTCGCGCATTCCCGATGGTACCGACAGCGACACGGCGGCGGACTGGGTGCGCAATGATTTCGACGCCCCTTCGTCGCCCGCCCCCGAACCCGGCGAGGCCGAAAACACGCCTGGGGCCGCCAACGCAGTTTCCGGCGGCAGCACGCCGATGGCCCGCACCATCATGCAGATCCAGGGCGCCGGCCACGAATCGGCCTACGACGGCCAGAGCGTGGTCACGACCGGCATCGTCACCGCGCTGGAATCGAACGGCTTTTACCTGCAGGACCCGAATGGCGACGGCGACATCGCCACTTCCGACGGCATCTTCGTCTTCACCAACAGCGCCCCGACGGTCGGCGTCGGCGACTTCGCGGTGGTGACCGGTCAGGTCGATGAATTCATCCCCGGCGGGGCGTCGACCAGCAACCTCTCCATCACTGAACTGGTGGCCAGCAACGTGATCAGCGCGGTCAGCGGCCTGGATCTTCCGGAAGCGGTGATTCTGGGCGCTGGTGGGCGCGTGCCGCCGAGCCAGGTGGTCGAGGACGACGCCTTCGGCTCCTTCGATCCGGAGACCGACGGCATCGACTTTTACGAGAGCCTGGAGGGCATGCGCGTAACGGTGCCGAACGCCGTCGCGACCTCCGCCACCAACCGCTTCGGCGAGACCTGGGCGGTGAGCGATGAGGGCGCTAACGGCGGCGATTTCAACGAGCGCGGCGGGATTGTGCTTCAGCCCGACGATCTCAATCCGGAACGCATCCAGATCCAGCTCGACGAGAATACCCTGCCGGGCTTCACCGCCGCGGCCGATGTGGGCGATAAGCTGGGCAATGTGACCGGCGTCGTCGACTACAACTTCGGCAACTACGAGGTAAAGGTCACCGAGAGCTTCACGGTGACCGACGGCGGTCTGGAAGAAGAAACCTCGGCGCTGACCGGCAGCGACAATCAGCTGACGGTCGCCAGCTACAACATTCTGAACGTCACGGCGGCGGGGGGCGAGGACGCCGAGCAGATCGCCCGGCTGGCCGAGCAGATCGTCAGCAACCTGAACGGTCCCGACATCATTGCGCTGCAGGAGGTGCAGGACGACAGCGGCGTCGCCGACGACGGCACGGTGAGCGCGGATGCCACCCTGCAGGCCATCGTCGACGCCATCGCGTTGGCCGGCGGTCCGACCTATGCTTTCTTTGACGTCGATCCGGAGAACAACACCCAGGGCGGTGTGCCGGGCGGCAACATTCGTGTCGCTTACCTCTACAACCCGGCGCGTGTCGATCTGGTCGACGGTTCGGTGAAGGCGCTCGACAGCCTGGGCGGCTTCGAGGACGACGTGCGCGTGCCGCTGGAAGCACAATTCGAGTTCAATGGCGAGACCGTCACGATCATCAACAACCACCTGTCGTCGAAGTCGGGCTCCACGCCGGTGTTCGGTTCCCAACAGCCCTTCTTCAATGAGGGCGATGCGGAACGCACGGTCCAGGCCAGCGCGCTGAACGACTACGTCGACGGCATCGTTGCCGGCGACCCGGAGGCCAAGGTGGTGGTGCTGGGCGACATGAACGATTTCCAGTTCTCCAACCCCATCAAGGCCTTGAAGGGGGTGGGCGGCGAGCAGGCGCTGTTCAATCAGGTCGATACCCTGGGTGACGAGGCCTACAGCTATAACTTCGAGGGCAACAGCCAGGTGCTTGACCACCTGCTGGTCAGCGAGACGCTGAAGGACCGGGTGGAGTTCGATATCGTCCACCAGAACGTCGACTTCGGCGATGCGGGCTCGACCGACCCGGCGATCCACAACGGCGCGGCCAGCGATCACGAGCCGATCCTGGCCCGCATCACCTTCGGCGACATCCAGGCGGCGCCGGTGGCCCAGGACGACCTCGATATCGAGCGTCTGGCGACCTATGACGGCGGTCTCGGCGAAGGCTCAGAGGAGACCGTCGCCTACGACAGCGCCACGCAGCGCCTCTTCGTCACCAACTCCGACGCCCAGAGCGTCGATATTGTCGACATCTCCGACCCGTCTCAGCCGCAGAAGATCACCGCCATCGACACCTCGGTCCATGGGTCGCCGACCCAGGTGGCCGTGAAGGACGGCATCGTGGCGGTGGCGATCGACGTGGAAGGCGGCGACGGCTTGGTCGGCTTCTACGACGCCGGCGGCAACTTCCTGCACAGCGTGACCGTCGGTAATCTGCCGGACCACCTTGTGTTCACGCCGGACGGCATGACGCTGCTGGTAGCCAACGAGGGCGAGGATACCGGCGATGCGGCGAACAACCCGCTGGGCACGGTTTCCGTTATCGACCTGTCCAACGGCCTGGCCCAGGCGACGGTGCAGACCGCCGACTTCACGGCTTTCGACGGCATGGCCGAGGCCCTGCGCGAAGCCGGCGTGCGGCTCTTCCCGGATACGCCGGTGTCGCAGGATCTGGAGCCGGAATACATCGCGATCTCGCCGGACGGCACGCAGGCCTTCGTGACCCTGCAGGAAGCCAACGCGGTGGCGGTTCTCGACATCGCCACGGCGACCTTCCTCGATATCGTCCCGCTGGGCGCCAAGGATCACAGCCTGCCGGGTAATCTGCTGGATACCTCGGACAAGGACGGCGCATTCAACCTGGAAAAGGCGCCGGTCTTCGGCCTCTACATGCCCGACCAGATCGCCTCCTTCGAGATCGCTGGCGAGACCTTCTACATCACCGCCAACGAGGGCGATGCCCGCGACGAGGATGAGCGGATCAAGGACCTGGACCTCGATCCCGATGCCTTCCCGGATGCCGAATACCTGCAGCAGGACGAGGTGATCGGCCGTCTGGAGGCCTCCTCCATCGACGGCGATACCGACGGGGACGGCGACATCGACCAGATCTACGTCTACGGCGCGCGCTCCTTCTCGATCTGGAATGCCAGTGGCGAGCAGGTTTTCGACTCCGGCGACCAGATCGCGCGGATTCTGGGCGAGGTGCTCAGCGCCGATCAGCTCGAGGATCTCGACGGCCGCTCCGACAACAAGGGCGCGGAACCGGAAGGCGTCACCGTCGGCGTGGTCGGCGACCACACCTACGCCTTCGTCGGCCTGGAGCGGGCCAATGGCGTGATGGTGTTCAACGTCTCGAACCCCGGCGCGCCGGAGTACGTCGAGTTCCTGCAGACCGAAGGCGACGTCGGCCCCGAGGGCATGACCTTCATCACCGCCGAGGACAGCCCCAACGGCAAGGCCCTGCTGGCGGTGGCCAACGAGGTGAGCGGCACCACGACGCTCTATGAGATCGAGCCGGAGGGCGAGGGCGAGGAGCCGGAAACCTTCACCCTGCAGATCCTTCATGCCTCCGATCTGGAAGGCGGCGTCGACGCGATCGGCCGGGCTGCCAACTTTGCCGCTATCGTCGATGTTCTGGAAGACAGCTACGAGAACTCGATCACGCTGTCGGCCGGCGACAACTACCTGAGCGGCCCCTTCTTCAGCGCCTCGGAGGATCAGAGCATCTTCCGCGACCAGGGGGTCTTCAACGACTTCTACAACGAACTCTTCGGCCTCGACGCGCCGGACGGCCTCTACGAGAGCCTGCGTGAAGGCGCGGGCCGGGTCGACATTTCGATCATGAACGCCATCGGCTTCGACGCTTCGGCCCTGGGCAATCACGAGTTCGATCTGGGCACCGCGCTGATGGCGGAGATCTTCGCCCCGCAGTTCCGCAGCAACGACGGCGTGCTGGACGACCGCTGGGTCGGCGCGCAGTTCCCCTTCCTCTCGGCGAACCTGGACTTCTCCGGCGACGCCAATCTGGCCGGCCTGTTCACCGACATGATCCTGCGCAGCAGCGAGTTCCAGACGGGGCCGGAGCAGTCGGCGACCAGCACCGCCACGCCGAAAATCGCCAAGGCAACCATCATCGAGGAAGGCGGCGAGCTGATCGGCGTTGTCGGTGCTACCACGCCGGGCCTCGAGCACATCTCGTCGCCGGGTGATACCCAGGTCATCGGCAGTGATGACCCGAACGACATGGATGCTCTGGCCGCCCTGTTGCAGCCGGTCATCGACGACGTCATCGCCCAGGGCGTGAACAAGGTGATCCTGGTCACCCACCTGCAGCAGATCGCGCTGGAAAAGGAACTGATCGGCAAGCTGAGCGGCGTCGATGTCATCATCGCCGGCGGCTCCGACACGCTCCAGGCCGACCAGGAGGATGTCACCCGCGGCCTCAACGCCGGCGACACGCCGGACGAGGACTATCCGTTCCAGACCACGAACAAGGACGGCGATCCGGCGGTCATCGTCAGCACCGACGGCGAGTACTCCTACGTCGGCCGCCTGGTCGTCGAATTCGACGAGAACGGTGTGCTGATCCTCGACAACGGCGAGGCCACCGACGAGACCGTCAGCGGTGCCTTTGCCACCACCGACGAGCAGGTCGCCGCCCTCTACGGCGAGGCGGATCCCTTCGCCGACGGCACCAAGGGCGACCTGGTGAAGGACCTGACCGACGCGGTGGAAGCCATCGTCGTCACCAAGGACAGCAACATCCTGGGCAAGTCCGATGTTTTCCTGGAGGGCCGGCGCGACGAGGTGCGCAGCGAGGAAACAAACTTCGGCAACCTCTCGGCGGACGCCAACCTGGCCCAGGCCCAGGGCTATGACGACACGGTCATGGTATCGATCAAGAACGGCGGCGGCATCCGCTCGGCCATCGGCACGGTCGAGGAGGTTCCCCCGGGCTCCGGCATCTACGTGGAGCTGCCGCCGCAGGACAACCCGGCCTCCGGCAAGCAGGCCGGCGAGATTTCCCAGCTCGATGTCGAAAACGCGCTGAAGTTCAACAACGGCCTGACGCTGATCACCCTGACCGCCGCGCAGTTGCTTCAGGTCCTCGAACACGGCGTCGCGGCCGCGGCGCCGGGGGCCACGCCCGGCCAGTTCCCGCAGGTTGGCGGGGTTTCCTTCAGCTTCGACCAGACCCGGCCGGCCGGCAGCCGCATCCAATCGGCGGCGATCCTCGACGCGGACGGCAATCCGGTAATGGCCCTGGTGGAGAACGGTGCGTTGGCGGTCGATCCGGCGATGCCGATCCGCATCGTTACCCTCGACTTCCTGGCCGGCGGTGGCGACAGCTATCCCTTCGCCGACTTCGTCACCGCAGATCCGGATTTCGCCGATGTGGTCCACCTGAAGGACGTGCTGACCGATCCCGGCGCCAGCGATTTCGCCGCCGCCGGCAGCGAGCAGGACGCCATGGCCGAATACCTGCTGGCCAACCACGGCACGACTCCTTATGCCGACGCCGACACCGGCCCGGCGGAGGACACCCGGATCCAGAATCTCGGCGAGCGCGACGACACCGTGCTCGACGGGCTGCCGGATGGGGTGCCTGACGGGATCGATCTCACCGGAACGATCGGCGGCGATCTTCTGGAAGGCGCCGCGGGCGACGATACCCTCTCCGGCGGTCGGGGCGACGATACCCTCGATGGCGGCGACGGCGACGACCATCTCGACGGCGGCCGTGACGACGACTCGGTCGACGGCGGCGACGGCGACGATACCCTGCTCGGCGACCGTGGCGACGACACCCTCGATGCCGGCGACGGTGATGATTATGTCGATGCCGGGCGTGATGACGACCTCGTTGCCGGCGGTGACGGCGACGATACCCTGCTTGGTGACCGTGGCGACGACAGCCTCGACGGCGGCGACGGTGACGACTATGTCGATGCCGGGCGCGGCGACGACCTGGTTGCCGGCGGCGACGGCGACGACACTCTGCTCGGCGACCGTGGCGACGACGCCCTCGACGGCGGTGACGGCGACGACCACCTCGACGGTGGCCGTGGCGACGATACCCTCGATGGTGGCGACGGCGACGACGTCCTGACCGGCGGTCGGGACGACGATCTCTTTGTCTTCGATGCGGGCAGCGGCTTCGACGTCATCACCGACTTCAAGCCCGGCGACGATCTGATCCAGTTGAACGGCTTCTCCATCGCCGACTTCGACGATCTGCTGGATGCCGCCGAAAACGACGGCAGCGATGTCGTCATCACCCTGGACGACGGGATCGACGAGCTGCGCCTGGTCGGACTCCACACGGACGAACTCTCCGGCGACGACTTCATGTTCAACGCCGCCTGAATACCGGGTCTGCCCTGCTGTGAGGGGGCGGTGCCGCGAGGCGCCGCCCCCTCAGGCAGTGCGGTGCCGCAGGGGAACTTCTCCACCTTTGCGCTGCCCGGGGGTTGTTCCGGAAACCGTCACATTCCGGCCACACGGATGTAACTGCTTTAGCGGCTAATTGCCCGGTCGCCGGCCGGATTTCGCCGCCAGGATATTGCCGGCAGGGTAAAGGGGCGGGCTGCCGCGCAAGGTGGCGTTGCCGGGCGAGGGTTGCGGCGTGCGGGATTCGTCCTGTGCGGTCTTACAGTTATTTTGGGGAAGTGCAGTGGGCGGAACGTACGGCAGGGCGGGCGGCTTCGGCCGTCAGAGCGCAGCGGAAATCACGGAGCAGGGCGCCCGGGGCCCGCACCCATGACCGGCAAGGCAAAGAACGCGCCTGAGAGCGCGCTGGCGGAAGCCTTCCGCGACGTGCGCACGGCCTTCGGATCGATCGCGGCGTTCAGCTTCTTCATCAACCTGCTGATGCTGACCGGGCCGCTCTACATGATGCAGGTCTACGACCGCGTGCTGACCTCCGGCAGCCCCCATACCCTGGCGATGCTGACCGTCGTGGCGGTCGGCATGATCATGACCTCGGCCCTGCTGGAATTGGTGCGTTCGCGTATTTTCGTGCGCATCGGCTCCCGGCTGGACCGGCGTCTCAACGCCCGGCTCTTCGAGGGCCTGCTGCGCCAGCGCCTGCAGCAGGCCGAGGGCGCGGAGGTGCAGCCGCTGCGCGATCTGGAGACACTGCGCGGTTTCCTGACCGGGAATGGCCTGATCTCCTTCTTCGATGCGCCCTGGACGCCGCTGTTTCTGGCCATCATCTTCGTTCTGCATCCGCTGCTGGGGCTCGTCGCACTGACCGGGGGCGTGGTTCTCTTCGCCCTCGCGGTCCTCAGCGAACTGGCCACGCGCGGCCCTCTGCGCGACGCGTCGCGCGAAAGCAGCGCCGCCCACGGCTTCACCGACAATACGCTGCGCAATGCCGAGGTCATCGAGGCCATGGGCATGCTGCCGGGCCTGCAGCGGCGCTGGCTGGTGCGGCACCAGTCGGCCCTCGCCGCCCAGGCCAAGGCGAGCGACCGGGGCGGCATGCTGACCGCCGGCGCCAAGTTCGTGCGGCCGGTCCTGCAGGTGGCCATCCTGGGCACCGGCGCCTACCTCGCCTTGCAGCAGGCCATCTCTCCCGGCGTCATGATCGCCGCCTCGATCATCATGGGCCGCGCCCTGGCCCCGGTCGAAGGCGCCATCGGCAACTGGCGCGGTTTCATCATGGCGCGCAATGCCAAGGGCCGCCTGAGTGCCTTCTTCGACAAGGACGAGGCGCCGTCGCCGGGGCTGCCGCTGCCGCGCCCCAAGGGGGCCATCTCGGTGGAACGGCTGGTGGCCGCGCCGCCGGGCCTGAGCAAGCCGGTCCTGAAGGGTATTTCCTTTGCATTGGAGGCCGGCGAGAGCCTCGGCATCATCGGCCCCAGCGCGGCCGGCAAGTCGACCCTCGCGCGCCTGCTGGTCGGTGTCTGGGCGCCGGCGGCCGGCAACGTCCGGCTCGACGGGGCGGATATCAGCGACTGGAACCACATCGAACTCGGCCCCAGCCTGGGCTATCTGCCACAGGACGTGGAACTGTTCGCGGGGACTGTCGCGGATAACATCGCGCGCTTTGCCGAACCCGATCCCGAGGCCATTGTGCGCGCTGCCCAGCATGCCGGCGTGCACGAGATGATCCTGCATCTGCCGGACGGCTACGACAGCCTGATCGGAAACGGCGGCGCCGCGCTCTCCGGCGGCCAGCGCCAGCGCATCGGCCTCGCGCGCGCGCTCTACGGCGATCCCGCCCTGGTGGTGCTGGACGAGCCGAATTCGAACCTCGACGGCGAGGGGGAAGAGGCCCTGCGCCGGGCGGTCCTGCATCTGAAAAAACGCGGTGCGACGGTGGTCGTCGTGGCGCACCGTCCCTCGGTGCTCGGCGGCTTGGACAAGGTCCTGGTCCTGCGCGACGGCCTGATCGAACACTTCGGGCCCTCGGCGGAGGTGCTGCCCAAGGTGACGCGCGCTGTCGCGAAGCCGCAGGCAGGGGGCCCGGCGCCGCAGGCAGGGAGCCCGGCGCCGCAGGCAGGAAGACCGGCAAAGGCCTCCAAGCGCCTGCCGGCCCGGCCGGAGGCCGTCCAGGCATGAGCGGCGGCAAATCCCCCGAGGCACCGGTCAGCACGCGGCGCACCGTCATCGCCGGCGTCGCCGTCCTCTGCTTCACCTTCGGCGGTTTCTTCGGCTGGGCCGCCTACGCCCAGCTCTCCAGCGCGGTGATCGCCTCGGGCACCGTCATGGTCGACAGCAACCGCAAGGCCATCCAGCACATGGAGGGCGGCATCGTCGACGATATCCTGGTGCGCAACGGCGATATCGTGCGCGGCGGCGCGCTGCTGGTGCGGCTCGACGAGACCCAGGCCCGCGCCTCGCTGACCATCGTGCAGAGCAAGCTCGACCAGGCGCTGGCCGCGGAGGCCCGCCTGCTCGCCGAACGCGACGGCGCCGGGACCGTCACGCCGCCGCTGGAGTTCGCCGGCCGCGGCGACGACCCCGCCGTCCGGGAACTGCTGCGCGATCAGACGAGCCTGTTCGAGGCCCGCCGCGAGACCCTGCAGGGCGAGACCGGCATCTACAACCAGCGCATCGTCCAGATCGGCGAGCAGATCTCCGGATATCGCGCCCAGCAGGCCTCCAAATCCACGCAGATCGAGCTGATCAACGAGGAACTGGTCGGGCTCAAGTCGCTGCTGGCCAAGGGCTTTGCGGAAAAGCCGAAGGTCCTGGCGCTGGAGCGCGAGGCCGCACGCCTGGGCGGCGAGCGCGGCGAACTGATCGCCGAGGTGGCCGCCGCCAAGACGTCGATCAGCGAGGCCGAACTGCAGATCCTGCAGCTCGTGAAAGGGTTCCGCGAGAAGGTCGAACAGGAACTGCGCGAGACCCGTGCCGAGATCCTCGACCTCAGCGAACGGGTTGCCGCCGCGGCCTTCGTGCTTGACCACCTGGAGGTCCGCGCGCCCGAAGACGGTGTCGTGGTCAGCCTGGAGGTCTATGCGCCCGGGCAGGTGGTGCGCCCCGGCCAGACCATCCTGGAACTGGTGCCGGTCGGCGATCAGCTCATCGTGGAGGCGAAGGTCCGGCCGCTCGACATCGACAACCTGTTCACCGGGCAGGAAGCCGACGTCATGTTCACCGCCTTCCCCCAGCGCAGCACGCCGCGGCTGACGGGATCGGTGATCTACGTCTCGGCCGACCGCTTCGAGGATGAGCGCAGCGGCGAGGCCTACTACCTCGCGCGGGTTTTCGTGTCGGACGAAGAGGCTGCGCGCCTCGGCGAGCACAAGCTCTATCCCGGCATGCCCGCTGACGTGATGATCAAGACCGGCTCGCGCACCGCCCTCGACTATCTGATCCAGCCGTTGCGCGACAGCATTCTGATGGCCTGGCGGGAGAGCTGAGTCCGGCTGGCAAAGGGGCGCCGGTTGAGCGCAAGAAAGGCTCAAAAAGCCGGCGCCCAAAGCCAGGGCCTATTTTTGGGCCTTCTCGGTCAGTTTCGTACGGCAGCAGCCGGTTTTCCCGGGCGCCCAGGTCTCCAGTTCATAGTCGAACCCCGCCTCCTCGTAGACCGCTTCATCGAAGGCCCTCGCGCATTGCAGGAGAGTGCAGACCTCTTCCTCGCTGCACCCCATGCTGAGCCATCCGTCCTTCAGCGGGCAGGTCATCATCTGAACATCGAGGCAGGCGTCGCTGATCTCTTTGACATCGGGTGAATAGGTGGCGCCGCGGTCGGGCCCCATGAAATACGCTTTGAGCAAGCCCGGGAAATCCCGCGGGGCGAGATGCGCCAGCGATGCGCCGACTTCCAATCCGTGGGCCCGGCTGGCACTTCGCATCACGCTGATGGCTTCGGCTTCGCCATAGCGCCGGGGCAGCTCGCGAAACACGGCAAGGTAAATCCGGCCGCGGTCTCTTACGGCGCTGTAGTGAAGGGACTCCGGATCCGTCTGTGTCATTCTACGGCCACCGCTTCGATTTCCAGCAACCAGGCTTCGTCAAAGATGCCGGCTATGATGACCGTCAGCGCCGGTCCCTGTTCGCCCATCACCTTGCGGCGCACGGCGCTGTTTTCGGCGCGGTACTTTCGGTCTGACAGATACGTGGTATGCCGGACGATATTGCTCAGCCCGAGGCCTGCCGCCGTGAGTTGGGCCTCGACGTTCGCCCATGCCTGTCCGGCCTGCTCGACGAAGGTCTCCGGCACGGTGCCATCCGGCCGCACCGGTATCTGCCCGCTCACGTAGACGGTCCGGGTGTGACCGGAGACGGCGACGCACTGGGCATATCCGCTCTTGAGGTCGTGGGCCTGGGCCGATGTGATGTAGTCTACCGACATGAAAACGTCTCTCCTCCTGGCTCGGCTGCGGTCGCAACGCTACCGGCCCGTGGCGGGATGCCTCAACGCAGAAGACCTCTCGTGGAGGAATAGAAATTCTAAGCCTTCGGGGCTGTCCCTTTGTGCCATTCTGGGTCGGGGAGGAACGGGATGACGTACAGACTGCCATCGCTGAATACGCTGCGCGCTTTTGAGGCGGCGGCCCGGCATCTCAGTTTCAAGACCGCGGCGAGCGAACTGGGCGTCACCGCCGGGGCCGTCAGCCAGCAGGTGAAAAAGCTCGAAACGTCTCTCGGTGTCGCGTTGTTCCGCCGTTTGCCGCACGGGCTGCTTCTGACCCTGGAAGGGGAGGCTTATCTGCCGGAGATTTCCAGGATTTTCGAAGACCTGACCCGGGCCACCGAAGCCATCGCGCCGACCATCAACAGTAAGAAGTTCAGGGTCGGCCTGTCTTCCGCGGTCAAGGCGATCCTGCCGGCGAACTGGCCGAACCACAGCGACAGCCTGCGGCACCACGTCCGCGATTGGATCGAGACGACGGATGTCGAGATGGTCTGGACCAACGAGATAGACTGTCTCATCCGGCCGCGCGGCGGCCCCTACGGTGAACTGTCCCTGATTGTCATCCCAGGCTCGGGCAGCGGGCAGGAGCTGCATTTCGTCTGCAAGCCCGGCCTGACCGACTGCCGCCAGTCGCAAGCCATTCTGCAGGACCTGGCCCAACACATCGCGCCGGTCTCTTGACCGCCGGCAGTGCGGAGGGTCGGTGTGGGGATGCCGAGGCCGGCACGGCCTTGCCGTGCGGAGTGATGGCCGCCGCCTGGCTGCTGCGTTATCATGGCCGACCTAATCATGGCTGAACGGACTGCGAAGGGGAGGCGATGCGCCAGTCCCTTCCCGTTCTATGTCAGTTTTACCGAGGACGGCGGTGGCGGTTCCTATTTTGCGGTAACGCCCAAGTAGGTATTGTCATGCCAAGCTGCCGGCGACGAAATCCCAAATCCTGGAACACCCACCCCAAGGTCCGATGATCCAACAGCACGATGAACTCCTTCGCCCCAGCCTCGGCGTGGCCATGGGGCGCGGCCTGCGCGGGCGCTGCCCGGCCTGTGGCCGGGGCAAACTCTTCGCCAGCTTCCTGAAGCCGGTGGAAAGCTGCCCCGCCTGTCACGAGCCGCTCGGCCATGTGCGCTCCGACGACGCGGCACCCTGGCTGACCATCCTGGTGGTCGGCCACATCGTGGTGCCGCTGATGCTGTCGGTCGAGCGTGTCAGCCAGTGGCCCGAATGGGTCGCCATGATCGTCTGGCCGCTGGTCGCCCTGGGCCTGGCGGTCGCCGTCCTGCCGCGCGCGAAGGGCTTTCTGATGGGCATCATCTGGGTGACCAAGGCGCCGGGCTCCGAGCGCGACTGAGCGCGCTCGGCCGGCGGCCCGTAGCGGATCAGACCGCGCGCCGGAACGCGCTGTCGTAGGCGGTGTCCTGGGCCACCGCCAGGCGCAGGTCGCGCAGGGTGATGCCCTGGGTGTTGAGGATCTTGGAGAGGGTGGTGCCCTGGGCGCTGGCGATGGTCTGGCGCAGGGTGCGGCGCGCCGGCGTCTCGACCAGACGAAGGCTCATGGTGCCGGCGGCGGGGATGCCGCCTTCGGGCAGATGGCCCCCCGGATCGCCCCCCGGTAAGCAACTCTGGATCATGGGCAGGTCGGCCGGGACCTCCAGGGGCCGGGCCGGCGGGTCGCTGGCGAGCGGCGGGAACAGCGCGAAGCTCAGCGTCTCGGTCGCGGCCAGGGTCGCCGGCGGGATGCTGCCGAAGCCCCGCAGGATGTCGGCGATGGCCGTGTCGAACGCGGCCTTGTAGTCGCGCAGGGCGATGACGCTGAACTGGATGTTCAGCTTCTCGAATTCCTGGTTCAGCAGCCGCTGGAAGTTCGCCGGATCGGCGAAATGGCGTTCGATGTGCTCGGCGCTTTCGAACCATTCGTCATGGGACCGCCGGTCGAACTCGGCGAAGAAGGCGCCCAGTTCGGGCCGCGCTCCGCTTTCCGCATCCGCCAGGATCCGCTTCAGCACGTCGACCGGGTCGATGCCGTAGGCGCCGGCGCAGCTCAGCAGGTCCTTATAGACCTGGATGTTCCAGCAGAACTCCACCAGGAAATGCAGTTTGCGCAGATGGAACAGGTCCTCTTCGCTCATGCTGTCGGTCGCGCGCAGGCTTTCTTCGTATTCGAAGGCCCGGATCTCCGTGCCGTCCGGCGTCCGGTAGATGCCGGCGTCGCCATGGATCAGGCGATAGCGGGTGGCGAACTTGAAGCGGCGGCGGGTTTCCGTCGAGTTGGTTTCGGCGCCGGCCAGCAGACGCATGTTGTGGTTCTGGATGATGTCGACACCCAGGTCCATCAGGCTCTGCAGGCCCAGAATGTGCGACGGCAGCGTTTCGCCGGGCAGCGGCACGATCATGTCGGAATAGGTTCGGCTGCCCTGCTGGTGGAATTTCCTGTGATATTCCTTGTAGGTCTCGGTCGAGATGTTGTCGCGCTTGATGTGCTCCAGCACCTGCTCGTCCAGACTCTGCACGGCCATCACCGGCACGATCATGTCGTTCAGGATGCTGCCGATCTCCAGATTGCGGTCGGTCACGTTCTTGGCCAGCCAGATGTGGCATTTTTCCGGCCGGCCGTGATCGTCCTTCACCTTGCGGATGGCCTTGGCGAGATCGACATCGCGCGGCAGCAATCCGAAGTTGGCGTCGCAGACGATCCAGTTTCCGGCATCGGAGCGTTCGCCGACGTAGGCGATCTCCGCCAGCGCCTGATCGATATTCAGGCGTCGCACCAGGTCCTTGGATGCCGAGCCCCAGGCGCAGAAGGTGCAGCGGAAGGGGCAGCCGCGGTTGGTTTCGAACAGCGGGATCATGCCGGCGGCGAGGAATTCGTCGAGGTCGCCGCTCAGGTAGGGCGAGGGAATGCCTTCGATGATTTTCTTCAGCTTGCGCTCGGGCGTGCTGCGGATGGTATCGCCGTCGCGCCAGGCCAGGTTGCCGGGCAGCTTGTCGGTGTCGCCGGCGCCCGTGCGGTGCCATTCGACCAGTTCGGCGAAGGGCTCCTCACCGCCGTCGATCACCAGGAAATCGATATAGTCGTGCTTCTTCAGGAAGCGCAGGCGCAGGGCGTCTTCCGGGTCGGTATTGGGGCCGCCCGCGACGATCAGCGCATCCGGGAAGGTCTTGCGGATGTGGCGGCCGATTTCGCGGTTCAGGTTCTCGTTCCAGCCGTAGTTGGCGAAACCGAAAATCTCGGGGCGCTCGGCCTCGGCGGCGGCCAGGAAACGTTCGGGATGCTTGAACAGCCGGATGTCGACGCTGTCGCCGAACATCGTGTCGCAGTAGGCCTTCACGTAGCCGATGCCCAGCGGCACCGTCAGCGACCGGTCGGTCACCGAGTATGTGTGCGCCAGGTCGGCCAGGAAAATCTTGGTTTTCGGGGTCATCGGAGGAGGGGTCTGGCTCTGCGGTTCCGCCACGGGGGTCTATCTCCGCACGGCAAGGTTAATTAATCGCAAAGGAGCGGCCGCAATGGCCCCTTCCCGGGCCATCCTGCCGCCCCATCGCGTTTCTTATGGCCGGGCCGCAGAATTGGGGGCGTGCCGCTGACTGTGCGCTCGCCGGCTTGCGGGCCCTGGCGTATTCTCCGGGCAACCAGGGAGGCAGACATGACAGCGACGCAGAAATCCACCCCCGCCGCCGTTTCCGGCGGGCTGACTTTCATCGGTTTCGGCGAGGCGGCCAAGGCGATGGTCGCCGGCCTGCACGACGAATATCCCGCGCTGCCGATCCACCTTTACGATATTCGCTTCGCCGGCGACGACGGCGCCGCGCTGCGTGAGCAGGCGGCGGCCCTGGGGGCGGCCTGCCACGACAGCCTCGCCGACGCCGTGGCCGCAAGCGGCATCGTGCTCTCCACCGTGGTGGCCAAGGCGGCCCTGCCGGTGGCCGAGGCGGCGGCGCCGCACCTGAAGCCGGGCCAGTTCTACATCGATCTGAATTCGGCCGCGCCGGGCACCAAGCGGGCGGTGGCGGCGGCCTTGAAGGACAGCGGCTGCAGCGTGCTGGACGGCGCCATCCTGTCGCCGGTGCCCAAGCACCGCCACAAGGTGCCGATCCTGCTGTGCGGCCCCCAGGTGGCGGAGGCCACGGCGGCGCTGAACGCCCTGGGCTTCAACGTGGAGGACGGCGGCGAGACCTTGGGTGCCGCCTCGGCCACCAAGATGCTGCGCTCCATCATGATCAAGGGCGTCGAGGCGCTGTTTCTGGAATGCGTCGCCGCGGCCAGCCATTTCGGTGCCACGGAGCGGGTGCTGAACTCGCTGCAGCCCAGCCTGCCGGGGCTCGACTGGCCGGAGCGCGCGCGCTATCTGACCTCGCGCACGGCCCTGCACGGCGCCCGCCGCGCCGTGGAGATGGATGAGGCGGCCACCATGCTGCGCGACATCGGCATGGAGCCGATGATGGCCGAGGCGGCTTCCCGCCGCATCGCCTGGGGCGCCGCCCAGGGCCTCGCCGCCGGCCTCGTCGATGAGGCCTTCCCCACAGTCGAGGCCATGGAAAAGGCTTTCGCCGGCCCGAACGGGAAAGGTGACGACGACGCCTGAGTGACGATCCGGATCAGACGGAACCCCCGGGGCGGTTCCGCCTGATCACGACCCCAGCCTGGAACCCGCCTGGAACTACCCTGGAACTCTAGAACCAGTGAATGCCCAGCAGGGGCAGGACCCGCTGCAGGATGGCCCCCAGGCAGATCAGCACGACGAGCAGCTTGAGAAGTTTTCCCAGACGCCGGTCCGTGACGAACTTTTCGATGACCCAGAAGCAGATTGCGCCGACGACGCAGATAATCAGAACGCCGATTAAGACCATGAGCATGGCAGACCCCGACTTGGTGTGATGACGCGTGTTGGTGTAACGACGCGTGGTGGAGAGATAAGGCGCTTCGGCCGGCAATAGTCCCAACGCGGACCTTGGCGTTTGAGCGCCAGGCTCCGGATCTTCGACGTGTTTCCGGTCGATGCGCTTTCGGCGCTCTCTCTCAACGCTGGTGACCCCCTGGGAGTTCCATTCGCCGCCCCTTGCCGTGGCGAGAGCGCGGACATTCCCGCTGCCGATGCCTGAGGCGCCTCAGGAGCCGTCGCGGCCCATCAGTCTTTCGATCATTCCGTAGATCGCGCTGACCTGCACGCCGTCCTTCAGGGCGAAGCGGTCGTCGTAGGCATAGCCCCACCAGTTCCAGCAGCCCTTGGGGTTCACCGCGAAATGGTTGCGGAACCAGCGGGCCGGGTAGGCGGCGTTGAGGTCCGTGCGGCTGACGCTGTGGGCCTGGGGATACAGCACCACGATATTGTTGCTGTCGGCCCAGGCGTTCATGCCGATCCTTGAATAGAAGCCGTCGCCCAGCAGCTCGGCGGACTGCTGGCAGCCGTGCAGCACCACGTGCAGCGCGCAGGTCTCGCCCGCCGCACAGGCTGCCGGAACGTAGAGCGCGCCGGTCTCGTTCAGGCCGTTCACCACGGTCCGCCCTTCGGGCACGAAGTCGCGCTGGTCGAACAGGATCGTTTCGCCGGTCGGGGCGGCCGCCTTGGGCTCCAGGGCACCGTAGATCTGCGTCAGGATCGCCCCGGCCTGGTCGTAGTCGCAGTCGTTGATGAAGGGCGGGCCGGTCGTCGCGCAGGCCCGGCAGCAGTCCTCGGTGACCCAGGAATGGCCGGCCTCGGTGGCGGGCGAGGGATCGGTCCGGGCGCTTTCCAGGGCGATATCCGCCGGCGCCACCCCCAGGGCTTCATAGAGTTCGGCGCTGCGCTCCACCGTCACCGGGCTGACGGTCTCGTCCGCCTTGCCGGTGAAGAGGTAGACCCGGTCGCCGGTCAGGCCCGCCAGCGGGTCGATCCAGCCGGCCTCGGCCAGGGCGGCCGTGCGCGCCCGATAGGTTTCCGCCGCGTCGGCCGGCGGCCGGGCGGCCATGCAGCGGTCGAGGGCGCGGCTGACAGAGCCGTCCAGGGTGCCGTCTTGCGCGTCCACGCTGACGGCGGCGCAGCCGTAGAGGCCGCCGGCGACCAGGCCGGCGCCCATGATCGTGTCGGAATGGGCGATGTGAAGCTGGGCGGCCATGAAGGCGCCGGAGGAAATGCCGGAGACCGAGACCCGGTCGGGATCGATGGCGAGGGTGGGGAGCCGGGGCTGGGAACTGGCCGGTGCCGCCGCCGCGCTTACCAGCAGGATTGCGCCGGCCAAGGCCGCGCGGTGCCATCTCGACATCGTTTCTCTCCGCGTTGATGTCACGAACTCAACCGCAGGCAAACAAAAAGACGAGGGATGCAACGAAGGAGAGTGTGAACGCGCCGAGCGCCGGCGGCGACTGCGCAAAAGGCTAGCGGTGGGGTGCCGGCGGTCGCGCGGGAGTCCGGCCGGTCAGTCCTTGTAGGAGGGGTCGAGGCGGTCGAGCTTGCGGCGCAGCGCCGGCCATTCGACCTTGCCGATCGGGCGGTAGCCCTTCTCGGAGTTGTTGAACTTGTTGCGCTCGATGGTGGTGCGCTGCACGTCTTCGGGGATCGGGCTCAGCTCGGCGCCGGCCTGCTGGACCGACAGCTGCATGTAGCAGGCGCGCTCGGCCCGGTACATCCACATGAAGGCTTCGCCGGCGGTGCGCCCGACGGTCAGCAGGCCGTGGTTGCGCAGGATCAGCACCTTGTTGTCGCCCAGGTCGTTGACGATGCTCTCGCGCTCGGCCAGGTCCGTGGCGATGCCCTGGTAGTCGTGATAGCCGGCATGGGCGATCACCGCCATGGCATGCTGGGTGATCGGCAGCAGGCCGTCCTTCTGGCTCGCCACGCCCACACCGGCGCGGGTGTGGGTGTGGATCACGCAGGCGACGTCGGGCCGCGCCATGTGGATGGCGCCGTGAATGACGAAGCCGGCCGGATTGATGGTGTACTCCGTCTGCGACAGGATGTTGCCCTCCTGGTCGACCTTCACCAGGCTGGAGGCGGTGATCTCGTCGAACATCAGGCCGAAGGGGTTGATGAGGAAATGGTCCTCCGGCCCCGGCACCCGGGCCGACAGGTGCGTCGCCAGCAGGTCGGACCAGCCGTAGAGATCCACCAGGCGGAACGCGGCGGCGAGGTCGACGCGCATCTCCCATTCTTCGGGCGAGCAATCCATCTTGGGCACTTCCTGGGCCATGGCCATGGTGTGTCGTTCCTTCCGCAGAGTCGGGAGAGCGGTCCCTTACGAGAGTGGCCCCTAGGAGAGCGGCCAGGGCATATCGAACCAGTACTGCAGCAGGCCGCGCGGATAATCGAGGTGCAGCATATGGCCCATCACCGCGAGCACGCCCAGGCCGCAGCCGGTCATGATCGCGATGGTCAGCAGTGGCAGGCGCGTGCGCAGCTTCAGGAAGGCGGCGATGAAGATGCCGATCGACAGGAAGAAGCCGACCACGGCGCCGATCGCCATCAGGGCGACGAACCACAGGATCTGCTTTTCCGGCGTCGATTTCTTGGCATCCTCGCCGCCGATCAGTTCCTCGTCGTAGCGCGCGGCGTTGGGGCCGTCGGTCTTGCGCAGCATCTGGAAGGCCAGCGCGCCCGCCGTGACCAGGGCGATGGTGCCGACCACCGTCGGGAAGATGCTGCCGCGGAACATCAGGTCCTGGGCGAAGAAGATGACGGCCAGGGCAAAGGCCCCGAACAGGCCGAGGAAGATCACCTGGCCGGCACCCAGCGGCATGTGCAGCAGGTCGGCCTCGCGCTTTTGCATCTTCACCATCTTCAGGCCGACCCAGGTCGACAGCGCGGCCATGGCGACCAGCACCAGGAAGATCGGTCGAAGGAAGACCTCGGCACCGTAGAAGCTCAAGGTCTGGAACAGGTTGTTCTCGATGCTGCCGGACAGCACGAAGCCAACCACCAGGGCCGGGCGCGAATAGCCGTAGCGGCGCATGTAGATCGCCACGATGCCCAGCAGGGTCAGCGCGAAGAGATCGCCCCAGGCCTTCGATGACTGGAACGCCGCGAACAGGATCAGCATGATCATGAAGGGCGCGATGTAGTCGAAGTTGATGGACGACAGGCGCGCGATCGGCCCGGCCAGCGCGATGCAGGCGATGGCGCCGATGACGTTGGCGATGGCGAGCGACCAGATGATGGTATAGACCACCGGCAGGTCGTGGGTGACCATGGTGATGCCCGGCTCGACGCCCAGCAGGATCATGCCGCCCATCAGGATGGCGGTGCCGCTGGACCCGGGAATGCCGAAGATCAGCGTCGGGATGAGGGCGCCGCCCTCCTTGGCATTGTTGGAGGCCTCCGGCGCCAGCACGCCGCGGATGTCGCCCTTGCCGAACTGGGAACGGTCCTTGGCGGTCTGCATGGCGTGGGCGTAGGCGATCCAGTCGACCACCGAGCCGCCGAGCCCCGGCAGGATGCCGATCAGGCAGCCGATGCCGGCGCAGCGCAGGATCAGCCACTTGTGCTTGACCGCATCCTTCATGCCCTGCAGCCAGCCCTGGCCCAGCAGGTTGCGCTCGGCGACCGCTTTGCCGGTGCGCAGCAGGTCGACGATCTCCGGCAGGGCGAAGACGGCGAGCGCGATGATCAGCAGCGGCACGCCGTTGCTGAGGTAGAGGACCTCGAATTCGAAGCGGTACTCGTTACTGGCCGGGGCGATGCCGATCATGCCGATCATCAGGCCGACGGTGGCGGCGAGAATGCCTTTCAGCACGGACTGGCCGGTCAGGATACCGACCATGGAGATGCCGAGGATCGCCAGCATCAGCATTTCGCCGGTGCCGAAGGCCAGCACGATGGGGCGCGCGATCAGGATGGCGCCGGTCAGCACCAGGGCACCGAACACGCCGCCGATCATCGAGGCGGTGAAGGCGCCCGACAGCGCGCGCGCGGCTTCGCCTTTTTTGGCCAGGGGAAAGCCGTCGACCACCGTGGCCTGGGAGGAGACCGATCCGGGAATGCCGATGAGGACGGCGGGGAAGGTGTCGGAGGTGCAGACCACCGAGGTGACGCCGATCAGCATGGCGACGCCGGGGATCGGGTCCATGCCGTAGACGAAGGGTAGCAGCAGGGCGAGGCCGACGGCGCCGCCGAACCCGGGCAGCACGCCGACCACGAGGCCGAGGGTGACCCCGAAGGAGAGATAAAGCAGGTTCTGGCCGCTGAGAACGGTGGCCAGCGCTTCCATGAAGATATCGACCATGTAACCCGATGCCTCTTGCCGACGGACCCGCCCGGGCGGCCGCGGCGGGCGCACCGGATAAGGTCGAAAAAGATAGGTGGCGTTCCCGGCCCCGGATTAAGCGGGGGCCGGAAACGCCACCTACAGGCAGATTACTTCGGCTCGTAGCCGAAGCGGTCCTTCAGCCAGCCCATGATATAGGTCTCGGCCTCGGGGGACACTTTGGTGGCGCGGTCCATCGCCTTGTCGATGCCGTCGACGATGGTCGTGTAGTTGCCGATCGATTCGTGCAGGAAGGCGACGGTCTCCGGATCGGCGGCCATTTTTTTGGCGGCCTCGCGGTAGGTCATCACGATGTCCTCGGGCGTATCCTTCGGCACGACGAGGAACTTCTGCGTCGCATAGCCCGAACGGAAGAAGGCATCCCAGGCGTCCCAGGCTGCACCCGACGGCGCCTTGCCGTGGATCGCCTCATAGACTTCCGGGAAGCTCGGCAGATCCGGCAGGGTCGGGTCGCGGCCGATCTCGCCGTTGGCATCAAGCGCGCCGAAGGTGAACAGCGGCACCATCTTGCCTTCTTCGACCAGCGGGGTGACGTGCTTCAGGTAGGCCGGCGTCGTCTGGTAGTCGATGGTGGTCTCGCCGCGCATGGTCGACAGACGACCGGTGGCACGGCTCTTGAAGCCGAACACCGTCTCGACCTCCAGGCCCAGCATCTCGAAGGCCAGCACTGGGACCAGGTCCAGCGAAGTGATGCCCTGGCTGCCGAAGCGCAGCTTCTGGCTCTTCAGCTTGTCGATATCCTTGACGATATCGGTGACGCCGAATTCGGCCGGCACGTAGACCACGCCACCGGCGGGCGAGGCGAAGATCGGCGTTACATCGTCGTAGTTGTAGCGGACGCGCGGATCCTTCAGCAGCATCGGGAACTGCACCGAGCCGGAGGTGCCGAAGATCATCAGGCCGTTCGGCTCCATGCGCGAGAAGTACTCGTTGGTGCCGCCGATGGCGCCGCTCTGGGCGTTGTTCTTGATGATGATGGTCGGCTGGCCGGGCAGGAACTTCGCCAGGGTCGGCGCCACCGCGCGCGCCCAGGTGTCGGAGCCGCCGCCTTCACGGAAGGGGATCCACCATTCGATGGTCTTGCCGGCGAAGTCGGCGGCCTGCGCGGGCATGGGGTTCAGCGTGGCGAGCGAGCCGATCGCCAGCAGCGAAGCACAGGCTGCTTTCAGCAGAAAACGTCGTTTCATAGTAGGGCCTCCCTAGGTATGACGTCTTGATAGTTTCAATGGGCTTTTTCCGAGATCATGAGCCATCGCGTCCGAAGACGATACCCTGAAATAGCTTACGGGCGGTCTGTAGAAAAGCGGCGTGTCTGATCTCGGGTGGAACGGCGCCCTCGTCCAATTCCATCAGGACGTCAAGGGCGCCGGTCGGGTGTTCGACGGAGAGCCTTTTGGTC
>ERZ1740062.192-NODE-192-length-45646-cov-6.863284_pt1 | contig 45646 bp, 43 predicted proteins | sample MGYA00581741_ERZ1740062 | MGnify/ENA primary metagenome ERZ1740062 (study PRJEB43018, sample SAMN04849747) | marine metagenome | isolation source: floating plastic debris | place: Pacific Ocean | collected 2008-09-01 | study: EMG produced TPA metagenomics assembly...
GCATACATCGCGTTGGAAGACGATGGTGACTGCCGCGCCGCATCGGTCGCCATCGCAGGCCCAGTGCGCAATGGCAGCGGGACCCTGACCAACCTTGACTGGACAATCGACGAAGCCACGCTGGCCCGCGCCACGAAGGCAGAGTTCGTGGCCGTGCTCAACGACTTGGAGGCGCAGGGCCACGCGCTCGGGCGGCTTGCGGCAGAAAACCTGCGAGAGGTCGTGCCGGGGCCCGCCCCCCGCGAAGTGATAAATACGCCGGTCCCGAACGGAACCGCTGAGAACCAGGACGACGCCCCCGAAACCGTCGAGGTGACGACGGTCGAGGCATTGCGCTCGGCCGTTCTCGCTGCGCGTCCTGGCCAGGTGATCGCGCTTCGCCCCGGCCTCTATGAAATCACCGGCCCCGCCCTCGAAATCACGACGCCCGGTCGGGCCGAGCGGCGGATTACGCTACGCGGCTCACCGGCCGGGGCAACACGGCTGGAACTCTCGTCCGGCGAAGGGTTCCGTGTCGGCGCGCCGTACTGGACCTTCGAGAACCTGATGATCGACGGCACCTGCCCGGCGGACAGCCGGTGCGAGCACGCCTTTCATGTCGTCGGCAACGGCAGCGCCGTCGTGATCCGGAACAACCGGATCACCAACTTCAATGCCGCCGTCAAAGTCAACGGCGAGGACGGCCGCTTCCCCGACGACGGCCTGATCGAGGGCAACCTCTTCTACAACGACCGTATCCGCCAGACCGGCAGGCCCGTCGCCACCCTGGACATCGTCGCCGTCAACGGATGGCATGTCCGGGGCAACATGATTGCCGACTTCGCCAAGGCGGGCGGCGACCGCGTCAGTTACGGCGCCTTCTTCAAGGGCGGCGGATCGGACAACGTCTTCGAACAGAATGTGGTCCGCTGCGAGTGGCGGCATTCCGGCGCCACGCGGGTTGGCTTTTCGTTCGGCGGCGGCAGCTCTTCGCCGGACGCCTGCCGGGACGGCGCCTGTGCCTTTGAGCACAGCAACGGCATCGCGCGAAACAATGTCATCCTGAATTGCCCGAACGATGTCGGCATCTATCTGAACAGCAGCGCCGGAACGCTGATCTACAACAACGCCGTCATCGGGACCCGCGGGATCGACGTGCGGTTTCCCGGCTCCACCGCCGAGATTTTCAACAACGTCATCGACGGGCGGATACTGGCCCGCGACGGCGGCAGCTACACCGCGGAAACGAACCTCGTCAGCCTCGCCAAGGCCCTCTTGCTCGCGAAGATCAGCCGCTCGGTCTACAGCGACCCGGCCGCCGGCGACCTGCGGCTGATAGCGCCGGAGAGGATCAGGGGGCTCGGACGGCCCGTCGCGGCGCCCGGCCTGGACGTCTGCGGCCGCCCTTACGGCACCGGGAACCCCGACATCGGACCGATTCAGTACGCCGCCGGCGCGCCCTGCGCGCCTTAGCCCGTCCCGCGTCAGCCCTTCCCGCTTCAAAAGAACCAGGACAGCCGCATCTCGATGTAGGAGTCTCGGGCGAACCCGCCGAGGACGTCGTCGCTGTCCACGTTGTCGAAGAACCGCCCTTCGAGCTCCAGGTTCAGGTGGTCGGTCAGCCGGCGCTCGAATTCCAAACTGAAGATGCGCTCCTCCTGGTCGAGGTCGAGGATCACGCCGGCCAGCAGGCTGGTGTTCTCGAAATCGTTCAAGGTCAGGCGGGTGCCGAGAAAGACATCGTCCTCGAACGGCGTTTGCGGTGCCTTGTCGTCGCGTCCGTCGTGCAGGTACTCCGCCAGCAGGCCGATATCGATGTCACTGTTGTGGACGCCGAAGAAGGTATACTCGAAGCCGCCGACCGCCGCGAAGAACGGGTCGCCCTGGCCGAAGCGCGTCATGGCCTCCAGCTTCAACAGCCATGAGTCCAGGGTGTACTGGGCATCGATACTGGTCTGGTTGATGATGTCGTAGTGCGGGCGCAGTACCGTCCGGCCCGAACCGTCGACGCCGGGGATAAGACGCGGCTCCCGGCTGGTGCCGTAGAAGTGCGCGACGCCGATATCCCAGTTTTCGAAACTCTGCGCATACCGTGCGGCGAAGTCAACGTGCCACTGCTCGGCACCGGAATCGTAGGTCGTATCCTCCTTCACGATGGGCAACGCACCGCTCAGCCGGGCGTCGTCCGAGGGAAAGGTCCGCTCCCGGAATCCCGGCAGCACGAAAAAGCTCAGGGAGCCCCAGTCGCGCAGCAGGTTGAGGTTCGCCATCGGCTGGCCGAGCTTGTCCTCCTCGTCGGGGCTTTCCACCAGGTCGGTCTGGTTGATGATGTCGACCAGGTGCCGCGATTCGGTGACGCCCCAGAACACCTTGCCGACGCCGAGCACCGTGTCCCAGTCGTCGCCGCCGTGATACCAGTTGAGCTCGCGGATATCGACGTGCGTGCGGGCGTCGTCGTGGGCGTCGACGCGGGCAAAGGGCACGAAGGTGATGCGGTCGTCGCGGCCGTTCCAGCGGTAGCGCAGCTCCGGCTGCGCCACCACCGAAGGCGAGACAGTGGTCTCCTCCTGATCGGCATACTGGGGGCTCTCCGGGAAGACGCGGGTCTCGACCGCGAGATAGCCGGCGAAGTCGAAATTCGACCAGTCGATCTCCTGCGCCGCCGCCGTCTGTGCGACGCCGAAACTGGCCAGCAGCAGGCCCCCGACGATCTGTCCCCCTCTTCTCATCTCAGCGCAGCCTGTCCAGCCGGTTGGGGTCGAGATCGTTCGCATCCAGCCCCGTGCCGAACCGCCAGTCCTCGAAGGTCAGCCGCGTGGTCTTGCCGTTCTGGCGGTTCTCCATGAACCAGTCGTCGGCGCGCCAGTACTGGTCGAGGTACTGGTTGTAGCCAGTGAAGGTCAGGGTCTTCATCAGGGCGTCCTTGCGGTCGTAGAAATCCACCCGCTGCGGGCGGTATTCCTGCTGGTCGATCCAGGTGACCTGGCGCGTGTAGCCGGAGTTTTCGTAGCGCGGGTGGCGCTCGATCACGAAGCAGGTCAGCGCGCCGCAGGCCTCGTCGCGCAGCCAGCGATAGTCGTACTTGTCGACTTCCTGAGACAGCATGTCTTCGTAGGCGAACTCGCTGCCGACGAAGGACCCCGACTTGTTGGCCGAGGAGATCCGCTTCACCCGCTTCAACGCCGGGAGATAGAGCCACTGGTCGTCCGGCTCCAGGATATTGGTGAAACTCAGCAACGCGGTGCCCTCGATGTCGCGGGGGTAATCGAAAATGATCAGCGCCTTGTCGCCCACATCCCGCGCCGGCACCTCGAGGGTCTGAATGCGCAGCTTGCGGGTGCTGGTCTGCCCTTCCTTGTTGGCCAGTTCCATGGTCAACCCGGCCGTGGTATCGCCGAAGCCGAGATCGCGGCGATCCATCTCCTCGGCGATGGCGCGTCCCTTCTCCTCGGGCGTTTCCGCCCGGCCGGTTCCGGCAAGGCTGCCGGCAACCGCAAGTGCCGCCGCCAGCGTCGCGAGGCTAATCCACCGCTTGCAGAAGGTCGTCGGGCTTGTCTGCATGCTTGTTCTCCTTGTCTATGGCCAGCAGCAGCGGTGGCAGCAGCAGGAAGTCGGCGATGAGCGCCGCGAAGATCGCCAGGGCGGTCAGCAGTCCCAGGCTCTGGTTCAGCGCGAAGGCCGAGAACGCCAGGGTGGCAAAACCGGCGATGAGGACGGCCGAGGTCACCCACAGCGCCCGGCCGACGGTCGCAAAGGCATAGCGCACCGCATCTTCCGGGCTGTCGCCCCGCTCCCGCCGGGCGCGCAGGTATTTGCTGAGAAAGTGGACGGAATCGTCGACGATGATGCCCAGGCTGGTCGCCGCGACGACCGACGAGGCCAGGCCGACCTCGCCGACCAGCAGGCCCCACACACCGAAGGCCATGACCGCCGGCACGATGTTGGGGATCAGACTGAGCAGGCCGATCTTCAGGCTGCGCAGGGCGACGATGAGAGAGAGCGAGATCAGCACCAGGGCGATGCCGGTGCCGGTCAGCATGGAGTGGATGTTTCGCTCGGAGATGTAGGCGAACATGATGAAGGGACCGGTCGCTTCCGTGGCCGAGGCCGGCATGTTGGCGACGAGCCAGCCTTCCGCCGCCTCCTTCAGGCGGCGGACCTCCCGGGTGGTGATGTTTTCCAGGGTGACGACGATGCGCAGCGACGACTTGTCGACATTGATCTGGTTGTTGAGGTCCAGCCCATAGGGCAACGACATTTCGAACAGCAGCAGATACTGCGCCGCCAGGTCGCGCTCTTCGGGCAGGCGGTACCAGGCGGCATCGTCGCCGTGCATGTTCATGTTGAGCCGCCGGATGGTATCGGTCAGCGACTGCACGTGGACCACGCCGGGCTGCTGCCGCAACCACACCGTAAAGGCGTCTGTCTTTTCCAGGTAGTCCGGCTCGCTGATCGCGCCCTCGCTGCCCGCCGGCAGCGAGAACTCGATCTGGTAGATGCCGGAGAGGTTCTCCATGGCGAAGTCGGTATCCGCGCGGAACGGGATCGAGGGTGCGAAGTAGTTGACGAACTGGTCGTTCAGTTCGATCCGCGGGATCCAGGCGGCGAGTCCGGCGACCAAAGCGATCATGACCCACAACAGCGGACGGCGCCGCCGCAGCACGAACTCGGCGAGCCGCGCCATGGCATCGCTGCGTCCCTCGGCCCGCGCCCGCGCCTTCATCGGCACCACGCCCAGAAAGGCCGGCAGGAACAGCACCGAGTAGATCCAGGCCGCCGTCACCCCCAGGGCCGTGATGTTCCCCAGGTCGCGGAACGGCGGCGCGTCGCTGAAGTTCAGGCTGAGGAAGCCGATGACCGTGGTCAGCGAGGTGAGGAAGACCGGGTTGAAGTTCACCCGCAGGCTCTCGACGATGGCGGCGCGCTTGTCGCTGCCCTGCGCCATCGCATGCTGCATCGTCACCAGCAGGTGGATCGAGTCGGCCACCGCCAGGGTCAGGATGATGGTGGGGGCGATCGCCGAGGGCGGGCTCAACTGGATGCCCAGCCAGCCGGTCAGGCCCATGGCGCTGGCGGTGGAGAGCCCGACCACCAGCACCGTCACGACGACCCCGGCAACCGAGCGCAGGAAGATCAGCAGGCCGGCGACGAGGATGCCGTACATCAGCGGCACCAGCGTGGCGAGATCGGTGAAGCTCGCTTCGCTGAACGCCGCGTCGAGCGCGACCACGCCGGTCAGCGCCACGGTGATGTCGGGATGGTCGGCCTCGAAGCCGGCGGCCACGTCCCGCGCCGCCGCCATGGCGTCGAGCACCTCCTCGGGGCCCTCCCCGGGCAGGGTCAGCGTCACATTGATGCCGGTGGTGCGGCCGTCCGGCGCCACGAGGCGGTTGACCAGCAGCGGCTCGGCCAGGGCGAAATCCCGGATGGCCGCCAGGCGCGCCGCATCCAGCGCCGCATCGGCCGGCACCAGGTCCTCCACCGTCAGGTCGTCGCCTTCGGCATAGCTGTGCTGGAAGTTGGTCAGCGAGTCGACCCGGCGCGAATAGGGCAACTGCCAGGATGCCTCGGTCAGCGCGCGAACCGCCGCCAGCATCTCGGCGGTAAAGACGTCGCCGCTCTTCGGCTGCAGCACGAAGAGGATGTTGTCGTCCTTGGTATAGACCTTCTGCAGGGAGTCGTAGGCCCGCAACTGCGGGTTCTCGCCGCTGAAGAAAATCCTGTAATCGGTGGAGAAGCCGAGGAAGCGTCCGCCGCTCGCCAGGCCGACAGCAGCCACCAGGCAGGCCAGCAGCACCACCCAGCGCCAGCGGATCACCCAGTGGGCATAGGCGATGACCCAAGCCTGCCTTGGCCCCACCCTTGGCCCCGTCCCAGGCGTCTGGTCTGGTCCTGCCATGCTCCCACCCTTGTGCCGGGGCACGCCCGGCCCCTGGCGGCCTGCCATCCGCAAGCCCCGGCGAACATAGCGTAATTATGGTTAACAGACTACTGACGACGGCGCCCCGGCAGGGAGGCGATCGAGGGGACCCATGGGGCCCGATCAGGAAGGGGGCGGGCCACCGCGATGACGCTTTCAGCGAGTAAGATCAAAGCATTCACCGGCGACGTCGGCCACGCCGCCGCCACGCCATCCTGGAAGGCCCTGCCCCCGGAACCAAACCGCCAGGCGCGCGTTGTCGGACCAGGGCATACCTTCCCCCAAAGATAAGCCCTAGGGTGCGAAAGCTTTGAGCTTCCCCCCGCACCCGCGAACCCTAAGGCCCCGCCGCTTCCCCCGACGCGGCGGGGCCTTTCGTTTTGCCGGCGGTCCGCGAGCGCCGGCTGGCCGCCGTCAGCCGAGACCCTTGGCCCGCCGCGCCAGATGGTCGGCGAACCGCCCGACGGCCTTGTGCAGCACCAGGGTGAAGGCGGCCAGTACGAAGAGCGCGGCGAACATCAGGTCCGTCTTGGCCCGCCCGTTGGCCAGCAGCATCAGATAGCCGAGCCCCTGGGAGGCCCCGACCCACTCGCCGATCACCGCCCCGATGGGGGCATAGACGGCGGCCAGACGCAGCCCCGAGCCGAAGGACGGCAGCGCCGCGGGCACGCGGATGCGCAACAGGATCTGGCGTTTCGAGGCGCCGAAGCTGCGGCCCATCTCCAGCAGCGCAGGTTCGGTGTGGCGCAGGCCGTCCAGGAAGCTGGACGCGACGGGGAAGTAGATGATCATCACCGCCATGGCGACCTTCGAGCCGAGGCCGTAACCCAGCCACAGGGTCAGCAGCGGCGCCAGGGCAAAGACCGGCACCGTCTGGCTGAACACCAGCACCGGCAGCACGAAGCGCAGCGCCCGCCGCGACACCATCAGCCACAGGGCGGTGAGCCCGCCCAACAGGGTGCCCAACCCAATCCCCAGCAGCACCTCTATCACCGTGAAACCGGCATGATAGAAAATCAGCTCGTACTGCGCGACCAGGGTCTGCGCCACCCGCAGCGGCCCCGGCAGGATGAACGGCGGCACCGCGGTCACCCATACCAGCGCCTGCCAGAAGGCGAGGACGAACACGAAGGCCAGGGCGCCGTCCCGCGCCCGCAGTCCATTGCGCTTTGCCGTCGCAACGGTCGTTGCCCCGGCATCGCCGCTGTCATGCGCCATGGCCACCACCTTTCAGGGTGTCGTCCCGAGGCGCGACCCCGGGACCCATGGGCATCGGCACGTGGCTATACGCTGCCAAGTCTCGCTCGACCTCTCGGGCGGAAAGGACAATGGGTCCCGGCAACCAGTGCCGGGACGACAGCCGGGGATCGGCGCATTCATCCCCCGCCTCTGAGGCCCATGTCCCAGAAACCGACCTCCAGGCGGGTCGCCGTGCGGAAGGTGCGGCACAGATCGGCCCAGCGCGGCGAGGCCTCCGGGGCGGCGCCCAGGCGCGCCGCGGCCGCCCGCTCGATCAGCTTACCGACGTTTTCGCAGACCGCCTGGTAGTCGCTGGCGGCGTAGGCATCGATCCAGTCGGCGTAGCTGTCGTCCGTCTCGGCGTCGCCCAGCCAGGCACCGATCTCGCCGTAGCCGAGCACGCAGGGCACCAGCGCCGCCAGCAGGTCCAGGAAGTCGCCGGCCAGGCCCTTGTCGATGACGAAGCGCGTGTAGGCCAGATTTTCGACCTCCTCCGCCGCCGCCAGCAGGCTTTTCTCGGCGATGCCCTGTTCGGCGCAGGCCGCGACGTGCAGCTTCATCTCCTGGTTCACCAGGGCGTCCACGGTGGCCGCCGCCGCGCGCATCTCCTCCAGGTCGCCGGCCTTCACCACGGCCAGCGCCCAGGCCCGCGCGAAATGCACCAGGAAGATATAGTCCTGCACCAGGTAGTGCAGGTAGGCCGCGCGCGGCAGCGTGCCGTCGCCGAGCCGCGTTACGAAGGCATGCCGCGTGTAGGCCTGCCAATCCTCCGCCGCCGCGCGGCGCCAGCCGGCGAAGACCCTGGAACCATAATCAGGCGAGCCATGATCGGGTGTGTTCACGGTGCAACCACCTCCCGCGCCAGGCGGTCGACCGGCCAGGCTTCGCCGACCAGGCCGGCCGCCACCAGGAAGGCCTCGAAGCGGTGGTAGCGCCCGCTATCCAGCGCCGCGGGCCGCAGCGCGAAACGCGGCAGGGTGTCTTTCCAGGAACGGGCGTTCATCTCGTCCTGCAGTTCCTTGGCGGTGCCGGCAAAGATCTCCCAGCTCGCCTCCGGATGATTGACGATGTACTGCGTCGCCTTTTCCGTCGCCGCCAGGAAACGCGCGACGATGCCGGCGTCCATGGTCTGCGGGTTCGCCACGTAGATCAGCTCGTCGTAGGCCGGCACGCCCTCTTCTTCCGGAAAGAAGCAGCGCCCCTCGATGCCCTCGACGGCCAGTTGATGGAGTTCGACATTCCGGTAGGCGCCGATCACCGCGTCCACCTGGCGGGACATCAGCGCGGGCGACAGCGACCAGTTCACGTTGACCATCTCGATGTCTCCGAAATCGAGGCCGTGGGGCTTCAGCATGGCGCCCAGAACCGCCTCCTCGACACCGGCGACCGAGAAGCCGACCTTGCGGCCCTTCAGGTCGGCCAGGGTCTTCACCGGGCCGTCGCGCAGCACCATCAGGCAGTTCAGCGGTGTCGCCACCAGGGTGCCGACGCGCACCAGCGGCAGGCCTTCGTGGACCTGCAGATGAAGCTGCGGCTGGTAGGAAACCGCCAGATCCGCCTTGCCGGCGGCGACCAGCTTGGGCGGGTCGGCGGGATCGGCCGGCGCGACCACCTCCACCTCCAGCCCCTGGTCGGTGAAATAACCGTTCTCCTGGGCAATGATGATCGGCCCGTGGTCGGGGTTCACGAACCAGTCGAGCACCAGCGTCAGCTTGTCGGCCGCCGCCGCCGGCGCGGTCTGCAGCAGAACGGCGAAGATCGCCGCCAGGGCCGTGGAAACAAGGGCAGTCGGAGTCATGTCGGGAGTCCTCACGTGTCGGTCGGTTGATTCTTCCGCAGGTCCTGCCGCCGCGTCGCCGCGACCCAGGCCCGGGTTCTCGCTTCAGGATCGGCATTTCGGGTGATGTCGGTGACGACGGAGAGCACATCGGCGCCGGCCGCCAGCACAGCAGGCGCACGCTCCACCGTCAGGCCGCCGATGGCGATCAGCGGAATGTCGCCGATGCGCCGCTTCCACTCGGTGACGCGCACCAGGCCCTGCGGCCCCCATTTCATTTTCTTGAGAATGGTCGGGTAGACCGGCCCGAGCGCGATGTAGTCGGGCGCCATCGCCAGCGCGCGTTCCAGCTCCGCCTCGTCGTGGGTGCTGATGCCGAGGCGCAGGCCCGCGCGGCGGATCGCGGCGAGATCGGCACCGTCGAGATCCTCCTGGCCCAGGTGGACGAAGTCGCAGCCCTCCTCGATGGCCAGCTGCCAGTAGTCGTTGACGATCAGCTGACAGCCGGCGGCGGCGCAGAGCGACTTCGCACTGCGAATCTCGCGCCGGGCATCGTCTTCGCCAAGGTCCTTCGCCCGCAGCTGCACCAGCTTGACGCCCAAGGGCAGCAGGCGCGGCAACCACTCACTGCTGTCGACGATGGGATAGAAGGGATCGAGGGTCATCACACCTCTCCCTCTCCGAGGCTACGCGGCCCCATCCCCTGCACGATTGTCGTCCCGGCACTTGTTGCCGGGACCCATTGTCCTAACCGACCGATCGGGCGCAGAGATCCTCCCACGGCATCGCCACAAGCTCCAACTGTCACCCTCGGGCTTGACCCGAGGGTCCAGGGCAAGCGCTCGAGCGCTCGCCCCTGGATCCCGGCGCGCGCTCGCTCACGCTCGTTTGGCCGGGATGACGACCGGTGAAACTGCATCGGCTTCGCCACCGCCCGATACTTCATTCGCGCCCCTCCCTTCCTCATCCCAAAAATGCCTTTCCCAGGACCGGTGTCGACGGTGCCGCCATGTCGCGCGGCTCCATGGGGTCGGCGTCGTGGGCCGCCCGGCCCGCTGCGACGGCCTGCGCGAAAGCCGCCGCCATGGCGACCGGATCGCCGGCCTTGGCGACGGCGGTGTTCAACAGCACCGCGTCGTAGCCCAGCTCCATCGCCGCCGCCGCGTGGGACGGCAGGCCCAGGCCCGCATCGACCACCAGCGGCACGTCGGGAAAGTGGGCACGCAGGCTGCGCAGGCCGTAGAGATTGTTGAGGCCCAGACCCGACCCGATGGGCGCGCCCCAGGGCATCAGCACCTCGCAGCCGGCGTCCAGCAGGCGCCCGGCGACGACCAGGTCCTCGGTGGTGTAGGGAAACACCTGGAAGCCGTCTTCCGTGAGGATCGCCGCCGCCTCGACCAGACCGAAGAGATCGGGCTGCAGGCTGTCGTGCTCGCCGATCACCTCCAGCTTCACCCAGGGCGTCTCGAAGACCTCGCGCGCCATCTGCGCGGTGGTCACCGCTTCCTTCACCGTGTGGCAGCCGGCGGTATTGGGCAGCACGCGCACACCGAGTTCGCGGATCAGCGCCCAGAAGGCCTGGCCGTCGCGGCGCTCCGCCGACTCGCGGCGCAGCGAGACGGTCACCACCTCGACGCCGGCCGCGCGCACCGCCTCGGCGAGAATCGCCGGCGAAGGATACTGCGCCGTGCCCAACATCAGCCGGTTGGCGAGCTCGACTCCATAGAACGCCGTCATGGGTTCAGCCTCCCTGCATCGGGGCGATCACCTCGACCTGATCGCCCTCCTTCAACGCCGTCGCCGCGCGCGCCGGCCGCGCGACGAAATCGCCGTTCACCGCCGTCGCCACCTTGGCCTCGTGATAGCCGAGTTCCTGCAGCACGCCGTCGAGGCGGGCCTGCGCCACCTCACAGGGCTTGCCGTTCAAGACGATCTGCATTGTCGCCCTCCTCTGTTTCTCCGAACGCCAGGGCGGCTGCGCGCTGCGCCATCGCGGGGGCGAGCAGGAAGCCGTGGCGGTAGAGGCCGTTGACGAAGATGCTGTCCCCGACGCGCGCGACCCGCGGCAGGTTGTCGGGAAAGGCCGGCCGGGCGTCGACGCCGATCTCTACCACCTCCGCCTCGCCGAAGGCCGGGTGCAGCGCATAGGCGGCGCTCAGCAGTTCCAGCAGGGAGCGCGCCGAGACCGGCGAGCGCGACGCGCTTTCGATCATCGTCGCGCCGACCATGTAGACGCCCTCACCACGGGGCACGAGGTAGATCGGAATGCGCGGATGCAGCAGGCGAATGGTGCGGGAGAGCTGCAGGTCACGGCTGCGCAGCACCAGCATCTCGCCGCGCACCCCGCGCAGGTCGGGCAGCAGATCGCGCGCCGCCAGACCACGGCAGTCCACCGTGATGTCGCCCGGCGGGGCGTGCCGCGCGTCGGTACCGAAGCGCAGCACCGCGCCGCCGGCCTCCAGGCGTTCCGCCAGCGCGGCGGTCGCCACGCGCGGATCGAGATGCGCCTCGGCACCGAAGAACAGGCCCCGGCGAAAGCGCCCGGCAAGCTCGGGCTCCAGCGCGCCGATGGCGGTGTCATCCAGGGTTTCGAAGTTCTCGGTGCGGCGGGCAAAGCGCGCCACCTCACCGCTGTCGCGCGCCGGGGCCAAGACCAGGGTGCCACGCCGCACCACACCGCCCGCGTGGGTCTCCCACCAGTCGGCGGCGCGCTGGCCCAGCCGCACGACAGGGGCCTCGGCGCTCTCGCCCTCGCACCAGGGCGCCAGCATGCCGCCAGCCCACCACGAACACGACGCGGGGCCCAGGGCCACGGCGCGGTCCACCACGGTCACCGCGGCGCCGCGTTTTTGCAGCTCGGTGGCGCAGGTCAGGCCGGCGACGCCGGCGCCGATGACTGTCGCGCGCATGGCCTCAGCGCCACAGGGCATGAAAGTGATGCACCGGCCCGCGCCCCGACCCGATGGCCAGGCCGTCGGCCGCCGCGATGGCGCCCTGCAGGTAGCCATGGGCGGCGCGTACCGCCGTCTCCAGGTCCTGACCCTTGGCGAGGCCGGCAGCGATGGCCGCCGACAGGGTGCAGCCGGTGCCGTGGGTGTTGCGCGTGGCCTGCCGCGGCGCCTCCAGGCGCAGCGCGGCGCCGTCGCCGGTGACCAGCAGGTCGACGCAGCGCGATCCCTTGGCGTGGCCGCCCTTCATCAGCACCGCCTTGGGGCCCAGCGCCAGCAGGGCACGTCCCTGCGCTTCCATCTCCGCTTCCGACGCCGCCTCCGCGACCTCCAGCAGGCGCGCCGCCTCCGGCAGGTTCGGTGTCAGCAGGTCGGCCAGGGGCAGCAGATCGTGGCGGAGGGCCGCCACCGCGGAGTCCGCCAGCAGCGCGTCGCCCGATTTTGCAATCATCACCGGGTCCAGCACGACAGGGACTCCCCGGCCGGCAAGCGCCCGGCTTGTGAGTGCTTGGGCCACGGCCGCGATGACTTCCGGTTCGCCCAGCATACCGATCTTCACGGCACCGACGGCGAGGTCATCGAAGATCGCATCGAGCTGCGCGGCGACGATCTCGACCGGAACCGGATGGACGGCAGCGACGGTGCGGGTGTTCTGCGCGGTGATCGCGGTCAGCACGCTGGCGCCGTAAACGCCCAGCGCCGAAAACGCCTTGAGGTCGGCCTGGATGCCGGCACCGCCGCCGCTGTCGGAGCCCGCCACGGTCAAGGCTATGGCCGTCCCGCTCCGCGTGCCCTCTACACGTGCTGGTCCGCCTGCCGGTCCCCGTATGGGTCCAGTTGTGGGTCCTCGTGCCGCTGCCATCCCTCGCGCCCTCGTCGTTCGGGCCGGAGAAGAGAAAAGCGGATCAGGCTGATAGCTGGAGAAGTCTTGACCCGTTCCCTTCGCCGGCATTACCCGGATCAGGTTCCTTGGGTTGACGCCTCAAGCGTCTCTCAGCCCTTTCGAGCACCCCAACGGTGACTCACGTGATAACAGGTCGCGCAACGCGGTTCAAGTGCGCGTGATTCGGCAGACGGCCCAGAAAGACCCGGGGAAAGATCGGGAGAAAGACCTGACGCGGTTGACGGGTTGCGCCGAACGGTGCCGCGTTGCGGCTTCAGCGATCCAGCAGTGCCGGCTTGCCCGGTACCGGGTGCGGCACGCAGTCGAAACCCGGCTGTGGGTCATCTTGCTGCCAGGGATTGCCGATGCTCTTCGGGGCGGCCGCCTGAACCGCACAGGGCGGCGGCGGCAAACCGATGCCCTGCCACATCGCGGCAACCGACAGCCTGACATCCGGCATACTCTGCCCGACTTCCTGCAGGTAGCGCTTGATGAGGGTGTGCTTTTCCGTCAGCAGCGTTGCGACGGCCCGGCTGTCGGACGGGCGCGGGTGGGCGTTGGTCACCCCGAACATCGCGGCTTCATGATCGCGGCGATCCTGCAATCGGGGGCACCGGCGGCGGTTGCTGCGGAAGCGGATCTCGTACCATACCTTTTCCCGCGCCCCGGCGTGCAGCGCCCGCGACAGGTTGGGGCCGATCAGCGCCGGGCTGTTGTAAGCCAGGGAGAACAACGCCACCAGCTCGCGCGAACCGGCGAGCTCCGCACTCAAGGCGCGTCCCAGCTTGCGCCGCAGCAGCGTCTCGGTGTCCGGCCGCGACAACTCGAACAGAGCCTGCGCCTGGCCCCGGGTGAGCACGAAGCTGAAGGCATTCCGGGTTTGCGGGTCCTCCCCCGGTGTCCAGGGGGCCACCAACCGGCGCGCCGCGTCGAGATCGTGGCACGACAACGCCTCGCCCACCGCCGTCAGGCGGCAGCGGTCCAGCGACGTCAAGCGAACGCCGATGGCGGCCAGATCGCGGTCGAGTGAATCGCGGGGCGGCCAACCCGGCGTGTTGTCCAGCATGGCGTAGCCGAGCGCGAGCATCGGCATGCCGAAGCGCCCACTGTAGACCCGCGGCACGAAGCCCTCGCTTTCCGCCAGGAAATCGAACAATGCCTCGTCAAAGGAGCCTTCGACCCGCCTGGGTATAATCGCCACTGCCCTGCCCTCTTCACCTTACGATTGAGAGAAGGGTCGGGTCGATCGAAGGACGAAGTCAATACCCCGAAATCGCTATTGCGATCCCCGCCATCGGGATCGCCGAAAAAGCCCGAAAATTGCCTCAGAAATCGGCCTCAGCAATCGAGCGTGTTGCGGCGTTCCCAATCGGTCAGGTGACGACTGTAGTCACGCCACTCGTTCATCTTCAGCTTCACGAAGGCATCGACCAGTTCGCCGCCCAGCGCGTCCTTCAGTACCTTGGATTTTTCGAGGGCACGCAGGGCATCCAGCAGGTTCAGCGGCAGCCGCTTGGCGCCCTTCACCTTGTGGCCGTCGGTGTACATGTTGATGTCGAGACGCTTGCCCGGATCGCGGCCCACGGCAATGCCCTCCAGCCCGGCGCCCAGCACCGCGGCCGGCATCAGGTAGGGATTGGCCGCCCCGTCGGCGAGGCGGAACTCGAAACGCCCGGCATCGGGAATGCGGATCATGTGGGTGCGGTTGTTGCCGGTATAGGTCACCGTGTTGGGCGACCAGGTCGCCCCGGAGGTGGTGACCGGCGCGTTGATGCGCTTGTAGGAATTCACCGTCGGATTGGTGATCGCGCAGAGCCCCTCTGCCGCGTTCATGACCCCGGCGATGAACTGGTAGCCGAGCTTCGAGACGCCGTGGGAGTCCTTCTTGCTTTCGAAGAGGTTCTCGCCGCTCTTGGTCGACCACAGCGACACGTGCATGTGACAGCCGTTGCCGGTCAGCTCGGCGAAGGGCTTGGGCATGAAGGTGGCGCGCAGGCCGTGCTTCTCCGCCAGGGCTTTGACCATGTACTTGAAGAAGGCCTGGCGGTCGGCGGTCTTCAGCGCGTTGTCGTAATCCCAGTTCATCTCGAACTGGCCGTTGGCGTCTTCATGGTCGTTCTGGTACGGCCCCCAGCCGAGCGCCAGCATGCTGTCGCAGATCTCGGAGATCAGGTCGTAGCGGCGCATCAGCGCCTGCTGGTCGTAGCACGGCTTGGCCTGGGTGTCCGCCGGATCGGCGATGGCACTGGCATCGGGCCGGATGATGAAGTACTCGCACTCGACGCCGGTCTTCATCTCGTAGCCCTTGGCCGCCGCCTGCTTGGCCACGGCCTTCAGCACGTTGCGCGGCGCGTGCGCCACCGGCTTGCCGTCCATCCAGGGATCGGCGGCCAGCCAGCCGACCTCCGGCTTCCACGGCAGTTGAATCAGGCTGTCCGCATCGGGCACCGCGAACATGTCGGAATCCGCCGGCGACATATCGAGCCAGGTGGCAAAGCCGGCAAAGCCCGCGCCGGTCTTCGCCATGCCGTCGATCGCCGCGGCGGGCACCAGCTTCGCCCGCATCGCGCCGAACAGATCGACGAAGGAAATCAGAAAATATTGGATGCCCCGGTCCTTGGCGACCTTCGCAAGATTGACTGCCATCTTCCCCTGTCCCCGTTCGCTACGGCAGCGACTGCCGCCTTTTTTCGCTAACCTATACCCTAAACAACCCTGTCGTCCCGGGGCTTGACCCCGGGACCCATTGGCCTCGAAGCGCGACAATGCCCTACACCGTTTACATCCTTGCCAGCCGCAAGCATGGAACGCTTTACACCGGCGTCACCAACGACGTTGCCCGTCGCGTCTGGGAACACCGACAGGGCCGCGGTTCACGCTTCGTCGACAGGTACCGCGTCACGCGTCTTGTCTACGCCGAGACGCACGAACAAATCGAAACTGCGATTCAACGCGAGAAAACCTTGAAGGAATGGCAGCGCGCCTGGAAGATTCAGTTGATCGAGCGCGAGAACCCTGAATGGGAAGACCTCTACGACCGCATCAACGGCTAGGGCAATGGGTCCCGGGGTCAAGCCCCGGGACGACAGACGTGTGGTGGCAAAAGACGCAGCCGCTTCACAGACAGATGCACCCACACTGCCCACCCCCTAAAACCCGCCCTTGCCCGGCACCCAGTTCGTGCCGGCCAGCGGTACCTGCGCCATGGCGGCGGCCTCCACCGTCAGCGCGACGAGATCCTCCGGCTCCAGATTGTGCACGTGCGACTTGCCGCAGGCGCGCGCGATGGTCTGCGCCTCCAGCGTCAGCACGGCGAGATAGTTGGCCAGACGCCGGCCCGCCGCGACGGGGTCCAGCCGCGCCGCCAGCGCCGGGTCCTGGGTGGTGATGCCGGCCGGATCGCGCCCCTCGTGCCAGTCGTCGTAAGCCCCCGCCGTGGTGCCGAGCTTCTGGTACTCGGCCTCCAAGGCCGGATCGTTGTCGCCCAGGGCGTGCAGCGCCGCCGAACCGATGGAGACGCAGTCCGCCCCCATCGCCAGGGCCTTCGCCACGTCGGCGCCGTTGCGGATGCCGCCGGAGACCACCAGTTGCACCTGCCGGTGCATGCCGAGGTCCTGCAGCGCCTGCACCGCCGGGCGGATCGCCGCCAGGATCGGAAGGCCGACATTCTCGATGAAGACTTCCTGGGTCGCCGCGGTGCCGCCTTGCATACCGTCCAGCACCACCACGTCGGCACCGGCCTTCACCGCCAGCGCGGTGTCGTAGTAGGGCCGGCTGGCGCCGACCTTGATGTAGACCGGTTTTTCCCAGTCGGTGATCTCACGCAGCTCCTGGATTTTGATCTCCAGGTCGTCGGGGCCGGTCCAGTCGGGATGGCGGCAGGCCGAGCGCTGGTCGATGCCTTCCGGCAGGGTGCGCATCTCGGCCACGCGGGCCGAGATCTTCTGGCCCAGCAGCATGCCGCCGCCGCCCGGCTTGGCGCCCTGGCCCACCACCACCTCGATGGCGTCGGCCTTGCGCAGGTCGTCGGGGTTCATGCCATAGCGCGACGGCAGAAGCTGGTAGACCAGCAGGTCGGAGTGGCCGCGCTCCTCCTGGGTCATGCCGCCGTCGCCGGTGGTGGTCGAGGTCCCCATGGCCGAGGCGCCGCGTCCCAGCGCTTCCTTGGCCTGGGCCGACAGCGAGCCGAAGCTCATGCCGGCGATGGTGATGGGGATCGCCAGTTCGATCGGCTTTTTCGCAAAGCGCGTGCCCAGCGTCACGTTGGTCGCGCACTTCTCGCGGTAGCCCTCCAGCGGGTAGCGTGAGATCGAAGCGCCCAGGAACAGCAGGTCGTCGAAGTGCGGCACCTTGCGCTTGGCGCCGCCGCCGCGGATGTCGTAGAGGCCCGTTGCCGCCGCGCGGCGGATCTCCGACAGGCTGTAGGCGTCGAAGGTCGCCGAGGGGCGCGGCGTGGTATGGGGAGCCTGGCCGGGCTTGTCCATCAATAGGCGCTCACGTTGTCGATCTTGAAGTGGTAGAGCTGGCGCGCCGAGCCGTAACGGCGGAAGTCGCCGGGATCGAGGCTGCCTTTGCCGTTGGCATTCACGCCCGCCTTGGCCAGCAGTGCCGCCAGCTCGGCCTTGTGGGCGTCGGTCATCTCTTTTTCGATGCAGTCGGCGCCCAGGCTGGCGACCTTGCCGCGCACGTAAAGATGCGCTTCGTAGATCGAATCCCCCAGCGCCTCGCCGGCATCGCCCAGCACCACCAGATTGCCGGCCTGGGCCATGAAAGCGCTCATGTGGCCGACGTTGCCCTGCACGATGATGTCGGCGCCCTTCAGCGAGATGCCGCAGCGGGCGCTCGCGTTGCCGCCGATGACCAGGGTGCCGCCGTGGGCCGTCGCCCCCGCCGCCTGGCTGGCGTCGCCGGTGACCCGCACCTCGCCGGACATCATGTTCTCGGCCAGCCCGACGCCGGCATTGCCGTTGATCCGGACGCTGGCCTGCTGGTTCATGCCGGCACAGTAGTAGCCGACGTGGCCGTCGATCTCGACGGCGATGGGCGCGTCGATCCCGACCGCAATGGCATGCTGGCCGCGCGGATTGCGGACCGTCCACTGGGTGTCGTTGGTATCGGGCGGCAGGGCGTGCAGCGCGGCGTTCAATTCCCGCAGCGAGGTCGCCGCCAAGTCTACGATGCTCATGGCTCGATGCTCATGGCTCGACGACGCTCATCACGGCCGCTCCCAGAAGTAGACCGTCGCCGGCTCCGGCTCCCACACCTTCGCCGCTTCGATGCCCGGCAGGCCGGCCAGCGCGCGGTATTCGGACCCGAAGGCGACGTAGTCGTCGGTTTCCGCCAGCACGGCCGGCTTGCAGGCGATGGGATCGCGCAGCACGCCGAAACCGCGCTCGGTGCCGACGACGAAAGTATAGAAGCCGTCGAGGTCCTTCAGCGAGGCCTCCAGCGCCTCGCCCAGGTTCAGGCCGCGGCTCATCTGCCAGGTCAGGTAGGCGGCGGCGACTTCGCTGTCGTTCTCGGTCTCCACCGTGACGCCCTCGTGGGCCAGGGAACGGCGCAGGCCGCAGTGGTTGGACAGCGAGCCGTTGTGCACCAGGCACTGATCCGGCCCGGTCGAGAAAGGGTGCGCCCCGGCGGTGGTGACGGCCGATTCCGTGGCCATGCGGGTGTGCCCGACCGCGTGGCTGCCGGCCATGGCCGACAGGCCGAAGCGGGCACTGACCGACGCCGGCAGGCCGACCTCCTTGTAGACTTCCATGGCGCGCCCGGCGGCAAACAGGCTGACCTCCGGCGCGTTGGCGCGCAGCCAGGCCTCCGCTGCGCCGCGCTCGGCCTCGGCCAGGGTCACGATGGCATGGGTCGAGCGGGGCAGCAGCGCGACCTCACCCTGCAGGTGTCCCGCCAGACGCCCGGCCAGCGCCGCGAAATCGTATCCCTCCGCCGCCGCCCGCAGGGTCAGCTTCACCTGCCCCGCTGTCGGCTGGCCATAGACGGCAAAGCCGGCGCTGTCGGGACCGCGGTCGGACAGTACCGCCAGCATCTCGGCGAGCATCCCGCCGAGCGCGGTGGAATGCGTCTCGTCTTTCAGGAAGAGACCGGCAATCCCGCACATATCGAACCCTCGTGAGTGTATCTACCGCCCCCTGAAGCGGAGGCTTTCACGAGAGTAGCAGGCCGTCGCCGGCTGTCAATCTGCAAGAAACTATTTTTCTTTAAAATAAACTCTTGCGAAATGCCGCCTGATGCGGCCGTCCCGCCCGGCTCAGTCTTCGCGCTTGAACACGATGATCGAGAGGAACTTCAGCGGCAGCTTGCTCAGCTCTTCCGGCCCATGGGCCGCATTGGCGCTGAAGAACAGGGAATCGCCGGGCTTCAGGCGGTAGATCTGGTTGCCGTGGCGATAGCCGACCTCGCCTTCCAGGATGTAGATGAACTCCATGCCCTCGTGGCGGAAGTTGGGATAGGACTCGGCCTGCTTGGTCAGGGTGATCAGGTAGGGCTCATAGGCGAAGTCGCCGGGAAAAGGATGGCCCAGCAGCTGGTACTGGTGGCCGGACTTGGTGCCGCGCCGCTCGATGGTCAGGCCCTCGCCGGCCTTCACGTGGGTGACGTCCTGGCGCTGCTCGAAGTGCGAAAAGAAACTGGTCATCGGCACGTTGAGCGCCAGCGCGAGGCTCTGCAGGGTGGCCAGCGACGGCGAGATCGCGCCGTTCTCCACCTTCGACAGCATGCCCGCCGAAAGCCCCGCCTGCCCGGCCAGTTCGGCCACCGTCATGTCCTGGCGCTTGCGCAGCGCGCGCACCTGGGCGCCGATGGCTTCCTCGATGGACTGACTGTCGGCGGTGCCCGGCGCGGAGGAGCCGGTGGCCAGGCGCGCGGCGATATCCTGCGCGCCGGCCCTCATCCGGCTCACCGTATCGTCCGGCAGCTTCGCGTCTTTCGCGGTCTTCGCCCTGGTCTTTCCTGCTGAAATGCTCTTGGCCAAAATCCGTTTCCTCGATCGCCCAGTCACGCGCGCCACCCTAGGGCAGCGGCCCGGCGCTTCGCAAGACCACATACGATAAGATCCGCCTAGAGCGCCGGACGTGCGAAAAAAAAGGGCCGCCCGAAGGCGGCCCTGCAACGTCTTTTGCCGCTACGCAGTTCCGGAAGGCTTTAGCCCTCCGTCCTATTTTTTGAGGTACTTCGCGTAGACGTGCTCCTCGTGGATTGCCGCCAGCACGATGGCACCGAAGCACGCGACCCCCGCAAGCACCAGCCAGATCACGGGAGCAGCGCCCCCCGCGCCGTTGAAGATCGCGGCGGCCCCTTCCCAGGTTTCGATTGGTGAACCCATTTCTGATTCTCCTAAAAAACGTTTCTGCGTTGTGTCGTCCGGCTCAGGTCATTCCGCCGGTGCCGGCACGCCGAGGCCGTTCGAGTCCATGCCCTCGGGATAGGCAGAGATCGGCACCTTGACCGGGTCCATACCGCGGATCTCGACTTCCGGCGGGATGCGCAGCAGGCCGACCGTCTTGAGGATCAGCGAGCCGACATAGCCCGGCACGAAACCCGTCACCACCATGACCACGGCACCGATCAACTGGGCCAGGAAGTTGGTATCCGGATAGTCGCCGTTGGGATAGCCGGCGCCCAGGACACCGAACGCCAGCACACCGAACAGACCGGCAAAGCCATGCACCGAGACCGCACCGACGGCGTCGTCGATACCCAGCTTGTCGAGCCACCTGAAGACAAGCGGTGCGATCACACCGCCGCCGATGCCCAGCAGGAAGGCCAGTGGCGGCCAGTAGACGTCGAGGCCGGAAGCCGCGGCGAAGATACCGGCCAGGGCACCCGACATCATCCAGAAGGGATCGCGGGTGACCACCCAGGCGCCGATGATACCGCCGCCAAAGCACATCAAGGTATTGAAGGCCACGGCCGAAAGCGTCGTCGGATTGCCGAAGATCGTCGTCCACTGCCCGGTGCCGTTGTAGATGATGCAGCCGCCGAGGAAGCCGAAGAAGCCGACGATCAGGATCATCAGGCCGAAGACCGACATCGGGACGTTGTGCGGCAGGATGTCGTTGGACGTGCCGTCCGCATTGTACTTGCCGATGCGCGGGCCCAGGTTCAGCAGCACACCGAGGGCGAAGAACCCGGCGACCATGTGGACGCAGCCGGCGGCGCCGAAGTCATGCCAGCCGTATTCGGTCAACAGCCACCCGTCGCCATGCCAGGCCCAGGCCGCCGCCAGGATCCAGACCACCGACCCCAGGAGGATCGCCAGGATGATGAAGCCCGACAACTTGATGCGCTCGATGACCGCGCCGGAAAAGATCGAGGCGGTGGTCGCCGCGAACAGCGTGAAAGCCGCCCAGAAAATGCCCGTGGCATTGTCCGTCAGGTTCGGCCCCATGGCGTCGGACCAGGGAATGCCCCCGGCACCGGCTTCGAAATCAAGAATGAGCCCGCCCGGAAAGGCGAGATAGATCCACCAGCCGAAAAAGAAGAACGTCGGGATCATGAACGCAAACGCGAGGATGTTCTTGATGCCCGAAGCGAGCACGTTCTTCTTGCGCGATGCGCCCATTTCGTAGGCCAGGAAGCCGGCGTGAATGATGAACATCAACGCCGTACACCACCAATAGAACACCTCCATGTTGATGGTGGTGCTCCAGGCGCTCCCCTCCTCCAGTGCAGCAACCTTGGCTGCCAATTCTGCCAATTCCTGTTCCATGCCCCCTCACAAGCTCCCAGTCGGTAAAGATGGAAATTCTTCGCACGATAGAATTTTTCATAAGATGAAACGACGTTTCCTGTCAAGAATAATTGCTGCGCCGCACAAATACTCACCGAGTAAATCGCGGCGCCGGCAAACAGTCGTTTACCTATGATCATGTAAAAGATCAGGCGCCAGGGTGATTTACCGGGCGTCGCGGGCGTTTATTCGAATACAAATGGATTTGGCGACGGCGAATACCGGCCGTCACTTCGGAAGCCCTGACTTCGAAAGCCCTGACTTCCGATCGGGCGGCTGTTGCGGCAGACAAGGACCGGAAGGCAAGGGTCAGGTCAGAACTGGTAAGGGCTGTCGGGGCTGATGAAGAACAGCAGCAGGATCAGGCGCAGGATGACCAGCGACACCAGCACCAGGCCCAGCCACCACAGGGCCGGCCCGGCCACCGCCACACCGATCGACAGGGCGTTCCAGCCGGCAAGCGTCTTCCACAACGCCCAGACACAGACGATCAGCGCGACATAGTGGATGTAGAGCTTGCTCAGGTCCCCATGGCCGACGTAGCTGAGACAGAGCGCGGCAACGGCAAGCGCCGCGAGGCGCAACAGGTAGGCCCGGTGCGAGGAGACCACCTCCGCGGGCTCGCCGGCGGGCACGGCGGCAAGCAGCAGCCCGACGAGAGCGAGAACGCCGCCGGTGAAGACGAAGGTCCGCAGGTACTGGGCCAGCCAGTGCGCTAGCTCCAGCCAGCGCTCGTCGAGCTGCCCGTCCGCCGCCCGGCTGTAGAGCTGATCCTTCACGACCTCCCCCACCCAGTTCACCAGGGCAAGCGCGATGGCCACCGCGTAGGCGAGGTAGGAAAACGTCTGAGTCCAAGGGGCTGTCATCGCGCAGGTTCTTTCGGTTCGACGTTTAAGCTGGCGGGGTTTAGGTGGGGCCTCGGGTCAGAACATCCGGAAGCCTTCGATCTTGATCATGATCCAGAAGAAGCCGAAGAGCGCGACCAGCAGCAGGTCGACAATCGCCGCCAGCCACCAGCCGGCCGGGCCGGCGATGGCCGCCTCGCCCGCGTAGGCCCGCCATCCGGCCACGACGATCCACAGCGACCACGCGAACAGGATGACCGAGCCGATGTCGGCGTCGAAGCCGCCCATGCGCACCCGGGCCAGGCTCATCACGGCCACGAAGCAGATCGCGACCGCACCATAGCGCAGCAGATAGGCCTTATGGGCCCTGGCAACGGAGGCCGCGTCACCGGCCGGCAGCACCGCCAGCCCGAAGGCGACGACGGCACAGGCAAGGCTGGCCCAGACCGCGAGGTCGGCCCGGCGCATCAGCATGGTCGACAAATCGAGCCAGCGTTGGTCGAGCCGGCCCATTTCGACGCGGTTGTAGACGATGGTGTCGAACAGCGACGCCAGCCAGCAGGCCGCGCCGATCGCCAGCATGGCGGCATAGGCGAGGTAGGAAACCGTAACAGTCCAGGCGGGTACCATGCGGCCGTTCCTTCGTTGTCCCGGCGGCACCACCGCCGCCCCTCTGCAATTGCCGGCGCGGGTAGGCGCCGGCGATTTCCGTTTAGCCTCTGGAACCGCCGCCCCAGCACCGCAGATGAACCGCCAGGTCGGCCTCGGCGGTGCGTCCGCCGCTAAAGACAGCCGCCTTCAGCGGGAAAGTCAATTCCGGGTCCACATGGTCGTTGCGCAGCTCGGCGAGGGTGCGTCCCGCCGCCAGCTCGGCCGCGAAGGCCGCCCGGCAGGACTCGGCCACCGCCGCATTGAAACCGGCGAAGAATTCCACCCAGGTCAGATCGAACGGCAGCGCGACCTGAACCGTTTGGCGATAGTGCGTTTGGCCCATCGCATCCTTGGTCTCGCGCAGCCGGTCCAGGATCACGGAGCGGCTGGTCGCGGCGACCGAATACCCGCTCGGGCAAAACTCGCCGACGGCGCAGGGCTGTTCGGACAGCGGCACCTCGGCCGGACGGATGGAGAAGATGGCGCCTCCCGGTTCGGGCCGTTCCCGGCTGCCGATCTCCAGGCGCCATGCCAGTGCTTCCGACAGCGTGCCGGTGACCCGCCCGTCATCGTCGACACGGACATGCAGCCAGCCATCGAGCGCTTTGTTGATCTTTTCCTGGTGCAGCGTCAGCCCGCCGGGCTTCGCCGCGGCGGGCTGCACGTCGGCGCCGGTCCCTTCAGGGTCCTCTGCCGGGACATCGGCAGCCCAGACACCGCTGGACAGACTGGCCACCAGCAGCGCCACACAGACGACCACGGCGAGCGCGCGCAACGCAAAGAGGCGCGCCAGAAATCCTTCAGCCATCGCTGGCTCCTCCCCTGGACTGGCGAATTGCTGACCGTAAGTCGGCGCCACCTGGGGAAAGGTTCAACTCTGGATTAAGATGCTGATTTTATTAGTCTATCCGACAAAGACCATATAGGCGCCCAGGGCCACCACGACGACCGCCAGGGCCCAGATCCACAGCCGACGGCCAGCGGCAGGGGCTGTGCCGGACGCGGCGCCGGCTTGCGCGGGGGCCGGCTGCGGTGCCGGCGCCGGGGGCTCGGCCGCGGGCGGAGTTGCGGCTGCGGTTGCCGCCGCCGGGGCGGCCTCGCCTCCCGGTGCCACGACCAGCGCGGCGAAGTTCGTGAAGAACTCGCCGGCCAGCTTCTTCGCCGTGCCGTCGATCAGGCGCGAGCCGAGCTGCGCCAGCTTGCCGCCGACGTCGGCCTTCACCTCGTAGTGCAGAATGGTGGCCGCGCCGTCGGGGCCGTCCGGCTCCAGCCGCACCTTGGCGCCGCCCTTGGCAAAGCCGGCCGGGCCGCCCTTGCCCTCGCCACTGATGGTGTAGCCGTTGGGCGGGTCGAGCTCCGACAGGGTGACCGCGCCCTGGAACTTCGCCTTCACCGGGCCGACCTTGGTCACCACCGTCGCCGTCATCTCGGTGTCGGACGTCTTGTCAATCGACTGGCAGCCGGGGATCGCGGCCTTCAGCACCTCCGGATCGTTCAGGGCCGCGTAGACCTTCTCGCGCGGTGCGGCGATACGTTCGCTGCCGGTCATGTCCATGGTCGGATCAACTCCAAGGTAACGGGGATCTAAGGTTCTGGGCTCAACGATAGGGTACGGCGGCAGGCAGAGGCAAACGCACATTGCCCCGCCTCACGCCTCGTGCTGCGGCTTACGCCGCATCATGGCCGCTGTCCTGCTGCCCCGTCTGGTCGCGGCGGCCCCGGCGGCCCCGGCGACGCAGTTCCACCACCTCGGCGATGATCGACAGGGCGATCTCCTCCGGCGTGATGGCGCCGATGTCCAGGCCGGCGGGCGAGCGCAGCCGGGCGACCTTGTCCGCCGCCAGTCCCTCCGCCTTCAGCCGCGCGGTCAGGCTCGCCGCCTTGCGGCGGCTGCCGACGAAGGCGACGTAGGGCGTCTCGGTTTCCAGCGCCGCCCGCAACGCCTCGGCGTCGCGCCGGCCTTGCGTCGCGACGACGATGAAGCGCTCGCCGGCACTGGCCGGTGCCAGCGCGAAGCCGTCGATGCGGCTGTCCGCCTGCGGCACCGAGTCCTGGTCCTCCGCCAGTGCCGCCACGGCGACCGCAAAGCCGCTGCGCCCGGCCAGGTCGGCGATGGCGCGGGCCACCGGCGAGGCGCCGCAGACCAGAAGCTGCGGACGCGGCAGCATCGGCTCGACGAAAATGTCCAGGGTGCCGCCGCTGGGACAGGCGCTGCGATGGAACTCGACGCCGCCCTTGGACTCGCCGGGCGCCACGCCGCCGGCATCCAGCTCCGACTGCGGCTGCACGGAGATGAGATGCGCCTGGCCGTCCTGCAGCGCCGCCAGCGCCGCCCGCTTCACCGCGCCGCGGGCGCAGCCGCCGCCGATCCAGCCGTGGATCTCCCCGTCGGCGGTCACCACCGCCTTGGCCCCGGCTTTGGCGGAGGTCGCCGCCACGGTGCGCACCACGGTGGCCAGCGCATAGGGCCGTGCGTCGCCGCGCAGCCGTGCCATGAGATCGAGCAGGTCGCCGCCCTTGAAATCGCCGCCCATCACACCCGCTCCAGATAGGGCGCCAGCGCTTCCAGGCTCTTCAGGTTATGCGCCGGCGCGAAGAGATCGACGTAGGGCATGGCGGCCTGCATGCCGCCGGCGGTCGGCTCATAGCCCTGCCAGCCGATCATCGGATTCAGCCAGACGATGCGCCGCGTGCGCCGCCGGAGCGCCGCCATCTCGCGGCCGAGCAGTTCCGGCGCGCCGGTGTCGTAGCCGTCGCTGACGATCATCACCACGCTGCGGCCGTGCACCGCGCGGGCCGCATAGTTCCGGTTGAAGGCGGCAAGGCTCTCGCCGATTTTGGTGCCGCCGGACCAGCCCTGGGCGATCAGCGACAGGCGCTCGACGGCTTTTGCGGCATTGCGTTCCTTCAGCGCCGGCGAGACGTGGATGAGCCGCGTGTGGAACACGAAGGCCTCGGCCTCGCGGAAGCGGTCCAGCACACCGTGGATGAAGCGCACGAAGAAGGCGCTGTACTGGCTCATCGAGCCGGAGGCGTCGAGCACGACGACGAGGCGCAGCGGCTTGTCGCGGCGCTTGCGCCAGGCGAGGTCGATGGGCAGCCCGCCGCGCGCGATGGAGCGGTGAATGGTGCGCCGGAGGTCCAGCCGCCGCCCCCGCCGGCGCAATCTTTCGCGGCGGCTGAGGCGATGGCGCATGCGCCGCGCCAGGCGGTCGGCCAGTTCGTGCACCCGCGCCAGTTCCTCCGGCGAAGCGACGTGGCGCAGGTCGGTTTCGGCCAGCGATTCGGACGCCGTCGCCCCTTCCCGCCGGCCCTGGCGGTCGGCCGGGTTGCCGGCCCCGGCGTCGTCGGCGCGGGAAACCTGGTCGGGCTGGCCGAGCGATCCGCCGGGCGCGCCGGCTTCGGACAGGCGCCGCGTGGCGCCGGACGGTGGCGGCGCGCCGCTGACTTGCGTGACCCGTTTCATACCCGCACCCAGCCAGAAGGCATCGAACAATTCGTCGAAACGGCGCCATTCCTCCGGCCGCGAGCAGCCGAGGCTGCGCAGGCCGTCGCGCAGGGCCGCCGGGCGGTCCAACGCCATCAGCGTCGCCAGACGCAGGCTGTCGCGGGTTTCCTCCAGGCCGACCAGGAACCCGTTGTCGCGCAGCAGCGCCAGGAAGGCCGCCACCCGCCCGCGCAGCTGCGCACCGGCCAGCGGCGAAACGGTTTCCGGCCCCGGCACCTGTTCCGGCACGGACGGCTGCGCGATCATCACGCCACCTTGCCGAGCAACCGCTGGGTGACTTCCGGCGCCAGCGCCAGCCGGTCTTCCTGGGTCTTCAGCAGGCACAGCAGCGTGTCCTGCACCACCTCGGGCTCCCGGGCGAGGTCGCGCACGTCCAGGCCGACCAGCGCCGCCGCCCAGTCCAGGCTCTCGGCGACGCCCGGCACCTTGCGCAGGTCCTCCTTGCGCAGCCGGGCGACGAAGGCGGCGATCTGCTGGGCCAAAGCCACGTCGATGCCCGGCAGGCGCGTCTGCAGGATGCGTGCCTCCTTGTCCTCGCCGGGGTAGTCGACGAAGTGGTAGAGGCAGCGCCGCCGCAGCGCATCGGACAGCTCGCGCGTGCCGTTGGAGGTCAGCACCACCAGCGGAACCGATACCGCCTTCACGGTGCCCAGTTCGGGGATCGAGATCTGGTAGTCGGACAGCACCTCCAGCAGGAAGGCCTCGAACTCCTCGTCGGCACGGTCGATCTCGTCGATCAGCAGCACCGCGGGCCTGTCCTCGCGGATCGCCGCCAGCAGCGGCCGCTCCAGCAGGAACTCCTCGGAGAAGATGTGCTTCTCGACCGCGTCGGCGCTTTCGCCGCGCCCCTCGCGCGCCTTGATGGCGAGCAATTGGCGCTGGTAGTTCCATTCATAGATCGCCGCGTTGGCGTCCAGGCCCTCGTAACACTGCAGGCGGATCAGCCGGGTGTCGTGAATCTGCGCCAGGGCCTTGGCGACCTCGGTCTTGCCGACACCGGCGGCGCCTTCCAGCAACAGCGGACGCTGAAGGCTTTCCATCAGCCACAGCGCCATCGCCAACTGGGTGTCGGCGACGTAGCCCACCCCGGCAAGGCGGTCGGCGATGTCCTTACGCTGCATGTCTACAGCTCCTCACCATGCCGTATCTATGCTCGGCGCTCTTGCCTTTCCCCTACTGTCATTGCCGGGCTTGACCCGGCAATCCATTGTGCCGCCCCCACAGGTCCTTGCGAACGGAGGAATGGACCCGCGGATCAAGTCCGCGGGTGACAGCGAAGAGATGGCGCGCTCCGGCATTTCACCGCCTCCTCAGCCCGTCAGGCCGAGGCGCTCGCAGACCTTCCAGGTGCGCCAGTGGTCGTGCGGCATCTGGATGTGCGTGATGTCCAGGTGCGCGAAGGCATCGTTCACGGCGTTGGAGAAGGCCGGGACGCCGCCCACGTTGGGGCTCTCGCCGACGCCCTTGGCGCCGATCGGATGGTGCGGCGAGGGCGTCACCGTGAAGTCGGTTTCCCACACCGGCGTTTCCACCGCCGTCGGCACGAAGAAGTCCATCAGGCTGGCGCCCATCACGTTGCCGGCCGCGTCGTAGACGATCTCCTGGCCCATGGCGATGGCGAAGGCTTCCGTCAGGCCGCCGTGCACCTGGCCCTCGATGATCATCGGATTGATCCGGGTGCCGCAGTCGTCCAGCGCATAGAACTTGCGGATCTTGCTGACCCCGGTATCGGCGTCGATGTCGACCACGCAGATATAGGCGCCGAAGGGATAGGTCATGTTCGGCGGGTCGTAGTAGTCGACCGCCTCCAGGCCCGGCTCCATGCCTTGCGGCAGGTTGTTGTAGGCCGCCCAGGCGATCTCCTTCATGGTCTTCGCCTTCTCCGGCAGGCCCTTCACCTTGAAGCGGTCGACCTCGAACTCCAGGTCGTCCTCGCCGACTTCCAGCAGGTGGGCGGCGATCTTCTTGGCCTTGTCGCGGATCTTGCGGCCCACGCGCGCGGCGGCGGCGCCGGCCACCGGCGTCGAGCGCGAGCCGTAGGTGCCCAGGCCGTAGGGCGCCGTGTCGGTGTTGCCCTCCTCGATCATGATGTCGTTCGCCGGGATGCCGATCTCGGTGGCCAGAATCTGGGCATAGGTCGTCTCGTGCCCCTGCCCCTGGCTCTTGGTGCCCAGCCGGGCGATGGCCGCGCCGGTCGGATGGATGCGGATCTCGCAGGAATCGAACATGCCGACCCCCAGGATGTCGCAGTTGCGCGTCGGCCCCGCCCCGACGATCTCGGTGAAGAAGGCCACGCCGATGCCCATCAGTTCGCGGGTTTCGCCGCGGGCGAAGGCGGCGCGGCGCTCCTTCTGCTCGTCGCGCAGCGCGGCATAGTGGGTTTTCTCCAACGCCTTTTTCATGGCCGTCGGATAGTCGCCGCTGTCGTACTCCCAGCCCAGCGCCGACTGGTAGGGAAACTGCTGCGGCTGGATGAAGTTCTTCAGCCGCAGCTCCGCCGGGTCCATGCCCAGCTTCTTGGCCAGGATGTCCATCGCGCGTTCGATCATGTAGGCGGCCTCGGTCACCCGGAACGAGCAGCGGTAGGCGACGCCGCCCGGCGCCTTGTTTGTGTAGACGCCATCGACCGCCACGTGGGCCGTCGGGATATCGTAGGAGCCGGTGCAGATGTTGAAGAAACCCGCCGGCCACTTGGAGGGATCGGCGCAGGCGTCGAAGGCGCCGTGGTCGGCCAGCACGTGGGCCCGTAGGCCGGTGATCTTGCCGTCCCTGGTGGCGGCCAGTTCGGCCGTCATGTGGTAGTCGCGGGCAAACGCCGTGGCGGAGAGATTCTCCATGCGGTCCTCGACCCACTTCACCGGCACGCCCAGCACGATGGAGGCGACGATGGCGCAGACATAGCCGGGATAGACGCCGACCTTGTTGCCGAAGCCGCCGCCGATATCCGGCGCGATGACGTGGATCTTGTGTTCCGGGATGGTCGACAGCAGCGACGCCACGGTGCGCACCACGTGCGGCGCCTGGAAGGTGCCGTAGACCGTCAGCTCGCCCTTGATCTTGTCCATCGAGGCGACGCAGGCGCAGGTCTCCAGCGGCGACGGATGCACCCGTTGATAGCTGATCAGCTCCTTCACGGTCACCTCGGCCTTGTCGAAGACGGCGTCGGTGCCGTCCTTGTCGCCGATCTCCCAGGTGAAGATGTGGTTGTGGTGCCGGCGCGCGCCGTGGGCGCCTTCGGTCTTGCCGGCCAGATCCTCGCGCAGCACCGGGGCGTCGGCGTCCATCGACTTGAAGGGATCGACCAGCACCGGCAGGTCCTCGTAATCGACCTCGACCAGTTCGGCCGCGTCGGCGGCGATGTAGCGGTCCTCGGCGATGACGAAGGCCACTTCCTGGTTTTGGAACAACACCTTTTCTTCGGCCAGCACCGCCTGCACATCGCCCGCCAGGGTGGGCATGTAGTGCAGGTTCAAGGGCTTCAGGTCGGCGGCGGTCAGCACCGCCTTGACGCCCGGCACGGCCAGGGCTGCGGAGATGTCGATCGACTTGATGCGCGCGTGGCCGTAGGGCGAGCGCACGAAATCGCCGAACAGCATGCCCGGCATTTTCACGTCGTCGACATAGTTGCCCTTGCCCTGGATGAAGCGGGCGTCTTCGGTGCGCCGGCGCGAACAGCCGATGCCCTCCAGGCCGGCTTTGCGGTCTTCGGCTTTGATGGCGGCGTCACTCATTCGGCGGCCTCCTTCTGGGCGGCAGTCATTTTGTCGGCGGCGTAGCGGATCGCCTTGACGATGTTCTGATACCCGGTGCAGCGGCAGATGTTGCCGGAGATGCCCATGCGGATCTCGCTGTCGCTCGGGTCCGGGTTCTCCTGCAGCAGGCGGTGCGCCCGCATGATCATGCCCGGTGTGCAGAAACCGCACTGCAGGCCGTGCATCTCGGCAAAGCCTTCCTGCAGGGCATGCAGGGTGCCGTCGGCGCCGGCCATGCCCTCCACCGTGGTGATCTGCGCCTCGTCGGCCTGCACGGCAAAGACCGTGCAGGACTTCACCGACCTGCCGTCCATGTCGACGGTGCAGGCGCCGCAGTGGCTGGTCTCGCAGCCGATGTGCGCGCCGGTCAGCATCTGCTGTTCGCGCAGGAAGTGGATCAGCAGGGTGCGCGGTTCTACCAGCGCCTCCACCGGCCGGCCATTGATCGTCAGGGCAATCTGGGTTTTCGCCATGGTGCTTGCTCTCCCTCTTCTAACGGGCTTCTAACGGGCTTCTAACGGGCGGCCGTCAGCCGGCGGCGCGGTCGAGCGCGCGGTGCACGGCCCGGCGCACCATCACGCCAGCCATCTTGGTTCGGTAGTCGGCGGGGCCGCGCCCGTCGGAGGCCGGGGCGGTGCTGCCCTCGGCCAGGGCCACGGCCTTGTCGACCGCCGCCTTGTCGACAGCCGTCCCGATCAGTGCCTGGGCGGCCGCTTCGGCGTACAGCGGCGTCTCGCCGACATTGGTCAGCGCGATCGCGGCCGTCTTGCATCGGCCGCCCGCCATGGTCAGCACCACCGCGGCGGCGGCGGTGGCGTAGTCGCCGATCTTGCGCTTCAGCTTTTCGTAGGCGTAGCCGTGGCCGGCCGGCGGCACCGGCAGCGTCACGGCGGTCAGGATCTCGCCGTCCACCAGCTTGGTGAAGAAGGCGCCTTCGTAGAAATCGCGCGCCTTCACCTCGCGGGCGCCGCCCGGACCGGTCAGCCGGTAGCTGGCGTCCAGGCACTGCATCAGGGCCGGCATGTCGTTGGCCGGATCGCCGTTGGCGACGTTGCCGCCCAGGGTGCCGAGGTAGCGCACCTGGGGATCGGCGATCAGGGCCGCCGCCTCCTGCAGGATCGGGCAGTGCCCGGCTATGGTGTCGGAGGCCAGAAGCTCCGCCTGGGTGGTCATGGCACCGATGACCAGCGTCCCGCCCTCCGCCTTGATGCCCTTCAGGCCCGCGATGCGGCGCAGGTCTATTAAGTGTTCCACTGGCGCCAGGCGCAGCTTCATCATCGGGATCAGGCTGTGGCCACCGGCCAGGGGGCGCGCGTCGTCGCCCAGTTCGGCGAGCAATCCGATCGCCTCATCCACCGTCGTCGGTGCATGATAGGCAAAGTTTCCCGGAATCACGGCTGGTCTCCTCCCTTTCCCAGTCGGCAGCGTTTCCCGTCGGTATCCGGGGCGTCGCCGGTTTCGTTCATTGGAGAAGATCGGGCCACAGCCGCCGAAACGCGGTCAACGGCACCTGCACGAAAGCGAGGCCGTCCGCACGAATGGCGGTCCAGATTGCACGAACGGCGATTCGCGCGGGAGACGGGCGCCCGCGCGCCGGCCCGGCCGCCGCGCGATGCGCAATCGCGGCGCGCTGCCATGCACGCAGGCCGCAAGACAAAACAGCGGAGAACCCGCTGTTTACGCCACGCCACAGGCATCGGTGGCGGGCGAATCAGGTCCACACCTATTTACAATAGCTGCTGCACATGAAATCGCCGTTTGCTGACAGTTCCGCTTTGACATCGGGGGGAGGTTTCCGGATTATCGCCGCGGTGATTGTGTGAATTCGCTGGCGTCTCGGTCCTGTTTGGCCAGTAAATGCAAGCATTTGGACAGTGAAATGGTCTCTGCTTCATGCCAGAGCCGACGATAATGGAGGGGGCGACGATGCGGCGAACCACCTGGACCACTGCGCAGACCATGGACAACTGAAATCACCCTTCCTTTGACCCTAACCCGGACGCTGTCGGGCCTATGAGCGACCCTGCAACGAAAGCGCGCCGCAAGCTGGCGCTACTCGCCGCCCTCGCCGCGGCCTGGATCTTGTGGTCGGGCCACTTCGAGCCGCTGCTGCTCGGCCTCGGCGTGTTTTCCTGCCTGCTCACCTTCGGCATCGTCTGGCGCATGGGCTACTTCGAGAAGGACATCTTCGCCCTGACCTTCAGCCTGCGGCTGCTCGCCTACTGGGGCTGGCTCCTCAAGGAGATCGTCATGTCCAGCCTGACGGTCACCCGTGTCGTCCTCAATCCCCGCCTGCCGATCAACTGCCGTTACATCGAACTCAAGGCCAGCGCGCGCGGCGCCATCGGCCAGGTCATCTTCGCGAACTCCATCACCCTGACCCCGGGCACCCTGACCCTCGACCTGCACCAGGGCGAATTGAAGGTCCACGCCCTGACCCAGGACACCGCCGACGATCTGATGTCGGGCGAGATGGACCGCCGTGTCGCGAGCCTCGGCGAGGGTTGATGATGTACTACGCCGTGATCATTGCCATCCTCGCCACCATGGTCCTCGCGCTCGCGCGCGCGCTCCTCGGGCCCACCGTCTACGACCGCGTGCTGGCGGTGAACATGCTCGGCACCAAGACCGTGCTGCTGATCGCAGTGGTCGCCTTCTTCATGGAGCGCCCGGACTTCCTCGATCTGGCGCTCACCTACGCCCTGATCAACTTCATCGGCGTGCTGGCGGTGCTCGAGTTCTTCCGCGTGCGCGCCCAGCGCCGCCAGGCCGAGCAGAAAAAGGGGAGCTAGCGCGATGGCCATGATTGTCGATGTTCTAAGCTGGGTCCTGCTCACTGTCGGGGGCTTCTTCGTTCTGGTCGGCGGCATCGGCGCCCTGCGCATGCCCGATCTCTACACCCGCATGCACGCCGCCAGCGTCACCGATTCCCTTGGCGCGATGCTGATCCTCGTCGCTCTCATCCTGCAGGCCGGCTTCACGCTGGCCGCGGTGAAGCTGGCGGCCACCCTGATCTTCCTGCTGTTCACCAGCCCGACCGCCGCCAACGCGCTGGCCAGCGCCGCGCTGCTGGCGGGCATCAACCCCGGACTGGCGACACCCTCGCGACAAGAGCCGCGTTCATGACCCTTTTCATTGTCATCTTCCTGCTCACCATGCTGGTGATCATCGCCCTGGCGATCGTGCAGACGACGAACCTCTTCGCCGCCGCCATGCTGGCGGGCATCTTCAGCCTGACCAGCGCGATGATCTTCTTCCTGCTCGACGCCCCCGACGTCGCCCTGACGGAGGCCGCCGTCGGCGCCGGCATCTCCACCGTGCTGTTCCTCGGCGCGCTGGCGCTCACCGCCGAGCACGAGCGGGCCGCCACCGCCGGCCGCCTGGCCGCCCTCGCCGTGGTGGTGACGATCGCCGCGGGGCTGTTCTACACCAGCTTCGATATGCCCCGCCTCGGCGATCCGGCCGCCCCGGCGCACCTCCATGTGGCGCCTTGGTATATCGAAAAGACCCCGGAATACATCCACGTGCCCAACGTGGTCACCGCCGTGCTGGCCAGCTTCCGCGGTTACGACACCCTGGGCGAGACCTTCGTGGTCTTCACCGCCGGGATCGGCGTGCTCTTCCTGCTCGGCCAGGCCCCGGTCGGCCAGCCGAAGATATCGCCGGCCATGACCTTTGCCGGCAAGGCGGGGCTGCGGCACTACCAGATCCCGCGGGTGGTCGGCCGCCTGCTGATCCCCTTCATCCTGCTGTTTGCGCTCTATGTGCAGTTCCATGGCGACTACGGACCGGGCGGCGGATTCCAGGCCGGCGTCATTGTCGCCGCCAGCATCGTGCTCTACGCGCTGCTCGAAGGCGAGCAGCAGGCCCGGCGGATCCTGTCGTCCGGCATGCTGAAGGTGCTCGCCGCCGCCGGCCCCCTGGTGTACGGCTTCACCGGCGTGGCCTGCCTGCTGCTGGGCGGTAACTTCCTCGACTACTCGGTGCTTTCGTCCGACCCGGTCCACGGCCAGCACCTCGGTATCCTGGTGATCGAGGCCGGCGTCGGCATCACGGTCACCGGCGTGCTCATCAGCATCTTCCATTCCTTCGCCGCACGCGGGTCGAAGTGATGGAGCTGCTTGGACTGTACAACTACTGGGTCTTCGCGATCCTGCTGATGATCGGCTTCTACGCCGTCATCGCCAAACCGAACCTGATCAAGAAGCTGATCGGGCTGTCGATCTTTCAGTCCGCGGTGTTCCTGCTCTACATCACCATCGGGCCGATCGAAAACGGCACGGCGCCGATCTTTCACGAGAGCGTCGCCGGCCGGGCGATCTCCAACCCGCTGCCGTCGGTGCTGATCCTGACGGCGATCGTGGTCGGCATCTCGACCCTGGCCCTCGGCCTCGCCATCATCGTGCGCATCAAAGAGGCCGATGGCGCGGTCGAGGAAAATGAGATCCGGGAGCTCGACCGGCAGTGAACGTAGAAACCTATCACCTCGCGGTTCTGCAGGTTGTGGTGCCGCTGCTCTCGGCACCGTTGGTCACCCTGCTGCGCCCGCGCGGCCTGGCCTGGGCCGCGGCGACCACCGCCAGCGCCATGGCCTTCGCCATTGCCGTCTCGCTGACCGCAGGCGTGCTGTCCGGCCTCGAGTTCCGCTACGCCGTGGGCGGCTGGGCCGCGCCCTACGGCATCGAAATCAGGGTCGATGCCCTCACCTGCATCCTCCTGCTGGTGGTCACCGGCGCGTCGCTGCTGGCCCTGTTCGCCGGACGGCGCAGCCTCGATGCCGATATCGACGAAGCCCGCCAGCCGCTGTTCTATGCCGCCTGGCTGATGGCGCTGGCCGGCTTGGCCGGCATCGTGGTCACGGCCGACGCCTTCAACGTCTTCGTGTTCATGGAAATCTCCTCGCTGGCCAGCTACATCCTGATTGGCGCCGGGCCCAATCGGCGCGCGCTGCCGGCGACGTTCAAGTACCTGGTGATGGGCACCGTCGGGGCGACCTTCTACCTGATCGGCGTCGGCCTGATCTATATGATGACCGGCACGCTGAACCTCGCCGACATGGCGCAGCGCATCCCCGAAGTCGCCGATCAGCGGCCGGTCCTGGCCGCGGCCGCCTTCATTTTCGTCGGCCTGGCCCTGAAGGCCGCCGTCTTCCCGCTGCACGCCTGGCTGCCCAACGCTTATGCCTATGCGCCGCACGCCGTCACCGTGTTTCTCGCCGCCTGCGCGACCAAGGTTCAGGTCTACGTGCTGCTGCGCTTCGACTTTCTGGTCTTCCAGGGCAACCTGCCCGGCCACGCGCTGCAGTTCTCCCACTTCCTCATGCCGCTCGCCCTGCTCGCCATCCTGCTGGCCTCCAGCGTCGCCATGCGCGAGCGCAACCTGAAGCGCCTGCTCGCCTATTCCTCGGTCGCTCAGATCGGCTACATCATGCTGGGCGTCAGCCTGCTCAGCGCCGCCGGGCTCTCCGCCGGCATCATCCATATCTTCAATCACGCGCTCGCCAAGGGTGCGCTGTTCCTGGCCGTCGCCGGCCTGGGCATGCACTTCCAGAGTCTCACGCTCACCGACCTGGCAGGCGCCGCCAAGCGGATGCCCTGGACCATGGGAGCCTTCGTCATTGCCGGCCTCAGCCTCATGGGCATCCCCGGCACCGCCGGCTTCATCAGCAAATGGCAGCTGATCTCCGCCGCCCTGGCCGAGGGCAACCTCGGCATCGCCATTGTGGCCGTGGTGCTGATCGGCTCGCTGATGGCGGTGGTCTACGTCTGGCGCGTGGTCGAGGCCGCCTACTTCCATAGCCCGCGCGCGGGTGGGCCGGAGGGCCTGCAGGAGGCGCCGCCGATGCTGCTGGCCGCCACCTGGGCCGCCGCGCTCGCCAACGTCTACTTCGGCCTGGCACCCGGCCTGCCGATCGAACTCTCACAGGCAGCGGCGGCTTCCCTGCTGCAGCACCTGCCATGAGGCCTGCCCCCCATGAGCTGTCGCATGAGCCCCGTCGCATGAGTCCCGTCGCATGAGCCCCGAAGCCTCCATCATTGCCGCGCTCCTGCTGCCCGCGGCCGGAACCCTCGGCATCCTGCTGGCCGGGCGCTTCAGTGCGAATCTGCGCGAGGCCGTGACCCTGTCGACCGCCGCCCTGCTGGCCGTCAACGTGGTGAACCTGCTGCCCGACGTGCTGGCCGGTGGGCGCCCCGCCGTACACCTCGCCACGGTGGTGCCCGGCATCGACATCGCTTTCCAGGCCGAGCCGCTGGGCATGCTCTTTGCGACCATCGCCTCGGGGCTGTGGATCGTGAACTCGCTCTATTCCATCGGCTACATGCGCGGCAACAACGAGAAGCACCAGACCCGCTTCTATGCCTTCTTCGCCATCGCCATCCTCGCCGCCATGGGGGTCGCCTTCTCGGCCAACCTCTTTACCCTCTACCTCTTCTACGAAGTGCTGACCCTGTCGACCTATCCCCTGGTGACCCACAAGGGCGACGAGAACTCGATGCGCTCGGCCCGGGTCTACCTGGGCATCCTGCTGGCGACCTCCATCGGCCTGTTCCTGCCGGCGATCATCTGGACCTACATCGTCGCCGGCACCGGGACCTTCACCGACGGCGGCATCCTGGCCGGGAAGATCTCGGGACCGGCGGTCGGCCTGCTGCTCGCCCTCTTCGCCTTCGGCATCGGCAAGGCGGCACTCATGCCGGTGCACCGCTGGCTGCCCGCGGCGATGGTCGCGCCGACCCCGGTCAGCGCCCTGCTGCACGCCGTCGCGGTGGTGAAGGCCGGCGTCTTCACCATCCTGAAGGTCGTCTTCTACATCTTCGGCGTCGACTTCCTGGCCGCGACGCCCAGCGCCGACTGGCTGCTCTACGCCGCCGCCTTCACCATCATCGCCGCCAGCCTGGTGGCGCTGCGCCAGAACAACCTGAAGCGCCTGCTGGCCTACTCGACCTGCTCGCAGCTTTCCTACGTGGTGCTGGCCGCCGCGCTCTTTAAGCCGATGGCCGAGGTCGGCGCGGTGCTCCATATCGCCGCCCACGCCTTTGCCAAGATCACGCTGTTCTTCGCCGCCGGCGCAATCTACACGGCCTCGAAGAAGACCGAGGTCAGCCAGTTGCGCGGCATCGGCCGGCGCATGCCCTGGACCATGGCCGCCTTCACCATCGGTGCGCTCAGCATGATCGGCGTGCCGCCCACCGGCGGCTTCGTTTCCAAGTGGTACATGCTGGCCGGCGCCTACCAGGCCGAAAGCTACGTCGCCATGGCGACCATCGTCATCAGCACGGCGCTGAACGCCGCCTACTTCCTGCCCATCGTCGTGTTCGCGTGGTTTGCCAAGGAAGACCCCTCGACCGCCGTTCCCGGCAAGCAGGATCACGGCGAGGCGCCTTTCGCGGCGGTCCTGGCCCTGACGATCACCGCGGGGCTCACCGTCGCCTTCTTCCTGTTCCACCAGCCGGCGCTCAGGCTCGCCGTCGAGATTCCCATGGGCATGCCATGACCGATAACCGCCCCGAGCATTCTCCCGAGATGCCCCCCCAGGCCTCCGGGGACAACCACTGGCTGGTGCGGCCTTCCTCGATCCGGCTGCTGTGGAAGATCTTCATCGCGATCCTGGCGGCCACCATCGGCGTGCAGTTCCTCTCCGGCACCGACGGCCACTTCGTCGTCGACGGCTGGGTCGGTTTCGGCGCCGTGTTCGGTTTTCTCTCCTGCCTCATCATGGTGCTGGTCGCCAAGGGCCTCGGCTATGTCCTGAAGCGGCCGGAGGACTACTACGCCAGGGGCCACCAAGGCGAGAGGGAGGGCGCGCAGGATGATTGAAGGATTGCCGCCCGCCCTGATTCTCTTCGCCGGTGCGCTGCTGATCGCCCTGCTCCGCGGCCCGCTGCGCACCGCGGTCATTTTCGCGGCGCCCCTGCTGACCCTCTGGGCGATCTGGCAGGTCCCCGACGGTGCCGTCGCGACGCTGCCCTTCCTCAGCTACGAGCTGACGCCGGTCGCCGGCAGCGCCGTGCGCCGGCTGTTCGCCACGATCTTCGCCCTGATGGCCGTCACCGGCGGCCTCTTCGCCTTCCGCCACAGCGGCCGCTACGAGCTGGCCGCGGCCTACGCCTATGGCGCCGGCGCCATAGGCTGCAGCTTCGCCGGTGATCTGGTCACGCTCTTCGTGTACTGGGAAATCATGGCGCTGTTTTCCACCCTGGTGGTCTGCTGCGGCGGCACGGCGGCGGCGCGGCGCGCCGGCTTCCGCTATGCGGTGATGCACCTGCTGGGCGGCGTGTTCTTGATGGTCGGCATCGTCGGCGTGGTGCAGCAGACCGGCAGCCTGGCGGTACAGCCGCTGCGCGCGACCGATTTCGCCACCTGGATGCTGCTGATCGGCCTGCTGGTCAACGCCGCCGCGCCGCCGGTCTCGGCCTGGCTGGCCGACGCCTACCCGGAGGCCAGCCCGACCGGCACGGTGTTCCTCTCGGCCTTCACCACCAAGACCGCGGTGCTGGCGCTGATCCTGCTGTTCCCCGGCGAGCCGGTGCTGATCGGCGTCGGCCTGTGGATGGTGATGTACGGCATCCTCTACGCCCTGCTGGAAAACGACGTGCGGCGCATCCTGGCCTATTCCATCGTCAACCAGGTCGGCTTCATGGTCTGCGCCGTCGGCATCGGCACGGAGATGGCGCTGAACGGCGCCGCCGCCCACGCCTTCGCGCACATCATCTACAAGGCGCTGCTGCTGATGAGCGCCGGCACCGTGATCGTCCGTACCGGCAAGCACCTCTGCACCGACCTCGGCGGCCTGTTCCGCACCATGCCGCTGACGGCCGTCTGCGGCATCATCGGCGCCCTGGCGATCTCCGGCTTCCCGCTGACCTCTGGCTTCGTCACCAAGACGATGATCTCCGAGGCCGCGGCGAACCAGCACCTGACCTATGTCTACATGGCCCTGGCCGCCGCCTCGGCGGGCGTCTTCCTCCACGCCGGCATCAAGTTCCCGTGGTTCGTCTTCTTCCAGAAGGATTCCGGCCTGCGCCCCAAGGACGCGCCGTGGAACATGAGCGTCGCCATGGTCTTCTTCGCCGCGCTCTGCATCCTGATCGGCGTGTTCCCACAGGTGCTCTACCAGTTCCTGCCCTACCCGGTGGACTACGTGCCCTACAAGGCGGCCAAGGTGGTCTACTACCTGCAGCTTCTCTTGTTCTCCGGCCTCGCCTTCTTCCTGCTGCTGCCGCTGATGAAGCGGACGCTTACCATCAGCCTGGATACCGACTGGATCTGGCGGGTGGTCCTGGCAGGGGCCGGCGCGGCGGGCTACGCGGCTCTCGGCGCCCTCAGGGACTGGCTGCAGGCCCGACTGCGGGGGCTGCGCGCCCTGCTGCAGACGCCGGTGGACTGGCTGCTGGCCTCCGGCACCACCCGGCAAGCTGCCGGCCGGGAGCCCCGGCGGGCCGGCCTGCTGGTGCGCGACTGGGCGATCGGCGCCACCGCGTTGTGGATCGCCATCCTGCTGATCGGCTACGTGGTGACCCACTTCCTCTGATCCGCGCCTCCACCGGCCTCCGCTAAATCCCCAGCGCCGCACGCAGCTTGGGCAGCCGGCTGCGGCTGACCGGCACCGTATGACGCTCGGCGCAGTCCAGTTCCAGCAGGCCCTGGTCGCGCACCCGCTTCAGGGCGGAGGCATGGGCCACGTTCACGATGTGGCTGCGGTGGACCCGCAGGAAGCTGGCGGAATCGAGCCGCGCCTCGATCTCCGAGATCGACAGGTTGCAGAAATGGGTCTGCTCGCCGTCGAACACGTAGGTGTAGTGGGCGTCGGCATGCACCGCATAGATCTCCTCCGGCGCCAGCAGGCGGGTGGCACCGTTGCGGTTCACCGGAATGCGCAGGACACACACCGCAGGCGCCGCCCCGGGGTCTCCGACATCGCCTGAAGTACCGTCTGTAACCTCTTGGGGTTCATTTGTTTTCGGCTCTTCGGCCAGGGCCTTTTCATCGAGCCGGTCGGGCAGCAGCACCAGCAGGAACAGGCCGCAGATCACAAAGGCCGTCACCGCCACCACGATGGCCAGCAGATCCACGCTCAGCACCGGGGCGGAGATCGCCACCAGGTCCTCGGCGGGCAGGAAGGTGGCCGCCGCCATGCCGGTGTAGTGCATGCCGGAGATCGCCAGGCCCAGGCAGACGGCGCCGGCCATGAGGTGCGGCCGGTGGGTCGGCGAAAACGCCAGCCACAGGGCAAAGCCGGCCGCCGCCACGGCAACCGCGAAGCTGGCCGCCACCAGCGCCGGCGAGTAGCTGACGATGCAGTTGGCCCGCATCGCCGACATGCCGACGTAGTGCATGATGGCGATGCCGGCGCCCATCAGCAGCCCGGCCGCCGCCAGGCGCTTCGGCGTCAGGCGGCCGAAGCTGGCGACGAAGACGCCCAGGCCGACCACCAGAACGCACACCAGCGCCGACACCAGCGTCCACAGCAGGTCATAAGTGACGGCGATCGGCAGTTTCACCGCCAGCATGCCGATGAAGTGCATGGCCCAGATGCCGGTGCCCAGCGCCAGGGCCGAAGCCGCCAGCAACGCCTTGCGCCGGCCGCCGAATCCTCCGGCGCTCTGCCGCCCCAGGCCCCCCGGGCCAAGGCTCGACAGCCGCCGCGCCAGCATCAGGCTGACGTAGCCGCCCTGAACGGCAATGACTACCGAAAGGGCAATGATTGCGGGATCATAGGTGACCGGCACCAATTCCTCGCGATTCCTCCCCTGATCTGCCCCATCCTGGGCAGCGGCGGCGAAAGATTGCGGCGCCGGCCGGGGGCGAAAACACCCCCGGCAATGCCGGTTCTTTCTGTCCTTGCCGGTATTCTAGTCAAAATCGTGCCGGAGGGCCATGCCCCGCCGGCCGCAGGTCCCCAGCGGAAGAAGCGCCTCGGAAATTGGCCCCGCCGGCCTACCTCACCGTCACCTCGACGCGGCGGTTGCGCGGCTCGGCCACGTTGTCCGGCGTCGGGACGACCGGATTGCTCTCGCCGTGGGAGTCGACCGTGATGAGGGCGGGATCGAGCCCGTCCTGCACCAGCTGGACGCGGATCGCCTCGGCCCGGTCGAGCGCCAGGCGCGCGTTGGACCTGTCGGTACCGACCCGGTCCGTATGGCCGATGATGGCCACCTCCGGCGCCGGGTATTCCTTGAGGCTGGCGATGATGTCCGGCAGTTGGCGGCGGGATTCCTCGGTCAGGATGTCGGTGCCGGTGATGAAGTACAGCAGGAAGCTGCGCGGCTTCAACGGGCTGGCCTGGAGCGTCGCGCCCCAGGTCTGCTGGATCTCTTCATCGCTCAGTGCCTGCGGTTCGCTGGGCGCCGCGGTCGCGCTGTCGACCCGGGTGGCGTTGCCCGCCTCGGCAACGGTCTGGCTGCCCGCCTCGTTCTCCACGACGATGGCGCCGACGCTGCCGTCCTCCTCCTCCAGCAGGACGAAACGGTTGTTGCCGGCACAGGCCGCGACCGACAGCAGCAGGGCAAGGGTCAGAAAAACACGCAGCATCGGGCTACTCTCCTTCCACTTCGGCCAGGAAGCGTGTCCCGCGCACCGCGACCGTCGCCACCGGCGTGCGGACCTTTACGGAATCGGGCGACAGCTTGGCGATGACGCCGGAGACGTAGAGCAGCGTCCCCCGGAAGAAATCGATGACGAAGGCCAGCCGCCCCTCGGCCGGGGCGAATTCGAACTCGGTGAACTGGACCCGTGAATTCGGCCCGATGGAAATGCGCGAGCCGTCGGTGAAGGTGAGGCCCACGGTGCCGGCCTCGGTCTCCACCACGTCCTGGATGAAGATCGGCGTGCCCACATCCAGGGCGCTGCGCTCGTCGGCCCTGAGGGCATAAGCCTGGCCGTCGACCACTTTCACCAGGGCCACCTGGTTCTGCTGCGCCACGGCCGCTCCCCCACCCAGGGTCACAGCCGCCGTGAGCGCACCGACCAGGGCGCAGATCAGGAAGGCGGCCCGGGCGAGGCCCGACGCGCCGGCCTTCGGCGTATTCCTCTGCTGCGTTGTCATGATCCTAAGCTCTCTCCCTCTGTCGCTCGCCCGGGCCACGAACCCGCTCGGCCGGAAACACCAACGTCGCCGTGGTGCCGTGGTTGCTGATACTGGCGACCTCCAGTTTGCCGCCGTGCATCTCCACCATCGCTTTGGTCAACGGCAATCCTAGACCGATTCCCTCGAAGTTCGATGTCAAAGCGTGGTCAATGCGCCGGAACGGCTCGAAAGCCTCGAGAATTTCCTGATCCGACATTCCAATCCCGGTATCCGAAACCGACAGGCGAAAACTGCCGTTGTCGGCCAGCACGCCGGTGATGCGGATTCGGCCGCTGTCGGGTGTGTACTTGATGGCGTTGGACAGCAGGTTCATCACCATCTGGGTGAACATGCGCGCGTCGCCCCACAGGTTGGGCAGGGTCGAATCGCTGTCCAGCACGACGGTGGTGCTGCGCTCCCGGTAGGCGGTAGTAACCGTGCGGATGCTGTCCCGCAGCAGCGGGGCGACCGAGAACTCGCTCTCGCTCAACTGGCTTTCGCCAGCCTCGACCTTGGCCATTTCCAGGATATCGTTGACCAGGGACAGCAGGTGATTGCCCATGTGGTGGATATCCTCGATATAGTCGCGGTACTTCGGCGGCGATACCGGACCGAGGATTTCGCGCTTCATCATCTCGGAGAATCCGAGGATGGCGTTTAGCGGCGTACGCAGCTCGTGGCTCATGTTGGCCAGGAAGCTGGTCTTGGAGCGATTGGCCGCCTCGGCCAGCACCAGCGCCATCGCGCGGTCCCGCTCGCTGCTCTTGCGCTCACGCTGCGCCTCGACGATGCCCAGGCCGATGACCACCAGATAGGTGACGATGAACACCAGGGCCGGGTAGGTCGGGTCGAGCAGCAGGTCGTGCCGGTCGAAGGCATAGAGGGCGCCCCCGAACAGTACAGCCAGCGCCATCAGCAGAACCACCTGGCTGGCCTGCCCCGGCAGTTGCCGGCCCAAGGCGAGGAAACCGAGAAACAGCGCCCCGGTGGCCAGCAATTCCCAGAACACCGCGAAGGCGGGCCGCAGCAGATGATGCTGCGTCAGCAGGTTTTCGACAAACAGGGCCTGAATGTCCACGGCCGAGAGCGCCTGCCCGCCCGGCGTCACGAAGGTGCGCGACAGGCCACTGCCCGTGGCCCCCAGCAGCACGATACGCCCCTGCAGCAACGCATCCGGCACGCTGCCGTTCAGCACCTCGACCGCCGGAATCCGCACCATACGGTCCAGCGGCACCTCGCGCAGCCAGACATCGCCGGAAAACGCCGTGTCGATCTTCAGGTCGCCCAGGCTGACGCTGGCGATCCCGGGTCCGTCGATCTCCACCTCGATGGCCGGCACCTGCCTGGCGACGCGTACCACCTCCACGGCAAAAGACGGCAGCACCGCGTCGCCGACCAGCATGACGATCGGCATGCGCCGCACCACGCCGTCGCCGCCGTACTCCAGGCTCACCACGCCGACGCCGCTGCTCGCCTCCTCCAGCACCGGCAGATTGCGCAGCAGCGCCGGATAGCGGCGGATTTCGGCGGCGCCCTGGTGGCCGAGCCGCAGCAGGATCGGCGCCCTCAGGACGGACAGGTCCGTTGCCGCCGGCGCACCGCTGGTCACGGCGGCGCCGAGCACCGCCGGCACCTGGCGCAGGCTGAAGGCGAACAGTGTATCGTTGGACGGCAACTGCGCGAGGCTCTCGCGCAGTGGCGCGTCGATCGGAAAGCGGTTCAGCACGCTCTCCGGCGACAGGCGGTCAGGCTCGGGAAAGATGATGCTGATGCCGACGGCGCGCGGGCGATGCTTGGCGATCTCGCCCACCAGATCCGCCAGCAGATCGCGCGGCCAGGGCCATTGGCCAAGGCTGGCCAGGCTGGCCTCGTCGATGTCGACAATGGTGATCGGCAGATCCGCCGCCGCGGCAGGCCTCTCGGCCGGCGGCAGCAGCCCCTGGGCGAAATCGAAGAAGGCGTTGCGGAAAGTGGGCAACGGCTCGGGATCGGCAAACCGTACGGCGATCACCGCACAGAGAACGAGCCAAACGAGCCCTTTCCAGAGCCATCCGGCCGCAACTGCCGACAGCCTCAACGGCTTCATGGACAGGCATCTCCGTTCGCTACCCAAGGCTAGCGAAGGCGACCGGGAAAGCGGTCTGCTTCTCGAACCGAGACGATCTTCCCACCGCCGCTCAGAAATCCGATCCCTGCCGCGTCTCTTACGGCCCCCCACCGGGATCGGACAGCCCTAAGCGGTGCCGCCCTGCACGACCCAGGATAGCATGGTATTGCCCCGAAAGCTCAACAACTTGATTAGACGAATTACGCGCAATTTTTAGGTAATTCAATGCGATGCAAGCGGGCCCTCAGTCTGCGGTCAGGGCACGGATTTCAGCCAGCAGGACCGCGGGGACATGAATTCCGTCGCGTGCCGCCGCCGCCCGGCTGGCCAGCCGGCGGGTACCCGGCAGGCGCACACCCTCCTGCTCTTCCATGGCCGCGATCAGCACTTCCAGGCGGGCGGCGAAGCTGCCGCCGGACAGCGGCTGCGGGTCGATCGCCAGCAGGAACTGGCCGACGCCCGGCGGCGGTCCCTCGGCGGTGAAGAAGGAACTGGCCTCGAAAGCGTGGTTGGCACCGATCAGGCTGGCCGAGAGAATCTCCACCATCATCGCCAGGGCGGCGCCCTTGGCATCGCCCATCGGGATCATGGTGCCCGCCAGCGCGGCTTCCGGGTCGGTGGTCGGATTGCCGTCGGGATCGAGCGCCCAGCCTTCCGGAATCGTCTCGCCGGTCTTGGCCGCGGCCATCACCTTGCCGCGCGCGACCTTGGACAGCGACAGGTCGATCACCAGCGGCGGGTGTTCCTTGCGCGGTGCGGCGAAGGCGATGGGATTGGTGCCGAAAGTGCCCTTGCTGCCGCCCCAGGGCGCCATGGCCTGCGGCGAGTTGCCGACCATCAGGCCGACCAGCCCCTTTTCCGCCAGCCGCTCCACGTGATAGCCGGCCTGGCCGAAGTGATGCGAGTGATGGATGCCGGCGACGGCGATACAACTGCTGCGCACCATCCCGGCCAATTCATCGCGGGCACAATCCAGCGCCGGAAAGGCAAAGCCGGCACCGGCATTGACGCGGATGGCACTGTCCGACAGGCGGTCGACCTGCGGCATCGCCTTGCCGTCCACCTTGCCGCTCCTCGCCTGGCGGGCATAGGCCGCCACGCGCGACAGGCCATGACCGCGCTGGCCATCGGCTTCGGCGGCGATCAGGGCGGCGGCGACGCTGCGCGCGTTGCCTTCCCCGGTGCCGCACGCGGTCAGCGTCCGCACCACCAGGGCTTCCGCCT